>Ga0265293_10003677_pt1 | contig 28185 bp, 18 predicted proteins | sample Munlanlewell138R_FD_192505 | JGI IMG/M metagenome (GOLD analysis project Ga0265293, IMG submission 192505) | Leachate microbial communities from a municipal landfill in Southern Ontario, Canada - Leachate well 138R | ecosystem: Engineered > Solid waste > Landfill > Unclassified | place: Canada...
CTGTATCATTTTCACCAAGATTTGTAAGATTAAGTTGACCCCATAATGGTCCTGATCGTCTGCACGAGGTCGGTGCAGCGCACAAAGCGTCCATCGTGCAGATCAGGGTGGGCACTATCCATCAGGTAGCCGACCCCGGCGGCCTCGAGCATGGCGATGTCGTTCTCGTTGTCCCCGAAGGCCCAGGTGCGGCTCGCCGCGATGCCATAGTGATTACGGACCAGGACAAGGCTCTCCCCCTTGTCGGTGGGGCAGATATCGAACATCTCCCGTCCGCAGGTGGCGATGCGGTAGGCAGCGGGAAAGGATGCCCGGCTCTTTGCGATCACCTCCTCGGTGTTGCCACTGCAGAGGGCGGTGATCTGCAGCACCTGCCCGTCGATATCACTGACCGTTTCGTAGAAGCGGGTGGTATCCTTGCGGGCGTAGCGGCGGCTGCCGCTGTTGTGCTGCGAATGCGCGCTGAGGTAGAGGCCGTCGGTGGTGCTCAACAGCGGGATCGCACCCCAGCTGTCCAGTGCGTCAGCGATGGGTAGGATATCCCCTGCTTCGATGGTGTGGTTCTCCACCAAGAGCGCGCCACGGTGGAGGATCATGCAGCCATTGCAGGCTGAGAGGACCACCAGGTCCTCGACCTCGACAAAGAGCGGGGCCAACGTTTCCAGGATCCTTCCGCTGGAGATGCACACGAGGTAGCCGCGGTCTCCTGCCTCACGCACCAAGGAAAAGAACTGGGACGCCACCGCCACATCGCCATGGGGCAGGATCGTCCCATCGACATCACAGAAGAAGATTCCCTTGTACACACACCCTCCCACTCTCGCAAGAGAGTATGGCCGAAGGGGTGGATAGTTGCAAGCAAGGGAAAATACCACCGCCTTCCGCTTGTCGACAAACGCACGAAAAAGTCACAACAAGAGAGATCAGATGTACAAAAACCGGGGGCCGATTCCTTCGAAACAGCCCCCATGCAATCTGGACACGTCGCTACGCCCGAGCCCCGTAGGTGTCTTGCATATCCACCTCAGCGATGGCGATGCCAAGGGCCTTGGCCACCCCCTCGCCATAGGCGGGGTCGGCCAGGTAGCAGTGGCGGATGTGCCGCTTCTTCACCAGGAGGGTCGTCCCCTCCATGTTGCGAGCGGTGTTGTCAAAGAGGCGCTGCTGCTCCTCCTTGCCCATCAGGTTGAAGAGCTTGCCCGGCTGCTCGTAGTAGTTGTCATCGTCCTCACGGTAGTCCCAGTGGTCGACCGGTCCGTGACCGTCGAGTGCCGGTTCAGTCAGGCCTCGGTTCTCCGCCCACATCCCATAGGAGTTGGGATTGTAGTGCACCGAGCCGCCGAAGTTTGAGTCGACGCGCATCGCCCCGTCGCGATGGAAGTGATTGGTCTCCACCCGACTGCGGTTGACCGGGATCTGGTAGTGGTTCACCCCAAGGCGGTAGCGCTGGGCATCTCCGTAGGAGAAGAGGCGGCCCTGCAGCATCCGGTCGGGGGAGAAGCCGATGCCCGGCACCTTGTTGGCGGGGTTGAAGGCGGCCTGTTCGACGTCGAGGAAGTAGTTGGATGGATTGCGGTTGAGCTCCATCACCCCTACCTCATGCAGCGGATAGTCTCCCTGGAACCAGACCTTGGTCAGGTCGAAGGGGTTGTCCTTCAGCCCATTGGCCTGCTCCTCACTCATGATCTGCACGTACATCCGCCAGCGGGGGAACTCTCCCTTCTCGATGGCGTCATAGAGGTCTCTCTGATGACTCTCGCGGTCGGTGCCGACGATGGCGGCAGCTTCGCCGTCAGTCAGGTTCTCGATGCCCTGCTCCGTCTTCAGTGTGAACTTCACCCACACCCGTTCGTTCTTCGCATTGATGAACGAGTAGGTGTGTGAGCCGTAGCCGTTCATGTGGCGGTAGCTCTTGGGAATGCCGCGGTCCCCCATCGTGATGGTGACCTGGTGCAACGCCTCGGGCAGCATCGACCAGAAGTCCCAGTTGTTCTGCGCGCTGCGCATATTGGTCCTCGGATCGCGCTTGACAGCGTGGTTGAGGTCGGGAAAGAGCATCGGGTCGCGGAAGAAGAAGACCGGGGTGTTGTTGCCCACCAGGTCCCAGTTGCCCTCATCGGTGTAGAACTTCACCGCAAAGCCGCGGATATCGCGCTCAGCGTCAGCGGCCCCGCGCTCACCGGCCACGGTGGAGAAGCGGGCGAAGAGCTCGGTCTTCTTGCCAACCTCGCTGAAGATCGAGGCCCGGGTCCAGCGCGTGATGTCGCCTGTCACGGTGAAGGTGCCGAAGGCGCCGCTGCCCTTGGCGTGCATCCGCCGCTCAGGGATCACCTCACGGTCGAAGTGGGCCATCTTCTCCAGGTACCACGTATCCTGCAGCGTCACCGGCCCACGCCTGCCCGCTGTCTGGATGTTCTCGTTCTGTGCTATCGGTCGACCGCTGGTCGAGGTCAACGGCTTCTTTTGGGTGTCATCCCGTCCATCTCTGTCACTCATCTCTTACTCCTTTGCAATGGAATATCGCTGATGCCTATCATACCCGTAGATGGCCAAGTACGCAATACTTTCTCCTTATTGATAATAATTATTATCAATAGAGAATCCCTTCCCACTCTCTTGATTACTTAACATACATATAGTATACCTGAATCATGAGTACCGTTTTGATCGGAACATCAGGCTACAGCTACACCGAGTGGGTCGGTCCCTTCTACCCGCAGGGGACGAGAGGGGAGGAGTACCTGCCCTTCTATGCGCACCACTTTCCCACCGTCGAGCTCAACTTCAGCTACTACCGGATGCCTGAGGCGACACAGCTTGCCGTGATGCACCAGAGCGCCCCCACCGTACGGTTTTCCATCAAGGCCCACCAGAGCATGACCCACCGGGTCGACCCCCACCGCTGGAGGGAGCAGAGCGCCCTCTTCTACCGCGCCCTCGAGCCGTTCTTGCAGGCTGCGGTCCTCGATGCGGTGCTCCTGCAGTTTCCCTACTCCTTCCACTACGAAGTCGAAGAGCGGCGCTACCTCGATGCGCTGGTGCAGAACCTCTCCGGCCTTCCGCTGGCCGTCGAGTTTCGCAACAGCCGTTGGTACAACAACCGCACCCTCGACGCACTGCGCACCCGGGGCATCTCCTTCGTCTCCCTCGACCTGCCCGCTGTCGAGGGCAATCCCCCGATGATGGACGTCCCAACGGCAAACCTCGCCTACCTGCGCCTGCACGGGCGCAACCGTGATACGTGGTGGGGCAGTGATGCGGCAAGCCGCTACGACTACCTCTACAGCGAGGGCGAGCTCACCCTCATCGCCGAGCGCCTGACCGCCCTCGCCTCCCAAGTCGAGAAAACGGTGGTGTACTTCAACAACCACAAGAGCGGCCAAGCGGTGGCCAACGCCCGACGCCTCAGCGAGCTCTGGGAGGCCCTCCATGGGTGAGGCACCGATCCTCCACGTCAACATCGTCGACTACCCGGCCGCCGTCGCCCAGGCCCACGACCCCACCCTCTCGGGCCGTCCCTTCGTCATCGCCGCCGCCCGCGGGCAGCGGCGCATCGTCCTCTCCCCCTCCCAAGCCGCCCGCAGGGAGGGGATTACCCGCGGCATGAGCCTGGCCAGTGCCCAAAGCCGCATCCCCTCCCTCACCGTCCTCAACGGGGATGTCCGCCTCCTCTCTCAAGCCGATGCGGAGTTGGGGCGTATCATCGACACCTATTCACCGACCATCCAGGGGGAGCGGGGCGGCCACCTCTACCTGGACATGAGTGGCACGACCCGCCTCTTCGGCGCGGTGGTGGACAGTGCCCTGCGCCTGAGGAGGGAGATCCGCGACCGCATCGGCCTCGATGCGGCGGTGGCGGTGGGAGCCAACAAGCTGGTGGCCAAAATCGGGACACGGACGGTCCGCCCCTACGGGCTGGCCGAGATCCGCGGCGGTGATGAAGCGCACTTCTTGGCCGGTCAGAGCATCGACCTGATGAGCGGTGTCGGTCCGGTCATCGGGGGGCTGCTCAAGGCGGTGGGCATCACCGAGATCGGCGAGCTGGCCCGACTCAGCGACGAGGAGGTGCTCGCCTTCCTCGGCACCCGGGGCCTGAAGCTGCGCGACAGCGCCCGGGGGTTGGACAGCGAGCCGGTGGCCCCCGCCGCACCACAAAGCAAGATCATCAAGCGAAGCGTCGACTTCAATGAGCCGACCATCGAGGTCGATGCAATCAAGGCGGCGGTGGTCAGCACCGCAAGTGACGCATCCCTCTGCATGCGCTCTGACCGCCTGGGCTGCTCCAAGGTCACCATCGTCCTGCGCTACAGCGACGGCAAGGAGAGCCGGGGCTCGATCGATACTGCCACCGGGCAGTGGGTCACCGATGCCCAGGTCGAAGAAGCCGCCTGGCAGGCGGCGCTGAAGGCAGCCGGCAGACGGGTGCACCTGGTGGGCTTCGCCCTCACCCTCGCCCGTCTTGAGTGCACCCTCTACCCCGTGGACCTCTTCATCCCCCCCATCGAAGAGAAGCATCAGGCGGTACAGCGCTCGGTCGACCGCGTACGCAGCCGCTACGGCGCCTCGATCCTCCTGCACGCCTCAGCCCTCGCCCATGGCTACTAGAATTGCAATCCTCTCCGCCTACTCACTCTGCTACTCCACCCTCCGAGCCGAAGCGCTCTTCGCACAGTTGGGCGCCTGGAACATCGAGCGGGTGGCCATCACCGACCTGGACTCCCTCGCCGGCTACCCGCTGCTGCGCACCCTGGCAAGAGAACAGGGCATCACCCTCATCGCTGGGGCCGCCCTGAGCGAAGGGGGAGAGCACATCTACGCGTTTGCAGAGGATGAGGAGGGTTGGCAAGAGCTCTGTGCGCTGCTCACCGCACGCAACCTCGACCCCTCCTATTCATACCTTGACAGCCTGCAACAGTCAAAGAACGCCCTCACCCTCGCTACTGCCTCGCCGGCCCTGCTCACTGCCCTCAAAGCAACCACACCCAAGCTCTTTGGCGCCATTACGCCGACCGACCTGCGCGCTATCACTGCGGCCCGGTCGCTTGGTCTACAGCTCCTCTCTTGCGACGATGCATACCTCTTTGCCCGCGAAGAGCGGGCGACCCACCAGCTGCTCAGGGCCATCGGGAGCAACACCACCATCCAGAGCGACCAAGCCCCTGGACGCGGAGGAGTCCTCCTCGATCCCCACAAGTGGCATGCGACCTTCTCCTCCTGGCCAGAGGCGATGGCCAACACCGAGGCCATCGCCTCCTACGACCCCTTCACCCACCCCCTCATCTTTCCCGACTACCACTGCGACGATCCGGCGGGCGAACTGCGCCAGCGGGTCCTTCGTGGCGCTGAGGTCCGCTACGGGGAGCTCAACGATGCAATCCTCTCACGCATCGACTACGAGCTTGCCATCATCTGCGAGAAGGGCTTCGCCCCGTACTTTCTGGTCATGCACGATATCGTAGAGATGAGCAGCCGCACCTGCGGGCGCGGCTCGGGCGCCGCCTCGATCGTCTCCTACGCCCTCTCCATCACCGCCGTCGACCCCCTGGCCCACCACCTCTACTTTGAACGCTTCCTCTCCCCTGCCCGAACCGACCCGCCGGACATCGACGTCGACTTCGCCTGGGATGAGCGTGACGGGGTCTTCGCCGCCGTCTACGCCGCCTTCGGGCTCGATCACTGCGCCCGGGTGGCAAACCACCTCTTCTTCCGCGCCGACTCGGCGCTGCGCGAGACAGCCAAGGCCCACGGCCTCTCTGATGGCCAGATCAGCGCGGTGACCCGTTCACTGGGAAAGTCCATCGATGACCCCCTCTGGCATACCATTGCCCTCGAGGCACAGAAGATCATCGGCCTGCCGCGCGGGCTGTCGATGCACTGTGGAGGGCTTGTCATCACCCCCCGTCCCATCGTCTGTTACGCTCCTGTCACCCGCTCAGCTGACGGACAGCCGCAGCTCGTCTGGGAGAAGGAGGGAACTGAGGAGGCCGGCTTTGTGAAGATCGACCTGCTGGGCAACCGCTCACTGGCCGTCATCCGGGATGCACTGGCCAACCTCGCCGAAGAGGGCATCCACATCGATGAACACACCTGGAGACCGAGCGAGGATGAGCAGACCATCGAGGCGCTGGCGCGGGGGGACTCGATGGGGGTCTTCTACATCGAGAGCCCGGCGATGAGACAGCTGCAGAAGAAGACCGGCCGCGGCGACTTCGACCACATCGTCATCCACTCCTCGATCATCCGCCCGGCGGCCAACGCCTTCATCAACACCTACATCGAGCGCTTGAAGGGCAAGGCATGGGACCCCCTCCACCCGCGCCTTGCCAAGATCCTCGACGAAACCTACGGTATCCTCTGCTACCAGGAGGATGTCTCCAAGGTCGCTGTCGCGCTCGCCGGCTTCAGTGAGGCGGAGGCCGACCACCTGCGCAAGGTCATCGCCAAGAAGGCAGGCGGGGAGAAGCTGCGCTCCTGCCAAGCGCAGTTCTTCGCCGGCTGCAGGGCCAACCGAATCGAGGAGACAACCATCGAGGCGGTGTGGGCGATGATGCTCAGCTTCGACGGCTACTCCTTCTGCAAGCCCCACAGCGCCTCCTACGCGATGGTCTCCTTCCAGAGCGCCTACCTGCGCGTCCACCATCCGGCTCACTTCATGGCCGCCGTGCTCACCAACGGCGGCGGCTACTATGAGGCGGGTGCCTACATCAGCGAGGCGAGGCGCATGGGCATCCGTGTCGAGGGCCCCGATGTGAATGCCAGCCGCACTGCCTACCATGCGCACTGCAACACCCTCACCATCGGCATGATGGCCGTCGCCAACCTCAGCAGGGCGGCGATGGAGGCCCTCATCGACGAGCGGCACACCCACGGCCCGTATGCAAGTCTCGAGGATTTTGCCCGACGCCTTGCCCTCGGGCGGGAGGACCTTGCCGCCCTCGCCCAAAGCGGCGCTTTCGACTCGCTCGCCCCCACCCTCCGGCGCAGCGAACAGCTGCGCATCCTCTTCACCACGACCCACCACCAGCGCATCAGTGAGCAGGGCGAGCTGTTCACACTCCTCCCCCCACAGACGCTCGCCCCACGGATCCTCCAACCCAAAGCCCGGCGAACAACCGCAGAGCTTGAGGGTGAGTACGCCGCACTGGGTTTTCTGCGTGATCATCACCCGCTCATCCTCTACAGCGAGGAGCTCTCTCACGTCCGTCGCACGAGGGCGGTGGACATCCCGTCCCATATCAATGGGCACATCACCCTCGTCGGCCATCAGATCACGCGCAAGCAGGTGCGGACCAAGGGCGGGGACCTGATGAGCTTCGTCTCCTTCGAGGATGAGACGGCCCTCTATGAGACGGTGCTCTTCCCCCACCTCTATGAGCGCTACTTCCCCCTTCTCTACCGTGCCACCCCGCTCTTGGTCCATGGAGTCGTCAAGGATGACCACGGCGCCCTGATCATCGAGGTGGAGCACCTTACGCTCCTGCAATCTTGCACGGCGATCAAAGAAATGAGACACTCTGCCAAGAGGTCACCCTATGAACGAATACTCACATGCCAATCTAACGGTACTTGAGATAGTGTACGGGGCACAACATCTTCTTACCAGTTAAAATCTTCAGTTGGGATATTTGTGATTACTATCTCTTTGCCGAACACCGTTCCACCGGCATTATGAGCAATGCCATACTCTTGCACATAGTATTCATTATAGAGGTCCCTTATAAGAGGACAATCATCATAGGTAATTATCCACGGATATTCGTCACTCAAGTGTTTAGTAATAACTCTTTGCAGGTTAATGTGATCGTTATCAGTAAAATAGTTTGTATAAAGCCTGCTGCCTTTTACGACATATGGCGGATCGATATTCAGAAACATTGGTGATTTCATTTTCAATATACTCATACGTATTAGATGTCCGGCATCTTTATTGTAAAGTTTCATCCTATTTTTTAGTCCAGCAATTGTTTCAATTTTACTCTTAAGATCTTCTTTGTTAAAGCGACAGTCAATTTTATATGTTCCTGATTGGTCCAAACCACCAATGGGTCCACCTTTAATAACACCAGAGAAGTTAACTCTGTTGAGGAATAACGTTGCAAACCCATCTGTTAATGGATCCGCATTCACGTCTCTATAATTGCGTTTTTGCCTTTCTCGCTCTTCAATAGTAATTGGTGTGTCGGTGATTAGACGCAACAGATTCTCGGTATCGTTTAAGACCGAACACCAAAAGTGGTATATATGCGTATCGATGTCATTAAGGATGGCTGATGGAACAATATTTTCACAGAGCAAGCCGATTCCTATACCAAACCCACCAGCGAAAGGTTCAACATAAACACGGTCGTTGTAACCGTTGGACATAATAAGAGTTTTAACTTTCTCATATATTTTTGATTTTCCCCCAGGATAACGGAGTGGGGAGAGTGACTTTGCCATACTATCCCTCCGTTACAAATTTGTATATGCCATAAACGCATTTGGCAGCCAGTCGGTCAAATCATATGGATTGAGGAACATTTTGGTTCTTGTTTTTTCCGGCTTTTTAAGAAGTGCAGGAACAACTTCAAAGGATATTGATTTGGGATTATCATCTTCTAAAATCAGTTTCTGCAAGGGAACAAGGTATTTGGTTTGCTCTCCTGCTTCATATTCGTCTGGTAATTCCCCATACTGAGCGAAGTTAAGCAATTGAAGCCCGAGGTCTCTATCAAACAAACCATGATATCGTTGATTCCAATAGTTATCAAGACAATTCTTGCACGAACGCGAACACTCGCATTCGATTAAAATGCTTCTCGCCCTACCGAGAACCTTGTCCAATATTGAGCCTATCAAAGATGAGTAGCCAGCGCCACTTGAGAGATTATCATAAAAAAACATTTCAATGTGTGCGTCACTATAATTAATGTTTCTCGGTCTCCAGCCTCCATTGATTTCGTTATAATCGATGTCTAGCACCAAAGAGACAGCTTTTTTCATTGCTTCGTGTAAAGTAGTAACCGCTGCACGCAATATGCTTTTCTCTTCTATACTATTACTACCTACAAGCCTTGTTGAATCATATGAAATATCCAACATAAACATATCCGTCAGGAACTCATATCCCAGGTAGATGCCTGTCTCGACAGTACCATCATGATGGCATAGTGGTCGATTATCGTGGTACGGTTGAGAAAACTTTGATATTCCATCGCCATTTGGTTCTGCTACTTCCGCTCCACCACACTTTTTGCAAATATTAAATCCATTTCTACTCCTTCCCATATTAACAGTTAATACTTTTCTGTCTGGGAGATTTACAAAACGAATGTTGCTATTTCCAAACCCGATCATCGGGGTGTCTTCAGGAACATACGAGTAATATGGTGCTTCGGCATACGTGTACTGCTCGTCCTCATCCTCATATTTCACTTCCTCGCCTTTGACTGGAGAAAATCCCCAAGGCCTCAACATTTTATTCGCCACGATGTCAGCACCGCAATAGGGGCAGGTCGTCCGTTTATCGTCTTCTTTTTCAAGTCCAAACCAATTACACTCAGTGCAGAGATAAATATCTTTGTAGTAGTCGGCATTGCTAAAGTAAAACTCTGCCTGATTTTCATTAAACCCTTTAGGACGAGGGTTCGCATAAATGCCACCACTTTTAAAAATCTTCTTATCAATGGTAACAAAGCGTCCTGGGGCATACTCACTCAAAGCAATTGCTATATCACGTTCTGGAGCATACCGGATCTCACGCGGAGCCCTTCTACCACGTTCCGATTCCTTTTCAACAAAAAACTTAACGACATTTTTTGGGAACGAGTAGGAAGGTATAAAGCCTTCTCGGTAAAAAACATCAAATGCTGAAGTTTCTTTGTCATTATTTATATATTCATCACGTTTACCTTTAGCCAATACAGCATGACAAATTTTCTGAAAATGAGAGATAGTAGGAATAGTCGAAAGTCCTGATTCCCTCGCAAAGGATTTTGCGTACTCAATGAATTTATGACCATGTTTTTCACAGAAAGTTACGATTCCGATATCTACTATTCCATCAAATTGCTCTACCATTGTTGTTGTAGACATAAAACCGTTGAGTGCCAACATATTTACATGGCGTTGCTTGATTTTCGGATTATTCCGATCAATCCACGGCTTTCGTGGAGAACCAGAAATCATCTCTTCTGGATGCTGGAAATAATGGCTGTCATGTGTACCACCTGAAGCATAGGTAACGATGGTCGAAATACCGGTGTTTTTACGTCCCGCGCGACCTGCTCTTTGCTGATAATTCTCACGCATAGGTGGTATATTGCGAAGACCTACTGCAGTCAATGAGCCGATATCAATACCCACCTCCATCGTGGTCGTACAGCTTAACACATCAATTGCGTCTTCTCCATGTTCTCCGGCGTTTATATCTTGGAAGCGCATTTCATACTTTTCGGTTCGGCTCCATGTGTCACTGCGTATTTCCTTATGAGAAAGTTGTGCTGTATGTTCCTCAGTATTGATTGTGTGAATACCCTTATTATTTTGAAGTGCAGACAACACTGGGGTTCTCCAAAAATCGAATCGCGCTAATTCATTCTCATCTATACGTGATAACTCAATCGAATCAAAGCAAGCACCGCAGTAGTCACCAATTTTGAACGGGGAAAGTTTCCCACACTTTTCACACCGATACCAAACACAGTCCTTTTCTGTCAATTGAATCTTTACTGCACTCAGTTTGATATATCGTCGATTTGTAGATGATAAAGCAAAGAACATGTCACGAATTTTTTCGACGATTTTCTTCATCGTCTTATCGTCTCTGCCGAGTACCTCTTGCATCCTCTTAAGCAGCCGTTTATCAAGCGAAGATGAGAAATCGTTGCCTAAGCCAAAGGTTTGACTCTTGCTTCGTCCAGGCAAACCCTTACGTACGTCATCTTGAATCATTTCCCCCAAGGCTGCGTACTGATCCATTACGTCCCAAAACATCAGAACAAGTAACTGATACATTGTTGCTTCTTCGATACATATTCCACTATCATTTAGATCGAATATACAATCGTCAAGAATTTTCGGAAGCGGTGCTAAAAAGCCGATGCCGATATCCTTGAACGAACGTGGGCTTTCAGTAAAAAATGTCAGTAGTTGCTCATAGTAATCGTCTGGCAAAGAGCGATATTCTCCAGATAGTACTGTGTAGTCTAATGCCCTACCTCGTTTTGCGGCTCTCTCTTTTGAAGCTACGAATGTACGCATATCGTCTAATAGTTTCTCTTTGCTTCTTCCGCTAAAGAAAGTCAGGTTATTTTGATTACACACATCCAAAAACGCCGGATAAATATCAGACAAAGCATGTTCTTTGCCATCGATTTCAAGAAGAAGTGATGCGAGCATCACAGCTTGCCGGAATGCATCCGAATCAGAAGATTTAGAAAGATCTAGTGCTAGCTTTGCAGCATTCTGGCGCGAGTCAGAAAATAGTAGAACTTTGCGTCCTTCATTAATTAGATTTGATTTTGGTGGTTGTAACTCGAATTGAGCTTTTGTAAGGTTATAGAAAGGGATATTCCCCTTTGTGGCTAAATCTACCGGCTTTTTTAATTGCATCTGCTTTTTGCACTTAGGACACACGCTAAAGCTAAAAGATTGCGTTTTCTTATCAAACTGTTCGCTGAAGACAACTGGAAGAAGAGCATCGTCACCCTGCTGTGATACGTACAGTCTTCCCGTAAAAGGGTCCAGAGAACCCATTTGATCATTTCTATGCCTCTGATAATTTTGAGGAACAACATACAACAACATCTCTTGCAAAGAGTTTTCATCACCGAGTAGGCCCCGTTGTGGAAATGCGTACCAATACGGCTGTCCCTCCATCTTTTGGACGAAAACCCTAAGATATAACGCACCACATTTAATGTGGTTAACTAGTTCATATATTCTACCGCCACACTCACATTTTTCTCTCGGAATAGAGATAACTTTTCCAAGAGGTAACTTTTCTCTATCCGATTGTTTAGCATGAGTGCATTTGGGGTTGGAACAAGCATACAGCCCTTGCAGGCCGCGAAGAAACATATGGAGTCTTACAGGGAATAGGATATTTCCCTCTTTTTCTGCAAGCGAAACCAACACCAAAAGTGCATCAAGAGCTTTGTTACCATCAGTATTATTTCCAAACAATGCTTCCTTAATCTCACTGTAAGATTTCGCTCCATCACGACAGAGCGTATTGAGAATAGTAAATGCCTCATACCTTGGTAGATTTTCGTATAGCCATCTTTGTGCTTGCTCGGTTTTATAATCAGGAGGTAGATCAATATGGAATACAGCCTTCGCAAATAATCTGATTCTATCAGCGATGGCCTCGCCCTGCACTTGATCAGTCCCTATTGTTGCCAAAGCTGCTATGTTAGTGTCGATTTCCACATTCTCACATACTGGCTCTTTAGAGCCGAATAAGAACTCACAAGAAGAAGCTCTTTTGCCAGTTAGCCCCGAGTAGAAGTCATGTATCGCTTCATGCTCTCCCTGAGGCATACTCGCTGTTGTTAGAATAAACTGTACGCGTTCTGTCGTAATTCCCAAACGGTGGAACAAGCGCTCCAGCAAGAGAGCAATTTCTCCACCTGTGGAACCACGATACATATGCGCCTCGTCAAGAATAATAAGTAGCTTGTTGTCAGCACAGAAATTCAACCATTCCTTAGTCTTGTTCCAAATATTGGCTTCTCGCTTCCGCATAAGCATATACTCTAACATTGAATAGTTTGTTATCAGAATATCAGGTGGATAATCTTGCATTTCAAATCGAGTAATAAACTCAGCATCATAGGATGATGGTTTGTGAATATTCTCTTCCAATCTCTCGATAAATTCTTTCACTCCATTTTCACCGAAACGTGCTGGATATTTATTGATGCTTTTTAGTCCAATAATGTTATTGTATTGGCGTCGTTGAAGTTCAGTATCTGCATTGGGATCGACAAGATAGTTCTCTCGGAATGTCTCAGCCAGTTCTTTACTGTTCGAAGGTTTCGCATCACCCGAATACGGTGTTCTACCTGTATACATTCCAAAATGTGGGATACGTGTAGCCTGAGTAACGCTTGAAAAGATTTCTAGGAATTTTACGCTACCGAGAATTTTTCTGAATCGTGCCAGTTGATCGGATACGAGCGCGTTCATGGGGTAAATGATTAATGTCCTAACCGATCCTTCCATAAATTGTTCCGGCCGATTTTTCGCTTCATCAAAACACTTAGCGATGATTGGCCACAAAAAACACTCGGTCTTGCCTGATCCTGTACCAGTGGAAACAAAAATGTCTCGCCCTGATAAAAAGTGCTCCAATGCTAACACCTGATGCTCAAACGGATCTGAAAAAACCCCTAGATTCTCATGAACCAGCTTAAGCAAGCACTCCTTCACTCCTTGCTCAATATACTTGGAGTGTTTGATACCATCAGCAATCTTTTTATAAGAAGCAGATGTTTCGATGAAGGGCTCTCGAGCTATTTTGGTATGCTCCGAGCATAATTCACCCAGTAAGTTTTCGACATACAGCAGGAGAGTCTCACTGTTTGCAAGATAATCAGATTTTATATAGTTGCTTAATCTATCACGTATTGCCTGATAATACTGCTGTACTCCGTTCGTATTATTCACGGGTATTTCCTCCACAAATCCTAAGACCGATGTTCTCAAGCACTATCTTAGTTGGTTCTAACAAACTGTTCTTTATTATGAAATTCACTTTATCGAAAGCCGAACGCTCCGGCCAAGACAACAACAACATAAGATAATATTCACGGTTAGGCAGGTGACCCCCTAACCGAATCCTTGAGTAAAATTCGTCAAGTTTCGTAATCCTTACTCGAAGTGGATTCCCATAAACACGTTTCATTGCGAAATAGAGCCGTCTATATTCGTATGATGTGAAATTATCATTTTGAACCTCGATTGGTACGTCCGCAAACATAACACCAGTCGGAGTCCTCATTACCTTATAAAATGGACCGGTTTCAAATCTTCGCGCCATCGAATACTCTGTGGCCATTTGTTTGTCCCATGACTGGGACGGAACACTATTCGATAGAGGATTAAATATCTCGAGCTCTTGAAGATCGATATCTCTCTCGTAAAAATCTATTGGATCGAACTGTGCATCAAAATATTTCATAGGGTCTAAATTATCTCTTATGAGAAAATCGGTTAAGGTTACTTCATATGCAGTTGCCTCCGAAAATACACCTAATCCATTGATGGCGCACACTCTTTGAGGTAAGCCGAAGATTAGCGATTGATCACCGAATTTGATGCTTCTCCCATAATCAGCCAATGAGTTTTGATTGTTCTCATCAGTAATGAAATATCCTGTTTCTTCATATGTCCGACGAATAGCATAGGATACGTTAAATGGTTGGTTCGGATCTATAAACCGATCGGCTACTGTTGGGAACAACTCAATGTATCGCTTCAACAATTCGTTTAGCACAATTGTCTGGTTATGTTTTGATGTGCCTACGTTTGCGCCGATTTTATTTCGTCCGATACTCAAACACCATTGCCCCAATGCGGAATAGCAAAGTCTGTACACGAAAGAATCTGGTGTTTCGTTGTGAAAGCGTCGTATCTTCATATCAGCAGACATGGTTTCCAATAATTTGCTCATAAAGAAAACCACCTTCTGAATAATTCTTTGCAAGTGCATCTACCACCCAACAGGGTATATTTTATCAATCGATCGGAAAGAGTGAAGGGGGAGATTCTCAATACGTCAGTACAATATGGCAAGATTTCAAATGCCAACATCGAACATAGCATTGTTTCGTCAGTGACTAAAGCACTCTTGTGTACCGGTAAAGATCCTTGCATGCCGCACTCATCTAAAATTTCTCTCAATAACGATGACCACTGATTGTCCGGTACAATTGAGTCAATAGGTACGTCACTCTCATTCATTAATGATGGATCTTCCGTTAATTCAGTTTCAGCAGCAAACGCCTTTATACGATTTAGATTAAGATAATGACAGTATCGTAATACCTCATCCAAGACATAAGCGAGCGTACGCTCATACGTCATAGTCAGAAAGATAATTTTATCTTTATGCCTTTCGCAAATAGGCATGAGTATAGTTTCGTTATAATTTCCTATGAAATTATCCAAACAGAGCACCCGGTTATGCTGTGACAAAAAATTGCTTATTAATTTTCCTGTAACTTCGACATCATAAGCCAAAGTTGGAACCGTAGGTGTCTCTATAAGAGCATTTGATACACATTTCATTAAGGAAAATCCCGCGCTTCTACTAATAAGAATTGGTTTCCCTTGAAATAATATTTCGCACAAATGCCCCGTTAATAATGGGAAATAATCCGCACTTGTCGGTATGCCAATATTCTCCAGATTATAGCCTAAATAATCTTTAAAATCATCAATATCAATAGGACGTTTAGGCCGTCGACCAGCCTCTTGCATATTTTGCTCGATTTTTTGTTGCTGAGCGAGTTCTTCTTTGATCTTTCGCTCAAGGTCCTGCTGTTCGTCCTTTGTTGAAGATAACTCTTCTTTCAATTGCAGTATATAACTCTCGTGCTCTCGTACTTTTTCATCAAGGCGTAAGATTGTCTGTTCGTACAAAGCTGCTTCTGTTTTACTCTTCTCAAATTTTTCATTGACCTGCTTGAGGATTCTTATCTCATCTGAACTCTCACTGAGTTTTTCTTTAAGGTGCAAGATTGTCTGTTCGAGCAACGCTACTTTCGCTTTACTCTTCTCATAACTATCATTGATCTGTTTGAGGATTCTTATCTTATCTACCCTGTCGCTAAGCTTTTTTCTCATTTTCGCTTGTTCTTCTAAAGCGCGCTCAAGCTGAGATTCCAAGCTTGTAACCTTTTTGGTAAATGTTTTCAACTGAGAATTTGTCAGTTCTCGCTCTTTCACAGCATCTTTGATGGTCTTAATGCTTTCACTAATTAACGAAATGTATTCCTTAGAGTACTCTTCACCTGTCAGCTTAAAGTACAATTCAATATTATACACGAAGTAACAATCTGGCAGAGTTTTAATCAGTGCTATTTCCTTGCTAGCACCTTCATCAATTTTATCTTGGATAGCGGTATGAATTTGGTCCTTCCATCTGCTGATGTGTTTTTCTATGAAAGATGAAATGAAGCGTTGATTTCTGCCGCGAAAAAGCACATCACTAATCTGTTCTTGACTAAGTTTCGTTGGTCTAAAGCCAGGCATCACCTTTGCAAAATCTTTGGGATACCGCTTAAAATACCTTACTGCGCTAGATTGAGGGATGACTGAGCAAACATAGCGGATTTCGTCTTCGGTCAATGTATGGAGGTAGATCATATGCGCCCCTCCTCAATAAAGCGTTTTGCCGCGGAATTTATCATCCCTGTCCTATCACACGCCTCCAAATAATTAAGCGCATCGTCGCTTATATCAATTTGGTCAAAATCACTCCAAACAAGTTTCTCAACCCTTTTGTAACTCTTGAGTATATCTTCAATTAGGGCTCCGCCTGCAAGACTATCGCGATTGATAGGTGCTTTGACAACGCTATCAAGATATCCAAAGGAATAATGCCTTACCGTACTGGATGCAGTAATCGGCATGGTTGTTCCATTACTAAGTCTAATAGCCCCCGAGCGATTGAATAGGTATGCGTCTTCATCTTGCGCAGTATACGAATTTGAAGCAATCTCAGTTACGAATATTTTTTGATATTCAGGAAAAGAGTCTTCTACTCTGCTCAATATCATTTCAACATTCCTTTTATAAATCTTCGTTGTCCTTGATATTGAGATTTTCACAAGACCTTCACCTATCACGCAAATATCCGAAGGACCAACGTTTATGTTACCATAAGCTAATAACTCAAAAGAGGAATAAATGATGGCACTATCCGCACCAATAGCAATCGAGTCATCAATCTGGGACGATGGCGGCCAGAGCAAAGTCACGGTCTCATTTGCCTCTAATCTGTAGTTCCATTTAGCCAATTGCTGTTCAGTCTGCACAGATTTTTGAGTGAACGTAACGGGAGTGGCAACAAAGTCCCTATCCATAGTTCGGAATTGGATAATGTCGCCCAAGACAATCCCATCTCCAAATTGACATTTTTGGAAGTAATGTGGAAACACGATTAGGTAAGGCGTATTCGTATAAAGAGTTTCGCTTCGTATGAGTTTTGCTCTATAGTGTCCTGTACCATCTTCTGTTTGCATTTTGAAAATCGAAGGAAATAAATAACCTTGAGGATCTTTGCGAAACAATTCATACTGACGTGAGTTCTCATCATTCGGGAACGAAATATTGTATTTCCATCCAAAAGTGCTAATGAGAATAGTTGTAGAAACGTTAGGCAAAAACATAGCGCCATCAATTGGTTTGGAAATAATCGGCTGACTGTCGGAATCAGCTCTAATCTGAAAACAAGCTCTACTTTGCTCATACTCCGATAGTTCTTCAGCAGTGAATGTAACACTTACGCTGAATAGTTTTGTAAAACTTGAGAAGTAAAACTCAATTTTATCTTGTGCGTATTTGATTGAGCCTATAGTTCTTATCGCAGAACGATTACCAAGGTAATTCTCACACTCAACATTGTTATTACCACTACGATGTCTGAAGTGAGTAACCTGATACATGCTATCGGCAGCGCAGATATGCACTTCTTCCCCACAACATGCGCATTCGTAACGGTATCGTTCAAATCCACCGCTGCTAGCGGCAGTTTCAGCATCAACGCAGACAGATAAAATCCTGTCATAAGCCAGTCGCATTCTTACACGCTCCTTTCAGCAAATTAGTCACTTCGCATGAATATCGAGCTTGTCAATAGTGACAGTATATCAGGATTTGCAATGAACTGCATGAAATTCTTTGCATTAAGAGCAAGAGGTCAACGGCTATGCGAATACTTTGATTTTGAGTATACCAAGGGGAGGAAGTGATCTATGAACGAATACCCTCCTCTCATCGATGATGAGGCGACCGAGATCGCCCGCGCCTACTCCTCCTTCGGCAATCTCGCCTCCCTCTACCTCGGCCAAAGCTCGGCGATGCTCCACCTGCGCCTCTTTCCCCGCATCTTTGAGGAGGCAGAGGCGCTCTACCTCAGTGCCCACCCGAGCAAGGAGCATGAACAGAACGAACTGAGTGCACTCTACGCAGAGAGTGCAAACCGACGCGAGCTCTTCATCGCACGGTGTCAGGCGATCGTGGAAGCCGACCCGCTGTGGGCCACGATGCAGGGCAAACGGCACACCACACTGCCCGAGTCGGTCAGCGACCCGGGGTATGTGGCCATCAATAACGCCTATGAGGCGCTCACGCGCTAAAACCGCACCCGGGAGGCGATCGAGAATCCGATGCCAAGATCCGAGGCGTTCAGTCCCACCGAGAGGGAGAGGGCGTCGCCTCCGTCCTTATCGATGCCGAGCCCGTTGCGCAGCGCCGTGTTGTACCGCGTCCCATAGCTGATGGGCAACACCGCCTGGATGATGCGCCCCACTCCAAGGCCGATCAAGCCACCGATGACAAGACCGCCGGCGATCTGCATCAGTTCATCAGGGTTCTTCACAGGGTCGTAGCTGGTATTGCCGATACTGCTCCACGGGGCGATGAACAGGAAATCGATGAGATACAAGGAGAGACCGACGCCCACAGCCGTCACAGCCGTTGAATCGAGGAGGGTGCCGGCAAGGACACCCCCACGGTCGCCCTGGCTCTTGGAGCCCGAGCCAAAGCCGAGGAGGAGGTTCCGGAAGACCGGCCATGCGATGGCCGCCTTCGCCTCGTCGTAGATGGCGAGGCGCTCGGAGAACTCCAACACAGTGAAGTCATACTCGGCCAGGCTCCTCTTCATCGACGTGACCGACGATCCTCCCAGGGTGATGGCCGCTCCATCAACGATGACCGTAGCAGAGCGCTTGGTGGTGGCCACATCAAGGCCGAGGCCGATTAGATCAAGCAGGATCGGGGCAGAGGCAAGCGGTGTCAACACCGCACAGAGAAGCAGAACTACTCCTATTCGTTTCACAAGAGATCTCCTTGGCGTGGATATTGGACACGAGTGTAGCACAACGCCAAGAAAATGTACGAGGCAATTGAAACAATATCAGAGTTGGATGGTCGCCCCCACCATCAAGACCTCATCAACCGGATCAAGGCCCATCGAGAGGGAGAACCTGTCAAAGCCATCACGCGTGATGCCCAGTCCGTCACGCAGCGTCTTGTTGTATCGCATCCCGTAGCCGATGGGGATGGCGAGCTGGATAAGGCGTTGGGAGGCGAAACCGACCAGACCCCAGGTGAGGAAATTCTTTCCCATCGTCAGCAGTTCGTCATCTTCTCTGTTCCAGTCAAAGGTACCAGATTCTCCCCCGCTGAAGATGCCCACGATGAAGGCGTCGACAGCGATGAGAATAATCCCGACGCTGATGACCCCGTAGGAAGCCCAGTCGCCCACCATGCCGAAGAGCTTGCCGCCGAGGTCCCCCTGGCTCTTCGACCCCTTGCCCATCCCCTGTAGCACATTCCTGACTGCCGGCAGTGCAATCGGGACCTTGGCTTTCTCATAGAGGGCAGAGCGGTCCTCAAAGGCAAGGCCGGTGAAATCATAGCCTGCCATCGTACGCTTGAGCCCTCTCACAGAAATCCCTCCCAGCGAGATCTGTACCCCATCGATATCCATCTTTGTCACCCGTTTGATGGTGGCCAAGTCATACCCGATCTTGAGAAGATCGACAACCGGTATCGCGGCAGACAGCGTAGCCATACCCAGACAGAGGAGGATGATCGAAACGGTTCGTTTACCCATGGGTACCTCCAAGATGCTATGATCATACCATAGCCAGAGAGCGAATCGAGCATCTCACCATCTGGCCAGTGTCCTCCACTCCGGGCAGTTGAGCGTGATGAACTCCTGCATATCTTTCATGGCCTCAATGTCGTGGCCATAACTCTTTGTCCACGTATCCAACGCCTCCTCGGCGAAGGCAGAACAGTCATCGGGGATGGCATCGATATAGTCGTAGTGACACTCCTGTTCAAAGCGACAGCACCCCAGGATGATGCCTTTCACATACGAGCGGGCGATATCAGCTCTCCCTTCCTTGATGAAGCTGACCATCTTGCGAATAAAAGGCTTGAACCGCTCTTCGAGCAGCATGCTGACCGCTTCGCCATATTCACGGTACCCCCACGACCCCCTGCCGGAGTGGGCATACGCATCATCATCGTCCACCTCATTGAAGGCATCCATCAGTTGGTCGGCTACCTCCTCTTCGGTGATGATGTCCAACTGCTTGGCCACCTCCTCATCGATGGCCTTGGCAAATATCCCGCCACGTGCATACAAATCGAGCAGAATCGCTTCCTTCTGCCCTGCATCAAGTAGTCTCAACTGCCCCTGCTTTCGTTTCTTGGCCATCTGCTTTGCCTCTCTATCTTTGTGGGGATACTCAGGGTATTATAAGAGCATGAGAGAGAAACTCCAAGCTTTTTTTGAAACGTTGGACCGCAGCCGGTTCATTGACAATCAGTACAAGGCCCTCGCCAAGCTCGATCGCCCGCTTCCCATTGGACATGGACAGACGATCAGCCAACCGAGCCTCGTCGTCTATATGACCGAAGCACTCAAACTCGAGGAATCGAGCAGGGTCCTGGAAATCGGGACGGGAAGCGGGTATCAGAGCGCGTTTCTCTGTGCATTCTCCAAGGAGCTCTATACCGTCGAGGTCATCCCCGCCCTCTCACAGCGGGCCCAAGAGAAACTGACTCAACTGGGTTACACCAACATCCAGTACAAGATTGGTGATGGTTCTGAGGGGTGGATTGAACACGCCCCCTATGACCGGATCATGGTAACAGCAGCGCCCAAGGAGCTGCCTATCACGCTCATCCAACAACTTGCCATCGGCGGCATCATGGTCCTCCCGGTAGGACACTCAGGGTGGCAGGAGTTGAAGCGGATCACCAAGACCGGAGACGGCACCTACGAAGAGGAGAAGCTGCTGGACGTTGCGTTTGTGGAGATGGTGGGCAAGTACAGCCCTTGAGAGGAATCTCCCAATTCCCTCTGGACACCCTCCCATATTTTCCGTATGATACCCAATATTCAACGGGCGCGTAACTCAGCGGGAGAGTGCTACCTTCACACGGTAGAAGTCGTTGGTTCAAACCCAATCGCGCCCAGAAGGCAACTGGTTCTGATATAAAGAACTGGTTGCCTTCTTTGTATTCAGGGCTTCCGTGAAACTACACCGGGGTATGCAAAAGGGTATGCAGAGGCTATATAAACAGTGAGTTAATTATGTCATCCAGCAATATCTAGCTTCAACAAGTTTCGACTCTTGAAAGTTTGACATTGCAGCTATTGTACCCTATCGTATTGGTGATAACTAATTCCGAAATTGTTACGAGGTTAGTAGATGATAGTTTTTGTTGATACTAATTATTTTTTACAATGCAAGTCCTATAAGGAATTAGATTGGAAAGAAGTTTTTAAAGGCGAAGAGTTGTTGGTAATAATACCAATAACAGTACTCACGGAAATTGATGATAAGAAAAAGGGCGGTAAATCACGTATTGTTAAAAAGGGAAGAGAAGCGACTACCTTTATCAAAAACATAATACGAACTGACGATTCCGTATTCACCGATAAAATTGAAGGAATACAAATATCTTTCAGAGTTGCTGAAAGATACTCTGATGATTGTCTTGGTTCACTCAGCAACAGTTTGAATTTATCAATCGCAGATCACAGAATCATTGCAGAAATCTTGTGTTACCTTAATAACACTGAATCAGAAAAGATAGTATCATTGCTAACACACGACACTAATTTGATAGCATTAGCCAAAACTTATAAAATTGATACCATTTTAATTCCAGATTCATGGCTCCTCCCTCCAGAGAATGATGCGAAGGATAAGGAAATTATTAATTTACAAAAGGAAATTATTGATTTAAAAAAAACTCACCCAGATATAGATGTTGTTTTCAGTGTTAATGGAGAAACCACTCAAAATACTTCATCTATTGCCAAATTTGATCTTAAAATTATACAATACGTTGAACTATCGACGTATGAGATGGATTACCTCATTGATATTGTTAAAAACAACCACCCAAAACAGCCAGTTTCTACCAACAAAATTAACATACCTGGTCTTTGGCAAAATTCGATGACTTACATTCCACCAACTAGTGAAGAAATATCAAAATATGATCAAGATTACGATCAATGGCTAGAAGATACTAAATCAAATTTTGATCAAATTATTAAAAATGATAATTCTTACAATTGTTTAATTGATATTGTAGTTAATCTTAAGAGTACAGGCTTTGTTCCTGTCGAGAAATTGATATGCAATGTTACTGCTACTATAGGGGGGGTAATTCTTCCAGGAGATTTTGAATTTAAAAAGTCAGAAAGGAAACTCCCCAGTCCGCCTAAGCCCCCTCAAGGCAGCGTGGAAAATTTATACTCATCTCTGATTAAATCCAACTTCGATATAACGTCATACTTACCAATACATGACCACATAACTACACTTAATAATCTGATGCCAAAGCAACCTTTTCGTAAGGATCGTTACGAATTCTACCATCACGTTCAAAATGAAACTACGATTCAATTTGAATGCGAAGAATTTCGACACCAAACCATTCGCGATCTAAAAGTCAAAACCTTTGCTATAAAGGATACCGATCAATTAGTTATTGATGTGGAAATCAGTGGATATAATTTAAGAGAACCCGTCAAACGAACTTTGCTAATCAATATAGGCAGACAACAAGTTAACATGTTTGACTCTTTAAAAACCTTAGTGGAATGAGAATCGATTTTTTATAGCTTCATATAGAACGTTTCAAACCTCTTACACTGACGGTACTCCTGCATCCTATTGGTTATCGAAAGCTGATCATTCAAATCCACTTTCTGGAAGATATCAAGACCTCGGTCAATGGATATCTTCCATCCAGTATCCGTGACAATATGACGGGCATGGATAGTTCTGGACAGATCGTATTCCCATGTAAATCCAATACCCATCGGCTTAACTACATCCATAATGCGGTCAAGATTACCCATCTGCTGCGTCTCTGAAAAATCATCGGGGGTTGTGATAAGGTGAACCTTGATCTCATCCTCAGGTTCTTTGAACCTGCTGATAGTCTCAAGGAACTCCATGAAGTTCCGTACCTGGTAGAAAGCCCTGATATACGGATCGGTAACCGTTATCTCCTTCGCCCCTGTCAGGTATTGACCAAAAAGCTTGTCATACGAAATACCCTTTTGCCCCTCTTCGACTGTGACATGTGTGCTCTCGGGAGAAGTGCTTGGCCTGTCCGGTTGCTTGGCGACATAGCTTGCATATGTCTCATGCACAGCCTCATCTTCCAATTCAACATTCTGATGATAGTGGCGTGGATACTCTCGCTCCTCCAGAGTGGTTACTGAATACTCCTTACCCGACGAATCATCGGTGTAGGCGAAGTTCACCGGCGGGAAGGTGTGGTCAATCCTGATCATCTGGTCCTTCACCCGCTTCCTCCCCTCCAGTGAGAAGCGGAGAATCTCCTCGGTCTCTTCCTTACTCGCCTCCCCCGTAGGGTGCAATATCTTCATGAGGCCCGAGAACGTCTTGCGTATCCCGTCACGGTCACGGGTCGAGATGTCAGAAGAGAGGGAGAAGAACTTGGCAATCCTATCCGAGTAGTCCTGATCTCGGAAGGAGCGAAGCACCTCAGCCAGGTAGTCTACGACAAAGCCATACCCCTCCGAGAACATCTCCCCCCTGATGATCTCCACCTCCCAGCCAGGGATGTAGTAGTACAGTCGATCAAGGAATGCAGAGTCACGATATTTGTCTGGCAGTTCGTCAAAGAGGTCGCTGTGCTTCAGCATGTACGGCACGTTGTGCTGAGTGTTGCCCACAAAGGCAAGGGATGCCTCGGCCCCGAGCGTCTCAATCCCCCTTGAGAAGGTCTTGTTGGCCATGTAGCCCTTGAGGATATCAACAAGGGCTTTATCCACTCGCTTGGACTTACCGGCAAACTCATCGAAGGCCACAGTGTCCCAGTAGCCCACCAGACCAATCTTGCCAGTGTTGTTGTTCACGAACAGCTTGGGCACAGTTACCTCGCCACCTGAGAGCAACATCCCGTGGGGAGAGAACTCGGAGTACACATGGCTCTTCCCTGTTCCCTTGGGCCCGAGCTCAATGAGGTTGTAGTTGCGTTCGCAGAATGGAATCAGGCGTGTCAGCTGGAGGTATTTGCCACGCTTGCTGAAATGTTCGGGGTTCAATCCTATGCTCTGCATCAGAAGGTCCATCCACTCATCAGTGGTGAATTGCTTCCTCTGCTCGAGGTACAGCTCCATATCGAAGTTGGATAGTTGGATGGGTTTGAGGGACTCCAAAATCCACGGAGAAATCTTGGAGTCTTCTGACGGCATGTACTCGAGTGTGGCGATACACCACACCCCGTTGACCAAGAGCTTTGGATGGGCCTTGATGGTCTCCGAGTCTACGAGGACCTCCTTCAGCCCAAGGTTGGAAAACACAGCCTCATAGACGTCACGCTTGTCATTGAGGGAGACCTGAATCTTGTCGATGACCTTATGATAGCCCTTCTCCTTGATCATCGACCTGGTCAGATTCGCCTCATTGCGGTGGACATAGTGGCTGGCAAGAATGCTCTTGACGGTCTCAATTCCTGTCCTGATGGTATCTTCATCATCGGAGGCACAGTATTGGCCCAAGAGGTACTCCAGGACGAAGGTGGGGACAATGGCGTTTCCCTTGACCTCCTTCACCAAATCCTTTCGGACCACCAAGCCACTGAAGTGTTGATTTATCTTCTTATCCAGCTCACTCATATGTTCCTCCACTAGAAGTCTGTGACCATCATTCGCTGCAAGGCATAGGAATATGTCTTGTACACTTTCCACTTGTTGGTGTTCTCTATCGGGATTTCAAGGCGCAGCTCCACCTGCTGGTTTGTCATCGCCTCCGGTGAGTTGTGCATCCTAAAACTCACCACCTCCTCTCGCTCTCGAGGATTCTCCGACTCAAAGTCAAACATCAACTCATGGCTCTCACTGATGAGTTTATTTTTCAGCGTATAGATACCGGCCTTAACCTTGACGGGCTTCACCTTGTCGGAGACCGGCTTGGCTTGGTAGAACGTCACCCCCAACTGTCCGCTGGTAATGCGCCTGTTCTCTCCAACGATTACATCTACCTCAACATTGGAGACATCGGTAGTCCTACCCTTATTGATCCTGACAACAGGGACAACCACCTCCTGCAGACTTGCACCACCGTGCACGTAGCGGCTCCCTGAGCCCTTCTCCAGCATCCGACTGACACCACGGGCCACCTGGACCTCAAAGTCGCCTGTGAGGCCTATTTGGGCCGCTGTGAAGGAAAGTAGGGATGGGTTGTCAGCCAAACCATTTCCCACCAAGAAGCGGCGATTGGAGTTGATCGCCCCCTCCTTCGAGACAGCGAGTGCAACAAAAGAGCTCTCCTCCACCGTCCGATTCTGGTAGATGAATCCATGATCGCTGGTGACAATGACATTCAACGCATTCGATGAGGTGAACTTTCGTACCAGCTTTGAAATCTCATCCAGGGCTGTCTCACATGCGCCAAACACCCGCTCTTCAGAATCCCGTGCATCCCCGATCTTGTCGATCACATCGTGGTAGACATAGATCACCTTGTTGTCACGGACGATGGTCTTCAGGTCATCGACCTTCGTGTTGTTGATGGTCTCCGCATCGAAGGCAACAGCTTTACCGTCCAATGCGCTCTTGAGAACCTTCTCCCGGTTCTCCCGCCCTACTGTCGACTTCCCATCAGCAAGCACTATCCCGCTCTCTGCAAAGGTAAGCTCCTTGCTTGGAAGCAGCGCTGCCATCCCCAGCTGTGTGTATGAGGGGAGCATGGTGAGCATCGGCTCAACAGTGGCGCTATGGCGGTCGAGTCCCTCTATGCGGGAAGAGAGCTCCTCTCCCACCTCATAGCGCAGCCCATCGGAGATGATCACACAGACCTTGATGTCCTTGTCCACCAGAGGCTTCACATACCGTTCGTAGAATCGATTTTGCAATACAGCGTTGGATGCACTCCACTCCGCTCCCCTCTCAATCGCTAAATACCAAGAATCATTAAGCGGGACGAGGAAGTTGTTCGTGTAGTGGTTTTCGACATCGGTGATCAACTCAGAGAAGAGTGACGCAGGGCCGGTCTTCCCTACCTGGGTGATGAACTCACGATAACGGGCATCTACTTGGTACCAGCTGGTGCCGTAGCGGTGTATGCCATCGGAGAGGGATTGGATCGAGAGATTCACTTCTCCCAGCAGGGTGAAGAGCGCTGAGGCAGCTTCCAACGCCTCGTAGTGGTATTGGTACTTCTCGTACCACTGCAATCCCCTACGAGAGCGTATCCACTGGCTTATCTCCTCATGACTTGCTGTCCTCCCCTTAACCTGCTCCAGCAAGGCGATGATGCAGTAGGTATCGATGGCCTCGAAGAGATCACAGTCGATGACAGCCTTGAAATCTAGAGACTGCAGCTTTGATGCGATATTCAGTTCATCCTCAAGCTTCTTGGAGTATGCGACAAAGCTGTCATTATAGGTCTTGCTGTCCTTCCACTGCTTCAGGAACAGTGGGGCTTGCGTCAACAACTTGTTCTCTTCATCAAAGAGGCCAATGCTCCTCTCAAATGAGAATTGGAAGACCTCAAAGGCAAAGTCGAACAAGCTCGGATTCCCACTGACATACCCATATCGAATCTTGATCTCTTCCCAGAGGTGTTCGGTCAGATTACAACGAGCTACCAGGTTGAACCGATCCTCCCCGCCCTCTATGTCTTCTGCCAGAAGCGCCATCAAGGACTCATCAAGGCGTCCACTATCGTTTCCACAACAGACAGCAAGCAACTTGGTCTGAAGGTCTCTACTACTGTCACTCTTGGAAGAGAGTTTTTTCAATTGCTGTTTACGGGCCTTGTTATCAAAGAAGGCAGCATGCTTCTTGATCACGTGCTGGAAGCTGATGTCCATATCCAACTCGGAAAGAAGGATGGCCGTAGGATCGGTCCTAAACTCTCCGGAGGAGAGCAATAAATCCAAAAGCCAATTCTCATCGTCAGGCGGTTGCGGAGAGCCCTGATAGAGCAAGAACTTTCGATCGGGCTCTTCTCTGAGAACATGGTACTTTAAAGCAAACTCATTGTTCACAATCTCAAGTTTCGTGACTCCCTCCAAGGAGAGTGCCTCGTACTTCTCACGCAGAGCTCCCTTATCATCGTACCAGAAGACAAGGCGATGGCGCATGAACAGCTTCTGAAGTGTATCCAAACTTTGTTTATCCACCGTCTACTCCTCATCCTTTGCTTCAAGGCCGGGTATCTTCTTCAAGGCAGCTCCGAACTTGGGATAGTTGACCTTCACCCCGTCATCGAGGTCGATCTCAAGCCGTTGGGTGGCCAAGGGGAAGATCACATCCTGCTCATACTTCTCAAGGCCATCGTAGATTTTATTGATCTTATCAATTTCTTTCAGAGCACGAGTACGCTCTCCCTTAGTCAGGCTCATATTTGTCTCTTGTGCTTGCAAATTTACTATATGGCCTGTGAGCTTGCTCATGTATTCACGTAGGTACTCATTGCGTACGATACTGACGGTATCAGGGTTGTATCGGTGCATGTAGATTAGGACGTTGAAACTACCATCAGGTGAACTGAACATCCAGTAGATAGGCCGCTTCTTATACCGTTGGACATGATCATTGTAGAAGTCCTTAAGGAAGTACTGGCGAATATCCTTTCCAAGGGCTTGTTCAATGAACTTCAGATTAGCCTCGAAGTGACTACTACCAAACGTGACGCGCAAGAAGCGCCTGAAGCGAGAGACAATATCATCGGCAAACCAATCACCATCCAGAATCGGGATTGCGTTGTCTTTGTCTGCAGGAAATGAAGACTCGGGGACAAGTCGTTTATAATCCTCATAGGTATCGCCTTGGTTGGCCAAAATCAAACCTGGCTTATCCAAGGAGTACCTACCAAACATACAGCCCACAGAATAGCTGATGAACTCTTTCATGGTGTCAGCAAGGAGCAAGACCTCAAGTTCTTCGTCACTCTTATT
>Ga0265293_10003678_pt1 | contig 28175 bp, 25 predicted proteins | sample Munlanlewell138R_FD_192505 | JGI IMG/M metagenome (GOLD analysis project Ga0265293, IMG submission 192505) | Leachate microbial communities from a municipal landfill in Southern Ontario, Canada - Leachate well 138R | ecosystem: Engineered > Solid waste > Landfill > Unclassified | place: Canada...
GAAGCGACGCAATGCAGCCTCGAATGGCTCATTCTCTTTTAATCTTACTTGTGGCATGTATATGAAAGCAATTAAGCTCAGTTAATGGTAAATAAAAATTAGCCCGGTAAATAAATAAAATCACATAACGCTTGTTGACCAGCTATGCCAAGTTTGGGATTTCGCTGTATCAACTTCACGCCATGGTTATGATCTTATCTATTCCCAACTAAAACCTTGCGTTTCATTAGCCTTGCCGTTTTCCGGCTAGACCAACTAAAAACTGAAGTAATCCAGGATTATAACATAAATTAGTTATTTTCCACACCTTTTCTAACCCAAGCTTCCAATTGGTGTGGCCTTAAACTGTCATAATCCTCGAAAGGCTGGTGAATCCAGGGGTTTGTAGGCAATTTATCAACATAGTAGTCGGGTTCAACCTTAGCGTGACCTTTCCACCACAAAACCGCCGAACGCAATTCGATAATGCTGGGAAACTGCTTTAGCAAATGCTCTTGCACCTTGCTAAAAGTAAGCCCCGTGTCCACCATATCATCCACCAGCAAAACACGCCCCTCAAGGGTGCCTTTCGTGATGGTGATAAATTGGGCGATATCCAGCTGCCCCTGAACCGTACCAGCAGCCTCGCGGTAACTGCTGGTGGCCAAAATACCCAAAGGAACATCAAACACACGGGAAAGCACATCACCCACGCGTACACCACCGCGAGCAAGACAAACAATACTATCAAATTTCCAGCCTGATTTGTATACAATCAGACCCAGCCTTTCAACCAGATGATGATACTCATCCCAACTGACCCATAAATCGCTATCTGTACTTGCTGGCAATGACATATATTCACCTGTATTGGTTAGTCCTGGAATGGGTGACGACGAAGAATGGTTTCCATACGATCGGGACCGGTTGAAATCATATCAATAGGCACTTCGCAAATCTCAGCAACACGATCAAGGAAACGACGGGCATTTTCAGGCAACTGCCCGTACTCTTTGACACCAACTGTTGAGTCATTCCAGCCCGGCATCATTTCAATGACAGGCTCAGCCTTGGCAACTTTATGCGCTCCGTAAGGAAGGAGATCCACTCTTTGGCCATCAATATGATAGCCCACACACAAACCAATGCTTTCGATACCATCAAGAACATCAAGTTTGGTAACGCATAAACCGGATATACCGTTAACAATAACCGAACGCTTGAGGGCTGCCCCGTCAAACCAGCCACAACGGCGTGGACGACCGGTTACCGCACCAAATTCGTTACCGACTTTGGCAATGTGGGCACCTATCTCATTATTAAGTTCGGTTGGGAAAGGACCTGAACCCACACGGGTTGTGTATGCTTTGGTAATACCCAGAACATAATTCAGGCGCTGCGGACCCACACCCGCCCCCGCTGAGGCTGCACCAGCCAGACAGTTGCTGCTGGTAACAAAAGGATAAGTACCATGATCAATATCCAGCAAGGCACCTTGAGCACCTTCAAACAGCAGCCTTTGGCCTTCTTTTTGAGCCTGATACAGCAAAGCAGAAACATCCGCAACCATTGGCTCGATAATGGGAGCCAGGGCCATGGCCTGTGCCTTGACCTCATCAAAAGAGATCGGCTCCGCACCCAGATGCTGGGTCAGAATGAAGTTATGATATTCAAGCACCTCGTGCAATTTTGCATCGAACAGGGCAGGATTATAAAGATCCTGTACACGCAATGCACGACGGGCAACTTTGTCCTCATACGCAGGACCGATACCACGGCCGGTTGTGCCAATCTTGTTCTCGCCTTTTTTCGCTTCACGTGCCTGATCAACAGCAACGTGATAAGGCAGGATCAAAGGACATGCTTCTGAAATTTTCAGGCGTGAACGAACATCCAGACCTGCGCTTTCCAACTCTTCGATTTCTTTTAGCAAAGCCTCGGGAGACAGCACGACACCATTACCGATATAACACGTAACGCTGGGATGCATAATGCCGGATGGAATCAGACGCAAAACAGTTTTTTTACCATTAATCCACAAGGTATGACCTGCATTGTGACCACCCTGGAAACGCACAACGCCTTGCGCAGATTCGGCCAGCCAGTCAACAATTTTTCCCTTGCCTTCATCACCCCATTGGGTACCGATAACAACTACGTTCTTGCTCATATTAAATCATATAAATAAAAATACATCGTTCGTCACTTGCCGGCAGAAATGCCCCCGTCAAGACCTAGTTTTACTGAATACTTTCCAGGACCCAGTCACCCTCGCTGTAAACCAACTCACTTTCAAAAATGAATTCATCAACACTTTGCGTACTGTTTGGAAAAATCTGCACTACCACATGCCCCTGATTTCGCAATTCGCGAATCCGCTCGACCAGATCCACATCGAGTCCCCATGGCGCCCTGATGGCCCTTGAGGGCTGAGCAGGCGAAAGACCGGCAGAAACCTTGCGCAAATCGAGACTGAAACCGGTTGCAGGACGCGCCCTGCCAAAAACCTTGCCTACGTTATCATAACGACCACCCCGCACGATGGCATCATGCCAGCCCGGTGCAAAAATGGCAAAACTGACACCTGAGTGATAATCGTAACCACGAACATCAGCCAAATCAATACCCACACAAGCATTATCCAGAGCCCCAACCAGTTCACGCAAAGACTGTAGCGCCTGACTGATTCCTGGCAAATCGGGCAGGCATTCCTGAGCCTCATCAAGCACATTAACCGAGCCATACAAGCTTGGCAACAAAATTAACGCATTAGCTATGTCTTGCGGCACATCCTGACAACCCTCAAGCAACTCTTTCAAGCTTGGTACATCTTTGTCATTGAGCAAAGAAAAAATCTCGCTGGCCCGCTCGGAAAGAGATGGAACCGAATCCACCAGAACACGGGAAACATTGGGATGATTCAGGTCAATGCGCGGCTTTTGAACACCGGCCATTTCAAGACTCTCAAGGGCCAATTGAATAATTTGCAAGTCTGCCTCAAAACCGGCGTGCCCATAAATTTCCGCCCCAATTTGCAGCAGCTCACGATCAGACAGCAAACCGGATGGGCGAGCGTGAATGACACTACCACAATAGCAAAGGCGCGTAACGCCTTCGCGATTTAGCAAGTGCGCATCAATGCGGGTTACCTGTGGTGTCATATCTGCCCGCAAACCCATTGTGCGGCCAGATAACTGATCTACCAGTTTGCAGGTGCGCAATTGCAAATCAAGACCTTTGGCAGCCAAGAGTGAATCGGTATATTCAATTAATGGCGGCGCAACCATTTCAAAACCGAAGGTACGGTAAAGATCTAGCAATTTACGTCGCAGCTCTTCAATACGCCGCGCCTCTGCCGGGAGAATATCCGACAAGTGTTCGGGCAATAACCAGTTACTTGTTGTCATGGCAATTTATCAAATAAAAATGCGGCTCGTTGCGTAAGCAATGCGAGCCGCATTTAGGAATAGTTTCTGAACTTACACGGCATTGTACAACTAATTAAGCATAAGTTCAGCAAATAAACCGGTTTTTAAATTTATTGTGCACTGGTCGACACATTTCCATCTGATTGCTTGAAGAAGCGGAAGAAATCAGAGTTCGGATCAACAACCAGCAAATCTTTTTTAGAGCCGAAGATTGATTTATAGGCATTCATGCTGTTGTAAAAGCTGTAGAAATCAGAATTTTTTCCATAAGCATCAGCATAAATGGCTGCCGCTTGCGCATCACCCTCACCACGAATGGCCTGGGCCTTGGCATTGGCCTGAGCCAGCTCTTCCTGAACTTTACGATCAGCCTCGGCGCGAATTTTCTCGCTTTCAGCAGCACCATTTGCTCTCAAGCTGTTTGCCTCTTGCTTACGTTCTGCCTGCATTCTTGAGTACACGGAATCAGACACTTCCTGTGAAAACTCGATACGTTTCAGACGGACATCAACCACCTGAATACCTAAAGGCTTGGCTCGCTCTTCCACATTATTCAGAATCTCGGCCATTACCACATCACGCTCCTGAGATATAACAGCGCGAACGGTACGAGTGTTGACCGATGCATTCAGTGCATCACGAATTTGCGCACCCAAACGATTCTGCGCAGCAAAAGTGCTGTCTCCGAAAGATACATAGAATTGCAATGGATTTGAAATACGCCACTTGATATAAGAGTCAATAATCAGGTTTTTCTTTTCTGATGTCTGAATTCTTTCAGTATCCCCGGATTCGATAGTCTGGATCCGCTTGTCAAGATAAACCACGTTTTCGAGCGGCGTTGGAAGCTTGAAGTAAAGACCAGGCTCCTGGATGGTACGCTGCCATTCACCCAACTTGAAAACCAGGGCATAGTTTCGCTCAGAAACAACAAAAATTGATGATGACAGCAAAAGGGCCGCCACAAAAAGTACGATACCTACTACAGTATTACGATTCATTATATCCACCTCCTAGCGACGATCAAAGTTATCACGGGTCAGACGATTCCGTGATGCTGCACTGGCATCACTGCCAGAGGTTGACGCAGTACTGCTGGAGGAAGTAATGGCACTGGATGACGCCGATGTTGAAGCCGGTACTGATGTTGAGCTTGATGTCTGCTCAATCAGTTTGTCGATGGGCAGATACATCATATTATTGCCACCCTCAGTATCGACCATCACTTTGGATGCGTTTTTAAAGACATCTTCCAATGTTGAAATATACATACGTTCACGCGTAATTTCCGGTGCTTTTGCATATTCCTTTTCTATGCTTTCAAAACGAGCCGCCTGACCCTGGGCCTGACCCACTACCGTTGCACGATAACCCTCGGCATCTTGCAACATACGGGAAGCCTGACCACGCGCCTCGGGAATAACCTTGCTGGCATAGGCGTTACCTTCGTTTTTCTGACGTTCGTTATCCTGACCGGCCTTGATAGCATCCTCGAATGCAGCCTGGACCTGCTCGGGAGGCTGCACGTTTTGAATAGCCACCGTGGTGACTTCTATACCAGATTGATAGCGATCAAGAATTTGCTGCATTAACTTCATGACATCCATGGCAGCGGCCGTACGGCTTTCATACAGGATTTTATTCATTGACTGTTTGCCAACCACTTCACGCATGGCCGTTTCTGCCGCCTGACGCACCGACTCATCCGGAGAAACCAGACGGAAGATATAGTCAGCAGCAGGACTGTAGTCACCGGCCTCAAGCGGCATTTCTGCCTTAAGACGGTACTGGACATCAAACTGCACATCAACGATATTCTCGTCTTCAGTCAGCATTAAGGCCTCAGGCAAGACTTTATTGCGGGAATTGTCGCGATAACCAACCGAAAAAGAACGAACACTCGCGATATCAACCAATTCAACGCCTTGCACAGGCCGAGGAATATGCCATTGAAAACCAGGCTGAACCGTTTTCAGGTATTTTCCAAATTGCGTTACCACACCTACCTGACCTTCGCGAACGATATAAAAGCCGCTGGCCAGCCAAAGTAACAAGGCAACGATAATAATAAAAACAATGCCGAATTTGGCCGCTTTGGGGGAAGGATTGAAGCCCCCGGCACGAGGAGGCTTGCCAAAGCCGCCGCCACCGCTTTTTTTATTACCAAAAACACTCTTGATTCGATTATTGAAATCCGCCCAGACCTGATCAAGATCGGGCGGCCCGTCACCCTGATTGGAGGGACGCTTTGGCGGCTCATTCTGACCTGAACCATTTTGATTACCACGACCCCAACCCGGATCGTTCAAATTAAATATTTTTGAGACTCGCAACATTATTTCCTATTTTTTCTTTGGCTTCAGCGATTGCCCCGCGCAATCCGTCCAAGCCGGTTCGATCTAATGCACTGACAAAAACGCGGACTATTCTGCCCTCTTCGTTTCGTTCAATTTTTGGTTCATAACCCACAGCATCAATCTTATTGTAAACAAGAATGCATGGTATGTCTTTAGCACCGATCTCTTCAAGCACTTTATTCACTTCCAGAATCTGTTCATCGCGCTGCGGACTGGAAGCATCTATAACATGCAAGAGTAGATCGGCCTGAACTGTTTCTTCGAGGGTTGCCTTGAAGGCGGCAATTAAGGTGGTGGGCAAATCGCGAATAAAGCCCACCGTATCCGAAACAACCACCTGCCCGGCACCTTCAATCCATATTCTTCGTGTTGTTGTATCAAGCGTGGCAAACAACTGGTCAGCTGCATAGGCTCCTGCACGGGTTAAGGCATTAAACAACGTAGACTTGCCTGCGTTGGTATACCCCACCAGAGACACCGACATGGTACCTCCCCTTGCCCTTGAGCGACGTTGAGTGGTGCGCTGGCGTTCGACCTTACTTAGCCGCTCTCGCAACACCTTGACCTTATCCCCAATCATCCGCTTGTCCATTTCCAGCTGGGCTTCACCTGGACCACGCATGCCTATTCCGCCACGTTGACGTTCAAGGTGAGTCCACATGCGTGTAAGCCGGGTCATGAGATGTTGTAATTGCGCCAGTTCAACCTGAAGCTTGCCTTCATGACTTTTGGCACGCAAGGCAAATATATCAAGAATAAGTGCCACACGATCAACGACCCTTAAATTAAATGCCCTTTCAAGGTTTCTCTGCTGGGCCGGGCTAAGCGCCTGATCGAATAAAATGATATCCACATCGGAAGACTGGGCTAGCAGAACTGCCTCTTCAAGCTTTCCTGAGCCGATAAAATATGCCGCATCGGGTTTATCCCGTTTGGCCACGACCGTTGCCACAACCTCTGCCCCGGCACCTTTAGCCAACATTTCAAACTCTTCGGCATGTGCCTGGTAATCGGGTTTACCGAAATTTACACTGATAATTAATGCGCGCATACACCCCTAAAAAGGAAAATGCCCGCACAGGCTAACCTGGCGGGCCATGTTTCTGCGAAAAGATTGTTTTTCTTATTCAGCAGGAACATCAACCTGAAAACTGACAGCACGAGCTGGAACCACAGTGGAAATAGCGTGTTTGTAAACCATTTGGGTAACGGTATTTCTTAGTAAAACCACATATTGGTCGAAAGATTCGATTTGTCCTTGTAGTTTGATCCCGTTGACCAGATAAATAGATACGGGAACATGCTCTTTACGCAGTGCATTTAAGAAAGGATCTTGTAGTGATTGCCCTTTAGTGCTCATTGGCGAGGCTCCATTTTAATGTTATGAATAGGTGAATTTTATAAAAATAGTACTTTACCGACATTTTAAACAACTTACCACCTAATAAGTAAATTCCAATATTTTCGGTAATTTTTTTTATTCAGAACCAATATTAGTTGAAGTTAATATTTCAGACAATGTTTTTATTAATACTTCACATTGTTTTCTGGTTCCTATAGTAATTCTCAAGTATTGAGAAATACGATTCTGGTCAAAATGCCGAACCAAAACAAGATGCTGACGCAACTGCGCACTTAGCACAGCCGCATCAATCCGAGGGTGCGAAACAAACACAAAATTGGTTTTTGAAGGTAAAACCACGAAACCCAGGCTACCCAGTTCCTGGCTGACAAACTCACGTGACGAGATGATCTCTTGCCGGGTTTGTTCAAAATAGGCATCATCTTCAAAAGCGGCAATCGCACCCACTTGCGCCAACCTGTCTAGTGGATAAGAATTAAAACTGTTTTTAACCCTGACAAGGGCTTGCAACAAATGAGGCTGCGCCATGGCAAAACCAACCCGCAAACCTGCCAATGAACGTGATTTGGACAAGGTTTGCAACACAATCAGGTTATCGTATTTTTCCAGTAACCTAACGGCTGAATCTGCGCCGAAATCCACATAAGCTTCGTCAATAGCCACCACAATATCAGGCTGTGCCTGCAGTAATTCTTCTATTTTTTCCAGGCTGACTGCAATCCCGGTAGGCGCATTCGGATTGGGAAAAATAATACCACAAACATCTTCTGAAGAAACATTGATGTAGTCATTGATATCAATTTCAAATTGGCTGTTTAATGCAACAGCTTCAAAATTAAGATCATACAATTTGGCATACACCCGATAAAAACTGTATGTAATATCAGGAAACAGGACTTTTTTGCCCCTGTGCTTGAACAAGGCATAGAACAAATGTGCCAGCACCTCATCAGAGCCGTTACCCGGAAAGACAAAGTCTGCAGGAATATCGTAATAACGTCCAATTGCCTCACGCAATTTATCTGACTCGGGGTCTGGATACAAACGCAGGTTTTCCTCGACTTCCTGCCGGATCGCATCGATGACGACCGGAGATGGATCAAATGGTGACTCATTGGTATTAAGCTTTATGTACTCACCGTCTTTAGGCTGCTCTCCGGGAACATAAGGCTTCAGTTCCTGAACAAAATCGCTCCAGAATTTACTCACGCTTTACTCCGCCTGTTTATATGGATTTTTAGAAGATTTGAACTCTATTCGTAAAGGCGTTCCGGACAAATTGAAAGCCTTTCGCATTCTGGATTCCAGATATCGCTTGTATGAATCGGGCACGGCATCAAGGGCATTACCATGAACAATGATAAGCGGTGGGTTTTGCCCACCTTGATGCGCATAACGCATTTTAGGCCTGAAAATCCCTTTACGTGGTGGCTGCTGCTGTTCTACCGCAGCATGCAACTCTCGGGTAAGCTTGGGCGTTGACAACTTGATGAAGGCAGCTGCATGTGCCTCGTTAACCGATTTAAGTACCGCATTGACCCCTGCCCCCTTAAGGGCAGAAATAGTATGCATTTTTGCAAACGATAAAAAACGCAACTTACGTTCAAATTCCCGCTGTATCCATTCACGTTTGTCGGCATCAAGACCATCCCACTTATTGATAGCCACCACTAACGCACGACCTGATTCAAGAATGAATCCGGCAATATGGGCATCCTGTTCGGAAATTTCGGTTTGGGCATCAAGCATCAACAATACAACGTTACTGGCTTCAATTGCCTGCAATGTTTTAATGACCGAAAATTTCTCTACCGATTCAAACACTTTGCCACGCTTACGCAAACCTGCAGTATCAATTAAGGTATATTTTTTGCCATTGCGCTCAAAGTCAATTTCAATGGCATCACGTGTGGTACCAGGCATATCGAAAGCAATCACCCGTTCCTCACCCATCAGGGTATTGATAAGTGTGGATTTACCCACATTGGGGCGACCGACAATGGCAAGCTTGATACGGTGATCGGTAAAAACTTCCTCTTCCGGCTCTTCCTGGAGCGATTCTTCCTGCTCCAGATCAGGCTCGGGAACATCTTCATCCTGTGCTTCTGACACAGACTGGATATAAGGATTATCCAATTGCGACAGCGCCTCTTCGATCAGGTCAACAACCCCGTCTCCGTGAGCCGATGAAATGGGATGGGGAGTCCCCAGGCCAAGCTCATGGAACTCGGCACTGGCCTGTCCGCTGTTCATGCCTTCGGCCTTATTAACCGCAAGCACTACCTTCGGGCCGGCACGACGCAGCATGCGCGCAATTTCATGATCATGCGCATTTACACCAGCGCGTGCGTCTACCAGAAAAATAACCACATCAGACTCGGCAATTGCCTGTTCTGTTTGACGGGCCATTTCCTTGAGGATACCTGTTTTGGCAACCGGCTCAAAACCACCGGTATCAATAACCAGGAAAGGATAATCACCCACACGGCCTTCGCCATAGTGGCGATCACGAGTGAGGCCGGAATAGTCCGCCACTAGCGCTGCCCGCGAACGGGTCAGACGATTAAAAAGAGTAGACTTACCAACGTTGGGTCGCCCTACCAGGGCAACTACGGGTTTAAACTGAATACTGTTCACTTAACACCAAGCATTACTAAATTACCCGAACCATTCTGCACCAAAATACCGATATTGGTTGCCGTCATGGGAGAAACGATGGAATCTCCGCTACCGGCGGAAACACGCCCCAGTAACGAGCCATCAGCGGCTGAATAGAAATGCACATAACCTTCATAATCACCCATGGCAACCACGTTGCCATAAACAACCGGATTGGTCAAACCACGGTTGGTTAATGTCTGGTCAGACCATAATTCCTGACCATTGGTGATATTGTATGCGCGTACTTCGCCATGGACACTGGCTGCATACAATGAGCTACCGGCAGATCCAACGCCCACTGCACTTGAAAACGGTTGATTCCAGACCGGTTCCGCGCCCCTGGCGGAGATCGCGTAACATCCTACCCGGCCCTGATACGTGGCAAGGCATAAACCATTACCCGACAACAAAGGTTGCCCTACGACATCGGTGACACTATCAAGATCTGTTGGCCCCTGAATGGTTGCCGCCAGAATATCCCACCGCGGTGTACCCGTTTGCAAATCAAGTGAAACCAGCCTGCCGGTTGGAACACCTACCAGAACCTGATTGCCATCGATTAACATGCGAGAGTTTGCTTTAAGCGCCATTTCGGGGTTCGTTCTGAGATAGCTCCATTGCAATTCGCCATTTTGCGCATTGAAGGCCTGCACGCGATAATCATCGGCACGCACCACCACCAAGCCACCCCCGATAGCAGGAGGCGTAGAGGCAACGGTGGAAGCGTTGGCACTCCAGAGCATTTTGCCAGACGAATCCAGGGCAATGACCTTTCCTTTTGTAGTGGTGACAACCACAATATTGCCGTCAGTCCCTACTCCGGCAGCCAACGCATCATCAAGTTTTGTTTTCCACTGGATTGCTCCATTAGTGAGGCTTGCCTTGACAACAGAACCGTCAGGGGTGGCCGCATAAACCGAATCACCCACCAACGCCGGAGCAAAGCCATAACCACTGCCGGAACCAATATTGGCAGACCAAACAGTAAAGCCGCTAACCTGTTGTTGATACTCTGTAAGTGCAACCGGTTCAAAACGTGACTCGTTGCTAAACAGGGAGCAGCCTCCCATTGCAGCAACAGCAAGTGCAAGCATTGACCCTGACAAGATTCGATGACATGTTTTTTTCATAAATTATTCCCCTCCCAGCACACTTAGTTTCAATTCAACGGCACGAATAAATTCAGCGGCCAGATTTGGCTGTTCAAGCGCGGCTTTCCATTGCTGTACAGCCTCTTGTTTTTTTCCCTGCGCTACCAGAACATCACCTGCACGATCCAGAAATACGGCTTTAAAAGCCTCTGGCGGATTGGCCAACTGCAACAATGCTGCATCATACTTTTCCTGATCTGCCAATAGGGACGCCATTCTTAAACGCGCAACCGGCACCAGATCCGGAAAGGTCTCGGCCTGCCCGATAAGCCACTCAAGCTGGGCTTGGGCGGCTTCAGGCTGGTTGTTGTTTGCCAGGAAATTGGCTGCCAGCAACACTGCCCTGCCTGCATAAGGCGTTTTGGCGTAATCTTTCTGTAAAATCGCGCTTGCCTCATGCACACGAGTTGCCGCTGCCTTGTCATCGTTGACCGAGGCACTTTGGATCACTTCAAAGTATCCCAAGGCCTGCCGAGACTGGTTGGATTGATACCATTGCCATCCATACCAAGCCAAAAAAGCCAGCATGATAATGGTAACCAGCGACATAATAGGTGTACCCCAGCGATCCCACCAGGCTCTCAGGGCATCGATTTTTTCCTGTTCTTCTAAGTCAAAAGCCATACTTCTGTTTAAATCCTATTTTTTAATTCATTAATGAATGTTGCCAAAGGTACCGTAACCTGAGGTGCAATATTACCACCTTCAGCGGCTCGCAACGATTTGATGCCAATAGTGCCGTTTTTCACTTCATCTTCACCCAGAATGGCGGCAACCTGTGCCCCACTGCTGTCTGCTCGCTTGAACTGCGCTTTAAAGGATGTGGCCCCGGCATGCACAATGACACGAATGCCTTCATCCCGGCATTGCTCGGCCAATACCTGCGCCTGGCGTGAGGCTTGTGGACCCTGGTGGATGAAATATACATCACATTCAGCCGGTTTAACCAGTTCTTTATCTTGCAACACCAGCGCAAGCAGACGCTCGATACCAATACCAAAACCAATCGCAGGAGCCGGCTTGCCACCCAGTAAAGACAACAAGCCATCATATCGACCACCACCACATACGGTTCCCTGAGCACCCAGACGATCGGTGACCCACTCAAAAACGGTCAGGTTGTAGTAATCAAGCCCACGTACCAGACGCGGATTAATGGTATAAACAATACCAGCCTCATCAAGGCGGGCTCTTATTTCATTGAAATGGGCCAATGACTCCTCTTTCAGGAAGTCAAACAGTTTAGGCGCATTATTGGCCATGTCCTGCATGGCCGGATTCTTGGTATCAAGGACGCGTAAAGGATTGCTGTACATGCGGCGCAAACCGTCTTCGTCAAGCAATTCCTTATGTTTTTCCAGATGAGCCACCAGCGCCTCCCGGTGCGCCTGACGCTCTTCGGGTTGCCCCAGAGAGTTCAACTCAAGACGAACATCTGTAAGACCCAACATTTTCCACAGCCTGGCCAACATGATGATTTGTTCGGCATCAATATCGGGGCCGGCATAGCCCATGGCTTCTACGGAAACCTGGTGAAACTGGCGATAACGACCCTTTTGCGGACGCTCATGACGAAAAACAGGCCCCATTGAAAAAAGGCGCTGGGGTGCATCATAAAGCAAATTATGTTCAATGACCGCACGTACGATACCAGCCGTAAACTCTGGGCGCATCGTCAGCATTTCGCCAACATCGGTTTTATCTTTTGACATGCTGAAGGTATACATTTCCTTCTCAACGATGTCGGTCACTTCACCAATGCCGCGGGCAAACAAACGTGTTTGCTCCAGAATGGGGGTACGTACATTGTTATAACCATATTGGGCCAGCCATTGACGAATGGTTGCTTCCAGATTTTCCCAAAGCCAGCTTTCGGCCGGCAAAATATCATTCATTCCACGTATTGCAGAAACTTTTTGGAATGTTTTAGTCATACAAACGGATCTCTTTATTCAGATAATTTATTTTTTTACTGTACGCTTATGAACGGGCGCCGTAGCGACGTTCTACATAGTTACGGACAATTTCATGAAACTCGGCTGCAATATTATCACCCTTAAGGGTCACTGTGCGCTCTCCATCAATAAAAACCGGTGCGGAAGGCACTTCACCGGTACCAGGCAGACTGATGCCAATGTCGGCATGACGGCTTTCTCCGGGACCATTGACCACACACCCCATCACTGCCACGTTCATGTTTTCAACGCCGGGATATTGGGTTTTCCAGACCGGCATTTGATTGCGCAAATATGTCTGGATGCTATCAGCCAGTTCCTGAAATACTGTACTACTGGTGCGACCACAACCAGGACAAGCCACCACCATGGGGGTAAACGCCCGTAACCCCAGGCTTTGCAATATTTCCTGGGCCACCACCACTTCTTTGCAACGATCACCACCCGGCTCTGGCGTTAGTGAGATACGAATGGTATCGCCGATTCCTTCCTGCATGAGCACTGAAAGGGCTGCCGTAGAAGCCACGATACCTTTGCTGCCCATGCCTGCTTCTGTAAGCCCAAGATGCAAGGGATAATTGCAACGCCCGGCCAGATTCCGGTAAACAGAAATCAGATCCTGGACATGGCTGACCTTGCAGGAAAGAATAATCGCATCACCTGGCATGCCCAACTGCTCAGCCCGCTGTGCATTACTGATAGCCGAAACGACCAATGCCTCACGCATAAGGGATTGCGCATCCCATGGCTCGGGCTTGGCATTGTTTTCATCCATCATGCGAGCCATTAGCTCGTGATCCAGGCTACCCCAGTTCACACCAATACGAACCGGTTTTTCATATTTACAGGCAACCTCAATCATTTGGGCAAAATTATCATCACGTTTTTTGCCTCCCCCCATATTACCGGGGTTGATGCGATATTTGGACAGCGCCTGTGCACATTCGGGATATTGGGTTAACAATTTATGGCCGTTGTAATGAAAATCCCCCACCAACGGTACCAGCACACCCATTTTATCAAGTTGTTCACGAATGGCTGGCACGGCCTGTGCAGCCTCGGGGGTGTTGACGGTAATACGCACCATCTCGGAACCGGCCATGGCGAGCTCTTTAACCTGGATAGCTGTAGCAATATGATCGGCCGTATCGGTATTGGTCATTGACTGAACAACAATAGGTGCACTGGAGCCAATGGGCACAACCGTAGAACCCCAGGCAACATTAACCAGGCGGGTCTGGTGGCGGACCGCAGGTCCGACAGGAAATGGGTTTTGGCAAATGGACATAATTAATTAAATAAATTCCTGAAATTTTCCAAGCCGATTTCTTCAAGCGTAAACCACTCACGGCTATATCCATAAACAGCGATGATGACCAGGATCAGGAAAATAATAAAAATCCATGTTCCCGTACCTGAACGCTGTGATTCATACCCTTCATGGGTACTGAAATCAGTCGTTGACTGCAGACTTTTCAATTCCTGCCTGTTGACATTGGCACCGCTTTGTCTGGCCAGAAGATCAAGCATTTGCTGCTCATCTGCCCCAAGAAGGCGAGCATATTTGCGCACCAAACCTTTTAACACAAAACCTTGCGGCAACGCAGGCCAGTTCTGTGCCTCTAGCGAATTGATTTGTCCCGATGAAAACTTGATCTGATTTGAAACATCACTAACTGACAAACCTTTTTTCTCACGCAATCCTTTTAACAACATACCCAGGTTTTTATCTTCCAGGGAATCTGAACCGGACACTTCACTCGTACCTGAATTTAATTGCGTCACTACTGCACCTCGATGATGGGAATGGATTTTCTGGCCTGCATAAGAGCGCTGATTTTTGTTTTATCCTTGACATCGCCAGCCAACTGGCCACAGGCAGCATCAATATCATCTCCCCTGGTTTTACGCACGGTCGTAATAACCCCGGCGTCCATTAACAGGCTGGCGAATATACGCACCCGGGCAGACTTGGAGCGTTTCAGACCCGACTCAGGAAAGGGATTGAAAGGAATAAGATTCAGTTTACAACGGACCTGTTTGGTAATTTCAATTAACTGACGTGCATGCTCATCGGTATCGTTGACGCCATCAAGCATGACATATTCAAAAGTGATAAAGTCACGGGGGGCAAATTCCAGATAACGGTTGCATGAAGCAATTAATTCGGCCAGCGGGTATTTTTTGTTTAATGGTACCAGTTGGTCACGCAAGGCATCATTGGGCGCATGAAGCGAAACCGCCAGCGCCACAGGACAATCTTGTGACAGGCGATCCATCATGGGCACCACGCCAGATGTGGATACCGTAACACGACGGCGTGACAAACCATAAGCATTGTCGTCAAGCATAAGCTGAAGGGCCGGTACGACCTGATCATAATTAAGCAAGGGTTCTCCCATGCCCATCATGACAACATTGCTGATGACTCGTGATATATCTTCAGGGGCTTCGGCATTGCCAATACGCGCAGACAACAGGTCTTCCTGGATAACCCGGCGGGCGTGCCACAACTGGCCAACAATTTCCGCGGTTGTCAAATTGCGGTTAAAACCCTGATGCCCGGTAGAGCAAAACCGGCAGGCAACCGTACAACCGGCCTGGCTTGAAATGCATAAAGTACCGCGATCATCTTCAGGGATAAAGACCGTTTCAATGGCATTATTATTGCCCACATCGAACAGCCACTTACGGGTACCGTCAGACGATATTTTTTGCGTAATGACCGGCGGTGCCTGTATGCAACAGGACTCAGCAAGCCGGGCACGAAAATCTTTGGCAAGATCACTCATTTGCCCGAACTCGCTGACTCCACGCTGGTGAACCCAGCGCTGAAGCTGCTTTGCACGAAAGGGCTTACTCCCCCACTGACCAACAAGGTCAATGAGGGCATCGGTAGGGATACCCAGGAGATTAATTTGGTCAGTCATGGAATAAGCCTTATTCAATATCAAAACTATAAATCGTAAAACTACCGATTACTTGCCAAAAAAATAGGCAATTTCAACAGCTGCTGTTTCTGGGGCGTCAGAGCCATGCACTGCGTTTGCGTCGATGCTTTCAGCAAAATCGGCACGAATGGTACCGGGTTCTGCTTTTTTAGGATCGGTAGCGCCCATCAGGTCACGGTTTTTCTGGATGGCATTTTCGCCTTCCAGGGCCTGGATAAACACAGGACCGGAAATCATGAAGCTGACCAGATCATTGAAGAAAGGACGCTCTTTGTGAACAGCGTAAAAACCTTCGGCTTCTTCACGGGTTAATTGTTGCATACGTGCCTCAACGACTTTCAGACCAGCTTTTTCAAAGCGGGTAATGATCTCGCCAATAACGTTTTTTGCAACCGCGTCGGGTTTGATGATAGACAATGTGCGTTCAACAGCCATTTAATACTCCAAAATTTCAATAAAAACAATAACTTCAAGTAAGTTTTACTCAACTTGGCATTTTAACATGCAAAAAGTACCTTCTACACCTTAAAATAAGGGTTTTCGCGAACAAAATAACCAAACCGTCGGAATCAGAATCATAATGAACCAAGAATCTAACAGTATTGACACCAAAGAACTCTCCAAGAGCTTCGAACCCAAAGACCTTGAAGCGCACTGGTATCAGGAGTGGAACAAGCAAGGCATTTTCGCTGCAGGACAATACACCACAACCGCCTCTGAAGAATGTGGCCAACCCTTTACCATTCAGTTTCCACCACCAAACGTGACCGGCACACTGCATATGGGCCACGCTTTTAACCAAACCATCATGGATGGCTTGATTCGTTACCATCGCATGCTGGGCAATGACACCGTTTTTGTTCCGGGCACCGACCATGCCGGCATTGCCACACAAATCGTGGTTGAACGCCAGCTGGATGCACAAAATATTTCCCGCCACGATCTGGGCCGCGAAAAATTTCTTGAAAAAGTGTGGGAATGGAAAGAACTTTCCGGCAATACCATTACCAGCCAGGTGCGTCGCCTGGGTGCTTCGGCCGATTGGCCACGCGAGTATTTCACCATGGATGAACAGATGTCCAAAGGTGTTATTGAAACCTTTGTACGCCTTCATGAACAGGGCCTTATTTATCGTGGCAAACGCCTGGTCAACTGGGATCCTGTGCTGGGCACGGCGGTTTCCGATCTTGAAGTTGAAAGCTGTGAAGAGCAAGGCAGCCTTTGGCATATTCGCTACCCGCTAAGCAAACCGTCGGGCGACCTGACCCATTTAACCGTTGCCACCACTCGTCCTGAAACCATGTTGGGTGACGTTGCAGTAATGGTACACCCTGAAGACGAACGGTATATGCACCTGATTGGGCAAACCGTCATCCTGCCACTGGTGAATCGCGAAATCCCGATTATTGCCGATGATTATGTTGACCGGGAATTTGGCACTGGAGTAGTAAAAGTAACTCCCGCCCATGATTTCAATGACTACGCCGTAGGGCAACGTCACGGCTTGTCTTTTGCCAGCATTCTTACGCTTGACGCCAAAATTGTCGATGACGCGCCCGAGGCTTACCGCGGCATGGACCGTTTTGAGGCCCGCGAAAAAATCGTGACTGATCTTCAGACCCTTGAGTTGCTGGAAAGCGTCAAACCCCATACTTTAATGGTTCCGCGTGGCGACCGCACAAAAACTGTTATTGAGCCTATGCTGACCGACCAGTGGTTTGTAGCCATGAGCAAACCCGCTCCTGAAGGCACCTACAACCCCGGCAAAAGCATTACCGAAACAGCGCTTGATGTTGTGCGCTCGGGTGAAATCAAATTCTACCCCGAAAACTGGACAAATACCTATTACCAGTGGCTGGAAAACATTCAGGACTGGTGTATTTCCCGTCAACTGTGGTGGGGCCACCAAATTCCGGCCTGGTACAGCGAAGATGGCCAGATTTTTGTTGCCCGTGACGAACAGGAAGCCCAGCAAAAAGCCCGTGCCGCCGGCGTTACCGGCCCCTTGCGCCGTGACGATGACGTCTTGGACACCTGGTTCTCTTCCGCGCTGGTTCCCTTTACCACCATGGGTTGGCCTGAAGAAACCCCAGACTACAAGCGTTACCTGCCCTCTAGCGTACTGGTAACCGGTTTTGACATCATCTTCTTCTGGGTTGCCCGCATGATCATGATGAGCATGCACCTGACCGGTCAGATTCCCTTCAAGTTTGTTTATGTGCATGGCCTTATCCTTGATGCCAACGGCCAGAAAATGAGCAAATCCAAAGGCAACACGCTTGACCCGGTTGACCTGATTGATGGCATTGAACTTGAACCCCTGGTTGCCAAACGCACCACCGGTTTGATGAACCCCAAGCAGGCCTCCAAGATTGAAAAAGAAACCCGCAAGGAATTTCCGGATGGAATTGAAGCATACGGTGCCGATGCCCTGCGCTTCACCATGGCTGCTTATGCCACGCTTGGCCGCAATATGAATTTCGATCTCAAGCGCTGTGGCGGCTATCGCAACTTCTGCAACAAATTATGGAATGCTTCCCGCTTTGTGCTGATGAACGTGGAAGGCCATGACCTTTCTGGCAAAGACGGCGTTGAACTTTCCTTTGCAGATCGCTGGATTCTTTCCCGCCTTCAACAAACCCTGGTTGAAGCCGAAAAAGGCTTCAATGATTTCCGCTTTGACAATATCGCCAACGCCATCTACCACTTTGTATGGGATGAATACTGCGACTGGTATGTTGAGCTGGCCAAGGTGCAAATCCAGCGAGGCACACCGGCACAACAATGCGGCACCCGCCAAACATTAATCAACGTTCTGGAAACCATCCTGCGCCTGGCACACCCAATTATTCCCTTCATTACCGAGGAATTATGGCAAAAAGTAGCGCTTGTCGCCGGCAAACGCAAGGCGAATGAAACTACTTCTATCAGCATCCAGCCCTATCCCTTGCCTGATGCCAGCCAGTTTGATGAAGCAGCCGAAGCCTCATTAAATCAACTCAAGGCACAAGTAGAGGCCGTACGTGCCCTGCGTGGTGAAATGAACCTGTCTCCGGCACAGAAAGTTCCCTTGTATGCACAGGGCGATGCTTCCTTGCTTGCCCTTAACGCGCCTTACCTGCAGGCACTGGGCAAACTGAGCCAGGTTGACATCGTCAATGAACTGCCTGACTTAGGTGCTCCGGTGCAAATTCTTGAAAGCACCCATCTGATGCTGAACGTTGAAATTGACGTAGAAGCCGAACTGGCCCGCCTTGACAAGGAAGCCAAACGCCTGGAAACCGAAATACAAAAGGCCAATGGCAAATTGGGCAATGAGAAATTTGTGGCTCGCGCCCCTGCTGCCGTCATTGAGCAGGAAAAAGAAAGACTGGCCAACTTTAGCGAACTGCTGGCTAAAATCAACGAGCAAAAAAACCGTCTTGCAAAGTAAAACCATAGTCAGCAAAATGCCCGCCAGGGCATTGATTTGACCTATTAAAAAGCCCCAAGAAACCGGATAGCATTCGGTTTCTTGGGGCTAATTCAATAAAATCCAACCGCCTGTTAAAATTTACAGACTATTAATTTGCGCCTTTTGCAAATCTTTCCGCACTGGCCACAATCTCGGCTTTGGCGGCTTCAACACCTTCCCAACCTTTAACCTTGACCCATTTGCCCGGCTCCAGATCTTTGTAGTGCTCAAAGAAATGCTGAATACGCTTCAACTCTTGTTCAGGAAGATCGGCAGACGACTGGATATTACTGTATACAGGATACAGTTTGTCTACGGGAACAGCCAGCAATTTAGCATCACCACCGCCTTCGTCATCCATTTGCAACACACCAATAGCGCGGCATTTGATAACGGCACCTACCTGAATCGGGAATGGTGTCATGACCAGCACGTCAACCGGATCACCATCATCAGAAATGGTTTGTGGAATATAGCCATAGTTGCATGGATAATGCATGGCCGTCATCATGAAGCGGTCTACAAAAACAGCTCCTGTGTCTTTATCCACTTCATATTTTACTGGGTCAGAATTCATCGGGATTTCAATAACTACGTTGAATTCGTCTGGCAAATTTGAACCAGCTGGCACACGATCTAAACTCATAAAATGACCTTTAAAGATTAAAAGAAATATTAACTATTTTCTGCCTTGTTTTTCGGCTTCATAACCCGGTATGGGCGCAGTATCGAAGTATTCATCCACCTGATAATCGGCATTGGCATCAGCCGTAATTTTGGTTGACATTATACGGTCATCCAGATTATCAAGCTTTTTCCTATCAGGCGGACCATCCGGATCTTCGGTAGTATCTGCTGCCGGTAGAATACTATCATTATTTAACACTGGTAATGCCGAAGTAGCGGCCGACGCAATACGCCAATGCCTGATGGCATCTTGCGCACGCCCAAGTCGGTCATACAGGGTCCCCAGCAATGCATGAGTCTGGGCCTCATCCCGAGACACCACGACCTCCTGGCCAGCCTCTGGCGCAGCCGTTTCACTGCGAATAGCCAGGCTGCGGGTCAGGTAACGTTCTGCCTGCCCCCACAATTGCCCCTTCAGGCACAAATACCCCAAGGCCGTTAACAATTCAGGGTTATTGCTATCTTTTTTCAGCCAGCTCTGCGCCATCGCCAACCGATCCTGAACCGACGCACCGGCAGTTTGCACATAGGCTTTAAGCAAACGGGCATCTTTTGTAACAGCCAAGGCATCTTCAAGCGCCTTGCCTGCATTTTTACTATCACCTTTGGCCTCAAAGCGCCCAGCCGCCGCCAATGCCACCAATGGCATTGTTTTCTCATCACTACTCAGGCTTTTCCAGAAATATTGCCACTCTTCAGGGGCTGCATGATTAATATTGCCCGCTGCGGCATGTTCTATCAGCCTTAGTGCCTCAAAACGGTCAACCCGTTCTTTTTTAAGCATAATACGGGCCAGAGGCAACAGCTTTTCATTGCTGCCTGTTTGCTTGTAAGCCCGCAACAACAGTTTCTGGATATGTTCCTGGTTACTGCCATTGGCCGTATCCAGTGCTTCGAGCAAAGCCTGGGCCTGCTTGGACTCTCCTTGCTCCAGAAGCAACTCGGCCTTGACCGTAGCTGTTGCCTCGGCAAGACGAGGAAAATGCCTAGACTTATTTTCAGCCAGCAGCAACAACTTGTCGCGTTGCTCATGATGCCCTGACATATGTGCCGCCTTGGCTGCAGCCAAACTAGCAATTGCCTGTCGTGAAGGATTGTGACTATGATTAAAAAGACGGGTAAAGTCTTTTTCAGCGGAACCCGCCCGACCCTCGATCAATTCAAGCCAGCCTTTTTCAAGCAAGCTGACATCTTTGCTGGTATGACGCTTAAGTCGCCATTGTTTGAAGCTGGCCGGTGAATTGCTTAAGGTGGCAATCAAGCGAACCAGCAAATAAGCAAACACAAAAGCGATAATCAGTAGAAAAACGCCGGTAGTCAGGGAAACCGTACGACGCTCGTCGCCAGTTACAAGCATAAAATAGCCGCTTGAATCTTTGATAATCAGTGCAAAACCCACAGCAAGCGCGAGCAGCACAAGTAATTTTAAACCTGTCCTCATGGCTTACTCCTGCGGTTTACCCAGATTGATAATCTGGCTTCTGGTTTCCTCAATAGCTTTTACACTATGTGTAATTTGTGGCAATTGAGGCCTTACGGGTATTGCCAGCAAGGTGCGGGTCTGTTCCAGTGCCTGCCGTGTCTCTGGTGCATCTTGATTATAGTATTTAAGCAAGGCGGCCTGTACTGACTCAAGAGAGCTAGTCCAGATTCCCTGCTGGGCATTCAGCAAACCCTGTTGTGCAAATCGCAAATCAAGCTTGAGATTGTTTTTAAGCGCTGCAGCCTGTCCAGCTGAAATCAGGGCCACCGTTGGATCATCAAGTTTCTCGACGCGAACCAGCCCGCCCAAATCGGATTTCAGTAAACCCATGGCCTGTGAAGGCCAGGATTTAATCTCTTCCCAGGCTTTTTCATGCCAGCTCAAATCCTGGCTGGCAGTTGCCTGGCCATCTGACTCACCCGGAAGAGCATTAGTATGCACTGACAAAACAGTAGACAGATGATCGACCCGATCAGGTGAAATGAGCGGTGCCTGATCAAGCAACTCGATTAATTTTCCGACTTCCTTGAAAAGGGTATCCTCGTTCATGACCGGTGCTGATTTAAGCATCACGATATCGGAAGAAATGGCACCGGCAAGCCCGGCCAGGATCGGACTGTTTGCACGTCGTATGGTTTGCTGCGCCATTTCCAATGCACGAATGGCATTAGGCAAATTACCGGCAATACTTAACTCGTTGTCAGCCGATTGCACCAGGCGGGAAACATCATTGACAACAAACAGGCTAACATCAACATCAGCCCTATTTAGCCGTTGCTCCAGTAACTCAGCATACTGTGTCTGTATTTGCTGCAACTCGGTTTTCAGCTGATTAATCTGTTCGGTTTGCAGGTCGAGTTGTGCCTTAACCACGCCCGCCGTCTCGCTTTCATTACCAGCCTCTGCACCTGAATGTACCGGCTCGGCTTCAGTGACTGAAGAGTCGGCAGTGGCGGCACCGCTGTGGGCTGCATTTTGCGTGCTTTCAGCCAAAGTAATTTCTTCTGAATCAGTGGATTTTGCCTGCTGCGTCGTACTTTCCTCAACCGCTGCCGTTTCTTCAGTGGCTGACTGAACCAAGGTACCATCTTGAGCGGTTACAGCAGACGGCGCAGATTCTGTATCTGCCGTTACCGCCGCATTATTCGCGCTATCAGTTTGCACCTGGTTTGTCTCTGCCTGCACACTGCCTTGGGGCGCTTCTGGCGCTGAAACATTGGAAATTGGTTCTGACTGATCGGAAAGCGGTGCCGTGCGCGAAGCTGAATTACCGCTTGACCACATGCCTCCGGTTTGGGATTGCTGCGTCATGTAAACCGCCCCACCCACTACCGCTGCCACAACAACGGCAGCTGCACCAAGCACTTTTTTATTAATGCCAGACTTTTGCCCTGAAGCCGAAGCTGGCGATGCAGACTTTTCAGCAGACATAGATTGTTCGTGCTCGACGCCATCGGAGGCTGCCGCAGGTGTTACCTTATCTTTATGGTTGTGATTCTGATTTTCCTCTGGCACATTCAATTCTTTAGGGTCTGAAGATTGAATATTTTCCTGTTTTTTTTCATCCATGTTTTTTGATCCCTTGCTGAGACTATGGTTTTTGGAATGTGAAGTATGGCGTGTTAGCTTCTTTCTCATAATCGCATTGTAGTGGAAGATGACGACCATTTTACTTAAGGCATGGTTAACATCTCAAATATTGAGGCATCGCTTGGTTGACATATATTAATAACAACCTCCTTTTCAGGCAAATTACACTGAACCATAGCCTCTTTTAAATGCTCATGAATCTGTGCCGCAATTCTTGGATGGGTTACCAAAAAATGATGGTCCAGACAATATTGAACAAGCCCATATCGCTTTAACTCATTGAATACGCTATCAACACTTTCCTTACTGGTTAACAGCCAGCTTATTTTTTTACTTGATTGCAGCAGCGCTATTATTGCTTTACTTTCAGATAGCGTCCATACCCGGGACTTTCTTTCATACACCGGCAAAAAAGCAACCCGTACATTTAATGACTGAAGTTTTTCAGCAAGCCATTGACGACCGGCCTGACCACGAACCACTAGAACCCGGGTAAATTTATCAAGGCCTTTTTTAAACAATTCATCAAAAAAAGCTTCCGAGTCCTGGTTTTCAGCTTCAGGACCCGGATGAATGATTTGACTGGCAGGAACACCCTGCTCTTGCAAGGCATTGGCAGTTGCCATGCCAACAGCACCGGCATAAAGGCCTTCTGGCCAAGTGCTGTGATATTGTGCCATCATTTCAAAAAAAACCTGCACCGCATAGCCACTAACAAAAAAAACCAGATTATAACTGGCAAGATTGGGAAGCTCCCCTGCCTTTAAAGGCAGGGGAAAGCGTTCAATGGCGGGAAGTTCTGTAACCGGATAACCTGCCGCGACAAGCAGAGATTGTAATGATGCGTTTTTTCCTGCCGGACGGGTAAGAATAATATGTCTGTTCATGTTTTCTTGCCAATCAAGAAAACACAATTAATTATTCAGCAATGTAGCCAAAATTTTGTCGGCTCCCGCCTGATGCAGCTCCTTGGCCACATCTAGACCCAGTTGCCCAGCCTGCTCGACCGGACCACTGCTTTGAGCGCGCAATACTTGGGTGCCATCTGGCAAGGCAACAAATGCCTGAATGGTAAGATTTTGACCATTGATGACAGCATGAGCAGCCAAAGGCACTTGACAAGAACCGCCCAGGAATGATGAAACCGCTCTTTCTGCCGTTACACATGCCAGTGTTTCAGGGCAAGACAACGGTTGTAAAGCGGCCAGCACATCGGAACGGGATTCCAGAATTTCTATACCCAGCGCCCCCTGCCCGGCAGCTGGCAGGCTGTCCTGGATGGACAGGCAACTGCGGATTCTTTCCTGCAAACCAAGGCGTTGCAAGCCGGCTGCCGCCAGGATAATCGCATCGTATTCGCCATTATCAAGCTTGCCAAGACGGGTATCAAGGTTGCCACGCAGGGGTTTTACAACCAGTTGCGGAAAATTGGCCCTGATTTGCGATTCGCGTCGCAGGCTGGAAGTTCCTACTACAGCCCCTTCGGGCAAATCAGCCAGCTTTTCGTATTTATTGGATACAAATGCGTCACGTGGGTCTGCCCGATCCATGACAACCGCCAGCTGGAAGGGAGAACCAAGATCCATGGGTACATCTTTAAGGGAATGTACAGCCAGATCGGCCCGGCCATCCAGCAAGGCAGTTTCAAGTTCCTTGACGAACAGACCCTTGCCACCCACTTTTGACAGGGTACGATCAAGAATCTGATCGCCCCTGGTCGTCATAGTCAGAAGCTCAACACGGCAGGCTGGGTACAATGCCTGCAACTTAGCCTGCACAAATTCGGCCTGCCATAATGCCAAACGACTGGCACGTGTAGCGATAATCAATTTTTCAGGTTGTACTGACATTGCAGGTTCCTATTTAAAATAATTGGCAAGGACAGCAATAACAATACCGATAACCGCCAGGACAAACAAAAGTTGCAACAGGGTAAGTTTTGGTTTTTGTGACATATTTTTTACTGACTATCCTAAAAATAAATACGGGCTATTCAGCCTTTTCGCTGGCTTCAGCGGCTTTTCGTGAAGCAATCAGCTTGCCCACGATCATGACAAACAAGGCGCAACCTATCTCGGCCGTATACTTGACTGTAGCAGCTGACTCGGCACCACCGAAGAAGGTGTTTTGAATATACACATCGCCAACAAACATACCACCTGCCAACCAGCCCAGCAAACCGGCGCCAAACAGGATAACCAGCGGGAACTTGTCAATGATCTTGAGAACGATGGTACTACCCCAAATAATAATGGGCACACTGACCAACAAACCGAAAATAACATAAGCAGTCTGGTGATCGACATGTGCGTTACCTGCGGCACCGGCAATTGCAATCACGTTATCCAGACTCATGACAAAGTCGGCGATAAGAATGGTTTTCACTGCACCCCAAACACTGCTGCTGGCCTGAATACCTTCTCCATGATCTTCCTCGGGAATGAGCAACTTGATACCAATCCAGATAAGCAAGGCACCACCAACAAGCCTGAGGAATGGTATTTTCAGCATTTCCATGGCAAATAAAATAAGCACCACACGCATACCAATAGCACCGACCGTACCCCAAAGAATACCTTTGATACGCTGCGCCTTTTGCAGATTTCGACACGCCAGGGCGATAATAATGGCATTATCTCCCCCCAGAAGAATATCGATCAGAATAATTTGGCCAATCGCGGCCCAATGGATCTGTTGAAAAAACTCTAACATCTTTTTACCTATTTTCTTGTTAAGAAGACACTTGATGAACAGGTAGCATTTTACAACCTGCCCAAAATAGCCTTAATGGCCAATTGCTGCCCGTATTGAATCATGTATTGACTGCGTTTCCAAGGAAAACAGCAAATTATAATTCAGTGCAAGGTAGTTTTGATTTTGAATCGAAAAAGCCAACCTTATAAGCCTGACAAACCAGCCTGCGTTGCAGGTCAGGCTTTCTCTTGCCAACATGACAAGTGCCCGCTTACTATAGCGGCCTTTACTTCAAGCAAAAAACCGCCCATCAAAAACATTGATTGTGGCGGTTTTTTGTTGTACTAAGACATATTACAGAATGGATTTCAGCAATTTACCCATTTCAGAAGGATTGCGGGTTGTACGAATACCGCAAGCTTCCATTACTTCAAGTTTGGCATCTGCCGTATCGGCACCACCGGAAATCAGGGCACCAGCGTGACCCATGCGTTTTCCTGGAGGCGCTGTAACGCCAGCAATAAAGCCAACGATTGGTTTATTCATATTGTCTTTGGCCCACAATGCAGCATTAACTTCATCGGGTCCACCAATTTCACCAATCATGATAACCGCTTCAGTTTCAGGGTCATCGTTAAACATTTTCAGGATATCGATGTGCTTCAGGCCATTGATGGGGTCACCACCAATACCGACCGCTGCAGACTGGCCCATACCCAATTCGGAAACCTGTGCAACGGCTTCATAGGTTAATGTACCGGAACGGCTAACGATACCGATTTTACCTTTACGGTGAATATGGCCAGGCATAATACCAATCTTGATTTCATCAGGAATGGTCAAGCCGGGGCAGTTAGGGCCCAACAACAGGGTTTTCTTGTTTTCGGCGCGCATGCGGTTACGTAGCTCAAGCATGTCACGAACAGGAATACCTTCTGTAATACAGATAGCCAGATCCAGGTCAGCCTCGGCAGCTTCCCAGATGGCGGCGGCAGCACCTGCTGGTGGTACATAAATAACCGAAACGGTAGCGCCGGTTTCTTCCTTGGCTTCTTTGACAGAAGCGTAGATGGGCACACCTTCGAAATCTTCGCCAGCACGTTTGGGGTTTACGCCAGCGACAAAGGCTTCTTTACCATTGCCATATTCACGGCACATACGTGTGTGAAACTGACCGGTTTTACCTGTGATACCCTGGGTAATGACTTTTGTGTCTTTATTGATAAGAATAGACATTGATGAGTTCCTTCCTTACTTGGCAGCTTCAACAACTTTGGTTGCTGCTTCGGCCATTGTGTCAGCACTGATAATAGGCAGACCTGAATCTTTCAGCATTTGCTTGCCCAGTTCCTCGTTAGTTCCTTTCATGCGAACAACCAGAGGCACATTCAGGTTTACCGCACGGCATGCGGCAATAACGCCTTCAGCGATCACATCGCAACGCATGATACCACCGAAAATATTAACCAGGATGGCTTTAACACCTTCGTTTTTCAGCATGATCTTGAATGCTTCGGTTACTTTCTCTGCAGTAGCACCACCACCTACGTCAAGGAAGTTGGCGGGTTCGCCACCAAACAGCTTGATGGTATCCATAGTCGCCATGGCCAGGCCGGCACCGTTTACCAGGCAACCAATGTTACCGTCAAGCTGGATGTAGGCAAGATCAAACTTGCTGGCTTCGATTTCAGCTGGATCTTCTTCATCAAGGTCACGGTAAGCCACAATTTCAGGCTGACGGAACAATGCGTTTGAATCGAAATTGAATTTAGCATCAAGGGCAATGATATCGCCTGAACCGGTCAGGATCAGGGGGTTGATTTCAGCCAGGGATGAATCGGTTTCGCAATACACTTTGTACAGTTTCTGGAACTCGGCCGCTGCTTTGCCAACAGACGCTTCAGGCACACCAATACCGCGAGCCAATTCCGCCGCTTCCGCATCTGTCAGACCGGTAGCCGGATCAACAAATACTTTCAGGATTTTTTCAGGCGTTTTCTCGGCAACTTCCTCAACATCCATACCGCCTTCGCTGGATGCCATTACGCAAACACGCTGCGTAGCGCGATCGGTAACAATACCCACATAGTATTCTTTTTTAATGTCTGCACCCTCTTCGATCAGAAGACGGTTGACTTTTTGACCTTCTGGGCCAGTCTGGTGTGTAACCAGTTGCATACCCAGGATTTCAGAAGATAACTGACGCACTTCGTCGATGGAACGTGCCAGCTTTACGCCACCACCTTTACCGCGACCACCCGCGTGAATTTGAGCTTTCACAACCCAAACAGGGCCACCCAGTGTTTCTGCCGCCTTAACAGCCTCGTCAACAGAGAATGCGGGAATACCGCGAGGTACGGTAACGCCAAACTTCCTTAGAAGTTCTTTACCTTGATACTCATGGATCTTCATGTATTACCTA
>Ga0265293_10003679_pt1 | contig 28172 bp, 22 predicted proteins | sample Munlanlewell138R_FD_192505 | JGI IMG/M metagenome (GOLD analysis project Ga0265293, IMG submission 192505) | Leachate microbial communities from a municipal landfill in Southern Ontario, Canada - Leachate well 138R | ecosystem: Engineered > Solid waste > Landfill > Unclassified | place: Canada...
AAATTGGCAGGCCGCTACCGGTGCCACTTCTTACCGTCTGGATGTATATACCACGGCTGCCCCGCCCTCCTCTGCTACAGACCTGTTTTTCTCTGAATATGTAGAAGGCAGCAGCAATAACAAAGCCTTGGAGATCTTCAATGGCACTGGCAACACCGTAAATCTCTCGGACTACAGGGTGCATCTGTATAGCAATGGCTCCTTTAGCCCCACTAATCTTCAGCTTTCCGGCACATTGGTTCATGGTGAGGTTTTCACCCTGGTTCATAGCTCTGCCACCTCTGCCTTTCTCTCTCTTGCGGATTATAGCAATAACGGTGGTGTATTGGGCTTTAACGGTAACGACGCCCTTGCTCTGTATAAAGTTTCTACCCAGTCCTATGTGGATATCTTTGGTGTGATCGGCGATGATCCGGGTGCTGCCTGGACTGTGGATTCCATTACTACCGTAGATAGGACCCTGGTGCGCAAACCATTTATCACTGAGGGAGTCAGCCAGAATCCCACCGGCACCGGCCCGCAAGCTTTTACTACCCTCGCCGCAGAGTGGGAAGGCTATCCTATGGACTATTCCGGCAATTTTGGCTATCACAATCTCTCCCGCCGTGAGCTCAGCTATGTGCCGGGCTATGAAGACCTCGATGTCGGCTTTGTGACCAGCTATACAGTCTCCGGTCTGCAGCCGGATACGGATTATTATTACCGGCTGCGAGCGGTGAACTCCCAAGGCATCAGCGAAGACTCAAATGCCATAGAAGTATTCACCCAGAGCGTCTCGGCACCCACAGTGCAGGCCAGCCACATCGAAGCCTCTATAGCCCGCAGTTCCATCAATCTGGAGTGGACAGTAGGCAATGGCGCCAGACGCATAGTGGTGATGAATACCAGCAACTATTTTTCGACTCCGGCGGATGGCACGGACCCCGCTGCCAATCCTATCTATAACGGAGTCGGACAGCAGGTGGTGTATAACGACGCCACCCAGTTCATCGAGGATTTGCCCTACAACGGAGTCCTGGTGGAGAATCTGGAGCCTGCTACCACTTACTATTTCAGAGTTTTTGAGTACAATGGCTCCGGCAGCCAGAGCCTGTATCTGAATTCCACCGCCACCGGCAATCCAGCTGCTTTTACTACACTGGACAATCCCTACACGGGCTATTACACCGATATCAGCGGTTTTGGCGACGATCTAAAAAGCGATCTGCACGATCTGCTCAGAACTACCCATAGCACCGAGTATAGCTATGATGCGCTCTGGACCCAACTGCGTTATACGGATGAAGACCCCAATAATTCCAACAACATTATCCAAATATATACCGGCTGGAGCATCCCCAAAAGCAGTAACGGCGGAGGGATCACCCAGTGGAACCGTGAACACACCTGGAGCAAGTCTCATGGCGGCTTTGGCGAAAGCAGACCCGCCGGCACCGATCTTCATCACATGCGCCCCTGCGACGCCACGGTGAATTCTGCCAAAGGCAACAAGGATTTTGACGAAGGCGGAAACCTGTATGTGGATGCCTCACCTTATCCGGGATATTCCGGAAATACCGGCAACTATAGCTCTACTTATAGCTGGGAGCCCAGAGATGAGGAAAAAGGCGATGTCGCCCGCATGATCATGTATATGGCCCTGCGCTATGAAGGCACGGATACTTCCTTTGATCTGGAAGTAGTGGACTATGTAAATAGTTCGCCCAGTGGCCAGCCCTATTATGGCAAACTTTCCACTCTGCTGCGATGGCATGAAGAAGACCCGCCGGATGCCTGGGAAGACCGCCGCAATCAGCGCATCTGGGAGCGTCAGGGCAACCGCAACCCTTTCATCGACCATCCCGAATTTGCCTATATGTTGTGGACTCCATATCCTCAGAGCGCTACAAACCTCCAAACCGACAGCTTTACCGCACACTGGTCAGCGCCCATCACCGGGGAGTCCTACTGGCTGCAGGTGGCTACAGACAGCCTCTTTACCAGCCCTGTAAGCGGATATTCTTCCTACAACGCCGGCATCGCCACCAATAAAGCGATCAGCGGTCTCTCGGCTGGCACCACATATTACTACCGCCTGCGCACAAATTTTGGCAGCAACTACTCCATCTATTCGCCCTTTATGAGAGTCACCACCATGGATATCCCGGAGCCCGTGTCCACCACCCTCAGCATCTCTGTAACAGGTGGCCAGCTGCTGCTGGATATCACCCCCGTCCCTACCGCCCTGGGCTACAAAATCTACGCCAGTGACAATCCCTATACCGGCTTTAGCGATGTAAGCGCAGAAGGTGTCTTCACCGGCATCCAGTGGAGCTGCGCAGTAGCCGATCTGCCCAGACGCTTTTACAAAGCCTATGCGGTGTGGGAATAGTTCTGTGGTAAGGAAATAGCTATGGTGTGGGAATAGTTATGTGGTAAGGGACTAACTATGCTGCAAAAGCTGCCGCAGCGCCACCAAATCTTGGGTTGAGTCATGATCTTCTCCTTTTTTGTAGATTGTCTGGAGTTTACATGAAAGATGATTGTTTGGAGTTGAAGCGCCATACGGAGTCTATACATATACTACCAATTACTTAGGCGCTTTGACTTCAAAGAATCTGACTTTCATTCCCGGTGACGAAAGTCGGCTTTCAATAAAGTTCAAGTGCCTTAGGGTGTTACGCATTTACTGCCAATCACTTAGGCATTTGGGCTTCAAACAATCTTTTTTCATTTCCAATGGCGAAAGCTCGCTTGTCACCCTTTTGAGTATCCACCCTCTCTCTCCCTCTCTCTCCCTGGTCAAACAAGAATTTCTGCCGCTTCTCCCTCATTTAAGAAACTTGATCACATCTTGAACTACCCTTAATCAAGCGTTAACTATTAACGCTTGATTAAGGGTGGATAAAGAAGTGATAGATGTTATATAAAGAGGGAGAAAGGTTCAAAATCAATGGTTTTTTGCTATCTGAAATGCCGTCCCTACAGGACTCTGGCTTTTGTTCGGCTGTCGGTTTGCTATCTGAAATGCCGTCCCTACAGGACTCTGGCCTTTGTGCAGCGTCGGTTTGCTATCTGAAATGCCGTCCCGTTTGGGACTCTGGCCCATTGTATAGCTGTTGTTTACTATCTTAACTCACATAAAATGGATTTCACAATCGGTAATGAGAGCAAGATTTTTGAAGTCCAAACGTCTAAGTAATCGATAGTAAATGCGTAATATCGTAAGGCGTTTGGACTCCAAAAATCAGGTTGCTATCCAAAATACCTTCTTTGCAGGACTCGTTTTTGTCGGTATTTGGAAACAGATACCTATTTCTACGATACGCTTTGCAAGGCCATACAAAATTGCTAAATCCATCCTTTTGGGAGATTAGGTATATCTTAAATCTGCCTTGAAAGACTGCATGAAAGAGACATCGGTTACACTTTGTCATTGTCTTGGGGAGATTAGCTATATCTACAATCCGCCTTAAAAGACTTTAGCTGGCGGTTTTAACCGCCAGGGCAAATTCTGACCCTCACGACAAGACTTTTTCCCCGCCTTTTAAGGCGGGGCACCCGCAGCTATATTTCCTCTCTCCAGAGCAAGCTGATTTGGAAGCGAAAAAAAGGATAAATCCTCGCAATCTTCTTACCCTCACAACCTCACCCTTTCACCCTTCTAACCCCAATATAATCAGATGAGCTCTCAATTTGAAGTGCGCTTGTATAGCCTGTAGTAAATGTGAAGATATAGGCACGTGTGCCTGGCCTTCAAAGGCCAGGAAAAAGTCTTGGAGGGGTGGCTGCCCTCGGTGTGCCGGTTAAAACCGGCACCTAAAGTCTTTTAAGGCGATTTATAGATTCGGGCATCATAAAACCTCAAAACCTTAAAACTTGAACTTTATTGAAAGCCGACTTTCGCCGCCGGGAATGAAAGTCAGATTCTTTGAAGTCCAAGCTCCTAAGTAATTGGCAATAAAGCTATAAGCATCGTATGGCGCTTGAACTTTATTGAAAGCCGACTTTCGCCACCGGGAATGAAAGTCAGATTCTTTGAAGTCAAAGCGCCTAAGTAATTGCTAGTATATGTATAGACTCCGTATGGCGCTTCAACTCCAAACAATCAACCTCAAAACTCCAAAACCTTAAAACTTGAACTTGACTGAAAGCCGACTTTCGCCACCGGGAATGAAAGTCAGATTCTTTGAAGTCAAAGCGCCTAAGTAATTGCTAGTATACGTATAGACTCCGTATGGCGCTTCAACTCCAAACAATCAACCTCAAAACTCCAAAACCTCAAAACTCCCCAACTAAGAACTCCCGCACCCCCGCACTCCAAAACCTCAAAACTCCCCAACTAAGAACTCCCGCACCCCCGCACTCCATAACCCCAAAACCTTCATCTCCTCTAAACCCTTTTTCTAAAGCTAATTACGCTAATCCCGAAGATCACCAGGCCGCTGCCGCCAAGTATCCTCAGCTCATTTAAAAGCTGGGTGATGCCGCTGCCTTTGATCACTATCTCCCTGAGTACCGTCATGTAGTGACTCAACGGATTTAAAAAGCTGATCCACCGGATAGCGCGGGGCATATTCTGCACCGGCACAAAGAAGCCGGAGAGCAGGATAATGATCACCATCGTAAACCACGAGAAAAACATCGCTTGCTGTTGAGACTCTACCTTGGTGGAGATCAGGATGCCCAGTCCCAAAGTGGTGAAAAGATAGATCACGGAAAACAGAAGTAAGACCAGATAGCTGCCTGCTATATCCAGACGGAAGATGATGCGGGCTAGCATTATGGCTACCTGCAATTGCACCAATGTGATAATGAGATACGGGATCAATTTGCCTGCCATCAATTCCCATTTCTTCACCGGAGTCACCAAAAGCTGCTCCAAGGTGCCCAGCTCTTTTTCTTTGACCAGGCTGATGGCAGAAAGCATCATGGAGGTAACGGTTACCAGGATGGCGATGATGCCTGGGACGGTGTTCAGGCTGCCCTTCAGATCCGGATTGAAGCTCATGCTGCTGAGCAATTCCACCTGAGTATTCAGCCGGGGCATGGGCGAGCGGGGCATCACGGTCTGCATATTTTTCTGATGAAATTCTCCCACCACTCCTGCTACCAGGCCATTGGCCACCGAGGCAGTATTTCCATCTATGCCATCCACTATTACCTGCAGATGGCTCTGCCGGCCTTGCTGATAATCTTCCCCGAAGCCGGGTGGGATCACGATTACCACGCTTGCCTTCCAAGCTGAGATCAATTCCTGAGGATTGGCCGCAGTATCTACCGGCACTATCCGAAAGCGGTCACCGGTCCCAAAGTTTTGGATCAAAGCCAGGCTATGGGCGCTGCGATCGTAATCCAGAAAACTCAGGTTCAGATTCTTGACCTCATTGGTCACGGCAAAGCCCATCACCAAAAGCTGTATCGCGGGCAAGGCAAAGAGCACGATCAGCATCTCCCGGCTGCGTATGATCTGCTTGAATTCCTTCTTTATGAAGCTGCCTATTACTTTCAGCGATCTCATGACAGCCTCAGTTTAAAGCGCCGGGCCGCTATCACCAACATCACCACACTCATGGTCACCAGGCTAAGACCGGCCTGATACAGATGCTGCACGCTATTACCTTTCAACATGATTCCCCGGATGATCTGCAAATAGTAACGGGCGGGGATGATGTAAGTAATCCTGCGCAAGATCGGCGGCATGCTGGGGATGGGAAACATATATCCGGACAGTAGCAAGGTGGGCAAAAGGGTCATCCCCAAAGCCGTCATCATAGCGCCCTGCTGGGTTTTGGCCATGGTGGAGACCAGCAGCCCCAGACAAAGGGAGGTGAGTACATACAGGAAGGTAAAACCAAGGAAAACGGCGAATTCACCTCTGAACGGCACCTGAAACAGCAGCATCCCTACTGCCAAAATCAAAAGTGCATCCATCAGGCCCAGAAAGATATAAGGCAATACCTTGCCCAGGAGAATCTCCGTGGCGGTAACCGGTGATACCAGAATCTGCTCCATGGTCCCCATCTCCTTTTCCCGGCTGATGGATATACTGGTAAGCAGAGCGCAGATCATCACCAGGATCAAGGCGATCAGCCCAGGTACAAAGAAAAACGAACTCTTCATATCGGGATTGTAGAGGATGAGCGGACTGAGAGCGATGCCCACGCCCGCTTTGGCAGACCAGGTATTCACGATGCCGGTGGCGTAACTCTGGATCATTTGGGCACTATTGGGATCGGAAGCATCTATCTTGAGTTGTGCGGTAAAATCATCTTGATTAAAGCCTTTGGGAATGCTGAGCGTAGCCTGAGCCACGCGCTGCTTGAAGAGCTCTCCCGGATCCAGCACCCCAGGGCCTTTGGGCACCAGGCGGAAGTAATCCGTTTGGATAAAAGCATCCACCAGGGCTCGTGAACTGCTGTTTAAGGCATGATCATCCACCACCAGGGGCACTTGCCGTATTTCCATATTCATGGCATAACCGAAGATGATGAGCTGCAATAGCGGCAAAATGAAGATGATCGCCAGAGTGCGTGAATCCCGCAAAATGTGAAACACCTCTTTTTCCGATATCGCCTTGATTCTATTCAGATTTGGCATGGTCTTCCCCCAAAACTTTTAAAAAGAGTTCTTGCATATTGGCCGAGTCATGAGTCGCTTTGAGCTCCGCAGGATTTCCCAAAGCCACTTCCCGCCCGTCCTGCATGATGATCACGCGGTGGCAATACTCCGCTTCATCCATAAAGTGTGTGCTCACGATCACGCTTTTGCCGGCATAGGCCAGATCGTTGATCACTTGCCAAAATTCACGCCGCGCCTGCGGGTCCACGCCACTGGTGGGTTCGTCCAAAAAGACCAGAGGCGGATCGTGCACCAAAGCCGCCACCAGGCTCAAACGCTGTTTGTAGCCCATGGGCAGGTCTTCAGTGCGGTTTTTGAGGATGTCCTGCAGGCCAAATTGCTCGATGATCGGCTGGATATTCTTCATGGCCTGCCGAAAGGGAATCTGATATATCCCGGAGTAAAATTCCAGGTTTTCGATGGCCTTCAGATCTGGATACAGGGAAAACTTCTGGCTCATATAGCCGATCTTATGCTTCACCTTTTCACTGCCTTTGCTGATATCCAGATTGTCCACAATGATCTGTCCGCTGGTGGGTAAGACCAAGCCGATGATCATCCTGATGGCGGTGGTTTTACCGGCGCCGTTTGCTCCTAAGAAGCCAAATATCTCACCCTTGGCGATATCCAGGTTGATGTCGTCCACGGCTGTGAACGCGCCAAATTTCTTCACCAGATTCTTTGTGTGTATCATTGCATCATCCTCAGGAAAACATCTTCCATCCCGGGCTGAATCTCTACGCAGCTTTTCAATCCCGGGTATTCGGTCTGCCAGGTTTCTATCTGTTCTTTGTGCAAAGCTGTCTTGCTGTACAGATGGATTTCCGAGCCAAAGAGTTGTAAGTCCGCTTTATCTACCTTACTCTGCAGATACTTGAACATTTCTTGCAGATTGTCGCCTTTTATGTTGTACAATTTCCCCTGCCAGCCTGAGATGATCTCTTCAGGACTGCCTTGCCCTATCACCTCGCCTCTGTGCAAAAGGGTGATCTGATCGCATTGAACCGCCTCATCCATATAGGGAGTGGAGACTATGATGCTCACGCCATCGCCATTGAGTTCGTGCAATATCTGCCAAAATTCCACCCGAGATACCGGGTCCACGCCAAAGGTGGGCTCATCCAGAATGATCAGCTTCGGGGTGTGAATCAGCGCACAGGAAAGCGCCAATTTCTGTTTCATGCCGCCGCTGAGATTCCCGGCCAGACGCTTGGCAAAAGGTTTGAGCCTGGAAAATTCATAGAGTTCTTCCCGGCGGGATAGCATCTCCTGCTTTTTCACCTTAAATAGCTTGGCAAAAAAGCGCAGGTTCTGCTCCACCGAAAGGTCTTGATATAGCGAAAAGCGCTGTGGCATATAGCCGATACTCGCCCGAATCTGAGCGGACTCAGTCAGGGCATCATAGCCCAAGACCTTGATGCTGCCCTCAGAATATGGCAAGAGGGTGCACAGGCTTCTCATCAGCGTGGTCTTCCCAGCTCCGTCCGGGCCGATGATGCCATAGACCATAGCCTCGGGAATCTTTAGATTCACACTTTTCAAGGCCTGGGTGGCGCCATAACGCACGCTGAGCTCTTGGGCTTCGACCACGTTCATGGCAAGACCACATCCACCGGCATGCCGTCTTTGAGGATGCCTTCCGGATTCTCGGCTTTCAGGCGGATGGCATAGACCATCACGGTGCGATTATCCGGCGTAAGCACAGTTTTAGGAGTGAATTCCGCCTTATTGCTGATGCGGATGATCCTGGCCTCGATAGCATCGGCATAGCCGTTTACTTTCAGATTGAGCTGCATCCCCGGGTGAAACTGCGCCAGATACTCCTCGCCTACATAGATATTCGCCTCAAGGCTTTGTATGTTCAGGATTAAAGCCAGCTGACCCATATTGGGCAACATCTCTCCTTCATCAAAATAGATATGTTCTACCCGGCCGGTGAAGGCAGTAGTGATAATGCAGTCCTGAATCTTCTTCTGCACGCTTTTGATCTGAGCCTCTATGGCTGCCCGCTTGGCCTCTACCAGACGTAGATTCTTCCGGGCGGATTCATGTTGCAATTCCGCTTTGTTCTTCAAGATTTGTCCATCTTCCAGATTTTGCAAAGGGATCACTTCTTCTTCGTAAAGGCTCTCGCTACGGTTTTGCCGACGGGTTTGATATTCCAGATCGACGGCGGCAAGGGCGATCTGAGTGTTGTACAATTGCTTTTGAGCTTCCAGCTCTTGCAAGGAAGCCTGCATTTGCTCCAGAGTGTAGCGCAGGTCACTATCGTCCAGCTCGGCGATTTTGTCCCCGGCTTGCACTTCGTCGCCTTCGGCTACGTATATCTTGCTGATGCGGCCTCCCGCCAGCGCCGATACCCGATACAGATCTGCCTCCATCATCGTAGTCCAGATCTGTGCTTCATCCTTCTTCCCGCAAGCCGCTAAAATCAATAGCAGCGTAAGCATTATCATTATGCGTTTCATATATCACCTCTTGTGCGCTTTAAAATACCATGTTTGATCAGCTGAAAAATCTCTTCTTCTCGCTGGACGATAAAATCCGGCCCGCTAAAGAGCTCCTTGCCCAGCACCTGCTCCAGCAGCGGACGTGCGATGCTGGGATACATGCACAAAGATACGACGTTCAGCATAAACTGCTCTGCAGGATAATCTCCCACGCCAGCTCTGGACAGTTTTGCCTGAATCCGCTCTAAAAACCTGCCCTGCGTCCGCTCTTGCAGTAGCTCCTGAAACAAACGGGGCAACTGCCTTTTTCGGGCATTCAGCTCCCAGATCACAAAGCGGGAAAACTGAGGCCGGGAATTGATCTCTCGCAGCAGTCTTTGGATCAAGCGCTTAAGCCAGGGCTCAAAATCCTCCTCACTGCCAAAAATCTCCAGCAAAGCCTCGATAAGGTCTGAAAATGCAGTTTTCAAGACTAGATAGTACAGTTTCTCTTTACTCTCGAAATAGTAGTGCAGCAGCGCTTTATTTACCCCTGCTTTATCGGCAATAGCCTGCATCCTGGCGCCATCAAAGCCCCAGGAGAGGAATTCCTTGGTAGCAGCGGTGATGATCTGCTGTTTCACTTTCTTTATCGTCATCTTATTCAATCCTTTATCTTATTGTTCTTAACCATATGGTTAATATAATCGAAGTAGCGGTTTCTGTCAAGTTTTCTTTTGGAGACATTCCCCATTATTCTCAAAGGCTTGATATTGGGCTGGTCTATGTATGCTATCTGAAATTCCGTCCCGATAGGACTCAATTCGTTATGTAGCTGTCGTTTGCTATTTAAAATACCGTCCCGATAGGACTCAATCCGTTGTGTAGCTGTCGTTTGCTATCTGAAATGCCGTCCCGTTGGGACTCAATCCGTTGTGTAGCTGTCGTTTGCTATCTGAAATGCCGTCCCGATAGGACTCAATCCGTTATGTAGCTGTCGTTAGCTATCTGAAATGCCGTCCCGATAGGACTCAATTCGTTATGTAGCTGTCGTTTGCTATCTGAAATTCTGTCCCGATAGGACTCAATCCGTTGTGTAGCTGTCGTTTGCTATCTGAAATGCCGTCCCGATAGGACTCAATTCGTTGTGTAGCTGTCGTTTGCTATCTGAAATGCCGTCCCTACAGGACTCAGGTCATTGTGTAGATGGGGGTTGCTATCTGAAATGCCGTCCCTACAGGACTCAGTTCATTGTGTAGATGGGGGTTGCTATCTGAAATGTCGTCCCTACAGGACTCAGGTCATTGTGTAGATGGAGGTTGCTATCTGAAATGTCGTCCCTACAGGACTCAGGTCATTGTGTAGATGGGGGTTGCTATCTGAAATGTCGTCCCTACAGGACTCAGTTCATTGTGTAGATGGAGGTTGCTATCTGAAATTCCGTCCCTACGGGACTCGTAGAAGGAGTATCCGGGATGCCGAACTCTGATTCGGCTAAGCGAGAATGAGCGTGATTTGTCGCATAAGCGAACTGGGTTTGCTATGGGGAATCGGAGTTCCCCACCCCAGAAGCCATCCCCAGGCTTTTCCCCTAAAACCAATCCCTGAGGAAGCCAATTTAGATAGCCCCCAACAATCCTCCGCAAAGAAAGTTCTTGACAGGATATTGGAATATAATTGCTTGATAGCATGAAAAATTATGCCATATATAAATATAGTTGAAGTATGTGGCAGTTGAGGCGAAGCTCCATAACGGGTCTTCATTTATCATAAAACCGAAACTGAGGGATCCTTCATAGGGGAGAACTACGAAAAATATCTTAACAAGGAAAACTAATGAAACGCAACCTACTCGCCACTGTCCTGCTGCTCTTGTGCGCAGGCTACTTATTAGCCCTCACCGGCTTTGGTGTATCCGCACCCTTTGAAATATCAACAGATACCCTGCCGGTAGAATTATCGTCTTTTACCGCCGCAGTTACCGGGCAAAATACCGTGCGCATTAGCTGGGTGACCCAGTCTGAAAGCAATCTGTATGGCTACTACATCTATCGCGGCAGTAGCAGCGAACTGAGCGTTAGTAGCTTGATCTCAGATCTGATAGCTCCTGCCAATACTCCTAGCCAGAATTATTATGTCTATATGGATAACGAAATCAGCGAAAGCGGAGAGTATTACTACTGGTTATACAGCCAGGAAATCGATGGCAGCGGCACTTACCATGGCCCCATCTTTGTTCAGGTAGAGATGGATGCCGGACAAGGCCTGCCAGCTATCCCCCTGCACACCGGTCTGCGGAATATCTACCCCAATCCCTTCAATCCCAGCACTACCATTAGCTATCAATTGGAAGACTCCGGCCAGGCAGACATTAGCATCTACAACGCCCGGGGGCAGAAAGTGCAGAGCTATAGCCGCCATCATGCCACTCCAGGATATTTTAACCTGCTGTTTGATGGCAAAGACACCAGCGGCAGTAGCCTCTCCAGCGGTGTGTATCACGTGGTGATGATCAGCGGAAAGCAGGTCTCAAATCAAAAAATAGTATTGCTGAAGTAAGGGGGGACAAGATGAAAAAGATAATACTTTCGATAATCCTGGTAACGGTAGCAGCTCTGGCTTTTGCCGCTGCTCCTAAAGTAACTAACGTGGTAGCGGCTCCTGGAACGGGGCAGGTGACGATTACTTATAATCTGGTAGCCGATGGTAATTGCGATGTGCAGCTATTGATTTCAGACGATGGCGGAACAAGCTACCCTTATGCTCCTACAGCAGTGTCTGGTGACATTGGCAGTAACATAAGCACCGGAACTGGCAAACAGATCATTTGGCATCCGGCCGGAGATGGAATGGCAACAGGTACGAACTATAGAGCCAAAGTGATCGCCGACGATAATAGTGGGTCTTTTGTGTTGGTGGAAGGTGGGACTTTTCATAACGGTAGTTCTAATGTAACAGTTTCCGATTTTTACATGGATCAGCATGAAGTAACGCAAGCAGAGTATTTTGCGGTGATGGGTAGCAATCCTGCGTCTGGAAGTGGTGTGGGTAGCGATTACCCTGTTTATAGAGTGCACTGGTATTCAGCAATTAAATACTGCAACCTGCGCAGCATATCTGAGGGACTTACGCCAGTCTATAGTATTTCCGGTTCTACGAATCCTGACAGCTGGGGCAGTGTACCTCAAAATAACTGGAATGCGCCAAACAACTCTACTTGGGATGCGGCTACTTGCAACTGGGGCGCTAATGGATACAGATTACCCACTGAAGCAGAATGGGAATTTGCAGCGCGGGGAGGCAAGCAGACGCTTAACTATAGCTATAGCGGAAGTTCTACGATAGGTGATGTGGCCTGGTATAGTATAAACTCTGGTGGCATCTCTCATATTGTGGGTACCAAAGTTCCCAACGAGCTTGGCATATACGATATGAGCGGCAATGAAAACGAATGGTGCTGGGATTGGTCTGGTGATTATAATACAGGCCAGCAAACTGATCCTACCGGTCCTGAGAACGGGTCTAGCCGTGTGTATCGGGGTGGGAGCTGGAACGAAGCTGAGTACAACTGCCGGGTTACATATCGGCGTTCACAGCCACCGAGCCGAGGTGACCAAAAGTTTGGCATCCGTCTCTGCAGAAGCAAGCTTACAGATTAATGAAGTTCTTCAGCTATTAGTTTCGGCCAGACCCAGAGCGAAAAGCCAAACTATGAAGTAATTACCGCGGTGAGTGCAAGGGGACAACAATCACCCTGCCCGCATAGAAATTTCCCGGGAAATTGGGTAACGGACGCCATTTTACCTGAAAGCAGAATGGAGTTTACATGAAGGCTGCTCAGAGTAGAGGAAAACATGGTAGAGTTGCTGGATTGCAGGCGTCTCGCCTGCACTGGTTAAGGCTACTGGATTGCAGGCGTCTCGCCTGCACTGGTTAAAGCTACAGGATTGCAGGCGTCTCGCCTGCACTGGTTAAGGCTACAGGATTGCAGGCGTCTCGCCTGCAGAGCGCGGGACCTGCTCTTTTTTCAAGGCCTCCGGCCTTACTGGATGCGAGACGCATCCAAATCCAGCGATCAAGCCAATCTTCGCAGAGCCGGGACGCAATATTAGTTAGTAATCGACATCTGCACAATGGCTTGAGTCCTTTATGGACGCTATTTCAGATAGCATACATAGACCAGCCCAACATCAAGCCCTTGAGAAAAATAGAGAATGCCCAAAGCACATTTTTATTGACAGAATACCCCACTTTATAGAAACTGAACATCTGTGTGGGGGCTATAGCTCAGTTGGTAGAGCGATTGGTTCGCAATCAATAGGCCAGGGGTTCGAATCCCCTTAGCTCCACCAGGTTTTTTGGCGCTTGGCTGGTCTTGTGTAGGGACGGATCAGTTCAGGCGCCATTTGTTTGGCTGAACCGTTCTTTAGAATTGACAGAATATCTGAGATCAATATAGTGGTGGAAAGGAAGTATATGCTCTAAGTGATGAGAGAAAGAGGCAGAGATTTGCCTGTCACTTCCGAAGAAAAGCGAAAGGAGAAAAAACATGGGAAAGATCAGTTCAAGTTTAGAAGATTATCTTGAAGCGATATACATAATCGAGTCCAAAAACAAAGTGGCTCGTATTACGGACATTGCACAGCATCTGAATATAAGCAAACCATCGGTCACCAAGGCTCTGAAGCTCTTGGCAGAGAGAGACCTGATCAATTATGAGCCTTACAAATATATTACCTTAAAAGGCAGAGGCATCATTCTGGCCCGCAAGATATTGAACAAGCACAAAGCTCTTAAGCTGTTTTGTGATAGTGTATTGTACATCAGCGAAGAGGATTCAGATGAGATAGCCTGTCAAATGGAGCATTTTGTTTCTTGCGAAAATCTGCAGAAATTCCTACTCTTAATAGAATTTTTCCAGGAGCACAAGGACTGCGCTAAGCTATGGCGTGATAAGGCCAAATCAGCTAAAAACGAAAAGCTGAATATATACAACATTCAGCTTGAAGATAAATAGAAAGTCGCCTTCCTGGCTTTATATTAGAAATGCTTTCCTGCTGACAAACCATGCGATATTGGAAGCAAGTGGGTCTTTCTCAGGTTTTGACACAGTTAAAGCAGTTCCAGGATGGGTAGTACTTTTGCGGCGGTCATTTCTACAGACTTTATCACCGCTTTACTGCTGATGGTAGCACCGGTTACTATCTTCATCTTATCGTTCTTCTTATAGCCAATAAATTGATCCAGGAAGCGTCTGGTTTTCAGCTTATTAACAAAGGAGCGGGTGTCTTCGCTGGCGATGATGCTTACCTTGGCGACCTCATACGCAGAATCGAATATTATACCCAGGGTGGTGATGCCGGAATAGCCCTTAATCACCGCATAATCTGTGGATAGGGCAAAATACTGTATGCTGTCTTCGTAATGAAGCCTGGCGATTCTATAGTTTTTAGTATAAAGAAAATCTATGCTGTCTGCCTGGGTATATTCTTTGGTTATCTGCTCAAATTTCGCGTTTGGATAACGCTGCAAATCTGGCAGGCAATATATGCCGACGATGCTCGTGATCAGAATTGCGATTAGACTCAGCTTTTTCATTTTTTACTCCTGTTTATTTTTGACCCCTTTTTATGCCCTCCGATTTGGCTGTAAGGAATACTGTGAGGATGGGAAGATTTTATTTTAGCAAGACCATTTTGTTGCTGCTGATATACTGATGGCCTGAGCTTAGTTTATAGAAGTACACTCCGCTGGGAACCGGTTGATTGTGCTCATCTTTGCCGTTCCAGGCCACAGTGTAATTGCGGATTCTGCCAGGCTCGAGGGGTGTGGTGTGAACTAAACTGGCAGAAAGGTCTTTTACTTTTTGGCCTTTGTGATTGTAAATAATTAGCTTCAAGGGTTTGCCGTAAATAGCATTCTGGATGCTCAAGCTTATCGTGGTGGAAGGATTGAAGGGATTCGGATAGTTCGTTAAATAACATTCAGCGATGCCTGCAGTATTATCGTCCACTCCTGTTTCTTCAAAACTGATATCCAGGCGGGGACGGTAATCTGCATTGGCATATTCTTTGGAAAAGAACTTGCTGAATTTCTGATTGCTATTTGCCAGGATCGCAAAGCCGTGATTTTCAAAGCTGCCGTCCAAAAACTGATTGATAAACCCGGTGACATCCACGGCAAATTGTACGATAGCGCCTCCACCTGTCCCAGAAAAGACGTAGGGCATATTAACTGCGGGATCATACTGGATATGCTGGGTATAATCCCAGGTGTTTTCATCCCAGGCTTCACTGATGGCATAGAAGGTGGTGGCAGTAGTGCCTCCGGAAGGGCAGCTGTAAAAGCGGGTTAGATGCAGGGTGGCGGTCTGCGCACTTTGGCCGGTATATTCAGACAAGTCAAAGTTCAGCATAATCCTCTCAAAATGCTGGGAAGCGCTGAAATTTGCCGTCCACAATTCTGTGGTCACCGCAGAAGTTCCCGGATTCTCTGCATCTGTGTACATGTCGTCAGTAGGCGAAAGACTCACCAGCTCGGCATAGCTGAAAGCTGCGAAGCAGATTAGCAGAAGACTTAGAAAGCTATTTTTCATGATGTTCTTTATAATCTCGATTAAAAGCTCATTTGCAGACGGGCTATCAGGCTGGATTCCTGCTCAGGCGTCCCGGCTGCTTTTTGTTGCGGCATTTTGTAGTTGAATTTCAGTTTGCTGTGATCCCCTATCGAGATGTTCAGCCCGGCATTCAAGTAGCTATATTCACTGTCTGCATCCGTGGCGCTATCCTTGTCCCAATATTCAAAAAGGACAAGCGGCTGGATGTAGCGGACCTGCCCCAGATTTATGGGAATAGCGTAAGCAGCCTGAGCATAAGCTGCGATCATCTCTGTCTTATCGTTGCTAAAGCCTTTTCCCATCATATATTCGGCGGTTGCGCTGATATTGTAATTGTCATAGTTTATCCCCAAAAGCGAGCGATAGCCGTCTTCGCTATAAGACATAGCCGTAAGGGGATCATAATAATTAGCTGCGGTGAGATTGTAAGAGCCTGCAAAGGCGAGCCCATCCAGGGGAGTATGGTAGATGGCACCGAGATTGTAGTCGTGTTCACCGTCCAAAGTCCCATTTGCTCCGTTCATCAGGGCAATCTCAGTTATCAGGCTGGAACTTGCCCCAAATTCGTGATAGTACTCTGCCACTATTCCAGTGGGATGACAGGTGGCAAATGTAGGCAAAAACAGCGGTTTTTCCATGGTCAGCCGGTCTGTGCATTCGGTAGAGCTGGCGAAGCCACGCAGCACATGCCCCTGTTTGAAGCCCAAGCCGAAATTCTCATTCAGACGATACATTATGGAAGCATCCATCAGTTTCAGATTTATTCCTGTTCCAGTGCAGGTCGATACTCCGAATTCTACGGAATATTCGATCTTTTCATCCAGATCTCCTTCCAGCTCAACGGCGGCTTTGCGCACCTGGAAGCGGTTTGAGCTATCGTAGCTACCGCTATTTGAATTTCCTTCAGTGTAGAACTTTGCATCCAGCATGATGGCGGAATGCAGGTTTGGTGGCTCAATGGCTACCAGCAGCGCAGCTTGCAGCAGCATACAACAGATAATTAAGACTCGTGATTTCATGGTTTCTCCTCTTTTTCTATATTAGATTTATTTGTTTTCGATTCGTTAAGGGTATATACGGCTGGTTGATTCTTGAAGGCACAAGCGCTGCAAGCGTTGCGGCAGGAGCCACAATCCAGCTCGATCTTGCTCACCCTGTTTTTTTGCTGCAAGATATTCAGCATGGCTTCGATAGTGCTTTCAGAGACCCTGAAGTGCAGGGCAAGTTCTGTGAGGCTTTGCGATTTACGCTCTTTGAGTAGCGCCAGAATATCCCGCAGCATCTTATTTCACCTTGATAGTTCGGGCGATGCTGCGCGGGATCACCAGCCGTAGATCGTTTACGCCTACGATCAGGTTTGGCTCTTTTGGCTGGTTTTGGTATATCTGGATCAGGCTGCCTGGTGCTATCCCCATTTCGAGGATTTTCAGATCAGGATTGCGCCGCACTATATATCTTCCATTTTCAGTGGATTCAGTAAGGCAGATGCAGCTCCGGCAGGCTTTTCCTTCAGGCCTGCCACGGCCTGAGGCTCCTTGCCTTCTTTTGATATGACGATGATTCTTTCTTCCAAATCCGAACATCTGTCTCTCCCTCAAGCCTGAACCCTAATGTGTCGGGAGGCAATTTTCAGGCCGATATACACTGTCAGACAAACTGCTGCTAAGATTCCGATCCACATAGCCGATACGGCAGGCTGGGCAGCAAAGACAGCAATTTGATAGAACAGGGTAGCCACGATCCAGGCTAAGGCCGTGAGGTAAAGCACGGAAAATGCCGTCCATTTGATATTGGTCTCACGATACACCGCTGCGATCGCCGCTACACAGGGCATGTAAATGAGGATAAAGAGCAGATAAGCAAAGGCGGCGTTATTGCTTCCAAATCTTGTTTTCATCTCGATGAGGGTGTTTACTCGCACCTCTTGAGCTTCTGCCTGAAGCTCCAGGTCTCCCATGTCATCGTCAAGGGCTATTCCGATGGGGTCTTTGAAGGTATCTCCTATGCCGGCTATTCCCTCGCCGATGGATTGGAAGGATGCTACTATGCCATCCCAAAACTTAAAGTCCTCCTCGCTTTCTTCTTCATCGGCCAAAGTGGTGTAAAGATTATCCAGGGTGCCCACTACGGCTTCTTTGGCAAATATACCGGTGAAGAGTCCCACGGTAGCCGGCCAATTGTCTTCGGTAATGCCCATGGGTTTGAAGATGGGAGTGATGGCTTTTCCGATACCGCTGAGCAGCGAAGCCTCGGTATCTTCATTGCCAAAAGAACCATCTGTGCCTATGGCATTTAAGAAGCTGATCACGATCACTACGATGATGATGACCTTCCCGGCTCGCATGATGAAGCTCTTTAGCTTCTCCCAGGTATGCATCATGATCCCGTAAAAGGTAGGGACATGATAGGGGGGCAGCTCCATTACAAAGGTAGAAGGCTCGCCCTTTAGGATCGTTCTCTTGAAAAGCAAACCAGAGAGTATAGCCAGCAATATCCCCGTCATGTAGATAGCAAAGACGATCAGCCCGCCCTGCCTGGGGAAAAAGACGGTAGCAAACAGGACATACACCGGCAGTCTGGCACCACAGCTCATAAAGGGATTCATCAAAATGGTGAGAATTCGGTCGCGATTATTCTCCAGAGTTCTGGTAGCCATAATAGCCGGTACATTGCAACCAAAACCCACCAGCATCGGGATGAAGGCCTTGCCGGGCAAACCGATAAAGCGCATAAATCTATCCATCACAAAGGCAGCCCGGCTCATATAACCGGAATCTTCCAAAATGGATATTGCCAAAAACATAAAGAAAATCGGGGGGATAAAGGTAGCCACAGTCTGGATTCCGCCTCCAATGCCGCCTGCAATCAAAGTGATCAGCCAAGCTGGGAAGTGAAGCCCGGCTAATACCTCTGCCAGACCGTCCACCAAAATTGTCCCTGTGAAAATATCAAAGAAATCGATAAAAGCTCCTCCAAAATTGATGGTGAGCATAAAAACCAGATACATCACAGCAAAGAAAATTGGAATACCCAAAAAGCGGTTCAACACTACTTTGTCCAGCAGGTCAGATACGGTTTTTCGCAGTTGATCGCGACGGTGCACTACATCCCGTGAGAGCCCGTTGATAAAGCCATAACGCCCGTCAGCCACCATGATATCCGCTTCTTCATTGCAGTGCCTTTGTATTTTTGCAGACTCTTGCGCCACCAATTCCTGATAGAGATTATCGGTCAGCTCTGCTGCGAGTTCATCTGTTTCCAAGAGCTTGATAGCCAGCCATCTGTTGTCCACCTCGTGTTTGTCACTGCTGGCCTTAGTTTTTGCCGAAAGCCGTTTTATGGCGTCTTCTACCACCGAATCGTATTGCACTCTGGTCTTGGATATCCGCTTTTCCTGTCCCATTGCATTGATGCTATCCTTGAGCTCAGGCAGGCCGCTTTTCTTGTGTGCTACCATCGGAATTACCGGGCAATCCAGATGCCTGGCCAGATGCTCTACTTCAATAGATATCCGGCGCTGTTTGGCGATATCCATCATATTCAGAGCCACCACCACGGGTATTCTCATCTCCAGAAGCTGCGTAGTCAAATACAGATTCCTTTCCAAATTCGTGGCATCAAGGATATTTACTACCAGATCAGGCTTCTGATTCAAAATGAATTCACGGGATACTTTTTCATCCAGAGAGTAAGCAGAAAAGGAGTAGATGCCCGGCAGATCGATCACTGTGACCTCTACGTCCTGATGGGTATAACTGCCTTCTTTGTGCTCTACAGTCACCCCAGGCCAATTTCCTACCTTTTGTTTAGACCCCGTAAGTGAATTAAATAGAGTAGTTTTTCCGCTATTGGGATTCCCCGCCAATGCTATTGTCAATTTCTTCATTTTACATACTTCACTATCAAGGCATCGGCTTCAGCTTTTCTCAAGCTAAGGCTGTATCCTTTGATTTTTATTTCAATAGGATCGCCCAGAGGCGCTTTGCGAACGACCGTAAAGATTTCATTTTTTACCAGTCCCATGCGCAAGAGTTTTTGACGATAGTTCCTGTCTGCCGTAGAGTAAGCTACTATCCTCGCTGTAGCCCCTATCTCCAGTTCTCTGATCTTCATTTTATCTCCTAAGCTCTTTATTCACCAGGCCGCCTTTTGCAAGTCGGGCCTGCTTATTGTTAGCTGGAGCTAATCTTTGTGTGTGGGGCTAAATGTCAAGAAGTTTCTGCAAGCTTTTTACCTTTTACAAGCTGACAGGATCACTAAATAACTTGCATAAAAAGAGATAAGCGAGATAAATAAAAGTTGATTTTTCTTACACAAAAAGAAAAGCCCCTCCGTAGAGGGGCTTATTATCGGTTTTGGGGCTCTTACAGGTCCTCGATCTGAGCCCTGGTGAGTTCCACCTTGGTATTTACCTCAGTATATTTCTGTTGTTCTTTTTCCACTATTTCAGGCTTGGCGTGCTCCAAGAAGTTCTTGTTTGATAGCTTCCGGGAGATGATGCTCAGCTCTTTTTCCAGTTTGGCCAGCTGTTTGCTCAGGCGGGCTTTTTCCACTTCGGGGTCTATGAGTCCGGCCAGCGGCAGGAAGATTTCCAGATTTCTCACTACAGCGCTCACAGCGGGTTTGGGTTTGCTTACCTCTTCACCGGATTCGATCTTTATCACTTTGGCCAGGCGCATCAGGTATTGTGCATAATCCTCAAAGAGGCGGTTTTGCTGATTTGTCGCGGTGCGCACCACTATGCTGATCTGGGTTGAGGGGGGCAGATTCAGCTGGTTTCGCAGGTTTCGGATGGCGGTGATGCTTTCCTGCATCAGGCGCATTTCATCGTCGATAGCGGGGTCTATGAGGGCATCATCAGTCTGGGGGAATTTTGCGATGATTAGCGCCTGCTCCGGCATGGGGAAGAGCGCTTTGATGCTTTGCCAGATTTCCTCGGAGATAAAGGGCATGATGGGGTGCAGCAGCCTCATTCCGGCTTGCATCACATCTAGCAGGATGTATTTGGCGGTGAGCTTCGTTTTCTGGGGGGCGTCCTCTTTCAGCCGGTCTTTGGCCAGTTCGATATACCAGCTGCAGTATTCGTCCCAGAGAAATTGGAATATACACTGGGCGGCGTCGTTCAAACGCAGATTTTCATAATGCTCAGAGGCTTGGCGGCTCACTTCGTTCAGGCGGGAGATAATCCAGCGATCGGCCAGCTCCAGCTCCAGTTCTTCCGGCTGGGGCAGCTCCGGGATGCTTTCCATATTCATCATGATAAAGCGGTAGGCATTCCAGATTTTATTGGCAAAATTGCGTCCGGTTTCCAGCATGGCATCGCTGTAGGCCAGGTCTGCCCCTTTGGGGGTATTGAAGATCATGGAAAAGCGCAGAGCATCGGCTCCCACTTTCTGAATGATATTGATGGGATCGGGAGAATTGCCCAGAGATTTGCTCATTTTGCGACCCAGATCGTCTCGCACAGTGCCATGCAGCAGCACGGTATCAAAGGGAATCATATTTTTGAAATGCAGGGTGCTCATGATCATGCGGGCCACCCAGAGATAGATGATCTCCGGAGCCGTGATCAGCACATTCGTGGGCAAAAAGCGCTGCAGGTCTTCCGTTTCATCTGGCCAGCCCATAGTAGAGAAAGGCCAGAGCCAGCTTGAAAACCAGGTATCCAGCACGTCTTCGTCCTGACGCAGATCGGTAGATCCGCATTTTGTGCAAAATTCCGGCCGCATTTTGGCCACCATCATATGAGTGCATTCTTCGCAATAGTAGGCCGGGATGCGATGTCCCCACCAAATCTGCCGCGAGATGCACCAATCCCGGATGTTGTTCATCCAGTGCATATATACTTTAGTCCAGCGTTCCGGCTGAAATTTCACCCGGCCGTCTTCCACCACGCGGATGGCCTCTTCGGCCAAAGGCTTCATCTTCACAAACCATTGATCCGATAAGTAAGGCTCGATCACGGTATCGCAGCGGTAGCAATGCCCCACGGCGTGTTCATGATCTTCTATCTTGCCCAGCAGGTCTTGCTCGGCCAGCATCTTCAATGCCTTCTCGCGGGCGGCAAAGCGATCCAGGCCGGCAAATTCAGCGCCGGCTTCCTGATTCATCCTGCCATGTTCGTCCATAATGAGTATCTGCTTTAGATCATGTCGGCGGCCGATCTCAAAGTCGTTGGGATCATGCGCAGGGGTAACCTTCACACAACCTGTGCCAAAATCTTTATCCACATAATCATCGGCGATCACAGGGATGCGGCGGTTTGTAAGCGGCAAGAGCAATTCCTGGCCGATGAGCTGCTGGTAACGCTTGTCAGAAGGATTCACGGCAACCGCTACATCGCCCAGCATGGTTTCCGGACGTGTGGTAGCCACCGTCACATAGCCTCCCCCAGAGGCGTAAGGATAGCGCACCTGCCAGAGCTTACCCTTTTCATCGGCATGTTCCACTTCGTCGTTTGCCAGGGCGGTCACACAACGGGGACACCAATTGATGATGTATTTGCCCTTATAAATCAGACCATCTTCGTAGAGGCTCACAAAGACCTCTTTCACGGCGCGGGAGAGCATCCTGTCCATGGTAAAACGCTGTCGTGACCAATCGCAGGAGGCACCCAAAAGCTTGAGCTGATCTATGATGATGTCACCTTTTTCATGCTTCCAGGCCCAGATTCTTTCCAGCAAAGCCTCACGGCCGATTTCGTGACGGCTCTTGCCTTCTTTGGCCAAATCTTTTTCCACCATGTTTTGGGTGGCGATACCGGCATGATCTACTCCGGGCAGCCAGAGCGTGGGGCGGCCTTGCATGCGCTGATAGCGGACTACGACGTCTTGAAGGGTATTATTCAGCACATGACCCATATGCAGGATTCCGGTTACATTGGGGGGTGGGATCAGCACTGTAAAGGGTTCGCCTTCGCCCTGGGGGGCAAAGTATCCGGCGCTTTCCCAAAAGCTGTACCATCTGTCTTCTATTTCTTGCGGGGAATAGGTTTTCTTGATTTCCATTTTGATTTCCTTCTTTGTCGTAGTCTGCTCTGAATAGTATATCATTCAGGCAGATACCACTTCAAATAAAACGCTCTGGCTGTCAATTGCTTTTTGCTGCCTTGCCGATAATGAATACTATGCCTGCAGCATCTTAGCTCAATTGATATCATAAAAGTGACGTGTAAATGGCAGAAAAGATTCCTGCTATTTCCAGGGCATTTCCACGATATCTCATCTGCGCGGGCTTAGATGGGATTCATCGGGGGTTGAGTGCAGTAACCCAATAAGCAAAGCAGTTAGCAGCTGCCAAAGCTATAGACAGCAAAAGCCGGCGTGCCCATCAAAGTGCACACCGGCTAAAGCAAGTGTATTCTAGGGTCTGGCAGCTGTTGCTATTTGAGCATTACTACCTTTTTAAAGCCGCTGTAGGTGCCGGCTTTCATTCTGATGAAGTAGGTTCCGGAGGCTACGGTATTGCCACTGTCGTCTTTTCCGTCCCAGTTCACCGTGTGGGTCTTTGCCTGCTGGTGAATGTCGATCAGGTTTCGCACCAGTTGGCCTCTGCTATTGTAGATTTTGATCTTTACATTGGCTTCTTCAGCCAAATCGTAGCAGACGGTCACGTCTGGGTTGAAGGGGTTGGGATAAGGGCTGTTAAGCGCTGTTATCAAGGGTATTTCCGGGGATGGATTGTTGCCATCTCCCACAACCACGATCACGGGTCCATATTGAGAGATCAAGCCATCAAAATCCGTGGTCTGTAACCAGAAGCTGTAGATTCCATCGCCGGGGACAGTGCTGTCGGTGAAGCTGTATGTAGTAGTGGTAGATGTATTTGTAGCTTCTATCATGGGGCTTACAATCAGGGCTGTGGATAGATCCGTGCTGGTATTGCGCAGGAGGTGAAATCCCATGATTCCGGATTCAGACTGAGTAGTCCAATCCAGGCGCACTTTTTTGTTGCTTATCACGAGCGCAGTGAAAGATGAAAGCTGTATGGGCAGGGTCTGGGCTGATTCATCGTTTGTAACAATCTGCAGCTCATAAGCAGCTTTGGCATTCTTGCTCAAGCCGCTGATAAGGATTGTGATCAATTTTGTTTCCGTATTCACATTAAATGAATCTGGAGTTATTAAACCACCTCCGCCAAGGCGATAGCGCACATCCGTGGGATCATAGCTGAGCCCGCTGTAGGAGATATTGAAGCTGCCATTGCCGATACTGGGATTTTCGAATGAGAGGTTGTACAGCAAGCCTTCGGGGGCGGTGCCCAGGCCCATGCTAACGCTGAGAGAATTATCGGTAGAGGACGAAAAAGCAGTGGGAGTTGCAACTAAGTAAGGGCTTACTGTGTCTGCACCGGCCGTGAAGCTGCCCATATTTACCGTGCAAGGGTTGCTGTTTGAGATGATAGTGTTTCCGGCACCACTGGTTGTAGCAAGAGTAGTTACAGACCCAGTGGCGGAGTTTGAGCTATTCCTCAGCGGATCGGCAGCTATTGCTCTTACCCTGTAATAATAAGTGGTATTGGCAGCGATGTTATTGATCACCCAAGAGCTTGCAGTGCCTGTATCAAGATTTTCATAAGCGCTGAGAAGGGTGCTGAAATTGCTGTCGGCCGATACATCCAAACGGTAGCCTGTGGCAGCTGAAACCGTATTCCATCTGGCAGTAAAGCTGGAGGTGGTCTCTTGCAAACCTGTTTCGATCAGGCTTGGAGCTGCGAGCTTTAAGATAGCGGAGACAGTGTAAGTACTTGATGATCCGTCTGCAGTACTCAAGGTGTAAGTCACAGGGTTAGTGAAGTCGTTAGCAGTGCTGCCGCTAATCTGAGTGATGCTGCCGATTTTCACCGTAGCACCGGGAGCTGTGAAGGTGGCAACCAGGTTTGTGAGCGCAGTGCCGCTGGGCAAGGCCAGGCTAATGGTTTTGTTATCCTGGTCTATAGTGCCGGTGGCAGCCGGATTGCTGATAGCAAAAGCGGAGAATCCCAAAGCAGTTCCATTTTTTACAGGGGAAAAGGAGTTTCCACCATTAGCATAGACAGCTTCAATCTTGTAAGCATGGCTGACCCCGGGGCTGGCTGATGTATCCTTGTAAGAAAAGGTGCTCTTGGATGAATTATGAGCAATCTGAGTAAGATACTGATTATCCCGATAGACTTTATAGAAGCTGAGTCCGGTAGAGCTGTTACTAATCAGACCCGCTGGCGCATCCCAGCCAAGCTGTATCCAGCTATGACCTACAGCGCTGATAGCCAGGTTCGTGGGAGCATTATTGGCAAACTGCAGGTAAAAGCCATTGCTCGTTTCTAGTTCATTTGTTACGCCCACCAGCATATTAGCGGGGATCTTTACCTTAATAGAATTGGGATCAAGCACCGATGCGGCATATTCATGAGCTGTAGCTGCACCAGAGAAATAGACATTGATTTCACTGTTTGAAACCCTGGTGATGGTGCCGATTCCGAGTCCAGCCGGAAGCCCAATCATGCTAATTCCGGTGATGGTGCCGCTTGTGAATGCACAATTGCTAATCTTCACCGTAACGTATAGATCGCCGAGGCTACCCGCGTTGCTTGCGCTTTCATTCAGGGTAAGCGGATAGGGGCTAATCTGTACAAATGCTGCTTCTGTAACCTGGCTGGAAGCCGCACTCAAGACAGCTGCGCCGGTAGTTGGGGCTGTATCAGACACTGGAGTTACCTCAAACTTGAGATACTTGCCGGTATCCGCAGATTGCACCGTATAGGTCTGGGAAGTTGCTCCGCTGATTGCCGTATAGCTTCCTGCAGCACTTTCTGCCCTTAGCCAGCGGAAGGTGCTGCTGGCTTCGCTGTCACCGGTATCGTCATCATTGAATGTGTAGGTTCCGGTGAGGGTTTGTCCTACTTTGGCGCAGGTCGGGTTTGTGATTGCGACATCTGTGGCATAGGGAGCGGTATTGCTGTTTATATTGAAATGTCCATAGTAATCAGTGATTCCTGTGCCGGAATAAATTGCCCCCGAGGCTACCGTATTCATATCACCATCATCACCAAAAACCCTGCTGCGAACCTTGAATGACTTGGCTCCTGTGGGTGGGCTTGGCAGCTCGAAAGTGATTGTGCTGTAGTATGTAGTGCCGTTTGTAATTCCCACAGTGTAGTCAAAACTCTCTACGGTTATGTCTTCCGTGGTTGAATCCCCACTAAAGTTTATGGCATCATTCCAGTAAATACGAATCTTATTCAGATTACTTGTGTTTACACAAGCACCTTCAACGTAACCATCCTGCTCAATAAAACCTGTGGTTAAATACTCAAACTTTAGCTCAATCTCATCTCCCGGTAATACGGCTGTAGTGCCGTTATTATACGGGCTTTTCATTCCGATATTGCTCAGAGTAATGCTCTGGGCCAAAAGCGCTGTGCACATGGCCGTAAGCAACAAAACTAATAATACAGTTCTTTTCACTGTCATCCTCCTTATTTTTGCCTATTATTTACCGCATAGTTGACAGTCATCTCTTCAGTTGGACCGATCAGAACCATGCACTTGTTCAAAGACCAAATATCTTCTATCTTTAACTTCGTCAGATTGCAAATATAATACACTGAAATATCCTTGTTTCAAGTAACACAGGAATCTTGCCTTTGTTGATAAGTGGAGACACACCAGCTTTAGTCAGGCTGAGTAAGCGTGATCTGGGTATCCTTAGTTCATTAAGGATCAAAGCATTAACGCCGATTCTGAACATAAAACCAAATTTCATAATCTTCTCCTTTATACCAGGCAAAAAAATCATAACTGGCAGCTATAAGCTGTGCATACAGCCGCAAATTCGATATCCACATTATATGAAACGTCGCTTCACCAGAGGCTTAACCAATATAAAGCGGCAACGATCTCAAGACGTTGCCATTATCTGTAAAAGCTAAAAACCTGTCAAGTGTTTTTCACATAAATTTTTCAAGAGCCAATTTATGGAAAAACCGATGTTTGTGGCCAAGTAAGATTTTTGGAGTCCAAACGCCTGAGTATCTGACAATATATGCGTAATTCCGCAAGGTGTTTGGACTCCAAAAATCGGGATGCTATCTGAAATAAAGTCACGGAACTCTGAAATAGCCGGGCATCATCAGTATCATCAAACTACAATTACGCCCCAAAGTGCTTCACCTCGCATAATTCTCAATTCTCCATTCTCCATTCTCCATTCTCCATTCTCCATTCTCCATTCTCCATTCTCAATTCTCAATTCTCAATTCTCAATTCTCAATTCTCCATTCTCAATTCTCCATTCTCCATTCTCCATTCTCCATTCTCAATTCTCCATTCTCCATTCTCAATTCTCCATTCCCCATTCCCCATTCTCCATTCTCCATTCTCAATTCTCCATTCCCCATTCTCAATTCTCCATTCTCAATTCTCCATTCTCCATTCTCCATTCTCCATTCTCAATTCTCCATTCTCCATTCTCCATTCTCCATTCCCCATTCTCCATTCTCCATTCTCAATTCTCAATTCTCAATTCTCAATTAAAATTTAATCTCTATTGACAAGCAAGCCCCTTTATTTTGAATTGCATTTTAGAGTTCGACGAGGATTGGGAGGCTCAAAGCACGGCCATCAGCCCTCATGCTTTAGCTATAATCTATAAAAAACAAGACGAGGAATACGTGGAAGAAAACAAAGTGATATATTCGATGTCCGGAGTGGGCAAGGTGGTGGATGGCAAAAAGTTCATCCTCAAAGATATCTATCTGGGTTACTATTACGGAGCCAAGATCGGCGTGGTGGGGCTGAATGGCTCCGGCAAAAGCACGCTTCTCAAGATCATGGCAGGTCTGGACGATGACTATATCGGTGAAGTGGCCATGAGCAAGGGCTACACCATCGGCTATCTGGAACAGGACCCGCAATTGGACCCGGAAAAAACGGTATATGAAGTGGTGCAGGAAGCTGTGAGCGAGACCCTGGCTTTGCTGCAGAAGTATGAAGAGATCAATATGCGCTTTATGGAAGAGCTCAGCGATGATGTGATGAACGCTCTGCTTGCGCAGCAAGGCGAAGTGCAGGACAAACTGGATGCGCATAATGCCTGGGACCTGGATAGCAGATTGGAGCTGGCGATGGACGCCCTGCGCTGTCCTCCGGCGGATTTGCCCATCAAAGTGATCAGTGGCGGTGAAAAAAGGCGCGTGGCTTTGTGCCGTTTGCTGCTTCAAGCGCCGGATATTCTGCTGCTGGATGAGCCCACAAACCATCTGGATGCCGAGACCATACTCTGGCTGGAGCATCATCTCAAAGAGTACAAAGGCACCGTGATCGCCATTACTCACGATCGCTATTTTCTGGATAACGTAGCCGGCTGGATTTTGGAGCTGGACCGCGGACAGGGCATCCCTTATCAGGGAAATTACTCCTCCTGGCTTCAGCAAAAACAGCAGCGGATGGCACTGGAACAAAAGGCAGATACGCGGCGCATAAAAGCCCTCGCCGACGAACTGGAATGGATTCGCAGTAGCCCCAAAGCACGTCAGGCCAAAAGCAAAGC
>Ga0265293_10003680_pt1 | contig 28162 bp, 27 predicted proteins | sample Munlanlewell138R_FD_192505 | JGI IMG/M metagenome (GOLD analysis project Ga0265293, IMG submission 192505) | Leachate microbial communities from a municipal landfill in Southern Ontario, Canada - Leachate well 138R | ecosystem: Engineered > Solid waste > Landfill > Unclassified | place: Canada...
GGTGCCGGCAGCGGAATTCCCGCGCCGGCACCTGCGCGGCCTTTATGCCGTGGCAACCCGGCGTGACGTCAGCGCAAGCCAGGCACGAACACTGCCCAGGAAGGTCTCCGCTCACCAGCGCAAACCTTCCGCATTGGACAGTTTTCTCCCTGTGGGGAGACCACGGCTAGAGCGCCTGGCACACGGCGTAGGTTGTGCCCACCGCCTCGGCGTAGCGGGCGGCAACCGTACCCGCATTGCCCGGATCGGTGGCGGCGCTGGTCTGGGCCTGGGCGCGGATGTCGCCCGTGTCGGGCCGCCCGTCATCCAGCTGCATGTCCAGCGCCTCGGCCGCCTTGAGCGGCACCATGGAGGCACACAACACGACCGGGCCGTTGAGGCCGAGCGGATTATTGCCGTTGCCGGACACCACGCCGAACTGCCCGCCAAAGGCATGTGACGGATGATTGGCATCGGCGGGATCCCCTTTGAGCAGGCCGGCGCGCCGCAGGTGCTGCCAGAACCAGCGGCGTTCATGATTGCCGATGGGACCCACATCGAAGGCGTCGTTGCGGTCTTCCAGGTAGCTGTCGCCGTTGCCCACTGTGCCGCCACTCCAGCGGTCCGCCCGTTCGTCGTCACCGGGCACGCGCTGGTAGCGATCACGGTAGGCGTGCAGCGCGGCGGCGATACCCTCGAAGTCGCTGCGCAGGTTGCGAATGCGCGCGTTGTCGATCATCTCCTGGCCCTTGATGATGCCGCCGAGCAGTAGGCCGATGATGACCAGTACGATGGCGATCTCGATGAGCGTAAAACCGGATTGCTTGTCCATGCCTCTCCTTCCCTTGTTGTGATGTGAATCTGTATCACGGCCAGCGTCCGGCCGCGGCCAGACGCGCGATCAGCACGTTCCTGCCGAGTACCACCAACCTGTCGTCGAAGTGAACGGTGCAACCGCTGGTGCACCAGGCCGTGTCCGTGAACACGGTATCCGCCGTGCCGTTCTCACCGTTGCCCAGGTGGTCCGGGCCCAGTGCGAGCACCACCGCCACAGGAGCGTTGGGATTGCCCGCCGTGAGCGGCGTACCGTCGGCCTCCTGCACCCGCAGCCCGTCGGTCGTGTGCGGTGGATCGGCGAGGGCCACCCCCGTGAAAGCGCCGTCGGGCCGGTAGCGCAGCGCATTGCCCCAGGCGTCGTAACCGCGTGTGCGGGTGAGGCCGAGGGTCTGCCAGGGCAAGGCGCCCTCCCCGTTCAGCGGGCAGTCCTCGTTCCCATCGCCATCCTGATCGGCGCATGGCAGGCGTCCGTGCACCAGGGCGAAGCCCAGCAGCGCCTCCTGCGCGAGGGCCAGGTTGGTGTCCGTCACCACCACGCGCCGGTGTTCCATGGACGTGCCGAGCGGCGTCAGCAGTCCGCCGAGCAGCAGCCCCAGGATCACCAGCACCACGGCCAGTTCCAGCAGTGAAAATCCATGCTGCCGTGTCATATGCAGGTCCCCGCCGAGGGCGATACACCGAGCGGCGTGACGGTGAACTCACGCGCGCAACCGTCGAAGCGCAGGCGTGCCAGCGCCGGCGCGAGCCGTGTGTAATGGGTGACCTGCGACCAGTCGGATTCGAACCAGTTCGGACTCACCGGCACCGTCGCGCAGCTGCCGAGGCCGGTAGGGAAAAAACCGTCCGCCAGTCCCGTGTGACATGCGCCGCCAGCAAGTGCGGCATGGGGGTAGTCGCCGTAAGCCGTGCGGTGGGTTTCGAGTGTCGTGCGCAGCACGCGTGCCACGTGCAGGGTGAGCATGTCGAGGAATTCAGCACGCTCGACCACGAGCAGGCGGTCGTTGAAGTCGGACCTCGCCGGTGCCGTCACGAAGCGGCTGTCTTCGTCGCCGTTGTGGTGGCTTGTTCCGGCGAGCTGCAGGCCATCGAGGTAGGCCGTGGGTCCCGCACCTGCCGTACGTTGTTGCACGCCGAGGACTGGACCCGGGGCGAACACCACGAATGCCGCCTGCGTTACGCCATGCACGGAGAACACCTCGAGCCAGTCTCCTGCCACGGCGCTGTTCAGCACCGGTGCCGGGTAGAGCAGTTGGCGCGACACGGCGTACCACAACCGTTCGCCGCTGGCGTCGCGCAACACCAGGCCGGGGCCCGGCCGCTCAGTACCGCAGCCTTGTTCCAGGAAGGCCGGCAGCCGGCCCAGCAGGTGGGACGGGGTCACGTCGGACCAGGTGGGGACGCAGTCGCCGTTGCCGTCGTAGTTGCCGTCCGCGCGCCGGTCCGGGAACGCAAGCTCGCCGGGGCGCCGGGCGTTGCTCAGGGCGTGGCCCAGGAGCAGCTCACGGGCGTGGGCGAGGCGGGCGGCATCCATGCCGGCGCGCGCGAGCAGCTTGCGCTTACCCTCGCCGCTGGCGACGAAAAAGGTGCCGGCGCCGGCGGCCAGCAGTGCCACGAGCAGCAGCAGGGCTGCACCGGCTTGCCGCTTCATGGTGACGGGCCCACCGCGACGATGGGCAACGTGCCGCCCGGTACAACCCTCACCGGGCTGCCCCCGCGAGGCAAACGCACGGTCACGCCGGTCTCGTCGGCGGCCAGCACCCGTACGCCCGTGCGCGTGACCTGCCCCGGACGCACCGGCTCGCCGCCGATGAGCACAACCGGGTCTGCGCCGGTGCGGCGGATAACGGCCCGTACGGTGACGGGCGGACGTTTTGCGGCCACCGACGGCCGGTCCAGTTCGCTGCGTTGGTCGAGAGTGGTGAATAGCCGCCCAAGGTCGTCTCCACCGTGGACGGGGGTGGTGAACCACAGTGCCGCGATCGCCACCGCCCGCCTCATGTGTGCCCCTTCTCCGCCCGTACCGCCAGGCATTCGAGGTGGCACCGTGCCGACAGCCCGCGGCCGTACGCGCCACGTACCAAGGTGCACGCGCGAACACGCAACATGCCCGGCGTGATCCGATCCAGGCCTTCGAGGAAGGTCAGAAACTCCCGCTCGTGACGCACCGTCAGTTGCAGATGGAGGGGCTGGACGGCGCCGACCACGTGCGTGTCGATGCGCGTGAGGTGTGTGGGCGCCTGTTCGAGTGTGAAGTCGCGCCCTTGCGCCATGGAAGCGATGGCTGCATGCCAGTCCGCCGCTGCCGGCATGCCGATCATGCCGTGGGTTTCGAGCTGCGTGTGGCGCTCACGAAATGCGGCCAGCGTGGCCTGCGCCCGGGCGACCGCCTGCTGTCGCTCGTACGCCGCCTGCTGCATCACCGCCGCGTCATTGCGCATGCTCAGGGCGGTGTGCGCCCATAGGTGACTGCCGCCCCAGACGGCGACGGCAGCCACCAGCGCCGTCACTGCGGCATACAAAGCCCCTGATCCGCCCCGTGCCGTCATGGTGATGCCAACTCCAGGGCCAGCTCGAAGGCCGCAGTCTCCCCGTGCGGGGGCGCCGTTACATGCAGTTCGCGATGGTTGGTGGACGACCGCAGGGCCTCGGTGAAGGCGGCAAAGCGCTCGGGCGGGATCCGCGGCGCGCCCATGTGCCCGCGCAGTGACAGTGAGGCGTGCGGTGCCGCATCGGTGTCGCCCGCCAGGTCGAAGGCAAGGGTGTCAAGCTGGATCTCCGGGAACGCTGCGAGCACCGCACCCACACCCCCGAGTACGGCTCGAGGCGACCGTCGGGACGCCAGCAGGCGATCGGCGGCCTCGACCTCGGCACGCACGCGGGCGGCCTCGTCCGGCTGGGTATCGCCCGCGAGCCGGGCATGCAGTGCCGCGGTCTCGGCGCTAAGCGCTACGGCCGTGGCACGGGCACCTAACCCCATCCCCAGCTCATGGGTTGCTGCCAGCAAGGCCATAGCGGCCACGCACCAGCATGCCGTTGTGATGGCACGCCGCCGGCGCAGGCGCATGTAATGCCGTCGTTCCTCCTTGCGTGCATAGCGATTGGAAGCAGCACGCGCCATGAGCTCGGCCAGGAGCACCCCGGCATCCTGCGCCGCATGGTGGCTGCAGCCCAGCGCCGCTGCCACCGTCGGCAGGGCGGTGACCGCCAGATCGGCGGTGCCCGGCCCCGCAAGCGGCCCTGCCAGTGCCGTGTCGGCCACCACGTGGGTCACGATCGGGCCCGGGTCGGAGGCGAGCACCTGCCGCTGCACGTAGTGCCAGGTGCGCATGACCTCGGCACGCAGTGCCTGTGCCTTCACCTCCGGCTCCGGTCCCGCAAGCGGCGCCAAGCGGCTGAATTGCAGGATGCCATCGACGAACACGGACTGCCGTAACTCACCCGCGCCGGCGAGCGCCAGCAGTACCGTGCCACGGGTGTGCAGCACAGCAAGCATGCGCGCGCTCACCGCGGCCACGGACTCGATCGCCGCGACGGGCAGGTGTGCCTCCGCCATGGCGGCGAGCCAGGGGTCCAGTGCCTCGGGATGGGTGAGCGCAGAGAACAAGACCCGGTCGTCGCGGCGCCCCTGGGCCTCGCGGCCGAGCACGCGGGCGCTGCGAAACTGCGTGCCACCGAACAGACGTACGCCATGCCGGGCGAGCAGCTCGCCGCGCGCACGCACCACGTGCGGTACCGTCTCGATGCGGAATTCCTCGTCCGCCCGATCCACCAGCAGGGCGGTGGGCAAAGCGCGCCCCTCGGCCAGGTAGCGTGCAAACGCCTGCCGGCCGGCGTCCGAGTCGTCGAAGTGAATGGCTTCGACCACCCGCCCCGCGCACAAGCGAAAGGCGGTGAGCCCGGAATGGGAGAGCAGGAAGACCTGGTCGAGCATCCTCATGAGATGCTCCCCACCAGGTCGTAGATCGGGCCCAGTACCGCTAGCACCATCCAGCCGAGCAGCACGCCGAGCGTCAGGGTGATGGCCGGCTCCAGTGCACGTTCGAGCCGCTCCATGCGCGCTCGTGCCTCGTGTTCATACCAGTCGCTCAGGTTGAGCAGTGCCGTGTCCAGGGCGCCGGTACTCTCACCCATGGCCACCATGCGCAGCACCAGCGATGGGAATAGCTCCGAGTTCCGCAACGCATGGCTGAGCAGCATGCCTTGCAGCACGGCCTCGCGCGCCCGGGTGAGGGCATGGGACACGGCGTGGTTGCCGGCCGTGGTAGCGGCCACGGCGAGTGCCTCCAGCACCGGCACACCGGCGCGATACATGAGCCCGATCACCCGCGCCACGCGGGACAGGATGGCCTGGTGGCGGACCGGGCCCAGCCACCACAGCCGCAGTGACCAGGTATCGAGGCGCAGGCGCCACCGTGTGTCGGACCGGGCTGCGAGCGTCACTGCGGCCACGCCGGCCGCGGTGAGTGCCACTACCCATGGGCCGTAGGTGGTCACGGCGGAAGAGGTCGCGATCAGCGCGCGGGTGGCGGGCGGCAGCTCACCTTCCAGGCTGGTGATGAAGGTGACCAACTGCGGGACCACGTGGCCCATGAGGAACACCAGCACGCCGCTCATCACCAACGCCACCAAGGCCGGATACAGGAGTACCTGCGCGGTGCGCGTGGCGAGCGCATGCTGCCAGCGCAGCATGGCGGTGACGTCCTCGAGTGCTTCCGGGAGTTGGCCGCTCCGCTCGCCGACACCGATCAGTGCCACCAGCACCGGATCGAATACCCGCGGGTGCCGGGCCAGGGCGGCGGACAACGCCTCGCCATGTTCCACGCCCGACGTCACCACCAGGATGACTTCCTTCAGCACCGGATCGTCCATGTCGGCGTGGATCTCGCACAATGCCTGCGCCAACGGTACGCCGGCGTGCGTGAGCTGTTGCAACTGGAAGCAGAAGTGGATGAGGTTGCGGCGTCCCACCCGCCTGGGCAGGCGCAGGCCGCCACGTGCGGGGCGGCAGGTGATCAGGTCCAGGCCACGCTGGGTGAGCTGCGCTTCGAGTTCGCCGGCATTGGCCGCATGCAGGCTGCCACGCTGCAGGCGACCGTCGGCATCCATGGCACGCCAGGCGTAGCGCATGCTCACGCCATGCGTGCCGTGAGGTCCACCACGCGCGCCAGTTCGTCCAGGCTGGTCGCGCCTGTCAGCACTCGCTGTGCACCGTCATCGGCGAGATCCCGGAAACCACGTGCGGCGGCGGCACGGCGGAGCTCACCCAGGGTGGCGCCGTAGGCCACCAGTTCATCCATCTCCGCATCGAAACGCACCAACTCCATGATGGCGAGTCGACCGCGATACCCGGTGTGGCCGCACTCCGCACATCCGGTGGCGCGCCACAGGGTCACATCACCCTCTGCACCAAGGAGCGTCGCCTCCCGTGTGCTGGCGGCATAGGGCTCCCGACAGCTGCGGCACAGGCGGCGCACCAGGCGCTGCGCGACGATGCCGATGAGATTGCCGGCAAGTAATGTGGGGGAGAGGCCGAGATCCACCAGGCGCGGAACGGCGGCCAGTGCAGAGGCGGCGTGCAAGGTGGCGAATACCTGATGGCCCGTCATGGCGGCGCGCAGCGCCATCTCTGCCGTATCGCCGTCACGGATCTCGCCGATGAGCAACACATCCGGGTCCTGGCGCAGCAGTGCGCGCACCCCGCCGGGAAAATCCAGTCGCGAAGCCTCGCCCACCGACGACTGGCGCAGCCCGGTGATGGGGTATTCCACCGGGTCTTCCAGGGTCATGATGTTGACCCGCTCGGCATTGATTGCGCCTAGCATGGAATAGAGGGTGGTGGTCTTGCCGCTGCCGGTGGGGCCGGTTACGAGCAACAGCCCCTCCGGGCGTGCCAGCATGAGCCGGAGTGTGTCCACGGCCTCGTCACCGAGGCCCAGTCCGTCGATGGGCACGATGCCGGTATTGCGATCGAGCACACGTAGCACGATGTTCTCGCCGTGCAACGTCGGCATGGTGGAGACGCGCAGGTCCAGTGGACGACCGTGGAGCGAGAGCGCGATGTGGCCGTCCTGCGGTGCACGCGTCTCGGCGATGTTCATGCCGGCCATCACCTTCACCCGCACGGCGATGGCCGCGCAGTACTTCCGGTGCAGACTGCGGGCCTGGCGCAACACCCCATCCACCCTATAGCGCACGCGCAGGCAGCTGATTTCGGGCTCCAGGTGGATGTCGGAGGCGCGCTGCTTCGCGGCTTCGGCGATGAGCGCATCCACCAGCCGCACCAGCGGATGGCGTGCATCCGTGTCACCGGCCGGCCCCAGCGTCTGCCCACCCGCTTCCAGTTCATCCAGGATGCCTTCGATGGAATGCCGGAAGCCGTAGAACCGCTCAATGGCGCGAGCGATTTCCGCCTCGCCGGCCAACAGGGGATCCACCCGGGCCGCGCGATCCAGCTGCGCCCCGATCTGATCGAGCATCATCAGGTCGAAGGGATCGGCGGTGGCGATCTGCAGGCGGCGTCCTTCGCTGTCGTACGCCACGGGGACGACGTGGTGGCGCCGGGCCAGTGCCAGCGGTACCAGGGCGATGGCCTCGGGGTCGGGCAGCACGGCGGACAGGTCTACGCTCGGGTGCGCCAGGGCTTCGCCCAGTGCATCGCGCAGGGTTGCCTCGCTGAGAAAACCAAGCCCGACCAGCACGCGGCCCAGTGGCGCATCGCATGCGTCCTGTTCGATGAGCGCGATGCGCAGTTGATCGGCCGTGATGAGCCCGCGGGCCAGCAGCGTTTCGCCGATGGGTACCGGTTTCAAGGTGTTTTCTCCTGCGACAGTAGGCGGATGCGCTGCCGGGCGACGGCAGCATCGAATGCGCGCCCATGGGTGTGCGGGGCAAGGGCAACCCGGTAGTGCTCCAGGGCGGCATCGCGCCGGCCCAGGTGTTCCAGGCTTACCGCGAGATTGAAGGCGTGGTCGGGCCGACGGTCCTGGGCGAAGGCAGCCGCATACAGGGCACTCGCCTCGGCCCAGCGCCGTTGCGCAGCGAGCTGATTGCCGCGACTGAACAGCCGGGCGGCCCCCTGCCCGGGATGGGCGGGGGCCGATGCGCGTGCGATGACGAAGGCCGGTGGTGCAGGCACAGGCACAGGCGCAGGCATTGGCACAGCCTCCGCGGTTGCGGCCATCGTCGGCGCGGGCGCTTGTGCCGGGTCCGGCAGCCGCGCGCCCTCCGGTGGCGTGTAACTCACCTCGATGGTTTGCCTGGCGGCGGGCAGCGCCAGGCCGTGGGTCTGACCGGACCGTAGACCAGCCCAGCCGGATGCCATCAGCGCAGCAAGCAACACCACGGACAACAGGATGCGGACAGCCAGGCCCCGAGTCCTGGTTGACGGCGCGTTTGCCGCAATGAGGGTACGTGCCCCGCAGGAGCGCTCCTGTGCGGGGCCTGCGGGCGGGTGCAGGCCGTGCGGCAGCGTCTCCGGCCCGGCAGCGGCTAGGCCCTCGCTGCGCGGCGCGATCTCCCAGGACAGGGTCTGCAGTGTCTCGAGCGAAGCATTCATGACCCTTCGCCCTCATTCTCCGGCCCGGGCAGCGCCTCGCGGAAACGCCGGAGATTGCCCTCCAGGTCCGCTTGCGCGACCACGGTAGGGCGCAGGAACACCAGCAGCTCGGTCTTGCGCACCTCGTCGTCTTCGAAGCTGAACAAGCGGCCGATCAGCGGTGTGCGTGACAGCAGCGGGATGCCGTTGCGCCGCTGATTGTTGCTGTCCTGCATCAAGCCGCCCAGCACGGCGATTTCGCCGCTTGCCACCTTCAGCACGGACTCGATCTCGCGTACCTGGATCTCCGGTACCTCACTCACCACGCCCGCCTCGGCCAGCGCCGGATTGGGGTCGCGCACGAACCCCAGGACGCGGGTGATGGTGGGCCGCACATTGAGCGTGACCTCTGCGCCGTCGGAGATCTGCGGCGTGACCGCCATGATGAAACCCACCGGCACGGTATGTACGTTGCTCTCGAAGGTGGTGATGGCGGGGCTGTTGACGGTCGCGGCCTGCAGGTCCACATCGATGGTGAAGTAGACGCGGTTGTCCACCACCTTGAGCATGGAGGTCTGGTTATTGAGGGCCATCACCTTGGGGCTGGACAGCACGCGCAGATCGCCGAAGCGTTCCAGCATGCGGATGGTGGCCAGCAGGTTGTGCACGCCGGGTTTGTCGATGGTGACGGTGGTGACCGGTGGCGAGGCGAGATTGCCCGCCAGCACCTGCTGGTCGATGCGGATACCGTTGTCTTCGTCGAACATGGACCAGTCCACTCCCGCCTGATAGCGATCGGACAGTTCCACTTCGACCACCGTGGCCTCGATGAGCACTTGGCGGCGGGCGCGCGTGAGCACCGCATCGAGCATGGTGCGGATGACCTCGTGCTGGCGATCCGTGGCGAGCACCGTGAGCAGGGCGCTTTCCTTGTTCACCAGGATGCTGTCGCGGGTCTCTTCCGCCGTACCGAGCACGCCGCGTACATTGCGTACCAGCGTGTCCCAGAAATGGTTGGCGGATTCCTGCACCAGCCGGGTGGCGGAGATGTTTTCGTTCGCGCCGGCATCGCTGTCGCTCAGCGCGCCGTGCCCAGTGGTGGCCACTTCGGTGGCGACACTCACCGTCCCTTCGGAGCGCCGCGCCAGGTTCACGTAGTCGATACGATAGCTGTGCAGGTACGGGCGGTCCGGCATCACCGCCAGGTACGAGCCGGACAGTTCGATACGCAGGTCGGCCTGACGTGCGATGCGGCGCAGGACCTCCCGCAGTGGTCGGTCCATCGCATGCAGCGTTACGTGCCCGTGGACCTCCGGATGCAGGTCCAGTTCAAGCCCCGCATCCTCGGCCAGGACGGGCAGCAGGTCGCGCACCGGTACATCGCGCGCGGTAACGGTGTAGGTGGGTTCCGGTGCGGCCGGTGGCGGCTGCACGATGGCGGGTATGGGTGCAACCGCTGGTATCGGGGCCTTGAGGTGGTCGGTCTCAGCGGCGCGTTCGGGCAGTGTCGCCTGGCAGCCCGCCAGCATGGCGGCCGACACGACGAGCAAGGCCTTTGGGAGACCGTGGCGTGCGCGCGTCGGGCGCACCCACCGGATACATCCGACAGCCAGCCGCCCGGAGGGGACGAAGAGGTACACAGCAGCTCGATCCGTGAGCAGTTGAAATCCAGGACCCGAATATACACACGCCTCCCACCCGAAAGGCAACTCAGAAAAAACCTTATCCGTTCTTGACAGATGCTGTCGGGATTATTAGATTCAATCTCGACACAGACGTTGATTACACCCCTGTTGATGGAGGGCACTCCCAGCCCTCCATTTTTTTTGCCCGCTTGTGCATTTGCCCCGGCAGCCGCGACGGAAGAAGAAAGGCATAACCACGGAGGCCACGCCTGTGGCCCATTGCGGTTCTTGATCGTTCAATCCGCGCGTTGACCCATCACGCCGGTCCGAGGGGTGGCTGGGCGAGGCGTCCGATCTGCTCGCGCAGGGTGTGGATGTGCTCTTCCCAGTACTTGGGCGTGTTGAACCACGGGAAGGCGCGCGGGAAGGCCGGGTCATCCCAGCGCGCCGCCAGCCAGGCGGTGTAATGCACCAGCCGCAGGGCGCGCAGGGCCTCCACCAGGCGCAGCTCGCGTCGGTCGAAATCGTGGAATTCCTCGTAGCCCTCGAGCACGTCTGCAAGCTGCGCAGTCATTTGCGGACGCTCGCCCGAGAGCAGCATCCAGATGTCCTGCACCGCCGGTCCACTGCGTGTGTCGTCCAGGTCCACGAGATGGGCGCCCTCGTCCCTCCAGAGGATGTTGCCCGGGTGGAAGTCGCCATGCAGGCGGATGGATTGCACCTTGCCTGCGGCGGCGTAGGCCTCGTGTACCCCATCGAGCAGGTGCTTCGTCATTTCGTCATAGGCATGGCGGTATTCCCGCGGCACGGTCCCGCTTTCCTGCAACTGGCGCACCGGTCCTTCGCCGTAGGTCTGTGCATCCAGGGCGGGGCGATGAACGAAAGGCCGCACCGCGCCCACCGCATGCAACCTCCCCAGGAAGCGCCCCAGGCGCAGCCGCACCTCCGGGTCTTCCAGCTCCGGCCAATGCCCGCCGCGGCGCGGGAACAGGGCAAAGCGAAAGTCGTCGAAACGGTGCAGGGTGTTGCCGTCCGCACCCACCAGCGGTGCGACCACCGGTACCTCCGCCTCCGCCAATTCCAAGGCAAAGGCGTGTTCCTCCAGCACGGCCGCATCGCTCCAGCGGTCCGGCCGGTAGAACTTGGCGACCAGCGGCGCCCCACCCTCGATGCCCACCTGGTACACACGGTTCTCGTAGCTGTTGAGGGCGAGCAGGCGGCCGTCGCTGCGAAAGCCCGCGCTGTCCACCGCATCGAGCACGCGCTCGGGTGTAAGCGACTGATAGGGATGGATGTTTTTGTTTTCGGTGGCAATCACTGATAGAGTTCAAGCAGGCCTTGTATCCACTCATCCTAACCGAGCCATGCCCAACCCGCTGCTGGAAATGACCGGACTGCCGCCCTTCGGCGACATCCGCCCCGAACACGTGGAACCCGCGGTCGACGCCGTGCTGGCAGAGAACCGCGCGCGCATCGCCACCCTGCTCGCGGACACGGAGCGCTTCACCTGGGACACCCTGGTGGTGCCCATGGAGGAACTGGAGGACCGGCTCAACCGCCTGTGGTCGCCGGTGAGCCATCTCAACTCGGTGATGAACGCCGACGAGCTGCGCGCCGCCTATAACGCCTGCCTGCCCAAGCTCTCCGCCTACCAGACCGAGCTCGGTCAGAATGCGGCGCTGTTCCAGGCCTACAGGGCCATCGCCGACGGTCCCGAATACGCCACCCTCGCGCCCGGCCAGCGCCGGATGCTGGACAACATCCTGCGCGACTTCCGGCTCTCGGGTGTGGACCTGCCGGCGGAGCAGCAGGCGCGCTTCAAGGCCATCCAGGAAGAGCTCTCGCAGCTCACCTCCACCTTCGGCGATCACGTGCTCGACGCCACCAATGCCTGGCGCAAGCCCATCACCGACGAGGCCCGGCTCGCCGGCATCCCCGACAACGGCAAGGCGCTGCTGCGTCAGAACGCCGCGCGCGACGGGCTGGACGGCTTCGTGGTCACCCTGGAGTTCCCCTCCTATTTCGCGGTGATGACCCATGCCGACGACCGCGAACTGCGCCGGGAGGTGTACGAGGCCTACGTGACCCGCGCCTCGGACCGCGGGCCCCACGCCGGCAAGTACGACAACGGCCCGGCGATGGAGCGCATCCTCGCGCTGCGGCATGAACTGGCGCAGATCCTGGGTTTTTCCAGCTATGCCGAGCGTTCCCTCGCCACCAAGATGGCCGAGACGCCGGAGCAGGTCATGGGCTTTTTGCGCGACCTCGCGCGCCGCTCCCTGGATCTGGCGCGGCGGGATCTGGAGGAGATCCGCCGTTTCGCGCAGGCGCGCGGCCTCGACGATCTGCAGGCCTGGGACATCGGCTACTACGCCGAGAAACTGCGCGAGGAGAAATACGCCATCTCCCAGGAGATCCTGCGCCCGTACTTCCCGGAACATCGCGTGGTGGGTGGCCTGTTCGAAGTGGTGCGCCGCCTGTTCGGTCTCGATATCCGCGAGGTGAAGGGTGTGCCCGTGTGGCACGAATCAGTGCGTTTCTTCGACATCCTCGACAACCAGGGCGAGCTGCGCGGGCGTTTCTATCTGGACCTGTACGCGCGCCCGAAGAAGCGCGGCGGCGCCTGGATGGACGACTGCATCGGCCGGCGCCGCACGCGCGACGGCGTGCAGGTGCCCGTGGCCTATCTCACCTGCAACTTCTCGCCGCCGGTGGACGGCAAGCCCGCCTTGTTCACCCACGACGAGGTGCAGACCCTGTTCCATGAATTCGGCCACGGCCTGCACCACATGCTCACGCGCGTGGACTGGCTGGGCGTGTCCGGCATCAACGGCGTGCCCTGGGATTCGGTGGAACTGCCTTCCCAGTTCATGGAGAACTGGTGCTGGGAGCGCGAGGCCCTGGATCTCACCTCGGGCCATTACGAGACCGGCGAACCCATCCCGGACGACCTCTACCGCAAGATGATCGCCGCGAAAAACTTCCAGGCCGGGATGCAGATGGTGCGGCAGCTGGAGTTCGCCCTGTTCGACTTCCGCCTGCACGCCGAATACGACCCGGCCGAGGGCGCGCGCATCCAGCAGGTGCTGGATGAGGTGCGCGCGGAGGTGGCCGTGGTGCATCCGCCCGAGTACAACCGCTTCCAGCACGGCTTCTCGCACATCTTCGCGGGCGGCTACGCGGCCGGGTATTACAGCTACAAGTGGGCCGAGGTCTTGTCCGCGGACGCCTTTTCCCGATTCGAGGAGGAGGGTATCTTCAACGGCGAGACCGGCGCGGCCTTCATGCAGACGGTGCTCGAACAGGGCGGTGCGCGCGACCCCATGGAGCTGTTCATGGAATTCCGCGGCAGGAAGCCCGAGATCGACGCCCTGCTGCGGAACAGCGGCATCACCTGAAAGGACCTATGACCCCCATCCGCCTCGCCCTGCTGTTCTGCCTCTGCACGCTCGCTTCGGGCGTCGCGGCGGAGACGTTGTACGTCACCGACCGCGTGCTGGCCGAGGTGCATGCGACGCCGCAGGCCAGGGGCAAACCGCTGGCGGTCCTGCCCACCGGCGCCACGGTGGAGGTGCTGGAGACCCGCGGCGATCGCGTGCGCGTACAGGCGCCGGGCGTGCCCGAGGGTTGGATGGATCGGCGCCTGCTCACCAAGCAGCCGCCCGCCATGGCGCTGGTGCTCAAGCTGCGCGAACAGCAGGCGCGCACCCAGGAGGAACTGGATCGGCTCAAGAGCAAAAGGCGCACTGTTTCGCTGTGGGCCATGGCGGCCGTGGGGGTGGCCTGTCTGCTCATCGGTTTCGTGATCGGCGTACTGTGGCTCGACCATCGCATGCGCGAGCGCCACGGCGGCTTCCGCATATGACCCGCGCTGGGCAGAGATGAGCGCGAAGCTAGGTCACGGAGAAAACCCGTGGAGTGCAATGCGCCCCTGCGTTGAGTGGCCTTCGTCGTCTCCATCGTCGCGCCCATGAAGATCGCCACCTGGAACGTGAACTCCCTGCGTGTGCGCCTGCCCCAGGTGCTCGACTGGCTGGCCGAGGCGCGGCCGGACGTGCTGGCCGTGCAGGAAACCAAGGTCGCGGACGAGGAATTCCCGGTGATGGAACTGCAGGCCGCGGGTTACCACACGCTCTACACGGGCGAGAAGGGCTACAACGGCGTGGCGCTCATCGCGCGCAAGCGCATCGAGCGCCCGGTGCTCACCGCCCTGCCGGGCATCGCCGATCCGGCGCGGCGTTTCGTGGCGGCGGAGATCGGCGGCGTGCATGTGGTGAACGTGTACGTGCCCAACGGCAAGGCCGTGGGCAGCGAGGCCTATGACTACAAGCTCCAGTGGCTGGAATGCCTGCGCAGCCATCTGGCCGGGATGCTGGCCCAGCACCGGCACGTGGTCGTACTGGGCGACTTCAACGTCGCGCCCGAGGATCGCGATGTCTACGACCCGGTGCTGTGGGCCAACACCGTGCTGTTCTCCGGCCCCGAACGCGCCGCCTTCCACCGCCTGCTGGAACTCGGCCTGGTGGACGTGGTGCGCGAGCGCAACGGCGATGCGGTCATCTACACGTGGTGGGATTACCGCTTCTACGCCTTCCGCCGCAACCGCGGCCTGCGCATCGACCACATCCTCGCCAGCCCGGCCATGGCCCGGCGCTGCGTCTCTGCCGGGGTGGATACGCGCCCTCGCGGTCTTGAACGGCCCTCCGATCACGCACCGTTGTTCGCCGAGTTCACTGCATCACGTTGAAGCCCGTCGCATCGCGGTATACTCGGGCCAAGCCCCGGCGGAGGGCGGCCATGACCCGCTCCTATCTCACCAAGCCTCTCACGCTGATCAGCACCTTTGCCGTGCTGGTGGCGTCGTTGCTGGTGGCGGACGGAGTGAGCGATCGGGTGGAAGTGCACGAGCGCGAGCTTGAGCAGGACATTCTGGCCGCACGCGCGGGAGAGATAGGCGCGCGCCTGGAAGCTGAGGTCCACCGCGCGCTGCAGCTGGCCCAGGGGCTCGCCCTGCAAGCCCTCGCCGATTCCGGCATTGAACCTCCCGCGCGCGCGGGCGACGTTCGCCTTGCCAGCCCCCATGTGCGGGATGTGGTCCTTGTCGGTCCGGGCCAAGCCCCGCGCGGCTTGCTGCACCAGGACCCGACGGAGCCCCAGGCGGACCCCGCACTTGTCGACGTCGCCGATCGCGTGCAGGCCACCGGCCGCACCGCCATGGCGGGACCGTTCGACAGCGCCGATCATGGCCGGGTGCTGGTGTTCGTGCTGCCCGCGGGCGCGGACACATTGCACGTCACGCTGGATCTGTCGTCACTGCTGCACGACGCCGGACTGTCCGACGACGTGCAGGATCGCATCGCCTTGCGCGACGGCACCTCCTCTGCCGATGCGGTGCTGTTCGGTCAGCGCTCGCTGTTCGCGCACGCCCCGGTGCGAGTGCCCGTGACGCTGCCTGGCGACGGCTGGGAGCTCGTGGCTGCGCCGGAACCGGGCGGGGCGGGCAAGTCGCGGCTGCGCGTCGCCAGTGTTGCCACGGCCCTCATCGTCACCTTGCTCGCCTTCGTGCTGCTCGCCGAGCGCGAGCGGGAGAAACAGCTCGCGCTGCACGACCCGCTCACCAACCTCCCCAACCGCCTGTTCTTCGATCTGCGCCTGGAGCATGCCATCAACCGTGCCGAACGCCATGGCCGCGCCTTCGCCCTGCTCTATCTCGATCTCGATGACTTCAAGCCCGTGAACGATGCCTACGGCCACAAGGCGGGCGACCGCGTGCTCATCGAAACGGGCCGGCGCATCCGCAAACACCTCCGCCGTGTGGACACGGTGGCGCGTATCGGCGGCGACGAGTTCATGGTCATCCTGGACGACACCTCCGGCCCCGCCGAGGCCGAGGTGGTGGCGCACAAACTCATCGCGGCCCTGCGCGAGCCCATCAACGTCGGCAGCCACCACGTGCGCGTGGGTGTGAGCATCGGCGCGAGCTTCTACCCCACGAGCGGTGCCACCTCCGACCAACTCATCCGGCGTGCGGACCTGGCCATGTATCACGCCAAGTCCCAGGGCAAGAACCGCGTCTGCTTCGACGAAATGTGCCCGGCCTGAATCGCTGGACCGAACCGTCGCCTGCGTTCAATCCTTCACCGGCACGCGCTGTTCAGGCACGCCGTCGGTCACCGTGAGATTGCGCCCGCGCGTCTCCGTGATGCGCGTGCTCGCCGCGAAGGCCAGCAAGGCATAGGCGAGCATCAGCCCCAGACCGTAGCGGTAGTCCTCGAAGCCATACACGCGCACGCCCTCGTTCACGGTGCCGTCCCAACCCAGGTCCAGCGCGGAACCGAACAGCGGCTGCATGAGCGCTGCGCCGAGGAACAGGCCCGTGTTGACCACGCTGATGGCCATGCCCGACACCGCCGGCGGGCAGACCTCCTTGGCGCAGGGATAGGTGATGAGAAAACCGCCGCCCGTGAATCCGAGCAGGACGAACAGCAGCTTCGCCGCCCCGCCCGGCTGCCACGGCAGGAACATGAGACAGAGGATCGCCAATGCATACAGCAGCGCGCAGGCCATCAGCACCGGTTTGCGCCGGCCCAGGCGATCCGAAAGCGCGCCCATGGAAAGGGCGCTCACCGCCATGGCCAGGAGCGTAAGCGTGGCGTACTCCGCCGCCTCGGCGCGGGCAAGGCCGTGGCTGTCGCGCAGCAGGGGGATGATCCACAGGCCCACGAAGGCGAAGGCGCCGCCCGCCATGCCGAAATTCACGAAAAAGCCCGGCCACACCGCGCGCGTGGCGAGCACTGCCTTCAGCTCCTGCCACCAATGACGCTCGCGCGCCGCGTGCGCCGTCTTGCCTTCCATCTGCCGCAGCGAGGGAAAGCCCGCATCCTCCGGCCGGTTGCGCACGATGAGCAGCGACAGGGCGCCGAACACCAGGGAGCCGATGCCGAGGCCCACGAACACCTCGCGCCAGCTCCACAGCGTGAGCGCGAAGGCCAGCGGCCCGGCCGCCAGCACCGAACCCATGTTGCCGAGGAACAGGGTGAGCCCGCTCACCCGGCCGTAGTTCCGCTCACTGAACCACACCGTATTGCTCTTCATGAGTCCGACGAAGATCACCGACACGCCCAGACCCACCAGGAAACGGCCCACGGAGGCGAGCTCGAAACTCTCCGCCATGCCGAAGAGGATCGAACCCACACCCGCGACCACGTTGCCGAGCGCCGCCACAGCGCGGATCCCCACCGTGTCGGCCAGTACCCCGGCCGGCACCTGCATGGCCGTGTAGATGTAGTAATACATGGCCGCGAGCGAGCCCAGCGCCGCGCCCGTGGTCTGGAACGAGGCCATCAACTCGCCCGAGACCACGCCCGGCGCCATGCGATGGAAGTACACGGACATGTAGGCCACCACCAGCACCGCGAACACGGACCAGCGGACGATTTCGAAACGGGTGGCGGAAAATGTGGGCGCGGCGACGTAAGACATGGATCCCCCGGGAAATGGCTGGCGAATCTTACCACCGCGCCCCTGGGCAACCCTCTGGTATCCTTGCGCCAACGCGCTCCCGCCCTGATCGCCGACGCCAACGGGCATCGGTCGGTGCGGCCGGAAAAACGATCCGGGGCATCCGCCTGTAGGAGCGGCCTCAGGCCGCGAAAACGGGGTTCAACCTGGCGCAAGGAAAATCGCGGCCCGAGGCCGCTCCTACCGGGAAAAGCAGCCTTGAAGTACAAAGATTTCCGCGACTTCCTCGACAAGCTCGAAGCCATGGGCGAACTGAAACGCATCGGCGTGGAAGTGGACCCGCACCTGGAGATGACCGAGATCTCCGACCGCGTGCTGCGCGCCGGCGGCCCCGCCCTGCTGTTCGAAAATCCCAAGGGCTTCGACGTGCCCGTGCTCACCAATCTGTTCGGCACGCCGCGCCGCGTGGCCCTGGGCATGGGCGAGGATTCCGTGGACGCACTGCGCGAAGTGGGCAAGACCCTCGCCTTCCTCAAGGAGCCCGAGCCGCCCAAGGGCATGAAGGACGCGTGGGAGAAACTGCCCGTGTTCAAGCAGGTGCTGAACATGGCGCCCAAGACCGTGAATGCTCCGCCCTGCCAGGAGGTGATTCTGGAAGGTGACGAGGTGGACCTCGGCAAGCTGCCCATCCAGACCTGCTGGCCCGGCGACGCCGGCCCGCTCATCACCTGGGGCCTCACCGTTACCCGCGGCCCACACAAGGAACGCCAGAATCTGGGCATCTATCGCCAGCAGGTGATCGGCAGGAACAAGGTCATCATGCGCTGGCTGTCGCACCGCGGCGGTGCGCTGGACTTCCGCGAATTCCAGCAGCAACACCCGGGCGAGCCCTTCCCCGTGGCCGTCGCCATCGGCGCCGACCCCGCCACCATCCTCGGCGCCGTCACGCCGGTGCCCGACACCCTGAGCGAATACGCCTTCGCCGGCCTGTTGCGCGGCAGCAAGACCGAAGTGACCAAGTGCATCGGCAATGACCTGCAGGTGCCCGCCGCCGCCGAGTTCGTGTTCGAAGGCCACATCTACCCTGACGAGTTTGCCGACGAAGGCCCCTTCGGCGATCACACCGGCTACTACAACGAAGTGGATCGCTTCCCGGTGTTCACCATCGAGCGCATCACCCACCGCAAGCAGCCGATTTACCAAAGCACCTACACCGGCCGTCCGCCCGACGAACCCGCCGTGCTGGGCGTCGCGCTCAACGAAGTGTTCGTGCCCATCCTGCAAAAACAGTTTCCGGAAATCGTCGACTTCTACCTGCCGCCGGAAGGCTGTTCCTATCGCATGGCGGTGGTGAGCATCAAAAAACAATACCCCGGCCACGCCAAGCGCGTGATGCTGGGCGTGTGGTCCTTCCTGCGCCAGTTCATGTACACCAAGTTCGTCATCGTCACCGACGACGACGTGGACGTGCGCGACTGGCAGGACGTCATCTGGGCCATCACCACGCGCATGGACCCGGCGCGCGACACGGTACTGATCGAAAACACCCCCATCGACTACCTCGACTTCGCCTCACCCGTCTCCGGCCTCGGCTCCAAGATGGGCATGGACGCCACCAACAAATGGCCCGGCGAAACTCAGCGCGAATGGGGTACGGCCATCCGCATGGATGAAAACGTCAAACACCGCATCGACGAACTCTGGGACCAGCTCGGCCTATAAACTCCTCCGAGACGGAGACCGCCTCCCCACGTGATTCCGGCGAAAGCCGGAATCCATCGCCAGCGACGCGTACCCCGGATGGCCCAGAGCAGAATCCAGATCCCCACCGCAAAACCACCCGACTGGTCCCAAAGCCAACAATCCATGTAGCATGCGCTGAGCACCGCAACCGCCGTCAATGCGCACACGAAAAGGATTTCGCCTATGTTCTGCCGAAGGGACGACCTGAACGACGAAAGCAGCCAGATGCAAACGGACATCCACCACCTCCCCGAAGCCAAGCAGCGCGAGCTGGAACAGATCGCGCAAATCATCCGTGCTCAGGGTGAAGTGGAAATGATCATCCTGTTCGGCAGCTACGCCCGCGGCGACTGGAAGGAAGAAAAAGACCTGCCGCGCGACCGCTGGTCCGGCCACGCCTCCGATTACGACATCCTGGTGATCGTGGCCGATCCGACCACCGCCGCCAGCGCCACCTACCGCGCCAACCTGCGCGACGCTACCAACGCCCCAGGCTTTACCGCCCGCGTGAACCCCATCGTCCACGACATTGAAGACGTGAACGAGAATCTGGCCGAAGGCCGCTATTTCTTCACCGACGTCAAACGCGAAGGCCGCCTGCTCTACGATTCCGGCCGCCTCACCCTGGCCGAACCGCGCGAACTCACGCCGGAAGAAAAACAGCGCATAGCACAGGCGGATTTCGACTATTGGTTTGGTGCCGCGCGGAGTTTCTATCGGATGTATGAGTTTGCCTATAAAGATGGCCAACTCCGCATGGCCATCTTCAACCTCAACCAAGCCACCGAATCCGCCTACAAGGCCATCCTCCTGGTCTTCACCGGTTACTGCCCCCACGAACACCTGCTCGACTTCCTGGGTTACGACGCCTCACGTTTCGCGCCGGTCTGGCGCGAGCTTTTCCCGCAAACCACCGAAACAGAACGCGAACGCTGGCAACGCCTCGACCGCGCCTACATCGGCGCGCGCTATCGCAAGGACTTCATCGTCTTCTGGGGCGACGTCGAATACCTCGCCCCGCGCGTGAAAAAACTTCTGGATGTCACAGAAACGGCCTGCCGCCAATACATCGCCACCCTCACCAACTTGTAGGCGCCCACTCCGTGGGCGATGCTGCGCGCTCAAAAACACATCACGCAAACGAAGCAACACTGCTCACCCCGACCCCTTCAGCCCGGAACGCAAGCAGGCACTTCCACAGCGAGGCTATCCACAGGACTCCGCACGGCCGCTCCGCCTCGTTGCAAGACATGGGTATAGATCTGCGTGGTCTTCACGTCCTGATGTCCAAGCAGCTCCTGCACGGTTCTGATGTCATAGCCGACATCAATCAGATGTGTCGCAAAGCTGTGCCGCAACGTATGCGGCGTTGCATGCTTGCGAATCCCGGCCTGCCGAACCGCCTCCTTGAAAGCTTTCTGAATCGGGCTCGGGTCCATGTGATGGCGTTTCTCGCGACGGGAATACGGATCGGCGGCACGCGCCAATGACGGAAACACATACCACCAGCCCACATCGAAGGGCGCGTTCGGGTACTTTCTTGCGAGCGCATGCGGAAGCGACACCTCACCAAAACCGTCCCGCATATCGGCATCGCGAATTCTCATGGCCTCCGCAATCTGCTGCCGCAACGACTCTCCAAGTCGATCCGGTAACGGTACGAAGCGATCCTTCCCGCCCTTACCACTGCGAACGATGATCTGCCGATAACCGAAATCCACGTCCTGGATCCGAAGCCGCAAACACTCCATCACCCGCAGGCCCGAGCCATACATCAGGCTTGCCATGAGCCAATAACGGCCACGCAAACGACTCAGCACAGCGACCACCTCCTCGCGCGTGAGCACCACCGGCACCCTTGCCGGCGTTTTCGCCCGCACGACGTCGTCAAGCCAACCGATATCGATTGAGAGCACCTGCTTGTAGAGAAAGAGCAGCGCGCTCAAGGCCTGGTTCTGTGTCGAAGCGGAAACTCGCCTTTCCGTGGCGAGCCAGGTAAGAAATCGCTCAACCTCTCGCTTGCCCAATTCTCGCGGATGGCGTTTTCCTGAGAACAAAACGAAGTTTCTAATCCAGTAGATATACGCCTGCTCTGTCCTGTAGCTGTAATGAAGCGCGCAAATCCGATCGCGAACCTGCTGCAGAAGGCGTGGGGCTCTTTCCGGGACTGGAGAGCAGGTCATGGCGAACATTCCTTTGCTCACATCAATGGTGTACGTAATTACACCATTAACGACCCCGACACAACCCCGCGCCGCCTATTCACCCCCCGTTTCACGTAACCCCTTGAACCCAAGCCAAATATCGGCTTCCCCACCCCCGCCATTAGGCCGCGCATAATCCATTCCCGCCCTTACGCGGCAACCCAGCCGCCTATTTCCCTTCTCGTCATGTCGACCGAAGGTTGCTAACGTGTTGTTCAAGCTGTAAAAACGAGATGCGCGCATCGAGCGCGCGGGATTTTAGGCGGCGAATAGGTCGCCTACATATAGTTCGGTGATGGAAAATGTCAGACGACAAATCGATATCTTTGGTTAATCTCGGAAAGCTTTCGAAGCCAGCGGATACATTGATTAAGAAGGTTTCCGCGGCTGTTGGGGGTTATCTTTGAACCTTGGCAGATAGAGCGCGTTGCCAAAGCACACGCAAAAGCTGACCTAATAAAGGCCAAGGCGGAGATCGAGATCACGGATCTGCACAGGCGTGCAATGCACCGCTTCGTCGAAGAAGAGGCTCAACGGCAACATAACATGGAGAGTATCACGGAAAAAGCCTTGCCGCAGCTTGCTGAGACGTCCGATCCAAACAAAATGGACGATGACTGGGTAACTAACTTCTTTGACAAATCAAGGATTATTTCTGATAACGAGATGCAGGAAATATGGGCGAAGGTTCTAGCAGGTGAAGCAAATGCGCCGGGAACCTACTCCAAAAGAACAGTTAATTTCCTAAGCGATCTCGATAAGAGAGACGCTGAACTTTTCCAGAATCTCTGTAGCTTCGGTTGGATCGTTGGTGGTTTTACGCCACTCATATTCGATGTGCAAGCCGACATTTACAATCAGAAGGGCATTAATTTTAATACCTTGACTCACCTTGACAGCATCGGCCTTGTTCAGTTTCAGAGTCTTAGCGGGTTCAAGAGAACCGGCTTGCCGAAATCGTTTTCTGTCTTCTACTGTGGTAGGCCAACAATCCTGCATATGCCGAAAGATGCAGGAAACGATCTACCTATAGGGAAGCTGCTTTTGACCCAGGTTGGCCAAGAGCTGGTCCCAGTATGTAATTCGCCCGGCGTCAACGGATTCGAAGATTATGTTAAGGAACAGTGGAAGCAGTTTCTTCCGAAAGCAGAACACACCGAACAACCAAATGCACCGGACGCATAAATGCGCCGGTGATTTGTGACGTTCGACTCCTGGAGAGATAGGATGGCATTTGAACTGAAGCAGATTGTGCCTTGGGGACGATCGTTTCAAGAATACGTGGATATGTTTGCGCTCACGGAAGAGGATCTCACCAAGCCGATTCTTGGGTGCGGTGATGGCCCTGCCGGTTTCAATGCCGAGTTGACAAAACGTGGGGGCACGGTGGTCTCGGTAGATCCGCTTTATGTATTTGAAGCAGAGGAGATTAGCCAACGTATCGACGAGACGTTTGATGATGTCATGCGACAAACACGTAAGAACAAACATGAGTTTGTTTGGGAGCACATCCGCTCTGTTGACGAGTTGGGCAAGGTGCGGATGGCGGCGATGCATGACTTCCTTGCGGACTACCCACAAGGGAGGAATGACGGGAGATATCTCCCGCAGTCTGCTCCAGTTTTTGATTTCCCGGATGAGAGCTTCAGTCTTGCGCTATCCTCTCACTTCTTGTTTCTCTACAGTGACCATCTGGATCTCACATTCCACATCGACACCATTGCCGAATTGTGCCGCGTGAGCGGAGAAGTGCGGATCTTCCCCCTGCTTCAGCTGGGTGCCACACCCTCTCCCTATGTCGATCCAGTGATGAAGCACTTTCGTACTGAGGGATACGAGGTGGCGAAGGTACAGGTATCATACGAATTCCAGCGGAGCGGGAATCAGATGCTCAAGATAAGAAGAGTCGAACAACAGCGTCAACCCGGACTGGCTGACCCTGCGCGATGCTCCGGGTCAGCCAGCCGGTTACGCTGAGCGTTAGCCTCAAAAAAAAGGAGACTGCAATGAAATTCAAATCTCTTGTTACCGTAATTTTGTTTTTATCAGGTTGCGCTACAACAGGGAATATTAACCAGCCTATTGGACAAGAGAAACTCAATTTTAGCGTGCCGAAGAATTATAAAATAGCCCACCAAGTTCAAAGCAATGGACAATCGATATTGGAATTAATCCCTCAAAATGAAACACTAGGCAATTGGACACGGATGGTTACCATTCAGACCTTTGAAAACCCTGAAAAGTATAATCCAGAAAAATTCATCAATGGCATGTTTCAGCTTGCCGACAACCCCTGCGAAAACGTATTTTCTACTAAAATATTGACTTCCACAATTAATGGGTTTCCTTATTCCCATGGTAGTATGCGGTGCGACTTTAAAGACAAAAACAAACTAGGTGAAGCCTTTACAGTCAAGGCGATAAAAGGCAATAAACTTTTTTATGTTGCCCAAGTGGCAAGCAGAACTCCTATGTCTAACAATGAAGCTCAATATTGGGCGTATTATGTAATTGGCATTAACGTTAGTGCCCAAGAATAGAGGCTAACCACGAAATAAAGGCGGACGAAATTTAGCGGTGTGGTTCTCGAAAAGGTCTCTACTAGGCCGAGTCGGTACGTTGTCGCCGCTTATCTCAAACCGTTATGGCTCATACTGGTACGCCGCCGTGTTCACTCGCCCATACCAGCCATGGCAGAAAAAGCCGAAGTACGTTGATGACTCGGCGGCTGTCCAGGTATCGCCCAACTTTGAGCGCAGCCGTTCCCACTCCTCTTTCAGCCGATCTTCAGGCAAAGCTGAGCCATAACAATCAGATGCAGCGGAGGTTGATTGTTCGGTGGTTTTCGTTTGAGCTTTCTGCATGTTGAGTCCTTTCGTCGCCCCGCTGATCTTGGGCGTTCACTGGCTTTCTGAAATTTGAGATTTGCACGCATCTAGATGTACGCTTGCTACATTCAGGCAGGCTGCCGAGGCTCCCAGCTTCCCTTGATAATGGGCGTTCAGTGCATCGACTACATTTCTAATAGTTTGCAAGGCGTGCATCTCAAAAAGAGAGCCAGTGAACCCGTCATTCAAGCGGACGGTTTCACCGTCCGGTGCTTCGCACAAAGGCTTTTCGTTCATAGTTGTCTCCTCGGTGGTCCGCCGCTTAATTCAGCGTTAGCCGTAATAGGAAATCGATAACGTGTATCAATATCTAGAGTCAACTGAATACATAGATTGGAACACACCAGAGGTGTTGGCTAAAGCGAAGGCGCTGGCTGAAGGAGTGGAAAGTCTTGAACTAATTGCCGAGAAGTGCTTTGTCTTCGTTCGAGATCAAATCGAGCATAGCTGGGATTATGAGCGTGATCCTGTGACTTGTAAGGCTTCTGATGTTCTGAGATTCGGAACGGGGTACTGCTATGCGAAGAGCCACCTTCTTGCGGCACTGTTACGTGCGAACGGAATTCCAGCCGGTTTGTGTTATCAGCGGTTGACCATCAGTAATGATAAGCCGCCGTTTTGTCTGCATGGTTTAAATGCGGTATATCTTGAAAGGCATGGATGGTATCGAGTTGATGCTAGGGGGAATAAGGCTGGCGTTGCGGCTCAATTCTGTCCTCCGGTTGAGCATTTGGCATTCCCGATAGTCTCGGAGGGGGAGGCAGATCTTCCGGAAATATGGGCAGAGCCTATAACGCCTGTCCTGGATGTGCTCTTATCCAGGAAGACATATCGTGAGGTGGCAGATAATCTACCAGATGTCCAGTTGACTGCGGCTAACAAAGCAATGCACGCGACAAGCGCGTGATTGCGTCGTTATGAATCGTATACATCAAGCAAAGGAGTAAATATGAAAAATTGGAAGCTCGTTCTCGGATTGACTTTTGGCCTGTTATCCACACCCGCTTATTCTGCGGATCAGGTAACAAATTATGCAAATTCATCTGGCTACAAAGCCTGTTTGTCAACCGTAAGCGACTTGGAAAGTTTTTTCGCAGATAAAGCTAATTATGGCTCATGGGCATTTTTGGCAAAAGATAAAAGTGATGATCAGCCGCTCAATGCAACACTGGAGCTAACATATACTGATGGCTCGCAATTAATAGATTTTACAGTTATTCCATCGAAGGACGGCACATGTTCTTATACCTATAGCAGAACCTGGTATAGCGATAAGAGCTGTATGGCTACTTCAAAAGATGAATTCATGTCTAAGGCTACTTATAAAACCGAAATAAACAAAAATATTACAGCCTTCGAAGATGCAGGTGGTGCAAAAATACTTCTTACTCCAGCGGGCGCAGGCTGTATGGTGCAGAAAAAGGAAATCGGTTTTCGGCATAAAAATCAAAATTCATAACAATGCGCTGCTAGGGACTTGCCTACGCTACGCTTCGGCAAGCCCCAGAGCGCGGCGTTAGCGCTGTTTGGGGTGAGACGTGAGCGGATAAATGGAGAAATATAGAGAAGGTCTCATTGAGACCCAAAGGCGCCTCAATGAAAGCTACGACAAACTCGTCGTCACCTTGGCCGGTGGCGCGCTGGCGCTATCTGTCGCGTTCTTGAAAGATGTCGTGCAGTTTAGTGATGTTGTCTACCCGAAGTTGCTCATCACCTCTTGGATGCTGTTTGTTCTCAGCCTCGCTGGAATCCTCGGCGAGATCCTTTTTGGAATCGAAGCGCACAAGACAGCCATAAAGCAGATTGACGCTGGGACTATTCATAACGGAAAAGTTGGTGGAAAGTTTTCTCGTCTATCTACGTACCTGCATAGGACGTCAGCCGCTGCGTTGCTGATCGGACTCATGCTTTTGTCGATTTTTGCGTATCTAAATACGGGAGAAGGTGATGTCAGAGAAGAAACCCCAGCCGAGGCCGCAACCAAGCCCGCCACCGGAACCAAGGCCGAGTCCCAGGCCGGACCCTCGCCCTCTAACGGAGGACTCCCCCGGACGGCGGAGTTGGGAACCACCGCCCCCGCCGCCGCCAAAGAAATAGGCGCTAACAACCGGCTTGAACCGACCTCGGGGACGCTACCGCGCCCCTCGTCGGCTCAGCCGGAGCGTTAGCGTGAGGAACAGCATGCAGCCGCCCCTAATCAACAACGGCAAAGCGCCTGACGAACCTTATAATGCTGCCCTTGGGTTCTGGCTTCCGGCAGACACTCCATACGGTAACTTTCAGCTCAAGATCATGAAGCTCTGTCAACGTATGGATGAAGCCAACAGACGGTTGATAGATAGCTTCGCTTATTGGGAGCAGTGTCGCGGCGTGACCATGCCGCCCGTGAATGCGTATGAGCGGCATGTATACGCGAACGAACAGGCGGTGTATCTCATGCGACGTGGCGCGGACGAGTTAATTGCCCTGATGTGGTGTCTCTCGGTGAAGAAGCAGGCGGGGGCCTATCCCCCTCGCGTTGAAGTTGACTGTATTGGTGCTGCCCTGAAGAAGAATCAGGAGCTTGGGATTGCCCCGGTCGCCAATAATTTAGACATTCTTCGGGTGCTGAATGAGGTGTCGAACGCGTTTAAACACTCGTTCGTTCAGTCGGATATCACGCTGATCGGGCGGGAGGAGCCATGTGTTCATGCGCTGGCGTTGGGATATAACAAGCTCGAGGCTGGCGTTGAGTTCTACAGCGTTTCACTCAGGCAGCTAGTTGCGGGCTTCAACGCCTTCTATAACTCAAGTATAGCTTGGCTGAAAGAGTTCTCACGGAGCCAGCGCTAACAAGTTGCTGCACGCGGAAAAATTACTCGCTGCGCTCCTAATTTTCCGGTGAGCAAGGCGTTAGACTGTCGCACACCAAGGGGAACCCCATGTCAGAAATCGTTGAAACCGATGATAAGCCAACCCTGCTAAAAGCAATTGAGCTAGTTCTTGCCGATCCTGCCTCCATCAGGAAAGAGGCTCTTCAGTTAAAAAATAAATATGTCTCTCGCTATGGCAGTGACAGATCAGAGGATGAAGTCAACGCTTACGCAGCAGACAAAATAATATCAAACTATTCTTACTATACGGCATTCATTGGCGGAACCACTGCACTTACTGGCGTAATACCCGGGCTTGGCACAGTCCTAGCGGCATTCGGTGGAGCGACAGCCGATGCTGCACTATCCATGAAATACCAAATTGAAATGACTATGGCTATTGCAACAATCTATGGTCACGACATCACCATTGAGGAAGAAAAGCGTCTTTGCCTAATGGTTGCCGGGTTAGGTGCAATAAATGAGGCTGCCAAAGCTGGCAGCAAAGAGCTTGGGAAAACAGCATCCGTAAAAATGATGCAGCAGTACTTAAAAGGAGCAACTCTTCAAACCGTGAAGGAGATCTTCAAAAAAGTTGGCATAACCTTTACAAGGAAAGCTGCTGAGAAAGCCATTCCATTCGGAGTAGGGGTGGTTATTGGGTTCTCAGCGAATAAAGGGCTGACTTGGTATGTAGGCACCAAAGCAAGGGATTTCTTCTCCGTTACAGATCCCATTGTCTAACAACTCGTTCAAGCCGACGCCACTTCGTGGCGCGGCTTAACTCAGGCGTTATGCGCAGAAGAGTGATGCAAGGCCATGAAGGTTGAATCAATCGATCAAAAACACACAAAAGAAAACACACAAAAGGGTCAGGTCTCAACTCTTGACACATTCAACTTCCTTGATATGTTTTGGCAAATCCCGAAACAATCAAGGAGGCAGCGATGGCACGGCCGTTAAGGAATATCCCGGCGCATATTACCATGTTACGTCGCGTGGCAATGAGCAGAAGGACGTATTCAAGAGCCAGAAGGAC
>Ga0265293_10003681_pt1 | contig 28161 bp, 17 predicted proteins | sample Munlanlewell138R_FD_192505 | JGI IMG/M metagenome (GOLD analysis project Ga0265293, IMG submission 192505) | Leachate microbial communities from a municipal landfill in Southern Ontario, Canada - Leachate well 138R | ecosystem: Engineered > Solid waste > Landfill > Unclassified | place: Canada...
CACTGGCAATATTGCCCAACCGCATGTTGGTGACCGAAAGTATGCGCATGGATGTGAATAGGAATGAAACCAAGCAATTCACGATGGATCGTTTGGTGAACCAAACGTCAAACACATTGCAAAACTACAGATTAACATTGGAGTTTGCTTCCAATCCTGCATGGTATGCCGTTCAGGCATTACCGGTATTGAGTGCTCCCGATAATGACAATGCTGTGAGTTGGTTTGCTGCTTACTATGCCAATACTTTGGGATTGCACATTGCCAATAAATACCCAAAGGTGAAAGCGATGATTGATGCGTGGCAAAAGCAAGGGGGCGATCATGAAACATTGCTCTCTAACTTGGAGAAAAACCAAGAGTTGAAGAACGTTTTGTTGGAAGAAACACCATGGGTGTTGGAAGCCAAATCGGAAGCGGAGCAAAAACAGAAATTATCGTTGCTGTTTAACCTTAACCGTTCTACGATGCTTACACAAAACGCTATTGAGAAACTAAAAGAGTTACAAGACAACTCCGGTGGTTGGACGTGGTTCAAAGGTTTCCGCCCGAATGTGAGCATTACGCAATATATATTATATGGGTTCAATCAGTTGCACCAATTGGAAGCTACCACTTTCACTAATGAAGTGCGTATTATGCAAGCAAACGCCATTTCGTTTATCGATACAGAGGCGTTGCGCTGGTTCAAACTATGGAAGAAGAATAACAAAGATTGGCAAAAAGTGAAATCTATCTCAACTTATCAATTGGAGTATCTGTATGTGCGCTCGATGTACAATCAGTATCCATTGAACGATGAGGTGAAGGAGATGAATGATTTCTACTCATCAGTAATAGAAAAGAATTGGACAGATTTTAGTCTCTACCAACGTTCGTTGATATCCATCTTGATGCAAAAGCAAGGCAAACAACAAATAGTGCAAGATATTTTGAAATCGTACCGTGAACATGCCACAATGAGTGAAGAGATGGGCATGTTTTGGGCAAACAATCGTGCGTCTGTGTTTATGTCTCAATCGGCAGTGTCGGTGCATACATTTATTATGGAGGCTTTTCGTGTGGCAGGAGCTAAAGATAGTGAGATGGATAATATGAAACGTTGGTTGTTGAAGCAAAAGCAAACTCAGCTGTGGGAATCAACTCACGCAACGATGGATGCAGTATATGCATTGTTTAGCACTGGGTCGGATTGGTTTGCATCGGATGGTGAAACGGCTATTTTGGTTGGCGATAAATTGATAGAGCCTGAAAACAAAGAGTTGGGAACAGGCTATTTCAAACAATCGTGGAGTCAAACAGAGATAAAACCTGCCATGGGCAATGTGGAAGTTGCACAAAAAGGTAATACTCCCGCCTGGGGAGCGCTCTATTGGCAATACTTTGAAGATTTGGACAAGATAGAGGGCACGTCAGCTTCGCTGGATGTGAAGAAGGAGTTGTTCAGAGAACAAATGGGAGAATCGGGCAAACAGTTGGTGCAAATAACTGAAGCTAATCCATTGAAAGTGGGTGACAAAGTGGTGGTGCGACTGACTGTACGAACCGACAGAGATTTGGAGTTTGTACACTTGAAAGATATGCGCGCAGCAGCTTTCGAACCTGCAAATCAATTGTCGGGCATTGGATGGCAGAACCGAGTGGTTTACTACCAAACATCCAAAGATGCATCCACCAACTACTATTTCGATGTGTTGCCACGTGGCACTTATGTGTTTGAGTACACTGTTTTTGTGACCCGTACGGGTAACTATTCCAACGGTATCACCACCATTCAATGCATGTATGCACCGGAGTTCACATCGCACACCAAAGGCATTAGAATTAATGTTAAAGAGTAGTTGAATTTAAACGGATTTGTTATTTTTGTGTCAGATTAGATTAAATAATGGCAGATAATTGAAAATGGGAGTGTTTTTTCGGTTTTTCGATTTTTTGTAGCTGTTTGCTTTTGCAAAAGTACAAAAAACAAAATCACGAAAAAGCGTTTACAACCAATATATAAAACAGTAAATTAAAAAATAGATAAAATCAGATGAAAAAAATAGGTCTTACTTTTCTTCTTACAGTTATGTTAAGCAGCGTTTTTGCCCAAAGCAAACCGGAAGTGAAGTTCAATAAAAATATTTACGATTATGGTTCCGTGAAAGAAGAGGTGGAGGTTGCCGTATCAGATTTTGAATTTACCAATACGGGTAAGACTCCGGTTGTTATACAACGAGTCATTGCATCGTGCGGTTGCACCGCACCCACATACACGCGTGAACCTGTATTGCCGGGTAAAAAGGGATCGATTAAAGTGGCATATCATACTACGCATCGACCGGGTAATTTTCGTAAAAACATCCGAGTTTATACCAATGTCCCCGACACCGTTTATACGCTTACTATTAAGGGGCATGTAATCCCGAAGAAGCGGTAAATATAGTAGTTTAAGATTGTTATTGAATGCCGAATAAAGTATCTTTGTTGTGAAAGAAAGGTTTTATTCGGCATTTTTATAGAGTCTTATCAAACACTTTGCAAGTAAGTATTTTCCTTGCAAAAAGTACTTTTTTCAAGCATATACGATATAAAACTATAACGCATTATGAAACATCATCCCGAAAACGATCCAAAATATCAAGGTCTCAATGTAAGTAAAGGTGTTGAAAAACCTCCGACCATCAATCCATACTTAAAAGAAAAACACAAACGCAAAAAATACAGTGTGGATGAGTATGTGGAGAGAATTTTGGCCGGAGACATCACTGTTTTAAGCCAAGCGGTAACGTTGGTAGAAAGTTCACGTGCAGATCACCAACAATTGGCTCAAGCCATTATTGAACGGTGTTTACCACATGCGGGTAAATCCATTCGGGTGGGAATTACGGGGGTGCCGGGTGCAGGAAAGAGTACATCGATTGATTCGTTTGGTGTCCATTTGATTAAGCAGGGCAAAAAGTTGGCCGTATTGGCCATCGACCCTTCAAGCGAGCGAACCAAAGGGAGTATTTTGGGAGATAAAACGCGCATGGAACGTCTGGCAGTACAAGAAAATGCATTTATTCGTCCCTCGCCAACAGCAGGCTCATTGGGTGGCGTAGCACGTAAGACACGCGAATCTATTATTTTGTGCGAAGCAGCAGGTTTCGATTATATATTTGTGGAAACTGTTGGGGTCGGGCAATCTGAGACGGCTGTTCACTCCATGGTCGATTTCTTTTTGCTGATTCAGCTTGCCGGAACGGGTGACGAACTGCAAGGTATCAAACGCGGAATTATGGAAATGGCCGACGGCATTGTTATCAATAAAGCTGACGGTGATAACATTGGCAAAGCCAATATTGCCCAAAACCATTTTAAGAATGCACTGCACTTGTTTCCATTGGCTGAATCGGGATGGAGCCCCGAAGTATTAACCTATTCGGGCTATTATGATTTGCGCATTGTGGAGATTTGGGAGATGATCGATCGCTATATAGCATTTGTGAAAGAGAGTGGATATTTTGATGTGAAACGAAACAGGCAGTCGACATATTGGATGTACGAAACTATCAACGAATACTTGCGCAATGATTTCTATCGAAATGAAACCATCAAAAGGCTTATGCCTGTATTGGAACGTGAAGTGTTGGGAAACAAAAAGAGCTCGTTTATTGCTGCCAAAGAGGCGTTGGATGCGTATTATAAGAAAGGGTGATTTTTGTGATTTGGCGATTTCGGTTTTTTGTTGTTTCGTTATTTCGTTGTTTCAAAGTCCCCTCGTAGGGTATTGTTCGAGTAGTTGCTTATCGGCACAAACCCTAAACTTCTATAAACCCCCATTAAATTAGCTGCAATGTTTTCATCGGAAAAGTTGAGAGCATGTTTTTTGCCTTCGGCAATCATACGGGCGCTCAATTCATCATTGCTCAACACCTGATTGATCAATGCTCCCAACTGGTCAGCATCGCTTGAATCGAAATAGAGAGAGAATGGACCCGCAGTTTCTTCAAAACAACTACCTGCCGACGTAATTACAGGCGTACCAACGGTTAACGCTTCTAAAATGGGAATGCCGAATCCTTCGAATATAGAGGGAAATATAAACATCTTTGCCATGGCATAAAGAGCAGGAAAGTCGGAGGTTTCTATATTGTTCAGAATGGTCACTTGTTCTTGCATACCATATTTTGCAATCAATGTGCGCAACTCTTTTTCGTATTTAGTAGGTTTGCCAACAATTAGCAGCGGTGTCTCATTTTTGGTGCGATGCAAAGCTTCCACAATCAGTTTTGTATTTTTTCGCTTCTCAATTGTTCCTACATTTAAAAGGTATGTTTCAGGCAAATTGTATTTTAATTGTAATGTTTGCTTTGCCTTCTCGCTTACTTCCTCGTTGAAAATCGCATCACACCCTTGATAAACAACTTCAATTTTATTTTCATCGGCACCAAAAAACTTAATTGCGTCCTGTTTGGTCTGCTCGCTTATACAAATAATTTTATCGGCCACTTTGCATGCATGTTTGTTTTTGGCAATAAAAACAAGACGATAGATGGGTGGATATAATTTTGGGTAACGCACAAATATGGCATCGTGTAGTGTTACTACTGTTTTTGCTTTGGTGTATTGAATACCGTAAGGCAATTCTTGGTTTAGCCCATGATAAATGTCCAGTTTTCTCTTGCTTATTTTTTGACGCATTCCCAAGCTGCGCCACAAGTAGGGGAAGGTTCTCCAAAACAGTTGTTGTGGATTAACTTCCGACATGTTCTCTGCCATATGCAGGGATAATTTTCTTTTTGTTTTTGGATTAAAAAGGAAGTAATGGTTGTCCGGATAATACTTAGATAAGATGCGAATGGTGTGACGGCTGTAGTTTCCCAGCCCTCTTGAATTGTGAAAAGCACGTTTTGCATCAAAACCTATGAGCATATAATATATAATATTAGTAAAGTAGTTATTTTGTGATAACCCTTTCGCTACAAAAGTACGTCTATTTCTGTTTGACTCAAAATTTATTTTTACATGCCTGTGAAATAGTTCGATTTGAATTTAAATGGTTAAATTTGCATCCTCATTTTCATAGTTTTATAATTGTTCGTCAACATACATGAGAAATAAAAGAAAATCCTCATTCTGGGGCAACATATATGTAGTTTTAGCATTGCGCTTGTTATTGGTATTTGCGTTCTACACAATTACCCGCCTTTTGTTCTATCTGCTAAACCAATCACTTTTTCCCGATATGGATGCTACATATCTTCTCAAGCTTATGTATCACGCTCTTCGGTTCGATGCCTCGGCCATTGCCTACACCAATTCTTTGGTGATTCTTATGCACATCCTCCCCTTTCGGTTTAGATACAACAAAGGTTATCAAAAAGCCACCTCCATTGTGTTTTATGTAGTAAATGCCATTGGAATTACGCTCAACATGATCGATGTTGTTTACTATCGTTTCACGATGAAGCGCACCACCACCGGAGTTTTCCAGGAGTTCGAGAACGAAAACCCTGTCGGTTTCCTAAGATTCATTTGGGACTATTGGTATATAACTCTCATTGTAGTGGCACTTGTGCTACTCATGATTTTGGTGTACCGGAAAATAAGAGTCGAACAATCCTTTATGCGCTTGCGCAACTATGTTTACTATCCATTAGCTCTTGTTTTGATGGGTGTGATTGGTTACTATACGGTGGGCGCCATGCGTGGTGGATTTACTCACGGTACACGCCCAATTACTTTGAGCAATGCAGCCGAATTTGTGCGCAAACCTGAGCATCGCTCCATTGTGCTCAATACTCCTTTCTCAATTATCCGCACCATTGGTAAAGCCCGCTTGGTGCGCAAGGAGTATTTTGGGAGAGAGGAGCTTAACGAGATATTTTATGCCGAACAGCAGTTGAATGATAGCACTCCACTTTTCAATAAATTTGAAGGACGCAACGTAGTGCTAATTATTTGGGAAAGCTTTCACAAAGAGTGGGTGGGATCGCTCAATCAAGATATTAATGGATATTCCGGCTATACGCCTTTTATCGATTCGCTTGCAAACGAGAGCTATGTTTTTTCTCGAGGCTATGCCAACGGGCGTAAATCCATTGATGCCTTGCCATCCATCATTGCAGGCATTCCATCTTCGGAAACTCCGTTTATATTGTCGCACTATTCGGGTAACGAAATAAACTCAATGGCATCAATATTGAAAAAGAAAGGATATTTTTCCACCTTTTTCCATGGTGCACCAAATGGGTCGATGGGTTTTAGTGCATTTATGCAGCAAGCAGGATTCAATAGTTACATAGGAATGACTGAGTATGGTAATAAAAAAGATTTCGACGGGCATTGGGGCATTTGGGACGAACCTTTTTTACAATATATGGCTCAAGAGATTAAGCACCTTCCGAAGCCCTTCCTTGCCTCCGTGTTTACATTGTCTTCACACTATCCATTTAGAGTTCCGCCGGAGTATGAAAATATGTTTCCTAAGGGAAATTTACCCGTTCATCAATGTGTTGGCTACTCCGATAATGCGCTGCGTAAGTTTTTTGCTACGGCATCGCAACAAGAGTGGTTCAACAACACGCTCTTTATTATAACTGCCGATCATGCTGTTGACGGATATTTGCCGGAATACAAAACGGCTGAAGGAGCTTTTACTATTCCCATGATGTTTTATGCACCGGGCAGCGATTTTGTTGGTTTCAACGATTCTACTGTTGTGCAACAAACAGATATTATGCCTACTCTGTTTTCAATGCTTGGAGTGAAAGATACCTATATTGCTTTTGGCAATAATATGTTCGATCCTGATAGTCCACACTTTGCGTATAACTTTTTTAACGGTGCACATCAACTGATTGAAGGAGAATGGTTGTTGCAATATATGAACGACAAAACTATTGGTTTTTACAATGTGGTGGAAGATCGATTGATGAAAAATAATCTGGTGGACAAACATCCTGCACAGCAAGCAGCCATGGAACGCTGCCTTAAAGCGTTAATACAACAATACAATAATCGGTTAATTGATAATGAACTATCACTATCGGGAGGAAAATAGCTTTTAGTGGTAAAAAGAATTGACAATAGACAGTTGACAGTTGACAACGAATGTCTTAAATTGTTAATTGTCAATTTTCAACTTTCAATTATTTTCACTCCATATTATGAAAAACGTTTTGAACATCTTCGTCCTCTTCAAACTTTTCCAATAGTTTGTCTATTTGTGCGCGCTGTTCGTCATTCAACAATTTTGTATCGATTGGGATTCTTTCAAATTCTGCTGAATGAATTTCGTAATCGTTTTCTTCCAAATAATTTTGTATATCGAAGTACGATTTGAATTCTCCATAGAGAACAATGTCATCATCTTCCATCTCTATTTCATCCACTCCGTAGTCAATCAACTCCAATTCCAGATCTTCCAACGAAACATCTTCTTTGGATTCAATTTTAAAAACACATTTGTGATCGAAGAGAAACTCCAGGCTGCCTTTTGTGCCCAATGAGCCACCATGCTTGTTGAAATAGCTGCGCACATTGGCAACAGTGCGCGTAGTGTTATCAGTAGCAGTTTCCACCACAATGGCTATGCCATAAGGTCCGTAACCCTCATACACCATCTCTTTGTAATCGGCGCCGGAATCCTTGTCGGTTGCTTTCTTGATGGCTCTCTCAACATTCTCTTTCGGCATGTTTTCCTTTTTAGACTGTTGAATAAGTACACGCAAACGAGGATTTGTATCCGGGTCGGGACCGCCATCTCTAACGGCGATAGTTATTTCCTTTCCCAACTTCGTGAAGACGCGGGCCATGTTATCCCATCGCTTCATCTTTCTTGCTTTCCGATATTCAAATGCTCTTCCCATAATCTTTGATGAACCTGCATTGTGTGCGCACTCTAATATGAAATTGCGTAGTGATAAGAGGTTTTTTCTATTATTAAATCTATTGTTGTTAGTTCTTTTTCTGCTTTTCTCGCAAAGCCTTTTTATCGTAATTGCGCGCCTAATTGTTCTTCTAAGTTTTTTTGAATTTTACTCATAATTTTATCAATGCGTTTGTCCTCAAGCGTTTTGTCGTAATCCTGTAAAATGAAATTTACGGCATACGATTTTTTGCCTTCCGGCAAACTTCTGCCTTCGTACACATCGAAGAGAGAAACTTCTCGCAGTAATTTTCTTTCAGAATTATAAGCGATTTTCTCTATTTCTGCAAATGTAATATTTTTATCGATAAGTAGAGCTAAATCTCGTTTTACGGATGGAAATTTTGGCAATTCAGCAAAACGGACTTCGTTTTTTTTAGATTCTTTCATCAGCGCATCCCAATTGAACTCTGCGAAATATACTTCGGTCTCAATATCGAATTCTTTTACTACTTGCATGCTCACAACTCCCCACTTCACCAGCTCATTGTGTTGTGTGCGTATGCTCATTCCCGAAGCAAAAAGCTCATTGGTGAAAGATTCGTGGAACAGTTTGGTGTTGTTTAAACCCAAACGCGATAAAATATTTTCGATATGAGCTTTCAATTCAAATGCAGAACTTTCCGTTTCGGTTACTGCCCAATTTTTCGAGTTGCGCTTGCCGCAAATCCAAATTCCCAAATGAGTCTCTTCGGTATATTGAGCCAGCGTATAATGGGGATTGGCTTTCTCTTTATCGAAAAAATAACAATTACCGAACTCGTAAAAGTTTAAGTCGGCATGTTTACGATTCACATTGTGGATTATATTTTCCAGACCACCGTACAGCAACGTTTGGCGCATCACATTAAGGTCGCTGCTCAATGGATTGAGCAAGTTTACATTGTTTTCCACCGGGAAAACTTTGGAGTCACTGTAATAGGATTTTTCGGTAAGAGAATTGTTTATTATCTCATTAAAACCGTGCGCAGTTAGTTGTTCCGAAATAAGTGTTTGCAGCAAATGCTTTCGATCTGTTTCGGTTTCATACGATAAGTTTGACTTCAGCGAATCGTTTATCTCAATATTATTGTACCCATAAATGCGAAGTATCTCTTCAATCACATCCACATCGCGCAGTACATCAACCCGATAGGTGGGAATGCTCAATTGCAGAGCCTCTTCTGTTTCTTTGTTTACAACAATATCCAAACTCTTAAGAATATTCTTAATTGTATCCTTCGGTATCTCTTTACCAATAAGTGAATTTGCTTTCTCAAAGTTTAATTCAACCTGCGGTTGAGGTATTTCCACCGGATAGATGTCGCGAATTGCTCCTTCTATGGTGCCACCGGCAATTTCTTGTATCAGCAATGCAGCGCGCTTTAGCGCATAAATAGTGTTGTTGGGATCTAATCCTCTTTCAAACCGGAATGATGAATCAGTATTTAACATATGGCGACGTGCCGACTTACGTATCCAGGTTGGATTGAAATAGGCAGCTTCCAAAAAAACATCTGTTGTCTTTTCAGTTACACCCGATTCAATGCCACCAAACACTCCTGCCAGACACATTCCTTCTTCGGCATTACAAATCATCAGGTCGCGCTCGTGCAGTTTGCGTTCTTGTTCATCTAAAGTTGTAAACTTTGTGTTCTGCGGAAGAGTACGAACTACCACTTTGTTTCCTTTAATCTCCTTTGCATCAAAAGCGTGTAAAGGATGACCCACTTCATGAAGCACGAAGTTGGTGATATCCACAATATTATTTATTGGGCGAACTCCAATTAATAATAGTCTATTTTTTATCCAATCGGGGCTCTCAGCTACCTTTACGTTGCGTATAGTTAAGCCTGAATAGCGAGGACAAGCTTCACTGTTTTCCACTTCCACATCAATGCCACCTTTGGGGGTGTCAATTTTAAAACTCTCAACCGAAGGTTTATTTAATTTGTAAGGAATATTTGCTTGTTGCAAATAGGCAGCCAAATCTCGCGCAACACCAAAGTGAGAAGTTGCATCCACCCGGTTGGGAGTAATGTCCACTTCAAAAACGTAGTCGCTTTTCACATTGTAGTAATCTTTGGCGGGCATTCCTGTTGGGGTATCTTCCGGTAAAACAATAATTCCTTCGTGCGAAGTGCCAACTCCGATTTCGATTTCGGAACATATCATACCCAATGATTCTTCTCCTCGTATTTTTGAACGTTTGATTTTAAATTCATCCTCGTCCTTATAGAGAGTTGTCCCAACTGTTGCCACTACCACTTTTTGACCTGCAGCCACATTGGGTGCTCCGCAAACAATGTTTAGCGGTTTGTCACTGCCAATGTTTACAGTAGTGAGACTTAGATGATCGGAATTGGGATGAGGTTCACACGTTAAAACTTCGCCTATAACCAATCCTTCCAATCCACCTTTTATGGTTTGAATTTCATTCAAACCTTCGGTTTCTAAACCAATGGAGGTAAGTGCGGCAGCAGTATCTTTCGGTGAGAGATCGAAATCTAAATAATCTTTCAACCAATTGTACGAAATATTCATGTTTTGGGTATATTATTATTGCTATTGTGCGTGCTATTCTAATTGTTTATGGAAACAACTTCCAAAAAAACTCCTCAAAATTACAAAAAAAAGTAGAGACACCCAATTTGGATGTCTCTACTTTTAAATTTATTTAATCAAAAGGAGTTAGTATCCTCTAATTGCTTTAATCCCCGGCAACTCTTTGCCTTCCATAAATTCAAGCAAAGCTCCACCTCCTGTTGACACATACGATACTTTGTCGGCAAGACCAAACTTATTGATGCAAGCAACGGTGTCTCCTCCACCTATCAGTGAATAAGCCCCTTTTTCGGTTGCAGCAACAATCGCTTCTGCTACTGCACGTGAGCCATGCTCAAAGTTTTCGAATTCGAAAACTCCGGGAGGACCGTTCCAAAGAATGGTTTTAGAATTTTTGATAACCTCTGCGAAAGATGCTTCTGACTTTGGGCCAATATCTAATCCTTCCCAGCCATCAGGTATTTCATTTACGGGTGCGTAGGCAGTTTTTGCGTCATTGCTGAAACTATCGGCAATTTTTGCATCCGTTCCAAGCATCAGTTTAACGCCGTTTACTTTTGCTTTTTCAACCAATTCTTTTGCCAATTCCAGTTTGTCGTCCTCAACAATTGAGTTCCCTATTTTGCCGCCAAATGCTTTGGCGAAAGTGTAGGTCATACCTCCTGCCAAAATCAGATTGTCAACTTTATCCAACAGGTTGTTTATAATGCCTATTTTCGAAGAGACTTTGGCTCCACCCATGATTGCCGTAAAAGGACGTTGTGTGTTTTTGAGAACTTTTTCAACAGCATTAATTTCGTTTTGCATTAAATAGCCAAACAATTTGTGATCTCTATCAAAATAGACTGCTATAAATGTTGTTGATGCGTGTGCGCGATGCGCTGTCCCAAAGGCATCGTTAACGTATACATCAGCATACGAAGCAAGTTTTTTGGCAAAATCTTTTTGAGATTCTTGAATCGCTCTTTTTGCTGATGCAATTTCTTTTTCTGTAGCATTTTCGGGCAGGTTGCGGGGTTTTCCTTCTTCTTCCGCATGGAAACGAAGATTCTCAAGAAGCAAAACTTCACCGGGATTCAATCCTGCGGCTTTTGTGGCAGCTTCTTCTCCCACAGCGTCATTTGCGAATAATACATCCAGACCAAGCAATTCGGAAATGCGTGGTAAAATGTGTTTTAACGATAGGCTATCGTCAACTTTTTTGGGACGGCCAAAATGAGTGCCAATAATTACACTTCCTCCGTCTTTCAGAATTTTGTTGATAGTGGGCAATGAAGCACGAATGCGTGTATCGTCTGTGATGTTGAATTGTTCATCTAACGGTACATTAAAATCTACGCGTACGAACGCTTTCTTGCCTGAAAAGTCAAATTGATCAATGGTTTGCATATGTTTTTATTTTTTGCGAATCTTACAATTTGTCACTACTCTTTTTAAGAGTAACAACTTACAAAGATAATACAATATTATTATTTATTTTTGTTGAAAAACAAAAAAGAGTCTATTCCTATAAGTAAAACGCTCCTAAATCTAAAGAGGGCTCTTACTTTTCAGAATGGACTTAAAAAATTAAACATTCTTAATAATTAAATCGTATGTTACGGGAACAGCAGATTTATACATGGCCAGAACGCCACAATAGTTTTCGAATGATAGTTTAACTGCTCTCTCTATTTTCTTTTCAGGCAAGTCTTTACCTTCAAATTCATAAACAAGCTTTAATGATTTGTATTGCTTTGGATGTTCATCGGACAATTCTGCATCAATCTTAATATCGAAGCTCTCAAATTCAACGCGCATTCTTCGAAGCATTTCCACAACGTCTAAGCCGGTACAACCTGCAGCTGATGCAAGCAATAATTTTTTTGGACGTGGTCCTAAGTTTTGTCCTCCTTGGTCTTCTCCCAAATCAATTGTAATCTCATGTCCGTCGATGTCTGTAGAAAAAACATTATTTTTTTTCCAAATGGTTTTAATAGAATGTGTAGTCATTTTTTTTCTTTTTGATGTTATTTAATCTATGAGCTTAACAATTTAATATTAGTTTAGTTCAAATCAAAGAATAAGTATAAAAAGGGAATGAGACAAAGGCTTTTAGTGAGTTAAAAGTTTGTTGAAATTAATTTACTTTCATCATACAAAGTATTACATTTGCATAAAAAGCCATTATGATTGATGTAAATGCTCATGTGTTACTGATTTATACAGGCGGAACAATCGGAATGATTGAAAATATGGAAACAGGTGCATTAGAGCCTTTCAATTTTAGTCATCTTCGTTCGAATGTTCCGGAAATGAAACGACTGAATTTTCAGGTAGATACATTTATTTTCGAACCTTTGATCGATTCATCAGAAATTTCGCCCGATAAATGGCGCGAAATGGTAGAAGTTGTAAAAGCGCATTACAACGATTACGATGGTTTTGTAATTTTGCACGGCACAGATACCATGGCTTATACGGCATCTGCCCTCAGTTTTATGTTCGAAAATTTAACGAAACCAATTATATTTACCGGTTCACAACTCCCCATTGGGAAACTGCGGACCGATGGGAAAGAAAATTTGATAACAGCTCTTGAAATTGCTGCTGACAAAAATTATGACGGACATCCCATCGTTCCGGAAGTGTGCATCTTTTTTCAGAACGTACTATTTCGTGCTAACAGAACTACCAAAATAAATGCCGAAAATTTCAATGCTTTTAGCAGTGCTGATTTCCCCTCTTTAGCGGAAGCAGGTGTTACTATACGATACAATTCAAACATTATCCTAAAACCGGACTATACGAAAGATGTTCTCTTTTATGAATCGCTGGACGATTCCATTGCGGTTATTAAGATATTTCCCGGAATATCACCTGAAGTTTTCTCTGCAGTATTAAATGTTGAAAGTATTAAAGCAGTGGTTCTTGAAACTTATGGATCAGGAAATGCGCTTTGTGACGATTGGTTTCTTTCGGATTTAAAAAAAGCCGTTGAAAAAGATATCGTAATTGTGAATGTAACCCAATGTTTGTACGGAACTGTAGAAATGTATCGGTATGAAACCGGGCAAAATTTACTCAAAGCAGGAGTTATTAGCGGTTACGATCTGACTACCGAAGCGGCAATTGCTAAACTGATGTTTCTGTTTGGATTGAAGAAAACTCCCGATGAAGTGCGCAAGTTAATGCAAGTTTCACTTCGTGGAGAAATGAATGTCGACAAGTAGTAGGGGAGATTAATCTATATTGATCGGATAGGGAAGATTGTAAAGTTAATGAGTTTGTTATCTTTCCATTATAAAAGAAATCATATTAACACATCCAATCATTGATGAAAAATTTGTATACTTGTCGGTTCACTTAGGGATTGTGCCGAAATAACTTGACGTTTTAAATTAGCTCTTTTGTCCTTTAACTTCCTTGAAAATTCATTAAATAGCCCGCTATTCGCAGAATCTTCAAGTCGTTAACGAATAAAATAGCTTCGTTTCAAACAGTCAACTTATTTCATTACAAACCCTTATAGAAAGTTTTTAGCTCAACATTAAGAAATAAATAATAAATGGAAAATTTAAATTACGGAGTTATTGGTAATTGCAGAAGCGCTGCATTGATTTCAAAAGAAGGAAGTATAGATTGGTTTTGTTTTCCGGATTTTGATTCACCTTCTATATTTTCACGCTTGCTTGACAAAGAAAAAGGAGGTCATTTTGCTTTTGTCGTATCAGATGATTATGAAATTTCTCAAAAATATGTAGGACACACAAATATATTGATGACTACGTACGAAGCGGAAGAGGGGGCTTTTCTGGTATTCGATTATATGCCACACTACACCACAACCGAGAATAAATCGTATCTACCTCCTGAAATCCATCGTTACATGCGAGTAATGCGAGGTAAACCGCGTTTAAGAATTGAATATCAACCTCGCATGAACTATGCAAGTGAAGATGTTGAGCATCTGAGATTTGACGAATATATAAAAACATTTTCGAAGGAGAATGAAGACGACAAAATATACCTTTACACCAGTGTTGACTTTGATACTTTTTTGAATGGAGATGAATTTGTTTTAGAAAATCATCAATTCTTTCTGTTGTCATATAACCAAAAACTTGTCAACATAAACTTAAACGAAATTCATTTAAACTATGAACGCACGAAAGTTTATTGGATGAACTGGAGCAATCGTTCGCGTCAGTTTAATGAGTACAATGATATTATAATGCGCAGCATGCTTGTGCTCAAGTTAATGTCGTATCAATATTCAGGCGCTATGCTTGCTGCTTTAACTACCAGCTTGCCGGAGTCTATTGGTGAAGTCCGCAATTGGGACTATCGCTTTTGTTGGGTGCGCGATGCTTCTATGACTATCGACACACTTTTTTATTTGAAACATCGAAATACAGCCCAACGATTTATTGAATTTATAACAAGAATTCTGAAATCGCGCGACGATAGCTTTCAAATAATGTATGGCATACGTGGCGAGAAGGTTCTCACCGAAGAGATACTTCCACATTTATCAGGCTACGAAAATTCGGCACCTGTGAGAATAGGAAATGCGGCTTATACACAAAAACAAAACGATTCAATTGGATATTTGTTAGACGTTATTTATCAATACTATATGTATGCTCCGGGAACGTTGGATGAGGTGGAAGAGATTTGGGAAATTGTGAAAAACTTAGTTCGCATGGTGCTTCGCGATTGGAGTAAACCTGACCAAAGCATTTGGGAATTTAGGACTATCTCTCGTCATTTTGTTTTCTCTAAAGTAATGAGCTGGGTTGCCATTGATAGAGCTTCAAAAATTGCAGCCTTGCTTCAAAAGGACAGTTATGCCAATGCATGGGAAGGTGTCGCTGCCGAAATCAAGGAAGATATTATAACCCACGGATGGAAAGAAGAAATTCAATGTTTTTCGCAAGCATACGATAATTTAGATTATGACTCATCTGTTTTGCTGATGCAAACCTATGGCTTTATTGAGGCAACGGACGAGCGTTACATCAAAACAGTAAAAACCATTAAAGAAAACCTGTTGTATAACGGATTGATGTATCGATATAAATCGAAAGACGATTTTGGAAAACCCACATCCGCCTTTACCATTTGTACTTTTTGGCTAATAGAAGCGCTCTACGCAATTGGTGAGCGAGACGAGGCAAAAGAAATTTTTGATGAAATGCTTAAAAACGTAAATCACGTTGGTTTGTTGAGCGAGGATTTAGATTTTGAAACAAAACGCAGATTGGGTAATTTCCCACAAGCTTATTCACATTTAGCACTCATAAATACAGCGTCGCTCTTTGTGGAAGAAAAAACGTTGTCGCAGTTTATTAGAGCATAGAGTTTACACTCCCCCTTGTTTGCAACGGAGTAAACTACCTATTTCTATTGCCCTTGACTTTAGTCAAGGGATTGAAATTTTGCAGCTGTTATTGGCTTTAGCCACATTCCTTTCAAGCTCTAACAAAGATTTTGAAAATGTGGCTAAAGCCAAATTTGGATTATATCTCTTTTTTCCGTCGGTTGAAACCGACGGCAATAATAACTTTAAAAACCAAATCCAAACATGCAAGACAGTAGAAAATGTTCTCTCAAATCGAATGAAAGTTTAAAAATAAACGCTACTCCTTCACTTCCTTCTTCTCCATTATCAATTTTTTAGTCTCATTATTCATCATATCAATCTTTGCAAACGATCCCGGGTAGTTCTCATTAATGAAATCTATCATTTCCTCTCGAACCTCTACGCGCAAATCCCAATTAATAGATGAATCTGCACTACTGACTAAAACTCTAATCTCTTTGTACCACTCCTTGCTATCAGTTACTTGTATGTTTTGTACACGTCCATCCCATTTAGGGTTTGTTTTTACAAAGCTTTCCAGCTTTTTGCGAAGCGGATCAAGCGGGAGATCGTATGATACATAAAAATAGACTGTTCCAATGATATGCGAAGTGGTACTGGTCCAGTTTTGTATTGGTTTTTCCAAAAAATAATCGATAGGTACAACCAATCGTCTTTCGTCCCACAGCTTCACAAGTACATAGGTAATGTTTATTTCTTCGATGCGTCCCCATTCGCCTTCAATCACAACCACATCATCAATTTTGATGGGTTGGGTAATAGCTATTTGGAGTCCCGAAAGTATTTGTCCGGCACTGCGCTGAGCGGCCAAACCGACAATAAGACCCAACACTCCGGCGGAAGCTAATATCCCTTTTCCAAGACTTCTGACCGTCTCAAAAGTCATCAGTCCAATGGAGATGAAAATTACAATAATCAGCGCAATGATTACTGCTTCAAACATTCGGATTTGTGTCAGTTTTCGTCGGGCATCAAGATTGTCTGCCTCAGCTACATTTAATTTGTTTTGTGAGTATTTTGATATTGCTCTCACACCCTGTATCAGCAACCATCCAATGGATGCAATGAGTAAAATTTGACTTATCTTTTTGAGTATGTTAAAAAACTCAGCATCATCGGCCAAATACGTACTGAAGATATGAAGGGAAGTAGAAAATATTATCCATATGGCCGGAACTTTCAGAAGTTTGATAAGAAAATTATCAATGGTTGTCTCGGTTTTTGATGCACGTTTTTCGAACCGCTTCACTATTTTATTGAAAATTAGTAGAAATAGTGTGACACACGCTAAGAAAACAAGAGTTATAAAGAAAAGTCGCCAGTTATTATTTTGTTCAAATAATCGTTTTGTATATTCTATCATATTAAAAAATTACGAATTACGAATTGCGAATTACGAATTAAAAAATGTGAGTTAATGTTTAATGAATCCTGTTTAAAAATATTCAACCAAAGTCTCCTCGTAGGTAATTTAGCGGTGTTTCTCTTATGGGAGGAGACTTATTAATTTACTTCGATATTTTTCCATCAACACATCAACACATCCTCATATCAACACATCCTCACATCAACACATCCTCATATCAACACATCTACTCAATTAACCCTTCCAAAAATGGAACCACTTCTGACTGCCAGGGCAAACGAAATTCGGCAGCTTCAGAAAAATCGCCTACTTTAATAGAGATTCCTCCCTCTGGCAGAGCAAGGAACATGTCATCGTCGGTGGTGTCATCACCAATTGCCAGCACAAAATCGTAATCTTCTTTTTCCAGCAAACGCTTTAATTCGCTTCCTTTGTTGTAGTCGGGTGATTTGATTTCAACAATTTTGTTTCCCCGCATAATTTGTAAATTATGTCTGCTAACTGGGCCTATCAGTTGGTTCACCAGTTGCTTTTCGCGCATTTCTGCCAACCATATATCTGAATTACGGTAATGCCATACCAAAGCTGTGTTCTTTATCTCCAACTCCGAACGAGGTGTTTTATCAATGGTACGTTGAATGATATCTAAGATTTCTTCGTCCCAAACTGGTTTTTCTTTCATGTTTTGGTGCCATTTCCCATCAATTTTGTAAAACGCGCCATGTTCGGCCGCCAAATCAAGATTGATGCCTTCAAACCATTTGTCTAAAACTTCGTGATTGCGACCACTATTGATAACAACCTTGTTTCGCTTGTCGCTCACCATGTTTTTTAATAGTTGTAGCGTTCTCTCAGTAGGTGTTGCATCCTCAGGATTCTTAACAAAAGCAGACAATGTGCCATCATAATCTAAAACAAGCAATCTTTTTTTAGCCTTGTCATATTTCTTTTTTATAATGTTGAGTTTGTTCTGTGTAATTACTTTTTTGTTGATGTCTATATTTTGAGTTTTGATAGTCTGGAGTTCTCCTACAAAATCGGAAGCCCATTTTTTAACTGTTTGTGTTGAAATGCGTTTTTGCATCTTTTTCATCCGCTTCATTTTTTCATCCTCGTCCATTGTTAATGCTTGAAGAATTGATTTTTCAATTTCTTCCGCATCGTTAGGATTAATGATAATTGCATCAGGAAGTTCGATGGCAGCACCTGCCATTTCGCTTAAGATGAGTACTCCCGGATTGGAGTGTTTGGTAGCGATGTACTCTTTTGCAACCAAATTCATGCCATCTCGTAATGGGCTAACCAATGCAATGTCAGCAGTATGATACATGGCAATGAGCTCTTCAAATTCAAAACTTCTATAGAAGTAATGAACGGGAGTCCATCCAAGCTCCGAGTATTTCCCGTTTAATTTTCCAATCGTTTCATCAATTTTTATTTTAAGATCGGCGTACATATCCACTTGGTCGCGAGAGGGTACTACAATCATTGCCAACGAAACTTTTCCTAAATATTCAGGATGATTTTCCAGGAATTGTGAAAATCCATGAAGTCTGTGAAGAATCCCTTTACTATAGTCCAAGCGGTCAACGGATAGTATGATGGATTCGTCGCCAATGTTTTTTCTAATCTCTTTCACGTATTCTTTCACCTTGGGTTCTAACACAGCATCGTGGTAATGATCGTAATTAATTCCCATGGGAAAAGTATCGACGTGAACCATACGATCGCTTAGTTGAATCTCATCTAACTTGCTTTCCAACTGCAGCACTCTGTAAATTGCACTTATAAAATGCCGCATATAATCGTGCGTGTGAAACCCAATAAGGTCAGCACCTAAAAGTCCGTTTAAGACTACTTCTCTTTTAGGTAATACCCTAAAGAGTTCGTACGATGGGAAAGGTATGTGGTGAAAATAACCAATGCTAACTTCGCTCTTCTTTTCTCGAATCAGTGCGGGCAAAAGCATCAACTGATAGTCTTGCACCCAGATAATATCTTCATCGTTGATAAGGGGAATTGCCACATCACGAAACAACTTGTTTACTTCTTGATATGCGTCCCAATATTCTGTTTTATAATCAATGTATGAGAAGAAATAGTGACACAACGGCCAGATAGTACTGTTGCTATAGCCTTCGTAATATTTTTCTAAGTGATCGTTCGTGAGAAAAACGGGATAAAAGTCTAACTCGTTTAAACGTTCTGTAATTTCTTTTCTCTCTTCTTCATCGTCCGTGTATATTCCGGGCCAGCCAATCCAGATTTTTTGAGCTTCTGTTTCCAGAGAGCCCAGTCCTGTGGCCAACCCTCCTTCACTTGGTGTGACAATGAATTCTCCACTTTCATCTTTTTCAATTTTCACAGGAAGTCTGTTCGATAAAATAATTAATTTCATTGTTATATCTATTTTGTTTATTATCTGAAGTTTATGTTATTAATTATAACGTTCTCAATCAGTAAAAGATTAAAAAGGGAGATTGTTTAACATTTCTTCATGTTTTCTTTTTGAAAGGGATTTAACGTAAACAGGAACAAAATGTCACAAAAAGAGAGCTTGTGGATTTTACTATAACTTTTAGGAAATGAGGCAATAAGGAAAATATAACATAAAATTGCAATCTCGAGTTTGCAATTTGAGAAATTAGTTGTAATTTCGTCACACTGATTGAGATATAAAGCTTTGTTGAATCATTTTTAGATACACATAACTACCTGATAGATAATATAGACCCAGCTTTACAACGCCGAATTTTGATGGACAGGATAGACCGGTCACAACGTTTAATAGGCATAAAAGGTTCGCGGGGGAGTTGGTAAAACAACATTTCTTTTGCAATATGCAAAAGAGAATTTTGATATATGCTACAAAAAAGTTACGATCTCTATTCAAATTTGAAAATCGTTTGTCACCGGATCGTACGCAATGAAGTTGAAGGAATCCAATCATTACATTGAAGATGTTGCACATTCTTACAATTTACAAGATTTTTCATGCAGAGAATTCATTGAAGCTACAACAGATTATCAGCTACCTATTTTTACAATAATCAAGTGGTTAAGTACCACCAAGTTTTGGCACTGATATTTTGAAAACAATTGATATTGCAGAATATCTTACTAACTACATCCACCATGGTTATTATCCGTTTTTTTTTGAAAAACGAAATTATTCGGATAATTTGTTCAAGACCATGAATATGATGCTGAAAGTAGATATTCTCTATATTCAGGAAATAGAACAAAGCTATCTATCTAAAATAAGGAAGCTTTTTTATCTGTTGGCAATGCAATCATCCACAACACTGAATATTAGTCAACTGAGTATTGATTGTGGAATATCGCATTCGACAGTAATAAACTCGCTGAAAATATTTGCAAGATGCATGTCTTATAAATATGCTTTGCAAACCCGGATGTGGTTTTCCGAAGAAATCTGATAAGGTGTATATGAACAATACCAACATCATGTTTCCGGCACAGTGGACAAACGTTGAGGAAAAGGCTTTAAATGAAATATATTTTTTATAATCAACTGAATATTTCAGCTTCTTTAAAAAAAAGGAACGAAAAAATCAGTTTTTTGTAAATAATGATTATCACTTTAGAAGAGTATTGAAAAGTGGGAAATATACAAAAAGTCATGCTCGTTATGTTGTAGTAGATACTATGTAAACGGAGGAAGATAATGTGGTTCCTTTATGGCTTTTTGGGTTTCTGTATTTGTATTAATAAATTACGGTGTGGGGGTATGAGTAGAATTAAGAATTAAGAATTAAGAATTAAGAATATATCATCAATTATTTAATTGCATCAAATAGATTCACTTAATAGGATGCAAGGTGCATATATACAGCCAATTATAGTATTATATGACCCTTGGAGGCTCAATTCCTGAATTTCTGTTTTGATTCTCTATTTCTAACTTCCGACTAACACCTAAGAGCTAAAAGCTAAACGCCAAAAGCTATTAAAACAATATGACAATTAATATTTTGATAAAAACAAAATTAAAATAAACGAGAATTACAATTATGGCTAAACAAAAGAAATTTTTAACCTGTGATGGTAATCAAGCTGCAGCTCACATAGCTTATATGTTTAGTGAGGTTTCTGCAATTTACCCCATCACACCATCATCTACGATGGCTGAATATATTGATGAATGGTCTGCAGGCGGACGCAAAAATATTTTTGGCCAACCGGTATTGGTGCAAGAAATGCAATCGGAAGCCGGCGCAGCCGGCGCCATGCACGGATCGTTACAAGCCGGAGCGCTCACAACAACATTTACAGCTTCTCAAGGCTTATTATTGATGTTGCCTAACATGTATAAAATGGCCGGTGAGCTTTTGCCGGGTGTTTTCCACGTATCGGCACGTGCACTTGCTGCACAAGCTCTATCAATTTTTGGTGACCACCAAGATGTGATGGCGACCCGTCAAACAGGTGTTGCCATGTTTGCTACCGGATCGGTGCAGGAAGTGATGGATTTGTCGGCAGTTGCTCATCTTTGCGCAATAGAAGGTCGCATTCCCTTTTTGCATTTTTTCGATGGATTTAGAACATCTCACGAAATACAAAAAATTGAGGCATTAGAAATGAGCGATCTGGAGCCACTGTTAAACAGAGAAGCTTTGGCTGAATTCAAAAACAGAGCACTTACGCCGGATGCTCCCGTAACCAGAGGTACTGCACAAAACGACGATATCTATTTCCAATCGCGTGAAGCGGCGAATCCTTTCTATGAAGCTATTCCCGGAATTGTTGAGAAATATCTCGACAAATTAGCAGCAATTACCGGTCGCAAATACGGATTGTTCGATTATTACGGTGATCCGGAAGCAGACAGAGTGATAGTTGCAATGGGTTCGGTTACAGAAACTATTAAAGAAGTAGTAGACCATCTGAACAATGTAGAAGGGAAAAAAGTAGGCGTTGTAAGCGTACACTTGTATCGTCCGTTCAAGGCCGATGCTCTATTGTCAGTTATTCCAAAAACGGCACAAAAAATTACTGTTATTGACAGAACAAAAGAACCGGGGGCCGAAGGCCAACCGTTGTATCTTGATGTAAGAAGTTCTTTTTATGGTAAAGAAAACGCCCCTGAAATTGTGGGAGGTATCTATGGGTTGTCATCGAAAGATACAACTCCGGCACAAATAATGGCAATTTTCAAAAATATGAAAATGTCCATACCAAAGAATGATTTCACCGTTGGGATTGTTGATGACGTTACATTTAAATCTTTGCCTGTGGAAGAGGAGATTCATATGGACGAAACAATATATGGTGCTAAATTTTATGGTTTGGGTTCGGATGGTACCGTAGGTGCCAACAAAAACTCAATTAAAATAATTGGCGATAATACAGATAAATACGTGCAAGCTTATTTCGATTACGATTCTAAGAAATCTGGCGGATATACTGCTTCGCATCTTCGTTTTGGAGATAATCCTATTCGTTCTACATATTTGGTAAATACACCTAACTTTGTGGCTTGCCATGTTCCGGCATATCTCAATATGTACGATATGACACGAGGATTGAAAAAGGGAGGTACCTTTTTATTGAATTCAATATGGTCGAAAGAAGAAGTAGGAAATCATCTTCCCGATCACATTAAAAAATATTTGGCGGAAAAGAAGATCAACTTCTACATCATCAATGCAACTAAAATTGCATCAGAAATTGGATTAGGTAATAGAACCAATACAATTCTTCAATCGGCATTTTTCAAAATTTCGAATGTGGTTCCTTTTGATTTGGCAGTAGATCAGATGAAAAAATTTATTGTGAAATCCTATGGTAGAAAAGGAGAAGAGATTGTTCGCAAAAATAATATGGCTGTTGACAGAGGAACAGAAGTTGAGAGAGTAGAAGTTCCCGCAGAATGGGCTGATCTTGGTGTTGCAGAGGAGGTCTCAAATGGAGCACCCGAATTTATTAAAAAAGTAGTTCAACCCATAAATGCTCAACGAGGATACGACCTGCCTGTTTCAGTCTTTGTGGGTCGTGAAGACGGTACGTGGGATCACGGAACCAGCGCATACGAAAAACGTGGTGTTGCTTCTCTAGTTCCTAAGTGGATACCTGAAAATTGTACTCAATGCAACCAGTGCGCTTACGTTTGTCCACACGCAACCATTCGTCCATTTGTATTGGATGAGAAAGAGCAAGAAGGATTGGGCGAAGATGTTGATATATTGAAAGCACAAGGAAGACAATTTCCAAACATGGGATTCCGTATTCAAGTGGATGTGTTAGACTGTTTAGGCTGTGGTAACTGTGCCGATGTTTGTCCCGGTAGAAGAGGAGAAAAAGCATTGGAGATGGTTCCAATTGATACGCAGTTTGAAAATCAAAAGAATTGGGATTACATGGTAGAGAATGTTTCCAGCAAGGCACACTTGGTGGACATTAAGTTGAATGTGAAAAACTCACAGTTTGCTACACCACTGTTTGAATTCTCAGGTGCTTGTTCCGGTTGTGGTGAAACACCTTACATCAAGTTAGTTACTCAATTGTATGGTGACCGAATGATGATTGCAAATGCAACAGGATGTTCTTCCATTTATGGAGCGTCAGCACCCTCAACGCCATACACAACTAACGAAGAAGGCAAAGGTCCTGCATGGGCAAACTCTTTATTTGAAGACAATGCTGAGTTTGGTTTTGGTTTCGTTATTGCAAATGCAAGCATGCGCAATCGCATCGAAAACTTAATGAAGCAAGCGTTGGTGTTGAACGATTTTTCAGACGAAATAAAAGAACTATTCAAAGAATGGATAGCTAACAAAGACGATGGAGATGTAACCAAAGAGTTGCACAAAAAGATAATGCCTTTGCTACAAAGCAATTCAAATCCATTGGCAGCCGAATTGGCTTCACTTGAAAGATACATGGTGAAAAAATCTATTTGGGTGTTTGGTGGTGACGGGTGGGCATACGATATCGGCTTTGGCGGATTGGATCATGTGTTAGCAATGGGGCAAGACATCAATGTACTTGTGCTTGACACAGAGGTTTACTCCAACACTGGAGGACAATCGTCTAAATCAACTCCGATTGCAGCAGTTGCTAAATTTGCTGCTGCCGGAAAACGTATTCGCAAAAAAGACCTGGGTATGATGATTACAACATACGGCTATGTATACGTTGCACAAGTTGCGATGGGCGCAAATCAAAGACAGTTTTTGACTGCTCTGAAAGAAGCTGAAGCTTACAAAGGTCCTTCTCTCATTATTGCTTACTCTCCATGTATCAGTCACGGACTGAAGAAAGGCATGGGTAGTGCACAATGGGAAGAAAAGCAAGCTGTTGAATGTGGATACTGGCACTTGTGGCGTTACAATCCTGTATTGGAAGAGGAAGGTAAAAATCCTTTTATCCTTGATAGCAAAGAACCTGACTGGAGTAAGTTTCACGACTTTTTGGGAGGGGAAGTGCGTTACACTTCGCTTGAAAAGGGCTTCCCGGCAGAGGCAGAAGAACTTTATGCTGCAGCGAAAGAAAGTGCTCAGTGGCGCTACAAATCCTATAAACGAATGTTGGAAGCTGATTTTTCTGTTGTTGACACAGACGCAGTAGAAGAAGAGGTGTAATCATATCAGATTTTATAAACAAACAAAAGCGACTTTTTACAGGTCGCTTTTGTTCGTTTATATTAAACCAAATATTAATGTTATCTTTGCACATTAATTCAGGTTAAAGCAATGAAAATACAAATTATTAATGGGCCCAACCTAAATCTCCTTGGTAAAAGAGAACCTGAGGTCTACGGAGATCAATCTTTCGAAGAGTATCTGGAAGGTTTAAAGAAAATCTATAGTAATATAGAATTAAGTTATTTCCAATCGAATATCGAAGGAGAAATCATTGATAAAATACATGAGGTCGGGTTTGAATACGACGGTATTATTTTAAATGCGGGCGCATATACTCACACCTCTATCGCAATTGGCGACGCCATAAAATCTGTCACCTCTCCGGTAATTGAAGTCCACATTTCTAATGTGTATGCGCGCGAGGAATTCAGACACCACTCATACATTTCATCTTCTTGTAAAGGAATCATAAGTGGTTTCGGAATATATTCATACAGTCTCGCCATTAAGGCATTACAAGAAATAGGACAAAACCGGAAATTACCACTTTAACGTCATATACAACTCAAAAAATATAAAAATAAATTATGCTTAAACATACTAAAATAGTTGCAACAATTTCTGATAAAATGTGCGATGTAGATTTTCTCCAGCAATTGTTTGACGAAGGAATGAACGTGGTTCGAATGAACTCAGCCCACTTGGATGAAGAGGGGTTCCTGAAAATTATCAATAATGTCAGACAAGTTTCAAGCCGCATCGCCTTGCTGGTAGACACCAAAGGTCCTGAAATTAGAACAACTTTCGCTGAGAATGATATAATTTTAAAAACAGGCGATCGAATTCGGATTGAGGGAAATCCGGAAGGTATTTCTTCGCGCGAAGCAATATATGTGTCTTATCCCAATTTGACGCAGCGTATGGAAGTTGGCAAAGATATTTTAATTGATGATGGTGAGGTTGATTTAAAAGTAATTGAGGTTCATCCGACTCATTTAATTTGTTTGTCACGGAATGATGGAATTGTTGGAAGCCGCAAAAGTGTAAATATTCCGGATGTGCGTATCGATTTGCCGTCTATCACCGAAAAGGATGTACAAAATATACTCTTTGCCATCAAAAATAATGTTGATTTTATTGCACACTCATTTGTTAGAAGCAAACAAGACGTTTTGGATGTTCAAAAAATATTGACTGAGAATGATAGTCACATCAAAGTAATCGCAAAAATTGAAAATCAAGAAGGTGTTGACAATATTGATGAGATTTTAAGTGCTGCATATGGTATTATGGTAGCTCGTGGCGATTTAGGTATTGAAGTTGCGCAGGAAAAAATACCAGCTATTCAGCGTGCGCTAATCCGCAAAGCAATTCATCACAAAAAACCGGTGATTGTTGCAACTCAAATGCTTCACTCCATGATTCATAATCCGCGCCCAACACGGGCAGAAATTACCGATATTGCCAATGCAATTTATTACCGAACCGATGCGGTTATGTTAAGCGGAGAAACTGCTTACGGTAAATATCCTGTTGAGTCAGTACGCACAATGACCCAAGTGGCTCGGGAAACTGAGAAATCGAAACTTACTGAAAATGATATTCGTGTACCTCTCACACAAGATGACAGGGAAGTAACTTCGTTTTTGGCAAAGCAAGCTGTAAAATCGGCTGCAAAACTCAACGTAAACGCTATTGTAACCGACAGTCATACAGGAAGAACAGCACGTGTTTTGGCTGCATTTAGAGGTTCGAAGCCTGTATTTGCAATGACAACCAGCGAGCGTCTTGCACGTGAATTGGCATTATCATACGGTATTTGGGCAGAATATCAAGCGGGAAAAGGGATCGAAAACACCAAAGAGAGCCGAAGAGCTTATTACGAAAGTGCAATCAGAAAACTTATTGAATACAAAATGATTAAGAAAGAAGACAGAGTTGCCTATTTGGGTGGAAGTTTTGGTGAAACCGGCGGTACTACGTACCTCGACATTAATGAGGCTTGGAAAGTGTTAGAAGCAAAAGAGAGATACAATTTACCGGATTATACGATGTAAAAGAGTTGTGGGGGTCTGTCGTATGGGATGTGGGTAATTAAGAATTAAGAATTAAGAATTAAGAATTAAGAATTAAGACTAAGACTAAGACTAAGAATTAAGAACTGAGAACTAAAGAGTTGAAACAATGTACGTCATGTAGTTCGTGATAGACAAGGTATGTGGTTTGTGGTATGCCAACACGAACCCTGAGCGGAGTCGAAGGGTGGTTTGTGGTGTGGGATTTATGGTAAGTTGTAGGTGGTAAGAGATAAGTGAGGAAAAGCCAATCAGAAACTGCTATTATCTCTCATTTTTCATGTTCCTAATCCCTGGTTATCTAGTTCATAGTCTCATAACCTCTAACCTCTAACCTCTATTTAAATGAACGAACCTAAAATAGACCAGTACATCCTCTCCCATATCGATTCAGAACCAGAACTGCTGAAGAAAATGATGCGCGAAGCGCACGTTAAATTACTGCATCCGCGAATGATTTCGGGCAATATACAGGGTAGGTTGCTTAAGATGTTAACTGCAATGTTGCGTCCGAAAAATATTTTAGAAATAGGAACCTATACAGGTTATTCCGCATTGTGTCTATCTGAAGGCGCTCCAAAAGAGGCAAAAATTGTTACCATTGAAATTGACGATGAAATGGAGGATTTTATAAGAAAGTACTTTCAAGAGTCAGAATATGGACATAAGATTGAGCTTAAAATTGGCAATGCTTTGCAATTGATAGATAATTACGATGATAATTATTTTGATTTAATTTTTATGGATGCCGACAAAAGAGAATATTGCGCATATTATGAAAAAGCATTCAATAAATTAAGGAAGAACGGAATAATTTTAGCAGATAATACATTGTGGAGCGGAAAAGTGGTGGATGAAGAGTTTCAAAACGATGAGCAAACACGCGGTGTTATGGAATTTAATAATCACATCAAAGAAGACAACAGAATAGAAAAAGTAATCTTACCTATCCGTGACGGATTGACAATAATACGTAAGAAATAAATATTTTGATTATGGAATCAAACAGACTACAAAAAATAAATCGATTAATCCTGAAAGAATTGAGCGAGATATTTTTACTTGAAACAAAAAAGATGCCCGGAGTACTTATTTCGGTAACACAGGTACGCGTAACTCCCGATTTGGGTGTTGCACATGCCCATTTGAGCTTTTTCCCTTCGGGAAAAGCAAACGAGCTGCTTGAAAACATCAATGGTAATATTAAAACACTACGCTTTGAACTTGGTAAACGAATAGGTCAACAATTGCGCGTGGTGCCAAATTTGATGTTTTATTTAGATGACTCTTTAGATTATATGGAGAAC
>Ga0265293_10003682_pt1 | contig 28156 bp, 32 predicted proteins | sample Munlanlewell138R_FD_192505 | JGI IMG/M metagenome (GOLD analysis project Ga0265293, IMG submission 192505) | Leachate microbial communities from a municipal landfill in Southern Ontario, Canada - Leachate well 138R | ecosystem: Engineered > Solid waste > Landfill > Unclassified | place: Canada...
TCCAGACGCTGAGACATGATCGAGCGCTCCCGTAGCGGCATCGGACGGCACCTCCCGCCCTCCGCCGCGCTGCTGGAGTGTCCGATATGTCCCCGAACGGGTGTCCGATATCTCCCCGGTCTGTACAGCGGGGGAGGGTCGGGGTGGGGGCAGACGGTCGATGTACGATGTCGAACGTCATGCGGCGCCCCGTCTTCGTCTCCGCCCTCCTCGCGGTGCTCCTCGCGCCGGCGTTCGTCACGCCTCGGACGGCGGCGGCGTGTAGCGCCGGACCGGACTTCAACCCCCTCCGTGAGTCCGAAGTGATCGTGCTCGCACGCGTCGTCGACATGCGGCTTGCACCGGAGCACGAGGGCTTCGGCACGCCGCAGACTGTCGCGGTCTGGGTGGACCTGGAGGTCGAGGAGTACCTGAAGGGCGGCGGGCCCGACGCCATCAGCGCCCTGGACACCTCCAGCGTCACGTTCCTCGACGGCCAGGACGAGGATGAGATGGCTGCCTTCCAGGGTGCGTTGTACTGGGGGAGCGGCGGCGCCTGCGGGACGCTCAACGAGGATCCCCGCGGTCAGTACTGGCTGACCGGAGTGAACGATGAGGACGGGGTATATCGACTGAACCTCATCACCAGCGCCTTCGGGGCGATGGCGCCAGGCCTCGATGATCCCCATCTCCAGCAACGGCTGGCGGCAGTACGGGCCGGGCTCGCCGACCTCCAGATAGCCCCCGCAGGCACGGGCCAGGGCCACCTCGCCACGTCCGAGGACGGCTCGCTCCTCCCGATCGCGCTCCTCGCCATCACGGTTGGCCTTGTGGCGGGCGTTCGCGTCCACTCGTCACCAAAACGCGCCCGATAACGTTCGAGTACTGGCGGCCAGACGCGGGTGCTTTCCGGTATTCTCTTCACCGGAGCGCACGACGGAAGCCATCCACATGATCGCCACCACCCACGACCGGGGAGCCCCACAGGCCGTCGCCATCCGCGCGGTGGTCGCTTCCGTGCGCGATCTGGAGTCCGAGGTCCTGCGGGAGCACTGACCTCGCCTCGGTAGAGCCTCCACCCCGCCGAGACCAGACCAGATCGAGAGACCCCCACCGCAGTGCTGGCCTTCCTGACCGCCGTGCCCTTTGTCGCCGCCGTCGCGGCGGCCATAGCGTCGCGCGTGGACCGACGCGCGCCCGGGTTCGTCATGCTCGCCGCCTCCCTGCTGGCGGCCGCCATGCTCCTCTCGCAGTGGGGCGAGGTCACGGACGGCGCCACGGTGGAGTGGGTCACCTCGTGGGTGCCGTCCCTGGAGTGGACCGTCGCGCTGCGCCTGGACGGCCTCTCCATGCTGTTCGGGCTGCTCATCACCGGCATCGGCGCGCTCATTGCGTGGTACGGCACCGGCTACTTCGGGGCGGACGCGCGCAACGGCCGCTTCTTCACCACGCTGCTGATCTTCCAGGGCGGCATGCTCGTGGCCGTCCTCGCGGACGACTTCGCGCTGCTGTACGTGGGATGGGAGGTGACCAGCGTCTCCTCCTTCGCCCTCATCGGCTTCGCGCACGACCGCGCCGAGGCGCGCCAGGCGGCCCAGCACGCCTTGCTCGTGACCATCGCCGGCGGACTGGCGATGCTGGTGGGGCTGATCATGCTCGGCGTCCTGACGGACACGTGGCGCGTCAGCGAACTCACCAGCCGGGGCGTCCTGGGCATTGACGCCACGCTGGCGACGGTGATGTTCCTGCTGGTGGCGGTGGGGGCGTTCACCAAGTCCGCCCAATTCCCGTTCCATGGCTGGCTCCCGGGCGCCATGGCGGCGCCCACCCCCGTCTCCGCCTACCTGCACTCCGCCACGATGGTGAAACTGGGCGTCTACCTCGTCGCACGCCTGCAGCCGTCGCTCGGGGACCTCGAGGCGTGGGGCATCGTCCTGCCGGCCGTGGGCGGGTTCACGATGCTGTACGCGGCGTTCATGGCCGTGCGCGAGGTGGACCTGAAGCGCGTGCTGGCGTTCAGCACCGTGAGCGCCCTGGGTTCCATGATCATGCTCGCCGGCCTCGGCACCACGCACGCGCTCACGGCGCTGGCGATCACCGTGATCGCGCACGCCTGCTACAAGGCCGCGCTCTTCATGACCGCCGGCACGATCGACCACGAGACTGGTACTCGCGACCGCCTCGCCCTGGGCGGCCTCCGCCACTCCATGCCGCTGCTGGCGGTGTCCGCCGGGCTCGCCGCAGTCTCCATGGCCGGACTGCCGCCGGCGATGGGCTTCCTCCAGAAAGAGACCGCGCTGGCCGCCTCGTTCGAGGAGCCGGAGGCGTGGCTGCTGATGGCCGCGGTCGCAGCCTTCGGCGCCCTCACGCTGGTGGCCGCCGTGGCCGCGGGCGTGGCGCCGTTCTTCGGCGCGCGACGGGACACGCCGGAGCCTCCGCACGAGGGGCCGCCCTCGCTCTGGGCCCCGGTGGCGGTGCTCGCGGTGCTGGGGGTGGTGCTGGGGGTGGTGCTGGGCGTGGCCGTGACCGGGCCGCTCACGCCGTTCATCAGTGCGATCGTGAGCGCCTCCGCGGGCGAGCCGTACGAGGCGCACCTGGCGCTGTGGGAGGGTGTGAACCCGGTACTCCTGGCCAGCGTGGCGGCGATCACCGCGGGCCTCGTGCTCGCGCGATTCCACCGAGCGCTCCCGGGCATCCCGTGGCTGCGGGCGAACTCCACGGCGGCGATGGACGGCGTGCTGAACGGCATGACTGGCCTGGCCGACCGCATCGAGCGACTCGCGCAGCCGGGATCGCTCCCGCTCTACCTGGCAATCGCGCTGGCGGCGGCCGTGCTCCCGGTGCTGGTGCTGGTGGTGCTGGCCAACCCCATCAACGGCCTGGACCTGGACGCAGACCCGCTCACGGTTGCCATCGCCCTGGTGGTGGCCCTGGGCGCGTACGCGGCGGCGCGGAGCGCCACGCGCCTGCGTTCAATCGCCGCGCTGGGCGCCACCGGGTATGGCATGACGCTGCTGTTCCTGCGCTTCGGCGGGCCAGACCTGGCGATGACGCAGGTGCTGGTGGAGACGCTGACGGTCGTCCTCTTCATCTTCGCCTTCCGATACCTCCCCATCACCCACGAGACGCGGGACGAGCACACGCGCCGCCACCACGTGGGCGGCGTGGTGGTGGCGGCCGTGGCAGGCGTGGCGATGACCGGCGTCACGATCCTGCTGGCCACGCACGAGCGCTCGTACCACCTGCGGGCCTTCTTCGAGCGCGCCAGCCTCCCGGAGGCGCACGGCGCGAACGTGGTGAACACGATCCTGGTGGACTTCCGCGCCATGGACACCATGGGCGAGATCACGGTGCTGGCCGTGGCCGCTGTGGGGATCGTGGCGCTCCTGCGCATCACCGGACGCGAGCCGGCCAGCGCCGCCGCCGACTCCTCGCGCGTACTACGCACGGCGGCACGAGGCCTGCTGCCGCTGCTGGTGGTGTTCTCGATCTTCCTCCTGGTGCGCGGACACAACGAGCCGGGCGGCGGCTTCGTGGCCGGCCTTGTGGCGGCCACGGGCGTCACGCTCTACGCGATCGCGTACGACGCGCGCATCGCGCGGCGCCTGCTGCGCGTGGCGCCTCGATCCCTGATCGCGGCCGGGCTGCTGGTGGCGCTGGGTGCCGGTGCATTCGCGATGGCGTCCGGCCTGGCGCCGCTCACGGGCATGTGGGTGGACGTCTCGCTGCCGGGCGGCGAGCAGATCCCCGTGGGCACACCGCTCATCTTCGAAGTCGGCGTGTTCCTCGTGGTCCTGGGCGTGGCGAGCGCGCTGGCGACTGCACTGCTGGAGGAGCGATAGATGGAGGTCCTCCTCGCCCCGGTGGTCGGCATCCTGTTCGCCGCAGCGACATACCTGCTGCTGCAACGATCGCTGGGCGAGACCATCATCGGCCTGGCGCTGCTGACCAACGCGGCCAACCTCTTCATCTTCGTGGCGGCCGGCCTGAGCAAGGGCGTGGCGCCGCTGATCGACACAGAGACCGGCGAGCCGCCTCCGGGCGCCGCTGACCCGGTGCCGCAGGCGCTCATCCTGACCGCGATCGTGATCGGCTTCGGTGTGCTCGCGTTCTTCATCACGCTCGCCTACCGCTACCACCGGCTGACGGGCACGGACGACCTGGAGTGGATCGCCGCGGACGACGCTCCCACGTCCGGCGAGTTCGAAAGTGGCGAGCCATGAACGCCTGGCTGATCCTGCCGATCGCCTGGCCGCTGGCGGCCGGAGCGCTGGGGCTGGCGCTGTCCGGCAGCAACACGGCGCAGCGGCTGATCGCGGTCATCGGGGCCGTGGGCCAACTGGTGGCGGCGGTGGTGCTGCTGCTGACGGTGAACGCGCAGGGCACGCAGGTGCTGCACATGGGCTCGTGGCCCGCGCCGTTCGGCATCAGCCTGGTGGCGGACCACTTCGCCTCGTTCGTGCTGGTGGCCGGGTCCCTGGCGGGCTGCGCGTCCGTGATCTTCGCCGCGCTGACGGTGGGCCGGCAGCGGCTCACCCACGGCTACTTCGTGCTGACCAACGTGCTGCTGGCGGCGGTGGCCGGCGCCTTCCTCACGGGCGACCTGTTCAACCTCTACGTCTGGTTCGAGGTGATGCTGATCGCCTCCTTCGTGCTGCTGGCCATGGGGCCGTACCCGCGCCAGGCGGCGGGCGCCACGAACTACGTGGCGCTGAACCTGGTGGCCTCCGCCACGTTCCTGGTGGGGGCCGGTGTCGCGTACGCGTTGACCGGCACCCTGAACTTCGCCGACCTGGCGCTGCGCCTGCCGCTGGTGGAGTCGCGCCCGCTGGTGCTGATCCTGGCGGCGTTGCTGATCGCGGCCTTCGCCTCTAAGGCCGCCGCCTACCCGCTGTCGGCGTGGCTGCCGTCCTCCTACCACACGCCCGCGCCGGATGTATCCGCGCTCTTCGCTGGCCTGCTGACGAAGGTGGGCGTGTACGCACTGGCCCGGTCCGTGACGTTGTTCTTCCCGGAGGACGCGCTGGTGCGGAACGTGGTGCTGGGGCTGGCGGGCCTCACGATGCTGGTGGGCGTGTTCGGGGCGCTGGCGCAGTTCAACATGCGTCGCCTGCTCTCCTTCCACATCGCCAGTCAGGTGGGCTACATGCTGATGGGCCTGGGCCTGCTGACGCCGCTGGCCCTGGCCGGCACCACGTTCTACATGGCCCAGCACATGATCACGAAGACCGCGCTGTTCCTGGTGGCCGGCGTGGTGGAGCGCCGCACGGGCACGGGCTACCTGAAGCGGCTGGGCGGCCTCTACCGGACGAACCTGGCGCTCACCGTCGTATTCGCGCTCGCCGCGCTCTCGCTGGCGGGCATCCCCCCGTTCGCGGGGTTCGTCGCGAAGTTCACGCTTGTGCGCGCCGGTACGGCGGTGGAGTCCTGGGTGATCGTGGGCATCTCCATCGTCGTCAGCCTCCTCACCTTGATGTCCATGGTGAAGATCTGGAACGAGGCATTCTGGAAGGACCGCCCGGAGGGCGAAGTGGAACACGACGCGGCCCGGATGCACGCGCTCCCGCGCAGCGTCCCGCGCTGGGTGGTCATCCTGCCGGCGGGCACACTGGCGCTGGCCAGCGTGGCCATGGGCTTCGCGGCCGGCCCGCTCATGGAGTACGCCATCGCCGCGGGCGAGGAACTGGCGGACCGGAGCGTCTACATCGAGGCCGTACTGGGTGAGGACGCCTGGGCGGACCTGGAGACGATGACCGTGGAAGCAATGGAGGCCAGCCGGTGAACGCGCTTCTCTCCAACCTGCTGTTGGCCCTGGCGTGGACGGGGATCACGGCCACCTTCACGCCGGCGAACTTCACGCTGGGCTTCGTCATCGGCTTCGCGGCGATGTGGGTCACCCAGCGCGTGCCGGGCCTGCCGCGCTACCCGAGGCGTACCTGGAGCATCCTCTCGCTGGCGATCTACGCACTGCTGGAGGTGTTCCGCGCGAACATCCGCATCGCGCGAGAGATCATCATCGCGGACCAGATCCGTCCCGCCATCCTCTCCGTGCCCATCCGCGTCCGCACGGACTCGGAGGTCACCGTGCTGGCCTGGCTGGTCGCGCTGACACCGGGGACCACGCCGGTGGACATCTCGCCGGACGGAGAACACATGCTGATCCACTTCACCAACCTGCCCGTGGGCGGTTCAGAGGCGGCGCGCCTCTCCATCATCGAGGGCTTCGAGCAGCGCGTGCTACGGGCGATGCGGTGATGGCGACCGTGACCGCGCTGACGGACGTGCTGATGATGGGCGCGCAGGTGATGCTCTGCATCGCCGCGCTGCTCACGCTGGCGCACCTGCTCCGCGCACGGTCGCTGCTGGAGCGCGTGCTGGCGCTGGAGATGCTCTCTGCGGGCACCGTGGCCGGCGCCGGCCTGCTCACGCTGGTCATCGGCGAACCCGCGCTCATCGACCCGGCCCTGGCGGTGGCCCTGGTCTCCTTCGCGGGGTCGATCGCGTTCGCGTCGTTCGTGGAGAGGCGCGGGACGGATGACTGAACTACTGGACCTCCTGGCTGCGGTGCTGGCGCTGACGGGAGCGTTCTTCCTGGCACTGGCCGGCGTGGCGCTCTTCCGGATGCCGGACATCTACGGACGCCTCTCCGCCACGTCCAAGGCGGTGACCTTCGGCGCATCCACAATGCTCATCGCCACAGCCATTGGCATGCACGACCCCGGCGTCTCCTGGAGGGCAGCCGCGGGCATCGTCTTCCTACTGCTCACCTCGCCCATCGTGGGGCACGTGCTGGGCCGCGCCGCGTGGCGCTCCGGCGTGCCGCCGCACGTGGTGCAGCGCGACCCCTTCCCCACGGAGCCGGAGAGCATGCCCCCGCACGAGATGTGGGACGCTCGAAACTCCTGAGGCGCCCGAGCGCCGCGATTCTCGGGCTCCTGAGGTGGGGCGCCTGAGGTGGGGCTCCTGAGGGCGCCGGTGGCACCTCGGGATCTCCGCGCCTTGCCCCGGCATGGGGGGCCGAATACGATCAGAGTTCGCCGCAGCAGGCAGTGTTCGCTGCGGAGGGGTCGCATAGTGGCCTAGTGCGGGCGCCTGCTAAGCGCTTGTCCCGGGTTTTCCGGGACCGAGGGTTCGAATCCCTCCCCCTCCGCCACGCTCGCCGGCCGCCCCGCACGTCAGACACTGCGGAGCACCCGGCCATCCGCCGCACGCTAAGGAAACGCCGTGGCCACCTTCCACATCTGGACGCTGGGCTGCCAGATGAACCAGGCGGACTCCCTCAAACTCGCCGCTGGCCTCGAACGGCTGGGCTACCACCCCGTGGAGGACGACGCCGCCGCGGACCTGGTGGTGATCAACACGTGCTCGGTGCGGCAGCACGCGGAAGACCGCGCCTACTCGCGCCTCGGCATGCTCAACAAGCGCCGCAACCAGGGCGAGCGCCTCTCCATTGCCGTCATGGGCTGCATGGTCGGCCCGAAGACGGACGACCTGCGTCGACGCTTCCCGTACGTGGACGCCTGGGCGCGGCCACAAGAGTTCGACCCCATCCTGGAACTCGCCTCCGGCGCACGCGACGCGTCCGAGGGCGAACTGGGCGACCTCATCCCCCTGCGCGTGGTGGAAGCCGGCATGGCCCGGACGTACGCACGGCCCACCGGCCCCACGGCGTACGTGCCCGTGATCCACGGCTGCGACAAGTTCTGCACCTACTGCATCGTCCCCCTCCGGCGCGGTCGCGAGGCCTCCCGCGAGGTGGACGACATCCTGGACGAGGTACGCTACCTGGCAGAGCACGGCGTACGCGAGGTCACGCTCCTCGGACAGACGGTGGAGGCCTACGGCCACGACCTGCCGGACCGCCCGGACGGCGCCCGGCCCGACCTCGCCACCTTGTTTGAGGGCATCGACGCGATCGAAGGCATTGTGCGCGTGCGCTTCCTCACGTCCTACCCGAAGGACATGACGGACCGCATCGTGGAGTCGGTGGCCAGCCAGCCAAAGGTCTGCCAGTACTTCAACATCCCCGTGCAGTCCGGCTCGGACTCCATGCTGGAGCGCATGCGGCGCGGCTACACCGTGGCGGAGTTCACCGAGCGCGTGGGCAGGATCCGCTCGCTGATGCCGGACGCCGCCATCGTCACGGACGTGATCGTGGGCTGCCCCGGCGAGACGGAGCAGGAGTTCCAGGCCACCCTCGACCTGCTGGAGCGCATCGGCTTCGATACGGTGCACGTCGCCGCCTACTCCCCGCGGCCGGGCACATTCGCCTTCCGCCAGATGGAAGACGACGTGCCGGCGGAGGTGAAGCGCGCCCGCCTGCAGGCGGTAGAGGCCGTGCACAAGCCCTCGTCCGAGCGCATCAACCAGGCCCTCCTCAACCAGACCGTCGAGGTGCTGGTGGAGCAGGAGCAGGACGGCCGCGCCTCCGGCCGCACGCGCCGAGGTCAGATCGTCCACTTCAACGCCCGCGGGCGCGTGGGCGACCTGGTGGAGGTCACCGTCTCCCAGGTGACGCCGTGGTCGGCCCAGGGACACCTGGCGGACGAACTGACGCTCGCCGTCCTCTAGCCGCCTCAACAGGTACGCTCGAAGCATGTCTGACGCGCGAGCATCCTCTGCACCCGTGGTGGCGGCCATCGTGGCGATCTTTGCCGTGCGCGACGGCCGGCTGCACGTGCTCCTGGTGCACCGCTCCGGCCCGCCGGAGGAGGACACGTGGGCGCTGCCCGGCGGCCGCTGGGACGGCGTGGAAACGCTGGAGGCCGCAGCCGACCGCGTCCTGGCGCGCGAGACGGGCGTGCAGGACCTCTATCTGGAGCAGTTGTTCACGGCCTCCGGCCTGGACGGCGCGCAGCCCTCGGTGGCCGTCGCCTACATCGCCCTCGTGGAGCCCTCCACCGTGCGCCTGCGGCAGGAGGAGGCCTGGCGGCCGGCGTGGTTCCCGGTGGACGACCTGCCGCTGCTGGCCTTCAAGAACAACGAGGTCATCGACCAGGCGGTGCGCCGGGTGGGCGCGAAACTGGACTACAGCAACATCGCCTACGGCCTGCTCCCGGAACAGTTCACTCTGCGTGACCTCCAGACCACGTACGAGGCGATCCTGCGCAAGGACCTTGATCGCCGGAACTTCCGCAAGCGCATGATCTCCACGGGCCTCATCGAACCCACCGGCGCCACGCGTCGAGAGGGCGCCCACCGTCCGGCAGCGCTCTATCGCTTTGCCTCCAGGGAGCCGGTCGTCCTGTAGGCGGGAACATATCTGGTAGAATGACAATTGTTCACCAGATGGCCCCACCGGGAGGACGGAACGATGTTTCCTGCTCCGCGCATCCGCTCCAAGGTCGACGCCCAAGGACGGATCTTGATCCCGGCCGAACAGCGGCGTGCCCTGGGTCTGGAGCCGGGCGATCCTGTCTCGCTCCAGGTCGTCGATGGCGAACTCAGGGTGATGACGATCGACGAGGAGATCCGGAAGGCACAGGAGTTGGTCCGCCGGTACGTGCCGGCTGACCGCATGCTCTCCGAGGAGTTGATCGCTGAGCGACGGACAGAGGCCCGGCGCGAGCACGCCAGGTGAGTCGTGACTTCCTCGATGCCTCCGCCCTGCTTGCCCTCATCCAGGACGAACCGGGCGCGGACGAGGTGCGCGCCGCGGTGCACCGCGGGGTCAGCATCTCGGCGGTGAACTTCGCGGAAGTCGTCTCGAAACTCGTCTCCCTGGGCCTCCCGGAGGACGATGCCGTGGCTGCCGCGTCCATCCCGGACGTCGCGATCGTCGACCTCAGCGCCGATGTCGCCACCACGGCCGGCCAGCGCCACGGGCATCTCCGTCAGCAGGGCATCTCCCTCGCGGACGTGATCTGCCTGGAGTCGGCGCGGGCAGAGGGTGTCCGTGTCCTGACGGCGGACCGCACGTGGCCGTCCGTGGCGCCGGACGTGGACATCCTCCTGATCCGCTAGCGCATCGCCATTACCATCGCTGGGTGACCACTGCTGCCGCCCGCCCTCTCACCTTCGGAATCCTGCCTGGTGGCGCCAGCGCGCAGGAGTTCTTTGCCGCCGCGCAGGCTGCCGAGGCGCTGGACTACGACTCCGTGTGGATGGGGGATCACGTGCTGTGGCCCTCCTTCTGGCCGGAGCCGATCCCCCTGCTCGCTGGTGCGGGAGCGGTGACCTCGAGGATCGCCGTGGGCACGGGCATCCTGCTGGCGGCGCTGCGGCGGCCCGCGGCCCTGGCGAAGCAGACGGCGACGTTGCAATGGATGACGGACGGCCGTTTCCGTCTGGGCGTGGGCGCCGGCGGTGAGTACCCCCTGGAGTTCGAGGCCTCCGGCGTGCCGCTGGCGGAGCGGGGCGCCTACCTTGACGACACCCTGGAGGCGTTGCGCGCGCTCTGGTCCGGCGACGAAGTGACCATCCGCAACCGACAGATCGAGGTGGAGGGCGCGCGCCTGGACCTGCCGCCCGACCCGCCGATCCCGGTCTGGGTGGGCGGCCGCTCCCGCGCCGGTCAGCGGCGCGCGGCCCAGTACGGCGACGCCTGGATGCCCTTTGTCCTCGCCCCGGAGCGCTTCGCCGAGGGCTGGGCGAACGTGCGACGTCGCGCCGAGGGCTTCGACCGCGACCCCGACGCCATCGTGCCCGCCGTGCAGATGTGGGGGCAGTTCGACGATGACATCTCGGTCGCCCTCCCGGTGATCGCGGAGCGCATCGAGGCGACGTATCGGGTAGAGTTCCAGCGCTTCGAGCGCTACACGGTGTACGGCGACGCCGACATGTGGGTGGCGCGCCTCCAGGAGTTCATCGACGCCGGCGTGCGGCACTTCAACTTCGTGGTGGCGGGCGGCGACCGCCTGGAACAGGTAACGCGGATCGCGACCGACGTGATCCCGCGGTTGACGGAATCGCAGGCCGAGTGACCACCACCTCGCAGCCCCCGGTTGCGCCCGAGCGTCCGAGGCGGGGCCCGCCGGCCGCCCGCATCCTGCCCTCGCGGGTCTTCTATGGCTGGTACATCGCCATCGGCTGCGCGGCGATGATGATGGTGGCCGGCGGCGTGGGCTACTACGGGCTGGCCGTGTTCCTGGACCCGCTGCAGGAGGAGCACGGCTGGTCTAACTCCGCCGTGTCCGGCGCCACCAGCATGTTCTTCCTCGTGGGCGGCGTGGTTGGTGCGGTCCTGGGCCCGTACATCGACCGCAACGGCCCGCGCGTCTACCAGATAGTGGGCGTCCTGCTGATGGGCGTGGTGGTGATGTTCATCGGCGGGATCACGGAACTGTGGCAGTTGTACGCCATCTACGCCACCGTGGCCGTGGGCAACGGGCTGGCCTCCGCAGTTTCGATCAACGCCATGATGGCCCGCTGGTGGATCCGCCGCCGTGCGCGGGCCATGAGCATCTCGGCCACCGGCGTCTCGCTGGGCGGCGTCATCCTCACGCCGCTGGGGGCCTGGATGGTGGAGCGGGGGGGCCTGTCGCTGGCGGCGCCCGCGCTGGGCGCGGCGGTGCTGGTAGTCGCGCTGCCGGTGGTCCTCTTTGTGCTCACGTTCGACCCACGGGACATGGGCCTGCTCCCGGACGGCGACGAGACGGAGGAGGATGCCCGCGCGGCGGTGGCCGCCACCGGACGGCAACACCTCTCGCTGGAGTCGCAGAGCCGCATGTGGACGCGCGGACAGGCGATGCGCACGGTCTCGTTCTGGGCGATCATCATCGGCTTCGTGCTGGTGCTGATGGCCCAGACCGGCTTCGTCATCCACCAGATCGCGTTCCTGGAGGAGCGCCTCGGCTCGCGCAGCGCGGCGGCGTTCGCGCTCTCCACCACGGCCCTCGGCAGCATCATCGCCCGCCTGGCCGTGGGCTCTTTCGCAGACAACATGGACAAGCGCTGGCTGACGGTGGGCCTGTTCGTGGTGCAGGCCACCTCCGTGCTGCTCGTGATCTGGATCGAGAACTCGGTGGCCACCTACGTCCTGATCCTGATCTTCGGCTTCACCATTGGCAACGTGTACATGATGCAGTCGCTGATCACGGCGGAGATCTTCGGCATGGTGTCGCTGGGCTCGATCTTCGGGCTGGTCACGCTGGCCGGTCAGGCCGGCTCCGGCCTCGGTCCGTTCGCCGTCGGCGTCCTGGAGGACGCGACGGGGTCGTACAACGCGTCCTTCGTGGTCACCGCGCTCATCACCTACGCGGCCGCGGCCGTGATCATCCTCGCGCGCCCGGTCCCGCCCGCCCCGTCTGTCGACGCCTCCGCCGCGCGGGAGGGCGAGGACGCAGCGGGATAGCCCCCGCGTGTCCGGGCCGCTTCGGTCAGTCGAGGCCAAACATCAAGACGCCGGCGGCCAGGGCGATCGCCACGGCGGCGCCCATCACCAGCAGCAGCACGCGGTTTGGGCGCGCCTCTGCCGGCAGGTCGCCCACCTCCTCGCTGCGCGCGGTGGGGTCGCGGTGCGGCGTGCGGCGGAAGTTGTCCGGGGTCTCGGGAGGCAGGTCGCGCTGCTGGGTCACGTGCGGCTCCGGTTCGCTGACGTGCGCGCCGACCCCGATCTACCGAACCACATCCGAGGTCGTCGCGGCGCTTTCCGCCCACGCGATCTCTTCCGGCGTCGCCAGGTCCCATTCCCGCTCGGTCACCTCGATGCCATCGACCGCCGCGAGGGCGACCGCGCCGACCAGCACGGCGAGGACCATGGTGTCCTGGGGACTTCATCCGGCCCACCCCCACAGCCTGCCTCAACCTGACTGGCCGGAACTTCCAGCATTGACGCACGTTGTTGACTAAGCGTAAGGTGGACACGAACTAGTTTGTGTACAAGGTACGCAAAGTATGGACGCCCTCGCCGCGAGCATCCTGCCGCGGACGGTGGAGCCCGGAGTGAGGCTCAGATGACCACCACCACACCCACCACCTTCCCCGTCGCCCAGTTGCAGTGTGAGACGGACACCGGCATCGAGACGGTGCCCCTCGCCGAGGAGGCTTCGTTCGGCTCGTGGCAGCCGAGCATCCCCGAGCGCTACTGGGGCATGGACGCGGACGAACTGACGCGTCGCATCCACGCCGCCCGCGAAACGCTGGGCGACGAGGTCGTCGTCCTGGGCCACCACTACCAGCGCGAGGACATCATCCAGTTCGCGGACGAACGAGGCGACTCGTTCGGCCTGGCCCAGTACGCGGCCGACCGGGGCGAGTCCAAGTACATCGTCTTCTGCGGCGTGCACTTCATGGCGGAAGCGGCGGACATCCTGCGCGCCGACCACCAGACGGTGATCCTCCCCAACATGGAGGCTGGCTGCTCCATGGCGGACATGGCCGCCGAGCCGGACGTCTGGAGCGCGTGGCGCGAACTGGAAGACTTCTTCGGCAGCACGGACGACATCATCCCCGTCACTTACATGAACTCCGCGGCCAGCCTGAAGGCCTTCTGCGGGGCCAACGGCGGCGTGGTCTGCACCAGCAGCAACGCCACGAAGGTGCTGGAGTGGGCCTTCGAGCGAGGCAAGCGCGTCTTCTTCTTCCCGGATCAGCACCTGGGCCGCAACACCGGCCACGCCATGGACATCCCGCTGGAGGAGATGGTCCTCTGGGACTGGCGCGCACCGGCGGGCAACCTGGGCCGCGCGACGGCCGAGGAACTCGAGCGGTCGAGGATCATCCTGTGGCAGGGACACTGCTCGGTGCACCAGCGCTTCTCGCTGGCGCAGATCGAGCAGGCCCGCGCGCAGTACCCGGACGTCAAGATCGTCGTCCACCCGGAGTGCCGCTATGACGTGGTGCAGGAGGCGGACGCCAACGGCTCCACCGCCTTCATCGTGAAGTACGTGCAGGAGGCGCCCGCCGGCTCGGTGATCGGCGTGGGCACGGAGATCAACCTCGTCTCGCGGCTGGCCAAGGAGCACCCGGACAAGACCGTCTTCTGCCTGGACCCCGTGGTCTGTCCCTGCTCCACCATGTACCGAGTCCACCCCGCCTACCTGGCCTGGGTCATGGAGTCGCTCGTGGAGGGCGAGGTGGTCAACCGCATCGCCGTCCCGGACCACCAGCGCCAGGATGCCAAGGTCGCGCTGGAGCGCATGCTGGCCCTGAAGTAGCACGGCCCGCCGCAGCCCTCGCGGGAGCAGGGTCCGAAGGCTCAGTGGGGCTCGGCGCCCCCTCCCGGCCAGAGCACGCACGCGTTGACGCTCGCGGGGCGCGGGCATACCGTTTGTCCCTCCACACTTTGCGTATTTAGTACGCAAAGTCCACCACGAGGACGGCCCGTGTCCGACTTTCCCACCCTGGCCCACCGCTCCTTGCGCAGGGCGTCCGCCTCGGCGCTTTCGTGCCGTGCCCGCTCGCGTCCTCCTCGTGAAGCGGGAGGGGGACGGGCATGACCTCGCCGCGCGAAGCCGCCAGCGCCTACGACCTGATCGTCGTCGGCTCCGGGATCGCGGGGTTGTATGCCGCCCTGCAGGCACGCGAGGCGGGGGCGAGCGTCCTGGTCGTCACCAAGGGCGGGATGGGCGAGGCGTCCACTCGGTATGCGCAGGGGGGGATCGCCGCGGCGGTGGGGCCGGACGACTCGCCGGAGGAACACCTGCGTGACACGATCGAGGCGGGCGCGGGGCTGGTGGACGAGGAAGCCGCCCGCATCCTCTGCTTCGAGGCGGCGGATCGGGTGGCGGACCTGGTGCGGTACGGCGTGCACTTCGACTCCTCGAATGGAGAGGTCTCGCTCGGCCGGGAGGCGGCGCACTCGCGCTCGCGCATCCTGCACGCACGCGGCGACGCCACCGGTCTGGAGATCGAACTGTCGCTCTCCACGCTGGCCCGACGAGAGGTCACGATCCTCGAACACACGCTCGCGAACCGCATCGTCGTGGAGGACGGCCGCGTCACGGGCGTCCAGGTCTTCGCCACGGTGGAGGGCGTGCATCGCACGTTCCGCGCGCCCACGGTGATCATCGCCACGGGCGGGGCGGGACAGGTGTACCGCACCACCACCAACCCGCCGGTCTCCACCGGTGACGGCGTGGCGCTCGCGTACGAGTGCGGGGCCGAGGTCATGGACATGGAATTCACCCAGTTCCACCCGACCGCCCTCGTGCTGCCGGGCCGCCCGGTCTTCCTCATCTCGGAGGCCGTGCGAGGCGAGGGCGCGCTGCTCTACAACACGGCCGGCGAGCGCTTCATGCCCGGGTACGACCCGGAACGCGCCGAACTCGCCCCGCGCGACGTGGTGGCGCGGGCCACGCTGCGGGAGATGCTGGAGACCGGCTCGGACCACGTCCTGCTCGACGTGACCTCGCACGAGGCGGGCTGGCTCGCGGCGCGCTTCCCGCAGATCTACGAGCGCTGCCTGGAGTCCGGCCTGGACATGGCGCGAGACCGCATCCCCGTCTCCCCGGCCGCGCACTACACCATGGGCGGCGTGCGCACGAACACCTGGGGTGAGACCACCGTCCGGGGCCTCTTCACGGTGGGCGAGGTGGCCTGCACGGGCGTGCACGGCGCGAACCGACTGGCCTCCAACTCGCTGCTGGAGACGGTGGTGTTCGCACACCGCGCGGTGGAGCGCCTGCTACGCACGCCCACGCCGGTACCTCCTCCGCCCGCACCCACCGAGGCCCCTCAGGTGCTGTCCGCCCCCGTCCCCAACGAGGACGTGCCGGATGCCGCTGTGGTGAAGGCGCTCATGTGGCGCGACGTCGGCATCGTGCGGACGGGGGAGGGGCTCGCCGCTGCGGCCGCCACGCTCCGCCACTGGGCCGCCAGCCTCCCCGCTCCCACCGACCGCGATGGCTACGAGTTGCGCTCGATCCTCACGTGCGCGCGCCTGGCGACGGAGGCGGCGCTGATGCGCGAGGAATCCCGGGGCGCCCACTACCGCACCGACCACCCCGAGCCACGCGAGGCGTGGCGCCGTCACATCGTGTTCCGCAAGAACGTCCGCCAGCCCTCGACCGAGGGCGCCACCGAAGGGTCGCCCGCATGACCGTGCCTACCCCGCCCCCACCCCCGCCCCCGCCGGCGGACGCAGTGGCGATGATCGTGGCGAACGCGCTTGACGAGGACCGCGCCGCGTACGACGTGACGACGCGCGCCACCGTGCCGCCCGACCAGCCCGGCGAGGCCACCGTGGTCTACAAGCAGGCCGGTGTGGTCTGCGGCCTGGACGTGATAGCGCTGGTCTTCGCGCAGGTCTCCGACGAGGTCGAGGTCACGTCCCCGTTCCAGGACGGGGACGAGGTGGAGGCGGGCACGGAGGTTGCCGAGATCACGGGGCCGCTCGCCGCGATCCTCTCGGGCGAGCGTGTGGCCCTGAACCTGATCCAGCGCATGTCCGGCATCGCCACGCTCTCGCGTGACTACGTCGCCGCTGCGGCGGGGGGCGGCGAGGCGCGCGTGGTGGACACGCGCAAGACCACGCCCGGCCTGCGCGCGCTCGAGCGCTACGCCGTGCGCGTGGGCGGCGCGTCCAACCATCGCAACACCCTGGAGGACGGCGTCCTCATCAAGGACAACCACATCGAGGCCGCCGCCCAGCGCGAGGTGGACCTCGCCGGCGTCATTGCCCTCGCCCGCATGGGCGCGGCGCACACCGTGCGCATCGAGGTGGAGGTGACGGACGCGGAGATGGCCCGCGAGGCGATCGCCGCCGGCGCCGACGTGATCTTGCTGGACAACATGACGCCGCAGGAGATGCGCGCCGTGGTTGCGGAGCATCGCGCAGACCCCGCAACGGCGCGCGTCCTCTTTGAGGCGTCCGGCGGCATCACTCTGGAGACGATCGCACAGGTCGCCGCGACGGGCGTGGACCTCATCTCCTCTGGCGCCCTCACCCACTCCGCGCCTGCCCTGGACATCTCGCTGGACGTCCGCCCGGGGTAGGGCACGTTTGTTTTGTCCCCCCCCCCGTTAGGCTACGCGGGCACCGGACGGAGACCGCCATGCCTCGCATCAATCCCCAGCATCGAGTACCCCTCGCCGCGCTCGTGCTCGCCCTCGTTGTGGCGCTCGTGCCCGCCCCGCTCGCAGCGCAGGAGCCGAGCGCGACGACGATGGTGATCGAGGTTTCGCTCGAGGACGAATGGGAATTCCTCGGCGAAGGACTGTTCGTCTTCGTGGGCGAGACCCACTGCGCTACGGCCACTGAGGCCGCCGCAGACGTGACGCTTGGGACAGCCGATCAGGATTCGGCCTGCGGGACGCCCGACGAGACGATCACCTTTCTCGGCGCGAACGGTGGACTGTTCTTCGAGACCGCCATCTTCACGGGTGGGACGTCCTTTTCGCTCATGAACCCCGCGCCTGTTCCGCCGCACACGGCCTATCCCGCCTTCGTCTGCGCGTTCCTCGCGTCGGAGGGCATCGACCGGACTGACTGCGACGTCATCGGCCCGCCCGGCGCGGTGGCCGTGTGGCAGTTCGCGCCGAAGTTCATCTTTGGCGACGAGCGAGCGGTGACTGCGCTCGTGTCGCTGATGGACGGCGCGCCGGTGGAGTACGCCGTGCCTTTGTCGCCCGCGAACGGCGACGAACTCCCGCTCCTCCAGGCCTCCGGCACGCTCGACATTGACGAGGAACCCCAGGTCGCCGAGGCGCGCACATGCCGCGTCTGGCACCCGGACGATGCCCCCGGCCTCCTCGGCCTGGCGGAAGCCCTCTCCGACGAACTCGTGGACGTGTTCGGCGACCTGGGACTGGCGATCACCCCGTGCGAACGCACGGCGGACGCCGCGTCCGCTGACCTGCTCCTCTGGCGCGAGGCCGACCCCACGCCCGTCGACTTCACCGCGTTCACGATGGACGGCTCCTTCCTCGTCTCCACCTACACTCCGCCGCCGGCCCCCCACTCGCCCCCGCTCCCGCCCGGCGCGCCGCAGCCGGCAGACGCCGGCAACGCGGGCCGCGTGGCCGCCTCGGAAGGTCGAGGCGGCACGGCGATCGCGCTGCTGATGCTGGGCCTCACACTGGCGGGGGCCGCGGGGGCTCGCGCTATCGCGAGGGGGTAGGCGAGGATGGGCACGTGAGTGGAGGGCGCGTGAACCAGGTGCTGATCCTCACCGGGCCTCCGGGCGCCGGGAAGTCGACCGTCGCGGGCGCGATCTGTGAGCGCTTCGACCGCATGCTGCACATCCCCGTAGACGACATCCGGCACTGGGTGCGCGCGGGCTATCGCCACCCGTGGGCGGGCGATGCGCAGGCGGCGGAGCAACTGCAACTGGCCGTGGAGAACGCCTCGGCAGTAGCGCGCAACGCCATCGCCCGGCGCTACGCCGCCATCATCGACGACGTGGTGGTGGGCGATGCCGCCCAGGCGTACCGCCAGGCCCTGGACGGCATCGGCGCGGAGGTCCACCTCCTCACGCTCCTGCCTTCGGTAGAACTCGCGGTGGCGCGCGGGGCGGGCGGCATCGCCGCGGTGGAGGCGCGCGTGCGTGCGCTGCACCAGGAGTTCACCGCCGCAGTGGCGGAGGGCCGCCAGGCCGGCGCGGTGCTGGACACGAGCGCCGATGCGGACGCCTACGTGACTGCGGACCGGGTGCAGGACGCCGTCTCCCGAGGTCTCGCCCGGCTGGCGTGACGCCTTGGCCTCACGAGCGGCGCCTCGGACGTGGGGGACGGCTCGGACGGACGGTTGAGCGGAGACAAGAAGAGAGCCCGGCCGAAGCCGGGCTCTCTTGTTCAACTGTCCGTCATCCGATCAACGGGCAGAGGGTATGCGCCTGGGCCTAGTAGCGGTCGCGACCGCCGCCGTAGCCACCACCGCCGCTGCGACCACCGCCGCCGCCGCCGTAGCCACCGCCGCCGCTGCGGCCACCGCCGCCGCCGCCACCGTAGCCACCGCCGCCGCCGCCGTAACCGCCACGACCACCGCCGCCGCCGCGGTTCTCGCGGGGCTCGGCCTCGTTGACGCGCAGGTTACGGCCGCCAAAGTCCTGGCCGTCCAGCGCACGGATCGCCGCCGCAGCCGCGTCGTTTTCCATCTCCACGAAGCCGAAGCCTCGCGGGCGGCCGGTCTCTCGGTCGGTCGGGAGCGCCACGCTCACGACTTCGCCGTGTGCGGCGAACAACTGCTCCACCTGCTCCTCGGTAGCCGAGAAGGGCAGGTTGCCTACATAGATTCGTTGGGTCACTAAAATCATCTCCACGCCAGCAACGCTGGCAAACATGATCGCCGGTTGGCGATCCTCATCATTCTCACCAGACGCGCGCGTGGAGGCTCGGATGCCACAACCAGTAGCGGACTGAGGAGGCCGGTCACGACGACCGACGTGCGTCCACCGTAGCCCACTGGACAGAGAACGTCGATGCCACGTGGGTCAAGTGCGCCGAATCTCACGTTCCCCAGAATTGCCCGGCTACCCGCGTCTCGGCCGGTCGAGGTCTTCCGAGTCCAGCACGATCGTCACTGGGCCGTCGTTCACCGCGTGCACCAGCATGTGCGCGCCGAAACGGCCGCCGGCCACCGGCAGCCCGCGGGCGCGGAGGGCTGCCATCACGCGCTCGACGAGCGGGGCAGCCACCTCCGGCGGTGCGGCGTCCGTGAAGGCCGGCCGGCGGCCCCGCCGTGTGTCCGCGTACAGGGTGAACTGGGAGACCACGAGCACGCCGCCGCCCACGTCCTGCACGGAACGGTCGAAGCGGCCCTGGTCGTCCGGGAAGATGCGCAGCCCGGCCACCTTACCGGCCAACCACTCCACCTCGCGCTCGCCGTCCTCCGGCCCCACGCCCAGGTAGACCAGCAGACCCTGGCCCACCTCGCCGGTGGACTGGCCGTCCACGGTCACGCGGGCACGGGAGACGCGCTGGACAACCGCTCGCACGAGGTATCGAAACGCCTCGACCGGCCTCGAGGCGAGGCTAGTCGGCGGCTTTCACGCGGTCGGCGCGCTTGGCCTTCTTCTCGCTCGCGCGGGGGGAGGCGTCGTCGCTCAACTTCTTGGGCTTGTCGCCGCCCGAGGACCGTGACGAGGAGGTGCCACCGGAGTCCGAGTCGCTGCCGAGGCCGCGGCCGGAGGTCTTGTAGTAGCCGCCGGCCTTGAAGACCAGCGGGGGCGCCACCAGCGTCACGCGCTTGGCGGGCTTCCCGCACTTCTGGCAGTCGTGCTCCGTGGGCGAGCCGAAGGGCTGCTGCAGTTCGTACTGATGGCCGCCCTGGCATCGGTAGTCGTAACGGGGCACGAGTGTCCTCCCACCATCAGGCCTCGCCACGGGGGCACGAGGGCCGCCGGCGCTGCTCGGCCCCTGGTGGGCCGGCGGACCGGGTATCACGCTGGTATGCCGCACTGCGAGGGACGCGCTCGCCTGATGCGAGGACGCCCGGGGAAGCATCTTATGACGCATGGCCGGTTTCTGGCATCACTGCTCTCTGGCACATCCTTGCTATCTGGCACATCGCTGCTCTCTGGCACATCACTGGGGGTGATGTCATACTGACTGGACGCGTGCGGCCTGCCTCCGGGCGGCCGGACGCAGACCAGTGGTACGAGAGCGATAAGCCGGCGCCAGTCCTCGCAACCCAGCGGGGGCAAATCTATGCGTCGGAGGGTAGGAGTAGGCAGAATGTCTGCAGGCATCTCCATGCGTCAGATGCTGGAGGCCGGGGTGCACTTCGGCCACCAGACGCGACGCTGGAACCCCCACATGGGGCGGTACATCTTCACCGCCCGCAACGGGATCCACATTATTGACCTGGCCAAGACCGTCCGCGCACTGGACGAGGCGATCGAGAAGGTGCGCGAGGTGGTCTCCTCCGGCGAGCAGGTGCTCTTCGTCGGCACGAAGAAGCAGGCGCGCCGCATTGTGGAGCAGGAAGCAGCGCGGGCCAACATGCCGTTCGTCAGCAACCGCTGGCTCGGCGGCACGCTGACCAACTTCAGCACCATCCAGCCGCAGATCAACCACTACGTCACGCTGGCGGACCAGATGGCGGAGGGCGAACTGGGCGAGGGCCTCACCAAGCGCGAGCGCATGGTCCTCACCAAGGAGTACGAACGCCTCCACCGCTTCTACGGCGGACTCCGCAACATGAAGCGCGTCCCCGGCCTGCTCTTCATCGTCGACCCGACGATGGAGGAGAACGCCGTGGCGGAAGCGCGCCGCCTCAACATCCCCATCGTCGCGATGTGCGACACGAACTCCGATCCGGACCTCATCGACTACCCGATCCCGTCGAACGACGACGCCATCCGCGCCATCCAGTTGATGGCCGGGCGCGTGGCGGACGCGGTCCTGGAGGGCGTGGCCGTGGGCGAGGTGGAGCAGCAGTTCCAGGCCGCTCAGACCACCTCCGCTCCCGCCGACGCGGGCGAGCCGGCGGCTGCCAGCCCGGCGGCGCCTGTTGCGACAGAGCCGCAGGCCACCCCCGCGGAGTAGCCTCGCCACCCGCGCCCTATGAGGACCCTGCGAGGATGAGGAACTCGGCCGCCCGGGACACGCACCCGGGCGACCGCCTCCCCTCCTGCACCCCCGCCACCGGCGGGACACACCCCGACCAGAGACGAGACCTGAGGAGCACATCGTGGTCAGCACAGAGGACGTAAAGCGGCTTCGCGAGGAGACCGGCGCCGGCGTCATGGACGCCAAGCGCGCGCTGGACGACGCGGCCGGTGACTTTGACAAGGCGCGCGAGATCCTGCGTGAGCAGGGCGTGGCCGCCGCCGCCAAGCGCGCGGACCGCACCACCGGCCAGGGCCTGGTGGACGCCTACCTGCACCAGGGCCGCATTGGCGCCATGGTGGAAGTGCAGTGCGAGACCGACTTTGTCGCCCGCACCGACGGCTTCAAGGAACTGGCCCGCAACGTGGCCATGCAGGTGGCCTCCATGAACCCCCTGGCCCTGACCCCGGACGAAGTGCCGGAGGACGCCGGGGGTACCCCGGAGGAGAACGCGCTGCTCACCCAGGCCTTCATCCGCGACGGCAGCAAGACCATTGGCGACCTGGTGCAGGATCTCATTGGCGCCACGGGTGAGAACATCCGTATCGCCCGCTTCACCCGCTACGAACTCGGCCAGGACTAACGCTCCTCGCCCCGAGGCACGCCCGGAGCCCGGGCGTGCCTCGCGACTGGCGCTGCGGTATCGTCAGGGCGCGGGGGCAAGCCAACTGCCGCGGTGCGGCCACAGGACGACCACACGCGACAGCAGAGGACGGGAGGAGGAGCAATGACGGACGAGATCCTCCTGGAAGCAGAAGAACGGATGGAGGCCGCGATCGCGGCGGCCGTCCGCGACCTCGGAAGCCTGCGCACCGGACGGGCCTCCACGGCGCTGGTGGAGAACCTGATGGTGGACGCCTACGGCGCCAAGGCGCCGCTGAACCAACTCGCCAACCTGGGCACGCCGGAAGCGCAACTGGTCACCATCACGCCCTTTGACCGCGGCACGGTGGACTCCATCATCAAGGCCATCCAGCAGAGCGACATTGGCATCACGCCCAACAGCGACGGCCGCATCATCCGCCTGCCCATCCCCCAACTCACGGAACAGCGCCGCAAGGAACTGGTGAAGCAGGTCCACGCCAAGACGGAGGACGCCCGCATCTCCGTCCGCAACGTCCGCCGCAGCGCCAACGACGCGCTGAAGAAGGCGCAGCGCGAGGGCGACATCTCCGAGGATGTAGAGCGATCATCGCTGGAGGAGATGGAGAAACTCACCCAGCGGTTCATGGAACAACTGGAGTCACTGGCCAAGGAGAAGGAGCGCGAGCTCCTGGAGGTCTAGCCGGCACGTGGTGGCGAACCCCCGGCCCCCCGTCCCCTCGCTGCCGGCACTGGCAGTGAAGCCTCGGCATGTCGCGGTCATCATGGATGGCAACGGCCGCTGGGCGGTGGCCCGCGGGCTGTCCCGCTCCGAAGGCCACCGCGCCGGTGCGGACGCCATCCGGCCGGTCATCCAGCGTCTCGCCCAGCACGAGGTCCCGGTGCTCACCCTCTTCGGCTTCTCCACGGAGAACTGGAGCCGCCCCAGGGCGGAGGTGGAGACCATCCTCAAACTCGGCGCGGACTTCATCGACTCCTACCTGGACGAACTGAACGAGAACGGCATCCGCGTCTGCCACCTGGGCGGCACGGACCGCCTGCCGATCTGGCTCCGGCGCCGCGTCCGCAAGGCCGTGGAAGCCACCGCCCACAACGACCGCATGCTCGTGAACCTGGCCTTCTCCTACGGCGGCCGCGCGGACATCGTGGATGCGGTGAAGCGCCTGGTGCAGGAAGGCGTGAAGCCCACCGACGTGACGGAGGAGGCGATCGAGGCGCGCCTGGCCACGGCGGGGCTGCCGGACGTGGATCTGCTGATCCGCACCGGCGGCGACCAGCGCATCTCCAACTTCATGGTCTGGCAGTCCAACTATTCCGAGTTGTACTTCACGCAGACCTACTGGCCGGACTTCAACGCAGAGGCCGTGGACGCCGCCTTGCTGGAGTACGCCCATCGCAACCGTCGTTTCGGCCGCGTGGAGTCAGACCAGGGCGCCAACAACGGGGCCGTCCCCCCTGGGTCTCAACCCCAGCCGCAACCCCAGGCGCAACCCCAGTCGCAGTCCCAGTAGCGCCGGGTGCTGAAGCAGCGCGTCGCCGTCGCAGCAGTCGGCCTCCCCCTCCTCGCGGGCCTGATCGCACTGCCGGAGCCGGTCTTCGCCGCGGTCCTGGCGGTCATCCTGGCCGCAGCCACGTTCGAGATGATCCGGGCGCTGGTGCCGGACCTGTCCCTCAGCCTGCCCCTCTCCGCCGGCGTCACCACGGCGCTCTTCGTCGCCATCGCTCGAGTGGAACCGGACCTGCCGTGGTGGAGCCTGCTGGCCGTCACCGCGCTGGCGCTGGGCCTGATCCTCCGCCCCCGATCCCGGCTGTCGAACTCCATCGGCGGGTGGTGGATCACGGCGGTGCTCTACGTGGCGGTGCTGGGGGCGCACCTCGCGCTGCTGCGGCTGGAGCCGCACGGGCAGGCGTGGCTGGTGGTGCTGCTGGCCGTCACGTTCGGCACGGACACGGGGGCCTACGCCGTGGGGCGGCTCTTCGGCCGCCGCCTGCTCGCCCCCGCCATCTCCCCCGCCAAGACGTGGGAGGGCGCCGGCGGCGGCCTCCTGCTGGGCGCCGCCGCCGGACTGGCGGTGGTCCTCGGGCCGACCGAGGTGGGCCTGGAGCCGGTGGGGATGCTGCTGCTGGCGCTGCTGCCGGTGGCGGCCATCGGGGGGGACCTGCTGGAGTCCGCGCTCAAGCGGCGGATGGACGTGAAGGACATGTCCGCGCTGCTGCCAGGCCACGGCGGGCTGCTGGACCGCCTGGACTCCGTGCTGCTGGTGGGCGTCGGCCTATACTGGATCGTGCGATGGCTCCAGACCTGATCCGCGTCGCCATCCTGGGCTCCACCGGGTCGGTCGGCGAGCAAGCGCTCGATGTCGTCCGTGGCCTCCGAGGCCGCGTCCGCGTGGTGGCGCTGGCCGCCGGCGGCAATGCCGGACGCCTGCGCGAACAGGCGCACGAGTTCCGCCCGGACGCCCTCTACTGCCGCCCCGGACGCGACGCGGACGCCCTGCAGGTGGACGCCGCCGCGTGGGGCGCCCGCTGGCAGCCGCTGGAGGAGATGGTCACCCGGGACGACGTGGACGTGGTCCTGGTGGCCACCAGCGGCCTCGCCAGCCTGCATCCCACCATCGCCGCGTTGCGCGCCGGCAAGCCCGTGGCCATCGCCAACAAGGAGACGCTCGTCGTGGGCGGCCCCGCGGTCATGGCGGCGCTGGAGGAAGGCCGCGCCCGCGGCGCCGAGTTGCGCCCCGTGGACTCCGAACACTCCGCCATCTGGCAGTGCCTGTGGGGCGAACCGGCGCAGGCCGTGGAGTCCATCACCCTCACGGCCTCCGGTGGGGCGTTCCGCGACTACGACCTGCGCATGCTGGACGCGGTCACCGCGCCGCAGGCCCTGGCGCATCCCACCTGGCAGATGGGCCCGAAGATTACGATCGACAGCGCCACGCTCTTCAACAAGGGCCTGGAGGCCATCGAGGCGCGCTGGCTGTTCGACCTGCCCCTGGACCGTGTGCACGTGCTGCAACACCGGGAGAGCGTCATCCACAGCCTGGTCACCTTCCGCGACGGCTCGATGAAAGCGCAGTTGGGCGAGCCGGATATGCGGCTGCCCATCCAGGTGGCCCTGCTCTACCCCGACCGCGGCGACGCACAGCCCGCACCACCGCTCGACCTCGCGAAGCGGGGTGTGCTCCACTTTGGGGAGGTGGATACGGAACGCTTCCCCGCGCTCGACATCGCCATGCAGGCGGGGCGGCGGGAGGATACCTCCGCAGCCGCCGTCTCCGGGGCGGACGAGGGCGCCGTGGCGCACTTCCTCGCCGGCCGCATCAAGTTCACCGACATCGCTCGCCTCCTGGGGCGCGCGCTCGAGGCCCACGCTCCCACCCAGCGTCCCGACCTCGACGACCTGCTTGCGGCGGAGGCCTGGGGCCGCCGCTTCGTCGACGATTCGGTAGCAGCGGGGATCCGATGAACGACAACTGGCGCGACAGCGCAGACGACAGCGGCCAGGCGGCGGACGTGGGCGCACCGGCCACGAGCGCGCCGGGCCAGATCCCGCCGGCGGCGGGCCGCACCGGCGGGACGGGCGGACGGCAGCAGTGGATCACCGCGCTGTTCGTCCTCATCGGCCTCGGGATCGCCTTCGTGATGGCTCAGCACGCCGTGATCAGCGCCCTGATCTTCGTGGGCATCCTGGTCGCGCTCGTCCTGGCGCACGAGGCGGGCCACTTCCTGACCGCAAAGGCCTTCGGCATCCGCGTCCACGAGTTCGGCATCGGCTTCCCGCCCAAGATCGGGGGCAAGTGGATCGGCGACACCGAGTACAGCGTGAACTGGCTGCCCATCGGCGGGTTCGTGCGCCTGGAGGGCGAAGAGAACCCCACCGGCCCTCAGTCGCTGGCCGCACGCCCCGCCTGGCAGCGGCTGATCGTGCTCGGCTCCGGTGCGTGGATCAACCTCGCACTCCCGGTCTTCCTGTTCGCCGCCGCGCTCTCCATCCCCCACCAGGAGGCGGAGGGCCGCGCCGTCATCAGCGAGGTCATCCCGGACACCCCCGCCGCAGCCGCCGGCCTGCTGGAGGGCGACGTCATCCTCGCGGTGGCCGGCCGCGAGACGAAGAACCTCAACGAGGCCAGCCGCTACGTGCGCCTCTACCAGGGGCAGACCATCGACATCACGGTGCGGCGCGCCGGGGAGCCGGTGACCGTCCCGGTGGAGGCGCGCTGGGCGTTCCCGGAGGGGCAGGGCCCCACGGGCATCACCATCGCGCCGGAGGCCGTGAACCCCATCGACGGACAGCCGTTCACCGTGACGGTGGCGAAGCCGCCGTGGGAGTCGATCCCAGAGGGTTTCCGCCTGACCTGGGACACCCTGATCCTCGCGCGCAACCAGATCATCTCGTGGTTCAAGGGCAGCGCCGGCCCGGAGTTCCAGGGGCCCGTCGGTATCGCGCAGACCACGGGCGAGGTGGCCTCGTCCGCCGGCTCCGCCCGAGGCGCGGTGTCGCCGCTACTGGAACTGGCCGCGCTGCTCTCGATCAACCTCGGCGTGCTGAACCTGCTCCCGCTGCCCATGCTGGACGGGGGCCGCATGTTCTTCGTGCTGGTAGAGGTCGTCCGAGGCGGCAAGCGCATCGCCCCGGAGCGCGAGGCCATCGTCCACCTGGTCGGCTTCGTGGCCTTCATGGCGCTCGCCCTGGTGGTCACGTTCTTCGACGTCGCCCGCATCGCGTCGGGCGACTCGATTCTGCGGTAGGCACGGCTAAGGCCGCCCTGCGATAACCTCGAACCGCAGCAGCAAAGGCGAGAGAGGTCGGGATGTCCACGATCAGTCGTAAGCCCACCCGCGCCGTCCGCGTCGGCTCCATCCAGATCGGCGGGGGCGCTCCCATTGCGGTGCAGTCGATGGCCGCGACGAAGACGCAGGACATCCAGGCGACCACGCGGCAGGTGGAGTTGATCCACGCCGCGGGCGCGGACCTGATCCGCATCGCCTGTGACTCGCGCAAGGACGTGGAGGCGCTGGCGGAGATCCGCAGCGCGCTGCGCGACGGCATCAACCCCAACCTCTCGGTCGACCTCCAGGAGAACTACCGCCTGGCGGAGGTGGTGGCGCCGCACGTGGACAAGATCCGGTACAACCCCGGCCACCTCTGGCATCACGAGCGCGAGAAGTCCATCCCGGAGAAGGTCGCCTACATCGCGGACATCGCCGCCCGGCACGACATCGCGCTGCGCGTGGGCGTGAACTGCGGTTCCGTGGACCCGGACAAGATCGGCAAGTTCGGCGAGGACGACATTGGCGCCATGGTAGAGAGCGCGCTCGAACACACCGTGATGCTGGACGACCTGGGCTTCACTCGCTACGTCGTCTCCCTGAAGGACTCGGACTGGCGCAAGGTGGTGGAGGGCAACCGTCGCTTCGCCTCGCTACGCCCGGAGGTGCCGCTGCACCTGGGGGTGACGGAGGCGGGGATGCCGCCGGACGGCATCATCAAGACGCGCATCGCCTTCGAGCAACTCATCTCGGAGGGCATCGGCGACACCCTCCGCGTCTCGCTCACGCTGCCCTTCGAGCGCAAGGGCGAGGAGGTCACGGTCGGCCGCGAGATCATCGGGGACATCCACGCCGGCCGCTTCCGCTCCGTGCCGGCGAACTTCGGCGAGGGCCTGAACATCATCTCGTGCCCCTCGTGCTCCCGGGTGGAGAACGAGGCCTTCGTGGAACTGGCGCAGGACGTGAAGGCCATGGCCGAATACGCGAAGGACTACCAGGTCACCATCGCCGTCATGGGCTGCCGCGTAAACGGCCCCGGCGAAACGGACGACGCGGACATCGGCCTGTGGTGCGGCCCTCTGGGCGTGAACCTCAAGCACGGTGAGGAAGTGGTGGGCCACTTCCCCTACGACGAGGTGCTGGAGCAGACGAAGGTACTCCTGGACCGCGTGATCGCCGCGAAGGGTTCGGCGACCTCCCAGCCGCCGACGCCCCGGTGACCGTCAGTCCGAAGGTGACGGAGTTCGGGCGGTTCTCCGCGCTCTGGCCCCCTCTCCTTCCCAGTGTACAGACCGGGGAGATATCGGACACCCGTTCGGGGACATATCGGACACTCCAGCAGCGCGGCGGAGGGCGGGAGGTGCCGTCCGATGCCGCT
>Ga0265293_10003685_pt1 | contig 28149 bp, 21 predicted proteins | sample Munlanlewell138R_FD_192505 | JGI IMG/M metagenome (GOLD analysis project Ga0265293, IMG submission 192505) | Leachate microbial communities from a municipal landfill in Southern Ontario, Canada - Leachate well 138R | ecosystem: Engineered > Solid waste > Landfill > Unclassified | place: Canada...
CCCTACCCCCTGACCGTGTGCCGAGATCGGTTCACCGAGAACGGGCCACACCACCACATCCACGCGCTCGACCCCGTGGAGCCGCTGGCTGAGCAGCCCGTAGGCCGCGTAGTACTCGTTCCAGCGGTCCCTGAGGTAATCGCGGGCACCCGCCTCGTCGACCACCGCTCCCGGCGCCACGAAGCGGTACAGCACGGCGCGCTGCAACGGTGCGGCGCTGGCCCTGGTGGGGCCCTGCGTGTACGGCTCGCGGCGCGCAGCGTGCAGCACGGCGGCCGCCCGGTCTGCGGCGCCGAACATGCTCACGTTGAACGTTAGGTCCTGCAGGTGAGCGCCGTACTGCAGGAGCCAGCCCGCCGCCTCCGGGAAGGCCACCCCGATCTGCGCTATGCGGCCCGGCGTTAGCCTGCTGTTACGCTCCCCGAGCAGTTCGGTTATCAGCCTGCGCCAGGCTGGCAGGTCCTCCTCCCAGTCGGGTCCGCGCCGCAACGTGTCCTCGCCCCACAGGCGGAACGAGCACTCACGGAAGCGCCGCAGGCGCTCTGCGGTCGGGTTCCCGAGTGGCGCTGGCCCCAGCGGGGCACGATAGTCGGCGGGGGGTTCCAGCTCCAGGGGGCTGGCGGCCTCCAAGGTCGGCAGCGGCGCGGTCACCGAGCCGAGCAGGGCGGCGTCCGGGATCAGCTGTCCGTCCTGATCGGCCAGCGGGGCGGTAACTACCAGGTGGTCGGCGCGCGTGAGCAGGTCGTCGGCCAGGCGTCCTAAGCCGCCCTGGAAGCGGCGCGGCAGGCCAGCCAGGCGGAACGCTTCGTCCAGCGGCAACCTCTGCTCCTCGGGGAGGAAGTAGTCCTCGGCTTCGTTGGCGCTGAACACTCCCTCCGTGGCGCCCAGCAGGTAAGCCTTGCGCCAGCGCCGACCCGACGCCTGGCGGGCGCCCACCAGCGCCACCCCAGCTGGCTCGCGCCGCGCCGCGCGGCTGTCGTGCAGCAGCGCGACCCACCAGGCGCGAAAGCCGGCACCGGCGGCCCCCAGGCGAGCCACCTCCTGCGCCTTACCGAGAGCGTTCTGAAAGAAGTCGAGGGGCAGCGGCCCGGCGTCGGCCAGCACCTCGCTGAGCAGCGAGCGCGCCCACTCGACCTGATCGCCCGACACCTCAAGGCGCGCCAGCCAGCGCCGCCAGGCGGCGCCCACGCCTAGCGCCTCGGCGAGTAAGGTAACGGCGTCCACGCCAGCCACACCGCTCTCGAGGGCCGCCGCTGCCAACGGCCTGAGCTCCGGCACGGCCATGAGCCGCGCGGGGGTAGGGTGCTCCACCAACTCCAGCAGGTCGACCAGGCGGCGGCCCAGCGGCGTGTCAACCGTGGCCAGCGGGGACTCGTCCATCAGCGGTAACCCGTACTCGTCGGCCAAAGCCACCAACGCCCGGGCCCGCGCGGGCGGGGCGATGATGGCCAGGTCGAGCGGGCGGAAAGCGTGCGTGGCGAGGTCGCGTTTCAGGCTGCGCATGACCCAGCGCGCCTCACTTACAGGGTTCGGCGCCACGTAGCGGTGCAGCTCAACCGGCTTCGGGCCCTCCAGCACCTGCGTCGGCTGCAGGCCAGGCGGCGGCGCGTCCAGGTTGAGGTGCACCCGGCAGGTGGCGGCCAGGGCCTGCAGCACGCTCAGCTCCAGCGGCCCGATCTCGCGCAGACCGTCGACGATGATCAACTCCGCCTCGGCTGCCAGACCGTCCTGCCGAGCCAGGCTGGCGGCGGCCAGGCGTACATCGTCGTAATCCCAGGCGCCCTTGAGTTCGTCATAGGCGTGGAACACGGCGGCCAGGCGCCGCTGCTCGTCGTCTGCTGCCAGCGCCTCGTACGCGACTGCCGTCACCCCGTAGCGTTTAGCCTCGGCTACCGCGCGGGAGAACAGGTGGGCCTCGCCCGGTTTGGGTAGCGAACCCATCACCCGCTTCATGGCCTCGCCCATGCGAACCAGCGCGGCGCTGCCCACCAGCATCGGTTGCAGGCGGTTGGCCCGTGTGAGCAAGCGGTAGTACATCTGCTGGGCGCTCATGAACTCGAGCCCGAGCACCGTGCTCGCGCCGCGCGTGACCTCGTGCAGCACGTAAGAGCGCTGGGCGGGCAGGCCTATCCACCAGACCCGCTCGCCTGCCTGGCAGGCGGCTCGGGCCGCTGCCACCATGCTGGTGGTGCGGCCCGAGCCGGGGGGTCCGACGGTTAGGTGCAAGCCCATCAGGGCATCATACGGGCGACCAACGGGATCCCGGCGCTCACCCAGCGGTTCGTTCCCTCAAGCTACATGCCGGGCAGCAACCGGTTCTGCCACGGCACTGCGGCGAGCACCGCCACTAGCGCCAGGGTGTAGAAGATGGCCGGTTGCAGCGTGGCGTTGGTCTTGCGCCCGCGGGCGGCGCCAATGTGTACCAGTACGGCGGCCACGACCATCAGGAGCGCGTGCTCGACCACGAAGAAGCGCAAGTTCGAGTCGCTCATCACGTTGCCCATGTTCCCGAAGGCGTTGGTGGTGACGGGGCTGAGCCACACGTAGAGCAGTATGCCCACGAGCACCTGGAGGTCGAAGGCGATGGTGAAGAGCCGCGCCACGCTGGCGTTGGGCTTGGTCCAGGCGGAGCGCGAGAAGACGCCGGCCCACGCCATGAGAATGGCCGCGGCGGCGGCGAGCAGTACCACCCACCTTAGGACGTTGTGCAGGTCGAGCATGAAAACGTACATGGAACTCCTCCGAATCTCAACCCGGCCAGCATCACCGCTTGCCGCGCGTGATGTCAATGGTGGCAGCGCCGAGCGTAGCGGAGTCAGTCGGCATTGTGAGCCTGAAACCCCACCTCAGCCAGCGTACTCTCGAACGCGTCCGGCTGCTCCGTCGGGAGGCCACATACGCTGTTCAGGCACACGTACGCCTTCGCAGGCGCGGCCCCACCCGTTCCGGTTTGTGCCTGCGCCCGCCCCCGCGCCAGCGGCAGCTGGGCTGGCCACTCGTCGGGGCGGTCCACCAGCAGGACCAGCGCGGTGCCGTCATCGTAGCGGCGCCAGCGCGCTAAGAGCTCCTCTAAGCCGCTGCTTCCTGGTGCGCCGGCCAGCACGAGCTCACGCTGCGGCCCCCGCATCTGCAGCAGGGTGCGCAGGCTCGAGGCGAACGCTTGCGGCGCCTGGAGCACCGCGGGCAGGGCTCCTTCCAGCGCCGCCTCGGCGTGCTCGAGCATGCTTGCGTCGTCCAGGTAGCGCGCGGCCCACCACACGAGCTCTGCGGCGGAGGCGTTCTCGCTTGGGGTGGCGGCGTCGACGTAGCCTTTGGGCCGCACCACCAGGCGCTGCATGTCGGCGGCTGTGCTGAAGTAGCCGCCGTCCGGGTCGTGGAACCTGTCGCTAACCTGCCGTGCCAGCTCCAGCGCCCACTCGAGGTACTCGCCGTCCAGCGTGGCGCGGTAGAGGTCGAGGAGGCCCAGCCCCACGTACGCGTAGTCCTCCAGGAGGCCCTCAACGCTCACCTCCCCCGCGCGCCACATGTGCCACAGCCTGCCGCCACGCCAATGGTGCTGGCGCAGGAAGCTGGCGTTGGAGCGGGCGATCTGCACGAGTTCCGGCTCGGCCAGCAGTCGCCCGGCGGTGGCGAGCGCTCCGAGCGTGAGGCCGTTCCACGATGCCAGCGATTTGTCGTCGACCGCTGGGCGTGGCCGCTGGCTCCTGGCGTTGATGAGTCGCTCGCGCGCCCGCTCGAGCCGCGCCGCGACGTCCGCCTCCGTGGTGGCGAACCGGGTTGCCAGTTCCGGCAGCGTGGCCGCCTCGTACAGCACGTTGCGGCCCTCGAACGGTCCGGGCGTCACCACGCCGTAGCGCGCCGCCGCCAGGTCGGCGTCCTCGGCGGTTACCTGGCGGAACTCCTCCTCGCTCCACACGTAATAGGCGCCCTCTTCACCCTCCTGGTCGGCGTCGAGTGCGCTGTAGAAGCCGACTTCGGCGGGCAGGCCAGCCCCCTCCTGGGCGCGCTCGGGCGCGTGGGCCGCCAGGGTCTCTTCCGGGGCGGCCGGGTCGAACGCCAGCTCGCGCATGAGCCAACCCGCGACCCCGTAAGCCACGTCGCGCAGCGCCACGTCGCCGCTACGCGCGTAAGCCTCGGCGTAGTTCCGGAGCATGGAAGCGTTGTCGTAGAGCATCATCTCGAAGTGCGGAACGCGCCAGGCGGCGTCGACGGAGTAGCGAGCGAAGCCGCCGCCGAGCTGGTCGCGCAGTCCGCCCGCGGCCATCGCCTGCAGCGTCCTCCTGGCCAGCGGCAGGCCGCGCTCCTCCTGCAGGGTGAGGAGGCGCAGCACCTGGTGGGGCGGGAACTTGGGCGCGGCGCCGAAGCCGGCGTGCGTGCGGTCCTCCCCCGCCTCCAGGCGTTCCAGCACCTGGTGCGCCAGCGCGTCGACAGGCTGAGCGGCGCCGGCACCGGCCAGCGAACGCTCGAGGCGCTTCAGGGCGGTGGTGAGCTCACCGGCCGAGCGCTTGACCTCGGACCGGCGCTGTTGCCAGGCGTCGGTTACTGCGCTCAGCACGCGCGTGAAAGAGGGCACCCCGTGGCGGTCGTCGGGCGGGAAGTAGGTGCCGCCGTAGAACGGTTCGCCAGCCGGGGTCAGGACCACCGTCAGCGGCCAGCCGCCGTGCCCGGTAAGCGCCTGCACTGCGGCCATGTACACGGCGTCAACGTCCGGGCGCTCTTCCCTGTCCACCTTCACGCTCACGAAGTGGCGGTTCATGAACTCCGCCACGCGCTCGTTCTGGAACGATTCGCGCGCCATTACGTGACACCAGTGGCACGAGGAGTAACCGATCGAGACCAGCAGCGGCTTCTGCTCCTGCCGGGCCCTTGCGAACGCATCGTCACCCCACGGGTGCCAGTGCACCGGGTCGTTGGCGTGCTGTCTTAGGTAGGGGCTGGACTGGCCTGCCAGCAGGTTGCCTGGGCTCATGGTCAGAGCCTAGCGTGACCACGCCACCCGCGCCCTTACGGATGGGCCGAGCGGTCAAGTAATCGACTCAGGGTTGGCGTGGTGTCGGCGCTGTTGGAGGACGCAGCAACTAGGCGAGGGGTCGCAACAGATCGGTCAGCGCTCGCTGGAGGATATTGCCACAGTTCTCACGGCTTTCTTACACGGCGCGGTTCGTGCGGCCGCCCCGCGCGGTTCACACGCATGTGGCTGCCAACGTGCCACCCTAAGGTGTGAGCTACCACGATATGAGACGCAGCTACGGCGCCGGCGAACTCGCGGACGGGCGCACGCCTACGGACCCACTGAAGCTCTTCAGCGCCTGGCTGGAGGACGCCGTGAATGCAGGTGAGCCGGAGCCCAACGCCACGGCGCTGGCCACGGTGGGAAGCGCCGGGCAGCCGCACGTGCGTTTCGTGCTACTTAAGGACGCTACCCCGACCGGTTTCGTGTTCTTCAGCAACTACGAGAGCCGCAAGGGGCGCGATCTTGCTGAGGTGCCGCGCGCTTCGTTGGCGTTCTGGTGGCCGCGGCTAGAGCGGCAGGTGCGGGTGGACGGCGGCGTGAGCCGGGTATCCGCGGAGGTGTCCGACGCCTACTTCGGCAGTCGGCCACACGGCTCCCAGGTAGGCGCCTGGGCCTCGCGGCAGGGCGAACCCGTGGCGAACAGGCAGGAGCTGGAGGCGGCGTTCAACGCCGCAGCGGCCCGCTACGCGGGTGGGAACGTGCCGCGGCCGCCCTACTGGGGCGGTTACGTGCTTACGCCTGAACGCTACGAGTTCTGGCAAGGGCGAGAGGACCGGCTGCACGACCGCTTCGAGTACCGCCTCGAAGCGGGCGCTTGGCGCAGCCGGCGCCTCTCGCCCTGAGATCACCGGCCCGCTGCGCCGGTGAGTGAAGCCTGGTTCAGGGAGCTATGGGCGCCAGGCGCTCCGGGAACACCCGCGCGCCGGAGCCCCTGATGATGCCGTCTATGGCGGCCTCGGTGGCGAGTCCCACCACGTACTCACGCACCTCGTCGGCTACCTCTTCGAACGGCAGGATACGCGCGGGCGTGTGCTCGTAAACCAGCAGCACGTGGAACCCGAACTGGGTCACCACCGGACCGGCAGGAGTGCCTACCTCGGCGTCCAGAACGGCCTGCTCGAAGTCGGCCACCATGGCGCCGCGGCCGAAGCAACCCAGGTCGCCGCCGCGCGTGCGGGTGCCGTCGGTGCCGTACTCGGCCGCCAGGTCAGCGAACTCCTCGCCGGCCGCCAGTCGGTCCAGCAGCTGCGAGGCCAGCTCCTCCTCGCTCACGAGGATGTGCCGCGCACAGAACGACTCGTTCTCGCGGAAGCTCTGACGGTCAGCCAGGTAGCGCGTGCGAACGGCGGAATCGGTCACGGACGCCTCGGCCTGCGCCCGCAGCTGCTGCACGAGCTGGTTCACTATGTCGGCCTCAACCAGCATGCCGCGGATCTGGTCCTCGCTGCTGAAGCCCGCGCTGCCTATGAGAGCCAGGAACTCCTCCTCGGTCTCGCTGCTGGACCGGATGGAGTGGATGTCGGCCTCGATGGTCTGCATGTCGGGGACGATGCCGCGACGCTGGGCCTCGACAACCAGCGCCACCTCCTGCGAGCGCTGCTCTAGGTAGGTGGGCAGCAGGCCGCGCAGCTGCAGCGCGACCTCCGGGCCGAACGGCGCGCCCTGCTGGGCGGCGATGTTGCGCAGCGCCACCTCGAAGCGCCACTCGATGTCGCTGGCGCGCTCCACCGTGCTGCCGACCTGAAGGACGATGGGGTCGTGGGCGGCTAGCGCCTGGTCGGTTACTGGCTCTGTGGCGGCGCTGTCGCCCTGGGCGGCGGCCAAGGGCGCGAGCAGCAAGACAGCTAGAAGCGTGGTCAGGAAGGTTCTTGGCGAGTACCTGGTGGCGGTCATGCGAGAACGCTACCACCTGGAAAGGCCAGTGCCGGCATCGTCACGGCGCGCCGCCTCGATGCGTGCGTCAGCTGGCCGTTTCGAGCTCGAGCAGTTGGCGGTAGAGGCCGAGTTGCTCTTGCGTCGGCCCCTCGGGCACGGTGAGGCGCACCTCCGCGAGGAGGTCGCCGCGGCTGCCGTCGGTCCTGGGCCAGCCCTGGCCGCGCAGGCGCATTACGCGCCCGCTGGAACTACCGGCGGGCAGGGTCGTTTCTACCTCACCCTCGAGGGTGGGCACGCGCAGCGTTCCGCCTACGGCGGCGAGGGGTGCGGGCACGCGCACGCTTACGCGCACGTCGTCCTTGTCGAGCCTGAACGTCGGGTGCTGCAGGTGACGGACTTGCAGGATGAGGTCGCCGCCGCCGGGCGCCTGTCCCTTGAGCCTAAGCTTGGCGCCGTCGCGAACGCCCTTCGGGAGCGTCACCTCCAGTGAGTTGTCGCCCACCCGGATGTTGGTGGGGCCGCCCCTGAACGCGTCTGGCAGGCCTACGTCGAGGCGCGCCTCGGCAGTGGCTGGCCGGGTGGCGACGCGCCGACCTCCGAACTGCTGGCCGCCGAAGTCAGTGGTGAAGCCGCCGCGCGCCGCCCCAAAGCCGCCGAACAGGCTCTGGAAGAAGTCGGAGAAGTCTCCGAACTCCTCGGGCGACACGGGCCGGTAGCCCGGTCCGCCGGCTGCGGCGCCGCCCGGCTGGTACGGCGGCACGCTGCCGGTGGAGCCGTACTGGTCGTAGAAGCGGCGCTTCTCCTCGTCGGCCAGCACGGTGTACGCCTCGTTGATCTCCTTGAAGCGCTCTTCGGCGCCCTCGTCTCCGGGGTTGCGGTCGGGGTGATGCTTGGCCGCGAGCTTACGGAAGGCGCGGCGGATCTCGTCCTTACCCGCGTCCTTGGACACGCCCAGTGTCTGGTAGTAGTCCTTGTAAGTTGCCACGCCTCACCTCACTCCCCTACGGCCGCTGCCTCGTTGGCTGCGCGCCGCGCTCCTCTCAGGAACCTTCGTCCGCGAACACCGTCACGCGCGCTACGCGCACCAGCTGGTCGCCTTGAACGAAGCCAGCTTCGAACACCTGGTCGATCGTCCCCGGCTCGGCGCCCGGCCGCAGCTGGACCACTGTCAGCGCTTCGTGCAGGTTGGGGTCGAACCGGTCGCCGGGCACGCCTACCAGCTTGACGTCCAGCGCGGCCAGGTTGCGCAGCAGCGCGCTTTGAACGGCGCGCACGCCGGGCACGATACTGCCGGCGTCGGCGGCGCGTTCAGCGGCGTCCAGAGCGCGCTCCAGGTCGTCGAACACGTTCAGCGATGGCGCCAGGGCGCTAGCTACACCCTCGGCCCGCGCCAGTTCTGCTTCGCCCTGCAGGCGCCGGCGGATGGTGTCCTGCTCGGCGCGGGCGCGCAGGTAGCGGTCCTCCGCTTCGCGCAGGTCAGCCTCCAGGCGGCTCAGCTGCTCCACCGCCCTGCCGAGTTCCTCCCGCAGGATCTCGGCCTCGTCGCCGGCCGGGGCGGCGGCCCCGGCCTGGTCGGCGAACTCGAACTCCGGCTCGGAGCTCTCCACGTTGGCGTACTGCTCGGCGGCGTGCGCCCCTTCTTCCGGTCTGTCTTCGTCGCGTCGCATTCGGGCCCGCGCCTCAGCCGGCCGGCTTGAAGTCGGCGTCTATCACGTCGTCGTCGGCGGTCTCGCCCTGCGCTTCTGCGCTCTGCTCCTCCGGCGCGGCCTGCGGCTGGGTGTTGACCTGGAACAGCTGGAGCTTCTCGGCCAGTTCGCGGGTGCGGGTCTCGAGCTCGGACTTGTCGTTCGCGCTGTCGAGTGCGGTCTGGGCGGCCGCCACGGCGTCCTGCAGGTCCTTCTTCTGCTCGTCGGTCGCGTTCTCGGCGTCGTCCAGGGCCTTCTGGGCCTGCAGCCGCACTCCGTCGAGCTGGTTCTTGGCCTCGGCCAGTTCGCGCAGCTTGCTGTCCTCTTCGGCGTGCGCCTGAGCGTCCTTCACCATGCGTTCCACCTCGTCCTCACCGAGGGTGGTGGTGTTCTGGATGGTGATGCTGGCTTCCTTGCCGGTGGACTTCTCCTTGGCGGTCACGTGCAGGATGCCGTTGGCGTCGAGGTCGTAAGTGATCTCTACCTGGGGCATGCCGGCGGGCATGGGCGGGATGCCGTCGAGCTGGAAGCGGCCGAGCAGCTTGTTCTGTGCGGCCATCGAGCGCTCGCCCTGGAGGACCACTACCTCGACGCCCGTCTGGTTGTGGGCGGCGGTGCTGAAGGTCTCGGACTTGCGTACGGGCACGGTGGTGTTGCGGTCGATGAGCTTGGTGAACACGCCGCCCTTGGTTTCGACGCCGAGGCTGAGCGGGGTGACGTCGAGCAGCACGATATCGTCGACGGTGCCCGTGAGCACGCCCGCCTGCACGGCGGCGCCCAGCGCCACGACCTCGTCGGGGTTGACCGACTGGTTGGGATCCTTGCCGAGGATCTCCTTGACGATGTTCTTCACGGCTGGCACGCGCGTGGAGCCGCCGACCAGGATTATCTCGTCGATGTCGGAGGCGCTGAGCTTGGCGTCCTTGAGCGCCTGCTCGAGGGGGCCGCGCACGCGCTTGAGGAGGGGTTCGATGAGCTCCTCGAACTTGGCGCGCGTGAGCTTCTTCTCCAGGTACAGGGGCGCGTTCGAGCCGGGGTCCATGGCGATGAACGGCAGGCTGATGGTGGTTTCGGGCAGTCCGGAGAGCTCGATCTTGGCCTTCTCAGCGGCCTCGATGAGGCGCTGCAGCGCCTGCTTGTCCTTCCGCAGGTCGACGTTGTACTCCTTCTGGAACTCCTCCGCGAGCCACTGCACCACGGCGTAATCCATGTCGGAGCCGCCCAGGTGGGTGTCGCCGCTGGTGGAGCGCACCTCGAAGACGCCGTCGCCCACTTCGAGCACGGAGACGTCGAAGGTGCCGCCGCCCAGGTCGAACACCAGAACGGTCTCGTTGCCCTTCTTCTCGAGGCCGTACGCCAGCGCGGCCGCGGTGGGCTCGTTGACTATGCGCAGCACCTCAAGACCAGCGATGCGGCCAGCGTTCTGGGTGGCTTCGCGCTGTGAGTTGTTGAAGTACGCGGGTACGGTGATGACGGCCTGGGTGACCTTGGTGCCGAGGCGCTCGCTGGCGTCCTCCGCCAGCTTGCGCATGACCATGGCCGAGATCTCTTCTGGGGTGTACTGCTTGCCTTCGACCACGAACCGCACGCCGCCGTCGTCGCCGCGGACCACCTCGTAGGGGGCCCGTTCGGCTTCGCTCTTGACCTCGTCCCAGGTGCGGCCGATGAAGCGCTTGATCTCGAAGAGGGTCCCGGCGGGGTTGAGGACCGCCTGGCGCTTGGCTACCTGGCCGACCAGGCGCTGCTCTCCTTTGAAGGCCACAACGGAGGGTGTGGTGCGGTTACCCTCGGCGTTCACGAGCACCACGGGCTCGCTGCCTTCCATTACGGCGATGACGCTGTTGGTGGTTCCCAGGTCGATTCCTACGGCTTTTGCCATGTTCTCAGCTCCTCGTTCGGTGGGGTGTGCGGCCGTAGCGTCTCGCTGCGCGGTTAGCGTTCCGGCCGACTGGAAGCCGCCACCTTGGCCTGTTTCCGGCCACGAACTGACTCGTGGGCAACATGAAACATGAGCAGGCTGGGCGCAAGCTCCAACTAGGCAGGATTATAGCGGTGCTGGCAACCTATTGTCAATTGATATGAGTGTGGTTGTATCAACTTTGTGTTCGCCGGCCCGTGCTCACCCGCCAGCGCCCGGCGCACATTACCGCGCAGCACTGTAGCATCCGTACAGCGGGAGTGGCGACCAGGCCCCGGCTCAGCCGCTACCCAACACGAACGAACGGAGGCACAACATGCTCTACGTGGTGATCGCCAAAGACGGAACCGACGAGCAGGCGCCCGCGCGGCGCGCGGCGGTTAGGGCCGCGCATCTCGAGAACGCACGCAGGCTACAGGACTCCGGCCGCCTGGTTACCGGCGGCGCGCTGCTGGACGAGCAGGAGAACATGATCGGCTCGATGATGATCGTGGACGTTGCCAGCGAAGACGAAGCCCGCGAACTGGTCGCCAACGACGTCTACAGCGCTGGCGAGGTGTGGCAGGAAGTGCAGATCTGGCCCTACCGCAAGGCCCTATAGAGCGCGCCTAACCGTCGGCCGCCAGCGGCACCAGGCGGCCCTGCGGCACGTCTACCAGCCCCATGTCCGTCAGGCGCAGCTCGGGCACCACGGCCAGCCCCAGGAAACTCAGCGCCATGTAGGGCGAGGGCAAGCTGCAGCCGAGCGCCTTGGCGGCGGCGTCGAGCGCGTCGAGCGCGTCCCTGGTGCGCTCCAGGCTGAGGTCCGTCATCAGTCCGGCCAGGGGCAGCGCCAGCTCCGCGAGCACCTCGCCACCACCCACGGCCACGAAGCCGCCTCCCAGCTCCTGCAGGCGCCGCGCCGCCAGCAGCATGTCGGCGTCTGACGCGCCGACGATCATCAGGTTGTGATGGTCGTGCCCCACACTGGAAGCCAGGGCGCCGGCAGCCAGGCCGAAGCCCTTGACCAGACCCAGCCCCACGTTGCCGTTCACGCCGTGCCTCTCCACGCAGGCCAGCTTGAGTAGGTCGCGCTGGGGCTCTGTTACGACGGCGCCGCCCTCCACCGTGGGCGTCTCGGTGGTCTGCGCGGTAACGATCGTGTTCGGTAGCGCCACCATGCAGCGCACCGGGCCACCGGCGTGCCGTAGAGCGAAGGAGGCCTCGGTGAGGGCCGGGAGGTGAACCGTTGCCAGCACGGTCTCGCCGCCGGCGCTCCCCTCGCCGATGAGGCCCGGTAAGACCGCGCCGCCCTCCGCCACCAGCCTGCCGTCCTTGTAAACTGCGCTGGGAGCGTACTCGCTTAGATCGGGGACCACCGCCAGGTCGGCGAAGTAGCCGGCCGCCACCGCGCCGCGCCGCGGCAGGCGGTAATGCAACGCCACGTTGAGCGAGGCGCAGCGGACCGCGTAGGCGGGGTTCACACCGGCAGCTACGGCGCGGCGCACCATGAGCTCCAGCGCGCCCTCGGTCAGCAGGTCGTGCGGCAGCCTGTCGTCGGTCACGAAACCTATGCGGTCACCGTGCCGTTCGTGCACCAAAGGCATGAGGGCGTTCAGGTCGCGGGTCACCGAGCCCTCGCGCACCATCAGGAATGCGCCGGAGCGGAGCTTGTTCATGCCCTCCTCCAGCACAGTGGACTCGTGATCGGAGCCGACGCCGCTGGCCAGGTACGCCTGCAGGGCGGCGCCGCTCAGGCCCGGGGCGTGCCCCTCCACAGGGAGAGAGCGTTCCTCGCCCAGGCGCGCCTTAGCGAGGGTGGCAGGGTCGCCCGCGACCACGTCCGGGTAGCTCATGAGCTCGGCCACGCCGACCACGCGCGGGTGCTCCAGGAGCCGCTCCATGGCGGGCAGACCGAAGTCGGCGCCCACGGTCTCGAACGGGCTGGACGGCACGCACGAGGGCACGGTCACCCAGACATCGAACGGGAGCGTGTCAGTGGCCTCCAGCAGCCACCGCACGCCGTTCTCGCCGGCCACGTTGGCTATCTCGTGCGGGTCGCACACGGCGCCGGTCACGCCGCGGCCGAGCACGCCGCGGGCGTACTCAGCGGCGCTCACCAGCGACGACTCGATATGAACGTGCCCGTCTATGAGTCCGGGCACCACGAAGGCGCCGTGGAGATCTACGACCTCCACGGCGTTGCGGCGACGCTCGGCTGCTGCGCCGTCGTCGGGATCGAATATGCCGGCTATGAGCCGGCCGGCCACGAGCACGTCGGCCGCATGCACCTCGTTGGTGAAGACGTTAACGAGGCGGCCACCAGCCAACAGCAGAGTCGCCTGCTCGCGACCGCTTGCCACCCCGACCGCTGCCGCGACTTCGCGGGCGGTCGGGATGACGGCAGTCGTTCCGGTGGCTGCGCTTACGGTTCGCCCTCCCAGGGGCCCTCGACGTTGGACGCGGCCCACTGCATGCCGAGCAGTTCCAGCACGGTCGGGCCCTCGCCCGCGGCGTAGATGACGTTGCCCTGGCGGTCAGAGACCGGGCCGGCGAACGGCTCGAACTCTACGGGGGTGGCGCTCATCTCGGCCACGCGGCGCATGACCAGATCGTAAACGGTCTCGCCGTTCACCGAAACGGAACGCAGGCGTTCCGCGTAGGCGGGGTTGACGACCACGCCGGGCTCGGTGCCGGCCTCGACGGAGCCTTCGGCCATGAGCCAGAAGTAATCAACGTCCTCGAGGTTGTTCGCCGTGTAGGTGCCGTCGATGACCTTCTTAAGGATGTCGGTGGTCAGCACGCCCCAGTGCACCAGCTGACCGGAGGCCAGCGTGTCGGGCGCGAACGCGTCCATGGAGGCGTAGTGAGCGAACGAAGTCAGTCCGCGGGCGGCGGCCACCTGCGGCACGGTGGGGGTGTCCTCGGTGTAGGCGAACACGTCGGCGCCGTCAGCGATGAGGGCCTCGGTGGCCTCGGTGGCGCCGGCCGGGTCGAACCAGTTGTAGATCCAGCGCACCACGACCTTGGCGTCGGGGTTGACTTCCTGCACGCCGAGCGCGAAGGCGTTGATGTGGCGCTTGACTTCGGGGATGGGGAACGCGGCTACGTAACCGACGGTGTCGGTCTCGGTAACGGCGCCGGCGATGAGGCCGTTGAGGTAGTAGACCTGGTAGAAGTCGGCCATGTAGGTGAGGACGTTGGGGGCGCGTTCCACACCGGTGGCGTGACCGAAGATGACGTCCGGGTAGCGCTCGGCGGAGGCGAGGATGCCGTCGCCGAAGCCGAAGCTGGTGCCGAAGATGACGTTACAGCCGTCGGCCACGAGCTGGTCGACGGTGGCCTCCACGTCCGCTTCTGCCACGGCCTCCACGTAGGCGGTTTCGATGCCTGGCAGGTCGGCCATGGTCTGCAGACGGCCGAGGTCGTGTGCGTAGGAGTAACCGTAGTCACCCACGGGACCGATGTAGATCCAGCATGCCTTGATGTCGTCTCGCTGGGCGAAGGCAGAGCTGGTCAAGAGGGCTAGAAGTGCCAGGATGGCAACTCGACGGATGTGCCGCATACGACCTCCAGTGGAGTCGGCCGGGGCTCTCGTCTCCCGGTAACGTCCTCCAGTCGCGCAAAAGGTGGGTGCGCCCACCTCGCCCACCGGGAACCCGCTGCTCCCGGTCGTGGCCATGAATCAGCGCTCTCCCCTGCGGTAGGGCGTCCCGAGCGCTTCGGGCGCCCCCACGGCACCTCTGCCGCCGCGCAGCGCGATGAGCGTAAGCGCCAGCACGGTCACGAGGTACGGGAGAACGGTCAGTAGCTCCGGCGGCAGGACCCCCTGCAGCCGGAAGGAAAGGGTGAAGAAGGCTCCGAAGAGCAGCGCGGCGGGTATGGCGCGCATGGGGTGCCACAACGCGAGGATGGCCAGGCCCAACGCTATCCAGCCGAGCCCGTTGGTGATGTTCTCGCCCCACGAGGGTCGGTAGGCCAGCGAGAAGTAGGAGCCCGCCAGTCCCGCCAGGGCGCCGCCGAACACGACGGCCATGAAGCGCACGCGCCTCACGGAGATGCCGGCCGTGTCGGCCGCCGCGGGCGACTCGCCAACGGTGCGCACCGTGAGCCCGGGACGCGTGCGGAACATGAAGAGCCAGATCAGCGGCGCGATGATGAGCGCCGCGTAGGTGAGCGGGTACTGGTCCACGAACAGCGCGGGACCGATGATGGGTATGTCCGACAGCACAGGCACGGTTACGAAGCCCATGGGCTCGGCCAGCCGGCGCCCCACCCAGTCGCGCCCAATCAGGTTGGCGAGGCCCACACCGCCGATGGTGATGGCGAGTCCGCTGACGTATTGGTTCGACGCCAAGGTGACCGACAGGCACGCGTGTAGGGCGGCTGCGAGCATGCCTGCTACCACCGCGGCAGCCAGGCCCAGTAGCAGCGCGCCCGTGGCCTGCGCGGCTATGAAGCCGGCAACGGCGCCGAGCATCATCATGCCCTCCATGCCGAGGTTCACGACACCTGAGCGCTCCGCTACGATCTCGCCCAGGGCAGCCAGTAGCAGCGGCGTTCCGAACGCCAACGCGCGCGCGATGGTGGTCGTGAGCAGTTCGAACTCCATCTAGGAACCGACCTCCGGCCTGGTCTGGGTTTCTGGGGTGGTGGGGGCGTCCTCGGATCCGCCTCGACGCTGCCAGACCGGACGATACGACAACAGCGGCTCGGCTGCCACTAGTAGCAGCAACGTCACGCCGATGATGACGTCGGTGATCTGGAACGGCAGCTGCAGGCTGACCTTTATGACGTCGCCAGCGGCGAACACCCACCCCAGAAGCGGGGCCGTGATGAGCGTGGCCCACGCCTTGCGGCGCGCCAGCAGCGCTACGAGGATCGCTGTGTAGCCGTAACCCATCGAGACGCTGGTGGGCTCAATGAGGCGGTGGTGGATGCCGGCCACCTCGCCGGCGCCCGCGACGCCAGCCACGCCGGCCGCCAGCGCTGCGAGCGCGAGGGTGGTGGGCAGCAGCTTGATCCCGGCGTAGCGGGCAGCGTCGGGCCCGTCGCCCATGACGCGGATGGAGAAGCCGAGCCTGGTGTGGCGCAGCAGCCAGGTGATGAGCAGCGCCGCCGCCACGCCGATCACGAGGGTGGGTATGTGCACGCGCGTGCCCTCCCACAGCGGCAGGTACGTGGCGCGGTCGAAGCGGTCCGTGTAGCTGAAGCCGGTGAGGCTGCGCCCCCGCCAGGGCCCGTTGATGAGCCAGCGCACCACGTAGATGGCCACGTAATTGAACATGAGGGTGGTGATGATCTCGTTCACGCCCAGGCGCGCCTTGAGGTAGGCGGGCACCAGGCCGTACAACCCGGCCGCCACGAAGCCGGCCAGGTAGAGAGCTGGAATGGTGTACCAGCCCAGCGGCACGAACAGCGCTACCGCGGTGGCGGCTATGGCGCCAGCCAGGATCTGCCCTTCCGCCCCGATGTTCCAGAACCTGGCGCGCAGCGCCAGCGCCATGCCGGCGCCGGCTAGCAGCAGCGGGATGCTCTTGCGAATCACCTCGCCGAACCCGCGCTTATCCATCAGGGTGCGCTCTACCACCGTGGCGCCTGCGCTCAGGGGGTCCAGGCCGTAGAGGGCGAACAGGCCGAGCGCCACCAGCAGCGCCGCCAGGAACGCGCCGCCGCTAACCGCCACCAGCAGCCAGGCCGGTGCGGCTAGGCGCGGCACCCAGCGCAGTCGCGTCACGGCGTGCGGCGCCCTGCCGCGCGCGCGTTGGTGACTGCGGGTGCCTGCTGGGCGAGGGCGCTCACGCTTCGAGGCTCCCCGCCATCAGAAGCCCGAGACGCTGGACGCCCTCGTCGGTGGCGGCCTCAGCGACCGGCATCGAGCCGACGACGCGACCACCGAACATGACGAGCACGCGGTCAGCCAGCTTGATCAGTTCGTCCAGGTCTTCGCTTATCACGACCACGGCGGCCCCCCGTCCACGCTGCGCCAGGAGCAGCTCGTGCGTGTGGTTGGTGCTGCCGATGTCGAGGCCGTAGGTGGGGTGCGACGCGACCACGAGCCGCGGCTTGCCGGAGAGCTCGCGGGCCAGCACGATCTTCTGCACGTTGCCGCCGGAGAGCGTGCGCGCCTCGGTACGCAGGCTGGGGGTCCTTATGTCGAACTCCTTCACTGCCTTGGCCGCGAACTCCTCCGCCTTGCGCCAGTCGATGAGCACGCCCCTGGCGAAACCAGGGTCGCGCACCTGGCGCAGCACGAGGTTCTCCATGACGCTCATGGCGCCGACCACACCTTCGGTGCGGCGGTCTTCGGGGATGTACGCCACCCCGGCGGCGCGCACCTCGCGGGGGGTCAGGCGCCCGAGCTCCAGGCCGCCGAGTTTGACGCTGCCGCTGGTGGGTCGCGCCAGGCCGGCGAGCACCTGGGCCAGCTCGCTCTGGCCGTTGCCGGCCACCCCGGCGATGCCTATCACTTCGCCGGGCCTGACGCTGAAGGTGGTGCCTCGCAATGCGTCGACGCCGCGCGCTCCGCGTAGCCACAGGTCGTTCACCACCAGCAGCGGCTCCTGTTTGCTTACCACTCCGAGGCGTTGCGGCGACGCGACCTGGCGTCCGACCATCAGGCTCGCTAACTGGGAGGAGTCGGCCTCGCCCCGAACCAGGCGGCCGACCACGCTGCCGGCTCGCAGCACGGTTATTCGGTCGGCTACGCGCTGCACTTCGTTCAGCTTGTGGCTGATGAACACGACCGCGCGGTCGTCGGCGCGCATGCGCTCCACGACTTCGAACAGCGCGTCGGCCTCTTGCGGCGTGAGCACGCTGGTGGGTTCGTCGAGGATGAGCAGCTTGGCGCCTTGCATCAGGGCCTTGAGTATCTCTATGCGCTGTTGTTCACCTGGCGAGAGGGAGCTCACGCGGGCGTCCATGCTGACGTCGAGGCCGTAGCGTTCGGCTATCTCGCCGGCCTTGGCGCGCAGCTGCAGCGTGGGCCGCCAGAACGGCGCGCCGCGCTGTCCCAGCGCGAGGTTCTCGGCTACCGTGTGGCGGCGGGCCAGGTGGAAGTGTTGCGCTACGAGTCCGAGACCCAGTTCCATGGCGTGCCTGGGGTCACGAATGCGCATGGCGCTGCCCGCTACCCGGATCTCGCCTTCGTCCGGTTGGAGCAGCCCGTATAGCATGCTGATGAGGGTGGTCTTGCCTGCGCCGTTCTCGCCTAGCAGGGCGTGCACTTCGCCCGGCATTATGTCGAGGTCGATGCCGTTTGTCGCTACCACCCCGGGGAAGCGTTTCGTGAGTCCTCGGGTGCTCAAAAAAGGCAGCGCGGCGCCCGCTAGGTTTGCTTCGGGCATCCGCACTGCTTCAAGGTACCACGCTTGTGTTGGCGGGCTCCGGGTTCCCGGTACCTGCCGGATACTGGCTCAGGCGAGGGGCGAACTTGCGCCCTCCTGGCGGGCGTAGTAGGGGTTCTCGCCGGTGGCGTGATCGGTTACGTCCTGCACGCCGACTATCTCGGGGACGCTCTCGCGGAGCATGCGGTCGATGCCCTGCTTGAGGGTCACGTCGGCCGCTCCGCAGCCGTGGCAGCCGCCACCGAAGCGGATGAGGGCCACCCCGTCTTTCACGCCTTCGAGCGTTACGGCGCCGCCGTGGCTGGCCACGCCGGGGTTGACCTGACGGTCGATGACGTCCTGGACCTTCTGGGCGATGGGGTCGTCCCAGGTGGTGCCGGCGAAGAACAGCCGGAAGCCGGACTGCATGACGCCGTCGACGAAGTCGACGGTGGCGCCGTCGAGCTGGGCTGCGCTTTGGCGGTCGAGGTACACGTCGAAGCCCGACTCGCCTTGAACCTGGTCGTCGTCGCGCTTGTCTTCCGGCTTAACGAGCCACAGGCGCTGCTCGGCGCGGTTGCCCGCGATACGCAGCGCCGTGACTCCCTGACTGCGCTGCGCTTCGATGAAGTGCAGCACGCGGTCCTTGGCGGTATCGGTGAAGCTGATCACGCGCCTAGCCTAACTGATGCCGCCTGGTCACCTGCGTAGCTCGGTGACACTACAGGACTTGCATGACGTAGTGGTCGGTGGCGCGCTCCAGCCCCTCGAGGTTGGCCACGTAGACGCCGCGGGTGCCCTCGAGCGCGCCTTCGCTGCGGAGCTCACCGAGGATGCGCGTGATGGTTACACGGCTGGAGCCGGTGAGGTCGGCCAGGTCCTCGTGGGTGAGGGCCAGTGGGAGCTTGATGCCGCCCTTGGCGCCGCTGGTGAGGCCGTTGTCGGACGGCAGCCCGAACTGCTGAGCCAGGCGGAGGAAGGCGCGCGTGACGCGGGCGCCGACGGGCATCTCGGCCTCGTCGAGCATCTCGCGAGAGCGGCGCAGCTGGCGCGCCAGGCTGCGCAGGACGTAGTCGCGCAGGTTGCGGTCGTTCATGGCCTGCTGCGGGTCGATGGGAGTGAGGCACGCGTCGTGAACCGCGACCACGGTTTCGGCGTGGTTACCGCCGTCGAGAGCGGAGAGGCCCAGAACGTCGCCTGCGCCGTACAGGTCGGCGATGCGATCACGACCGAGGCTGGTGGGTACTACAGCCTTGAGCACGCCGTGATTGACGATGTAGAGGCTGCTGGCCTCGCGATCGGCTTCGTACAGCACCTGACCAGGCTCGAGCGTGCGGGTCGGCAGCGCCAGTCCGCTTGGCACTATTGCGGGAGCTTGGCAGCTGCTCGGGGTTTCGAGGTTCTCGAAAGTATCGAGCATAGTGCACCTTCCTTCTTGAGCCGCATGCGCGGCAGAGCACGAATGTTTGGAACCCGGCGTTCGGGTGGTGCCGCCTGCGCCGGCGGCTGGACCCCTTGTACGAGTGGCGCGTATGGCGCTGCACCCAGGGCCCGAACGACTACAAAAACTATAGCATGGCTTTACACCATTGTCCATAGCCCGCATGTAGTATGAACGCGCGATGAGAGCCGTGCTGGACGGGACAAACGCGCAGCGCTCGAAGCAGGTTGACAGGAGCGCGCGAACACCTTAGCATTTAAGGCATATGGCACAAGGTGACGCCGCCCAACCGCTCTCCCCTGCGCAGGAGCGAGTTTACCAGCGGCTCCTCGAGCATCAGCGGCGCACCGGTCAGCTGCCCGATCTATCGGACATGGCTCGCAGCATGGGCGTTCACTACGTGACGCTCAAACAGCACCTCGACGCTCTGCAGACCAAGGGTTACCTCACGTTCGAGAGCCGCGGTCGCGGTCGCTCCCCCCGCTTGGAGCTGCCAGCCGAGGCCACCGGCATACCGCTCATAGGCGACATCCCTGCCGGCGCACCCGGCATAGCAAGCGCCCACGTTGAGGCCTACCTGCCCAACCTGGCCGCCAGCGGAGCGCTGCGCTCCGACTTCGCGCTGAGGGTGCACGGTTACTCGATGGCAGACCTGATCCAACCAGACGACATCGTCCTACTCGCCGCCGTTCGCCTCGCCAGCAGCGGTCAGATATGCGCCGTGCGAGTAGGCGAGGACGACGTCACCCTCAAGTACGTGGACGCCCTGCCCAACGGTCACTACCGGCTAAGGCCGCACAACCCCGAGTACGAGGCCTTAACGGTCCACGGCAGCGAGCTCACGATCGACGGCGTTTACCGCGGCCTGCTGCGCGGCTCGGCCGCCGAGAGCCTGCTGCTGCCCAACTGAGGCTAGGCGCTCCCGCCTATGGCGCCGGCCGAGTGCAGCTCAGCCAGCTCCTCCTCCGACAACCCCAGCTCGCGCGCCAGCACCGCCTTAGTGTTCTGCCCCAGCAGCGGCGGCACCGGAGCCGCTCCCGGCTCCGGCCTCAGGTCCAGCGGCCGGCCATCCGGGCCGCGCGCGTGCCACAGCGGACTCGCCACCATGTCGAGCGCCCCGATCAACGGGTGCTGGCCGGTCACCACCGCACCGCGCGCCTGCGCCTGCGGCTCCGCCAACGCCTCGTCGAGCCCCATGACCTTCGTGGCCGGAACGCCGGCCGCCACGCACGCGGCCACCAGTTCATCGGTCGCCATCTCGGCCACCCGCTGCTGCAGCAGGGGCACCAGCTGCTCCCTGTTGGCCACGCGGCCATCGTTACTGGCGTAGGCACCCTCAGACCACTGCGGTCTGCCGAGCACCTGGCACAGGTTGGCGTACTGCCGGTCGTTGCCCACCGCCAGCACCACCGCGCCGTCCGCCGTCTCGAACGCCTGGTACGGCACGATGTTGGGGTGGGCGCTGCCCAGCTTGGCGGGCGCCTCACCCGTTATCAGGGTGTTCTGCGCCTGGTTCACCTGGCTAGCCAGCGCCACGTCGAACAGCGAGACGTCGAGGTGAACCCCCGTGCCTGTGCGGCTCTTATGCCGCAAGCCCGCCAGTGCGCCCACCGCCGCGTGCACACCCGTTAGCACGTCGATCCAGGCCACCGACAGCTTGACCGGCGCGCGGCCCGGCTCGCCCAGCATGGCCATCAGGCCCGAGAACGCCTGCATGGCGCCGTCGTAACCCGCCTCGGCGGCGCGAGGCCCAGTCTGGCCGAAGCCGGTGATGGACACGTAGACCACGCCCGGGTTGTCCCGCGCCACAGCAGCGTAGTCGAGGTCGTAACGCGCCAGGTCACCGACCTTGAAGTTCTCCACCACTACGTCGGCCCTGCGCGCCAGCGACCGCACGAGTTCGGCGCCCTGCGGGCTCTTGAGGTCTATGACCACGCTCTCCTTGCCGCGGTTCACGGACAGGTAGTAACCACTCTCGCCGCCCGGGTAGGGCGGCCCCCAGCGGCGCGTGTCGTCGCCCGAAGGCGACTCGATCTTGATCACCCGCGCTCCCAGGTCCGCCAGCAGCTGAGTGCAGTAAGGACCGGCCAGGACGCGGCTCAGGTCCAGGACCAGCAACCCGTCAAGCACCGCCAGCGCCCCCCGTCACGGCGAAACGAAACCCGGCACGAGCTGCGCGTCGAACGGTCGCGCCATGGCCGACAGCGCGCGGTCCGGACGGTCCGTAATGAGGCCATCGACATCCAGAGCCAGCAACCTGTCCATCTCGGCGCGCTCGTTGATGGTCCACACCTGCACCCGCAGGTTGCGAGCCTGCGCCGCCTCCACGAAGTGCGGCGTAACCACCGTGAGGCTGCCCTGCGCCACGGGCACCTGCAGCGCCTGGAAGGGCGGGCTGTACAGCGCCGCCAGCCGGGCACGCGCCAGGACGTAGAACAGGGTCACCTCCATGCGCGTGGCGGAGGTGGCAACCTCTGGGCACGCCTGCCGGAAGGCCCGCATGGGCGCACTGTGGAACGAGGCCACCATTACCCGCAGGGCGTCGCCGCCCGCCCGCAGCTGCTCGCATAGGAGACGCCCGGCCGCCTCGGAGTCCTGTTTCAGTTCTATGTTCACGGCCGTCGTCGGTGCGCCGCTCAGGACCTCCGCCAACGTAGGGATGGTCGTGCCCTGCCCCCGGTAATGGAACTCCCCGGTAGCCGCCGAACTCGGCCCGTTAACCGTCCATCTGTAACCCGCGTCCAGCGCGGCCAGTTCCGCTGCTCGCAGGTCAGCCACCGCGCCAGCGCCGTCGGTGGTGCGGTCAACGGTGGAGTCGTGGATGACCCGGAAGACCCCGTCGGCGTCCTGGTGGACGTCGACCTCCAGCACGTCGGCGCCAAGCGCGACCGCACCACTGAACGCCCGCATGGTGTTATCGGGCCAGAGCCTCTGCCCGCCGCCGTGCGCCAGCACCAGCCGGCTCTCACTGAACTGGTCGAAGTAGGCGTGCTCAGCTGCTGGCTTAGCCAGCAGGGCCAGCACGCCGTAGGCCGCTGCCAGAACGACCACGAACACGAGCAACCCTCGTAAGAACCGCATGTAGCCTCCGGTCAACCTGAACTCCTGGGCAGTGTAACCGTCAGCCTCGCAGAGCAGCCGCACACCCGGAGGGCACGACGGCGCGGTTCGGCGCCTAAGCGTATGGTTGTTGCATGCAGTCCCGTTCTCCCGGCGCCAGCTCCGGCGCGCTCCCCGATCTGACCAGTTACCAGGCGGTTCTGTTCGACCTGGACGGCGTTCTTACCCCCACGGCCGAAGTGCACATGCGGGCCTGGGCCGCGCTGTTCGAGCCGTTCCTGGCGTCGCTGGGCGACGAGCGCCCCTACACAGAGCAGGATTACTTCGACCACATCGACGGCAAACAGCGCTACCAGGGGGTCGCCGAACTGCTGGCCTCGCGAGGCGTGGAGCTGCCCTGGGGCGATCCGGGCGACGCGCCCGACGCGCGCACCGTGTGCGGGCTGGGTAACCGCAAGAACCTCGTATTCCAGCAGGTGCTCGAGGAGCAGGGCGTGAAGCCGTACCCCGGCTCGCTGGCCCTTTTGGACCGGCTGGAAGCCGCCGGCACCCGCATGGCGGTCGTCTCAAGCTCGCGGAACGCCCGCACCGTCCTGGCGGCGGCGGGGCTCGCGCAGCGCTTCGCGGTCGTGGTGGACGGCGCCTCCGCGGCGGCTGAGGGTCTGCCTAGCAAGCCCGACCCGGCCACGTACCTGCGCGCAGCCCAGCTTCTCGACACGCCCGCCGCCGCCGCGGTGGTGGTGGAGGACGCTCTGTCCGGCGTGGAGGCCGGCCGCAGGGGCGAGTTCGCGCTGGTGGTGGGCGTGGATCGCGGCGCCGGCGCCGCAGCCCTAACCAGCGCTGGCGCCGACCTGGTAGTGGCGGACCTGGCCGAGCTGGTGCACGCCGGCGCCCCTGGCTTCTCGGGCCCCTCACGTTTCGGCTCCGACGAGTGGCGCCTGGTCGAGAGCAGCCCCCCGACCGATGCCCAACGCGGCGCCGCCGAGACGCTCTTCGCGGTAGGCAACGGCTACCTGGGCCTCAGAGGCAACCCGGACGAGGGCGGCCTTGCCTACGAGCACGGCACGTTCATCAACGGCTTCCACGAGACCTGGCCCATCCACTACCCGGAGAAGGCTTACGGCTTCGCGGAGGTAGGGCAAACGATCCTCAACCTGCCGGACGCCAAAACGACCACCCTAGAGGTCGACGGCGAACAGCTGGACCTAGAAACCAGCGAGCTTGTGGAGTACGAGCGCGTGCTCGACATGGGCAAGGGCACCTTGCAGCGCAGGCTCGTCTGGCGCCTGAAGTCAGGCGCGCGCGTGGCGCTGAGCACGCGCCGCATGGTCAGTTTCGTGCACAAGCACCTGGCGCTCCTCAGTTACACGCTCACGCCGCTAGACGCCGACGCCGATGTGACGTGGCGGTCGCTGCTGCTTGACAGGCAGGCCGAGCCGGAGGCGACCCGACCAGACGAAGCCGACGGCGGCGCTGGGTTCGACCCGCGCCAGTCTGAGGATATGAGCGGAGCGCTGAGACCGGCGCTGCACGGCGTTACCGACGCGGACGCCACCTACCTGGCTCACGTCACGCGCGGCTCTGAGCTGGGTCTGGCGGTCATGGCAACGCATCTGCTCGAGGGCGCCAGCGCCGCGCCGGTTACGCACGCCGAGGCGCGGCGCGCCGAGACCGCCTACTCGTTCAGCGCCGCTAAGGGTAAGGGCGTCACGCTACACAAGCTGGTGGCGTACCACGACGGCGGCGCCGACGAACTGCCGGAGCTGGTGGCGGCCGCTGGTGAGACCCTCAACACCGCCCTCCGCCGGGGTGCGGCCGCCCTGTTCGAAGAGCAGGCGACCTGGCTGGCTGAGTTCTGGGCGGACGCCGACGTGCAGGTGGCGGCGCAGCCCGCGGTTCAGCAGGCCCTCAGGTGGAACCTGTTCCAGTTGCTGCAGTCCGCGGCGCGCGCCGATGGGCGCGGCGTGTCGGCCAAGGGGGTCAGCGGCAGCGGCTACTCGGGACACTACTTCTGGGACACCGAGATCTACGTCCTGCCCTTCCTCATTCACTCCCGGCCCGAGATGGCGCGCAACGCGCTGCTGTTGCGTTACGGCATGCTGCCCGCCGCCAGGCGCCGCGCGGCCACCATGTCGGAAGCCGGCGCACTGTTCCCGTGGCGCACCATCAACGGTGAGGAGGCCTCCGCCTACTACCCGGCGGGCACGGCGCAGTACCACATCAACGCCGACGTGGCTTACGCCATCGCGCGCTACTTGCACGCCACGGGTGACGAGGAGTTCATGGCGGCGCACGGCGTGGAGATGCTGGTCGAAACGGCGCGGCTCTGGCTTTCGCTGGGGTTCTTCAAGGCGCGTACGGGACAGTTCCACATCAACGGGGTCACGGGCCCGGACGAGTACAGCGCGGTGGTAGACGACAACTTCTACACCAACGTCATGGCGGCGTTCAACCTGAGGTTCGCAGCGGACGCCCTTGCCCAGTTGGAGCGCAGCTCCCCTAGTGCGCACGAGGGCCTGGTCAGCAGGCTGAGCATCCAGGCAGGTGAGCCGGCGGAGTGGCGCCGCGCCGCTGAGGCCATGGCGCTGCCGTACGACGAGGAGCTGGGTGTTCACCTGCAGGACGCCCGCTGGCTCGAGCGTGAGCGCTGGGACTTCGAGGGAACCCCAGCCAGCAAGCGCCCGCTGCTGCTTCACTTCCATCCGCTCGTCATCTACCGTCACCAGGTGCTCAAACAGACCGACCTCGTCTTGGCGCTGTACCTGCAGTCGGGCCTGTTCACGCTGCCGCAGAAGCGGGCGGATTTCGATTACTACGACCCGCTCACGACCGGCGATTCATCGCTGTCGGCCGCCGTGCAGAGCATCGTGGCGGCTGAGGTGGGCCACGCCGAACTGGCGCTAACGCACTTCGAGCAGATGCTCTATACCGACCTGGCTGACCTTCACGCCAACACGGCTGACGGCGTGCATGTGGCGTCGGCCGGGGGTACCTGGCAGGCGGTGGTCGCGGGCTTCGGGGGCGTTCGGGAGGACGGCGGCGTGCTGCGGTTCGATCCGCGCCTTCCGGCCGCCTGGCGCTCGCTGGCGTTCGTGGTCCGCACTCGGGGAGCCAAGGTACGGGCCCACATCAGTCACAGCGAGGCGCGCTTCGAGCTGCTGGAGGGTGCTGAGGCGAGCTTCGAGGTCAGGGGTAAGCCGCTGCGGCTGTCCGGCCCCGAGCCGGTGTCCGTGAGCCTGTAGTCAGCGCCTCTGCGGTTCAGCCCTTGACGGCGCCGCCGAGGATGCCCTGCACGAAGTAGCGCTGGAACGCGAAGAACACGAACAGTGGCACGACCATCTGCAGGAAGGCGCCTGGCGCGATGACGTCGACGTTCTGGCCGAAGGCGCGCGTTTGGCGCTGGATGGCGGCGGTCAGCGGCGCGGAGGCCGGGTCGGCGAACACCATGGCGATCAGCAGATCGTTCCACACCCACAGAAACTGGAAGATGGTCAGCGATGCTATAGCGGGCAGCGCCAGCGGGATGAGGATGCGGGCAAAGATGATCAGGTCGTTAGCGCCGTCCACGCGGGCAGACTCGAACAGTTCGCGTGGCACGCCCACGAAGAAGTTGCGCAGCAGGAAGATGGCGAACGGCAGGCCGAACCCGACGTGGAAGAGCACCACTCCGGGGATCGTGCCGAAGAGACCCAGGTCGCCGAACAGCCTGGCTAGCGGTATGAGCGCGATCTGCAGTGGCACCACCAGCAGGCCGACCACGATAAGGAGCAGCGTGTCGCGGCCGCGGAACTTGATCCACGACAGCGCGTAGGCGGCGCCGGCGGCGATCGCCACCACGAGGATCGTGGTGGGGACCGTGATGTAGACGGTGTTCCAGAACGATCTGATGATGTCGGGGTTCTCGAGCAGGGCGCGGTAGTTGTCGACCATGAGGCTGCTGGGGTTGGCCAGCGCCGTCCACCAGCCGCTGTTGGCTATCTCGCCGGAGGAACGCAGCGACTGTATGAACAGTACGAAGACGGGCAGGAGCCAGAACAGGGCGATGGCCATGAGCACTATCTGCATGGCGCCTGTGGACACGAACCGGGCTAGGCGCGTCATCCGCTCCTCCTGAAGTTGCGAATGTTGAAGAGCATGGCGGGGATGATCATTATCAGCAGCAGCATGGCGAGGGCGCTGCCCAGCCCGAAGTCCCTGGCGCCACCGAACGAGGCGCGCCACATCTCGAGCGCCAGCACGTTGGCGTAGGGCTGCATGGACTCGGGCGCGATGATGTAGACCAGGTCGAAGATCTTGAGGACGTTGATGACGGTGGTCACCAGCACCACCATGAGGATCGGCATGAGCACCGGCACGGTCACGTGCCGGAACACCTGCAGTTCGGTGGCGCCGTCGGTTCGCGCGGCCTCCTGCAATTCGCGGTCGAGGCTCGACAGGCCAGCCCCGATGATGACGACCGCGAAGCCGGTCTGCATCCAGATGTAACCGATCATGATAGCGATCGTGATGAACGTGGGCCCGAGCCAGGCTATGCCGGGGTGCGGCGCTCTGAACGCCGAGGCGGCCAGCTGCACCCTGTGCTGGGCGCCCGACTGCACGTCGAACGAGAAGCGGCCCGACTCGTCGGTGAGCGTTCTGGCAACCACTTGGTCGTCGCTCATGAGTCGCACCGGCACGTTAGGCATGCCCCTCTCGGCCGGGTCGATCTCTCCGACCGTGCCGCCAGGCGAGAAGTCGAGCCACACCACGCCCGCCACGCTGCCGGGCGTGGCCGCTGGCGCCAGGGCGGCCTGGGCTTCTTGAGGCAGCGCGTTGGCTTGCACGCCGACCAGGCCCAGGTAGATGGTGTCGCCGGCGGTGACGCTGATGGTCGATTGGAAGCCGCCCCCTTCGAGCGCCTCTAGCGGCGCCTCGCGTGAGGCGCGCGCGGTGGGGTACTCGCCGGGCGGTTGGAAGATATGTGCCACGCTGCGCACCATGGCGTTGGCGGTGCCGACCTCGGGGCTGGCCGCGAACAGGAAGCGGAAAGTGACGCCGGCCGCCAGTCCGCTTACCACCAGCGGCATGAAGATCGCCATGCGGAAGGCGGAGCGCCACGGTAGCCGGTTGGAGAGCACCGCGAAGATAAGGCCGAGCGCGGTGATTATGGGCGGCACAACCAGCACCCAGATGAGGTTATTGCGCACCGCGATGAGCGTGCGCGGCTGGGTGAAGATCTGTTCGTAGTTGGCCAGCCCTACGAAGTTGTTGCCGGACGCGTCGAACGTGCTGCGCACGCCGGTGAAGATTATCGGGTACACGAGTAGCGCCCCGAGGATTATCAGGGCCGGCCCCAGGAAGGCGCTGACCTTCAGAAAAAGCACAACCGCGCGCCCCGTCTTGTTAGCGCGGGGCGCGCGGTTGTCTTTTACTGCCGTCGCCACTTAGGCGAGTTTACCCCTTACTGGAACGCGGCGGACGCTTCCGACTCGAGCTGGAACGCGATGCCGTCGACGTCGTGGCTCTGGAGGAACTCCACGAGCAGGCCCCACATGCCCTGACCACTGGTGCCACCGAAGGCGGCGGGCTGCAGGTCGGACATGTCGAAGCGGAACACCTCGGCCTGCTGCAGGGCCGTTGCGGACTGCTGGAGTACCTCGTCAGGGTAGACGGAGACGTCGACACCCTGGTTGGGCGAGGTGTACCCACCCAGCGCGGCCCAGACCTCGGCGGCGGCCGGGGTGGCGAGGAAGCGCATGAGCTGCGTGGCGGCTTCGTTGTCGGTGAACTGCACGGCTACGTCGCCACCGCCAACGACCGCGGGACCGGAGCCGGCTACGGACGGGAAGGCCACGAAGCGGGCGGTGGTGCCG
>Ga0265293_10003686_pt1 | contig 28143 bp, 33 predicted proteins | sample Munlanlewell138R_FD_192505 | JGI IMG/M metagenome (GOLD analysis project Ga0265293, IMG submission 192505) | Leachate microbial communities from a municipal landfill in Southern Ontario, Canada - Leachate well 138R | ecosystem: Engineered > Solid waste > Landfill > Unclassified | place: Canada...
GACTTGAAATTGAGGGGTTTTTGAGCTTAATAAGGCATGTTTTAGATGATAGTTTATTTAATCGATATATATAAAAAAACACCCCAAGTCAATTAAGACTTAAGGTTAGTTTTTTATTTGTTTAAGAGTTACGCACCAAGCACAACTACTATATTAAAATCATCAAATCTTTTATAGTAAAACTTAAAAAAATTAGTTGATAAAAACAACCACATGTTGGCTGCATTTAGTTCCACTACAATTTCAGATATATTAGTTCCTAAGTTTTCATAAACAGTTACTTGATTAAAACCATCAAACTCTATTTGTGATTTAATACAATATTTTTTAGGATTGTTGGTTAGTGGTTCATCTAAAAGAGATAAATCATTTTTATTTTTTAAATGAATTAAATGTAATTCTTCTTTTGTAGTATAATTTGCTTTTTCAAAATTCTTATTTGTTGTGAAAACATAAAGTGGTTTATACACACCATCTTTCAAACAAAAACAACCACCATCATTCATATCTTCCAACTCATAATCAAAAAAATGTTCTGACTCACAAACTTTTTTAAATGCTTCTTTTTTCATCTTAAACTCCTTATATCTTTTATTTATAATTCAACAATATTATATTAAGTTATTCTGTTAAGATAAATCTTCACTTTTATTAAAATATTTTTTTAATTACCAAAAGTAGCTTCAAACTTCTTCCTCATAAAAGGATATATTAAAATGTCAATTATCTCATCATCTCTATATCTATAAAAGAAATGAGTTTCATCAATTATCACACGTGTCCATTCATAATTCATCAATAAATCTAAACTAAATAAACTTACTGAGGTTGTATTTATAGATCCTGAACTATTTGAATGATTGTTCGTGGTAGTAGTTACAAACTCTACATTAGGAATCTCAGTAAATCTTTTATCACAAGTTACTTTAAGTGTCTCACGAACTCCTGGTGCTTCTCTTTTAGTTGTACTAAAAGTTATAAAATCAAAATCAGTTTTACCTTCAATATAATCATCAGCATCATTCACAATAATAGTACAGAAATAATTTTTATCATTGTTGATCTTCTTAGTTTTATTTGTGAAATATAAATTAAAGTACTTTGGATCATAATTGAAACAACTACATATAGATTCAATTTCTTTTTTGTAATTAAAATCATTGTTTTTCATCTTTATCAATCTCCTTCTTTTAGTTAGTTGTAAATTTAACTTTTAATTGATCTTTATCATAAAAATAAGATATACACCAGTGATTTATTTTAATAGTTCTCATTATTGTGTCAGTTGGTTTTATCTCAATCTCACACAAGGTTTTATCCCATTGTCTATTAAATTCTGGTACAATAAATTGCATTATAGATATTTTAGAAGTAGTGATATAAATGTCAGTTACTATATCTTCTACTTGTCTTGTCGATATGGTTATTATTTCATTTGTTTCTATATCAACATATTCAATAAAGTTTCTTATTGTATAATTAGATAACTCCATTTCTAAGTGTATTTTTTTATCAGAAGTAGTATAAGTTTTTTTAATTTCCATAATCTTTATTCTTCATCTAATTCTTTACATGCTATTAAAATAAATTCTTTATCATTTGCTTTTATGAAATACATGTAGTCTGATAAATCAATAAGCTTCAATAATTCTTTTATTTTTTTATTAGATCCACTATAAGTCTTTGTACCTTTTATAAGAGTCCCAAAGTTACCTTCAGGGAAGTTCATATGTTTACCTGCACTAATCATCTCTAAATCTTGATAAGAAATAGTTGAAATACAAGATACATAAAATTGTTTATTTAATGCTTGTTGAATTATATCAATTAATTTATTGAATTGATTTAAAAACAATGTAGCATTATCAAATATTTGATTTAAAGTTGTTTTACTTAAATAAGTTGTCTTCATCTTTATTCAATCTCCTTTTGTTTTTTTTAGATTCAATAAAAAAAGGAACCCTTTTAAGAGTTCCTTTAGTTTTAACTTTTTGTTTTTTACATTAAATCTTCTCTCTCTTTATGAGAGTTAAATTTTACTTTGTTGAGTTCTACATCATAGTAGAACCCCCCATTCTTTTTTTTACATATGTTGTAACTAACAACATAGTTGTTAATTACAATGTATGTGTTTTTCATAACATTTTCAACCCATCTTATTGGGGTTGAGACTTCAACCCCTTCACAGTTAAAATAGAGGTAATTTGGATATACCCCTAATTCAACCATGTCGTATTTTTTTGTGTTGAGGTTAAGATTTTTATTTTTAACTCTCAACAAAACACCTTCAGGAACATTGTGATCCTGATTTATTGTTAGTGATTGATTCACGGAAACAAAATATGTTTTGTTTCCTTGTTGTTTTTTAATTTCTTTCATAATCTAACTCCTTTATATCTTTTATTTATAATTCAACAATATAATATATAGTAAATCTGTCAAGAACTATTTTAATTTATTTTTAATTTAATTTGTAAAGGTTTAAATTATAGAGACTTATGAATCAAAAATATTTTTTATAATCTATAAATAAACTAAATGTTTTACATCTCAAAGTGTTTTTATTGAATAAAAAACGGTTTTTTTAAGAGATTATTTATTTCTTAATTCCTCACAAACATCAACTAACTTATTTTTAAGATCATCTAATTTTTCATTTATGATTAAAAACAAATCTTTATTTGTCAAGACAGAGTTATAAATTATTGTAAAATAAAACTCTATAATTGATTTATCATAAGAAATATTGCATCAATAGCTTCTTCTAAGGTTTTTAATTCTTCGTTCATCTTATTAATCTCCTTATTTATGTTTAAAAATGGTATCCCCAATGGGGTACGATCCCATGTTTCTGGTTTTAGAGACCAGCGTCCTAACCACTAGACGATGGGGACAAGTAATGTAGTAAATATAATCATTAAAAGGAGTTAAAATAAATTATATAAATTACTACATTTATGATTAATATTATATTGATAATTACTTAGATAGTTTATCTATCTCGTATTTCTCTATATCTGCGCTAAGCGTTGTCACAGTTATATAGTTTCAATATAATAGATTGTGTTTTGATTTTTTCACTCTATAAACTTTTTAAATATATTTACTTTATTATTATAACAGTATTTTTAAAAAAGTAATATTATAAATTATATTTTTTCTAATACTAAATTATATCTTTATCAAAACATATCTATAACTAAAATCCTTTCCACTTAACAGCATTCCATTTATAAGAATCACGCTACTTCTAAAAACCTTTAGTCTAAATATATTTAAAGCTTCCATCATTGCTAAAAACTTTAAAATCTAAAAAATATGTATGCTTTTTATTATCTTCAGCAATATATTTAATTTTATCTTTTGTATACTACCAATCTTTAATCTAGTTTAACTATTTCATTTTATCTAAGATTTTACACATTCTAACCTAATATGTACCTTGAACATGTAATCTTCCAATTGAAGTATTTACATAAATCCAACTACAATCTCCGCCTGCTATTTGTTTTGTACCATTAGCATAAGCAGATTTAATTTGTTTAGATTTCCATAAACTTCCTTCAGGCGTTCTTAACCACTATACATAGCACTAATGATTACAAAATTTTTTATTGTCTCTTTTTGTTTTAAATTGTTTTCTACAATATTTGCAAACCTTAATCAACTATTTTTTCATTTTTAATTCATTAGCCTTTTTAACCTTTTCACTATTTTTAGCCGATAAAGATTTTTTTAATTTATCTTGCTAAGACCACTATCTTGAATTTGCACAACTTCTTGAGCAAAATTTAGTATATTTACCTTTTTTAAATTCATTCTATGTTAATATTTTAAAATACTATTTACCACATTTTTTACAATTAAACTTATATTCTTTTCTTTCTTTAATATTTATTTTAGATAATCTTTTAGTGTTTTGTTTAACTTTATCACTATTTTTACAAGACTAACTCATTTTTATTTTATACTACTAAGTCCACGTACGACTATTAGCACAAGATAATGAACAATTCTTTTTATATCTACCTTTATTATAATCGTTCTAACTAAGTAATACACTATACTATTTTCCACATTTTTGACAATTGAATTTATATTCTTTCTTCTACTTTTTCATTAAAATTATATTTCCTTTTTATTTTTCTATAATTATAATTATTATAAAAAAATAAAAATCGTACATATATTTTGAATTGAACACTCCATTTTTTAATGGTATCCCCAATGGGGTACGATCCCATGTTTCTGGTTTTAGAGACCAGCGTCCTAACCACTAGACGATAGGGGCACTATTAAAAATTTTAAAGATCCTTGTATAAGTCAATATATAAGTTTAAGTTATTCTGTCAAGTTAAATTTTTGTTTATTTTAAGTTATATTTATCAAGTGATTCTATCACTATTATATATTTCTGATCTATATAATCAATAGTAATTAAACCGTGTAAAGTAGGTATATAAATACCACCCTCAGGTATAGTGTATTCAGCTAAACTATAATCATCAGAAGGATTAGTTAAATAGAAACTATTTGTTAGATCTTCTTTAAATTTTAAGATAGCTACAAGATTATATTTATTATCTTTTAGATTAAACCATGTTATCTAAATTACTTTTTTATCATCTTCATCTTTATAGATATTAGCAAAGTATTTTAAATTATGATCATTACTACTTGTATCTATAGAGATGAGATCATTAAAACTTTTTTTTTCACTCATTCTATATATCCTATTATATTATTTTTAATTTAAAAAAATAAGCCACCCTTACAGTGGCTTACTTAGTATAAACCTATTCTTTATTTTAAGCTTTTTTTAGTACTAATTTCAATTGCCTTATAGCAATCATCCTTAGAACCAAATTCACTTAAGAATAGGTTGTTATGGAGGAATTTAAAAGTTTCTAATTTTTTTACTTCTTCTGATAAGTCTATAATGTTTTTAAAACTATCAGGAGCTTCAGATACAGTCTGTACCCTCCACCCTCTTTTATCCATGCTTGGATATATTGCAAAATTTATTTTATCATTAGGGTTATTTTTATTATACTCATGTACCGATTCAGTATATGGTACATAAGTTTCAAATTCGATATAATTATCAACTTTATTATTAATAGCAGCCTCAGCTAAATCAATAGCTGCTTTTTTAGAATCATTATTTCTTTTTTTATTTTTAGCCACTTGAATAAATGGCTTAAGATTATCAAAGACATCATCAGCAAACATGATAGCTTCAATAAACAATTCATCTATTTCTCTTTCATCGTTCCAAGTTGGATTAAAGTCAGATATAATGCCACTAAGAATATCAGTGGCTTCTAAACCATTATCAATCATTGCAATTGATTTTAAAGCAACTGATTGATAAGCATCAATACCATCCAACGTAAAATCAAAAAACATTTGATTTAACTCTTGTAGTTCAAAGTCTTTCTGGTGGTGATCTAACCACCTATCATCAACCTTGTTGCCAACGTCAATAATATATCCACCGTTATCGTGGATATGGTTTAAGCAGTCTATGTTTCTTGTTCTACAGACTGCAACATTTTTAAATTTTCTAAGTAGTAGCATTATAGCTACTACTTCATGTGCGTGGAACTTACCATTGTGAGTTCCAACAACAACACTATTTCTTTTAAATTCTTGGATAACCTCTTCTTCATTAATTGTTCTAATTTTTAATTCCTTTTTCATGATTAACTCCTTTATATTCTTTATTTAATTACCAATATAAATATATAAGTTATTCTGTCAAGATAAATCTTCAACTATTTTTATTTTCTTTATTTTTACCGTGATAAAACTTTAAATTATAGTCATTTAAATCCTGCAATAATTTATCAATCTTAGCTTCACTTGAAACGTCTTCTATCACATCTTGCATAGAATTGAGTACTTTTTGATAAGAAACTACTTCATCAATATCTCTTCTTAGTGTTTTTTTATTGTCTTTATTCATTTTTAAGCATCTCCTTTTTTTCTCATATCAATATAATCTTTTATTTTTAGTTCTAAGGATCCATCAATAGAAATATGAATTTTATTTTTACCCTCTATAGATACAAAACCAGTATCTATATAATCTTCATCATCGTTCTCTATTTTATAGAAAACATCAAACTTCATATCATTGTAATCTGAAACTAATTGTTTATCGTTTATAGTGGTATGATCTAAACTATTTAATTTCTCTTCTAAAGTTAGATCTAACTCATCATAAAGCTTTGTAACTATCATCAATTAACTCCTCATAGTGTTTAAAATTATTGTAGTAGTGAGGGAATAAATAAAACCAGTTCGACAACTGTTCAGAAGTATCTATATCCCAAATTATATATCTATTTAAAATTCTATCATCCATTACTATTATATATAAAGATCGATCCCAATCATCAATTACTTTAGGTTTACCTTCTATATCTTTCCATTTATAATTGTTTATACCATGTTTATTTAAAATAGTAAATGCTGGTTTAAATTCAAAGTAACCTTTATTACTATGATCAACATTTACTAAGATCCTTGTACTAAATCTTAATCTATTTTTTGTTTCTTGTATCATATATAAACTCCTTTTATTTAATTTAAATAAGTCTCAAGCATACATATAAAATATACCCCTTATTAAGCTCAAAAACCCCTCAATTTCAAACGATCTATTCTACTTGGTATAAAAGTATGCTTGAGACAATAGATTTGATTTTATTCAGGTATTTTACAATCAAACCATTTATATATTGTATTAAACTTTCTAATCCTTTGGTTTAATTCTAAATTCTGTTCTTCTACATATTCAAGTTCTTCTATTAAGCAATCAACTTCATCTTGTATCATGAATAAATCATCTTCTGCATCATCTAAATCTGCTTGTATATGTAATAATAATTCTTCTTGTTCTTTAACAAGTTTATTTAGTCTTACATTCTCTTCAATTAGATCATCTACATTAGAAAGTAGTTCATCTTTTAGATTTAATTCTTTCCTAAGATCTTTATATTTTTCATAATTTAAATCCTTTGTTTCAGATGCACACTTATAACATTCATCTTTCTTATTAATAACTACATCTTCTTCTGGTAGTGTATCATATGTAATTGTGTCTCCATTATCAAGTGTAATAGTATAAGTATAATTTCTTTTTTTTAAATCTTTCATTTTTTTAATCTCCCGTTTTTTTAAATTATTATTTTTTTAAAGATAAAAAAAAGACTCAACTTTTACATTGAGTCCTAAAACATTTTTTTTGTTTTATTTTTAATTGTTTAATCTAATATATATTTCCTCCTTGTCTTTATTTTTTGCATAGATCCACTGACCTATACAACGATTTGATTTTGTATTAATTAATGGTCTTGCACTATAAGCAGTTCTATTTTTAAAACTGCTTGAGAAGTCCCAGCTTCTCATATCCATATTAATATAACAAGTATCCATTAAAGAGTAAAACTCTTTAGATCCTTTTAATATCTTTTTCATGATTAACTCCTTTATATTCTTTATTTAATTACCAATATAAATATATAAGTTATTCTGTCAAGCTAAATCTTTATTTATTTTAAAAATAATTTCTAAATCATTTATATATAAAACTTTAGGAGTTAAAATAATTTACTTAAGACTTTAACGGTAAAGTATAATTTTTAATCTGTTCATTAAAATACCTATCAGTCATGGTAGAAATAAAGTCTCTTGCTATCATTTCATTGTTAGGTGTGTTGTCAATATAATATTGAGCTTTACTATTTTTAAATTGTTTATATATGGTTGTATCATAGTTAAAATTATTTAAATCATTTAGATAAGTTTCAAATAAAAAATTCATTGAGAATTTGATTATATCATTAAAATCATTAACTTTCTCATGTTTATAAATCATCTTATTATTAAATTCTTTTGTTTCAACTAAAGCTCTAAAAACATGATCTTCCATAGTTATATAATCTTTATTTAAACTACTTTTTATTACACTATTAATTAGTGTATGTACAATCTGACTACTGTTTTTACCTAATACATCTCTTGTTATATATGGTAGATCTTCTCTCATCATCCGTTTAGAAGGGGTACATCATAAACAATCTGTCTCTTTTTTTTATTTATTTTTTATATTTTACAGAGTCAATGTACCCCCGTTTATATATATGTTTTATTATTTTACTTTTTTACAATCCTCTAAACCCGTTAAGATGCATGTATAAGGATCATTAGGATCACACAAAAAACCTTTTAATTTATTATCTATTAAATCTATTTTATATATTTTACCAACTAAACCTGTCTTTATGTCTTCTACTAAATCACCATCTTTTGTTTCATCAATCATATAATTCACACACTTGCTATGTTCAAAGATAATTTTAGCATAAGTCTTTGTTTCTTCTTGTACCCAATTATCCCAAAGATTATTTATACAACCTCTTTCTAAAAAGAAGTTATACCATCCGTTAGGATCATTAAGCCACCCAGCAATAGTCATCTGTCCATACCTTACTTGATTATCAAATCTTGAATATATTTCTTTTTTATTATTTATTGATTTAACATATTCAACTATTCTATCACTATTATTTTTTATTATATTCTCATCTATATTGTCAGGTACCCAATAATCAATATTATCTTGATTAGATACTCTATATGATCTATTGATTTTACTTAGTTGAGTATGAGTCATAAACTGATCTCTTATAAACATAGGTACATAAATCTTTGTGATAAAAAAGTGTTCGTATAGATTACCTGACAGATCAACATCATATATTATATTAGTTTTAATTAGATTCTTTCTAATATTTCGTTCATTAGTATAACAGATTATTTTATCATCTTCTATTTCTTTAGAATAAGAATATTTAAGAAAGTTTAAAATATCATCTATATTCTTAACTAACTCATCTTTTTTTATTATTACTACTCTGGGTATAAATTCATATATCCTTGAGGGAGTTCCTAAAGCTCCTTCTTTTAATAACTTATCTTTTAATTTATTCATGTTAGTAATTTTATTAGATTGATAAACTGTTGTCAATACTAACTCCATTATTTGATCGTCAGTATCCATAGTATAGTATTTATTAGGATTTATTTTATACGAATCAACAGATCCTTTATTATATATCCCTTGTATGGATCCAACTTTAATTAAATTATTTAATATCATTTTTTAACTCCTTCTTCTATAAGTTTAATAGCTTCTGTTTTTAAAATGTGTCGTTTACCCTTCATCTTAGCTAATAGTTCTTTTATTTTTAATTCATCTTCTACATTAGCTAAAACTAATTTTTCAAATTCTATATAGTTCAACCATATGCCAGGTGTATCAATATAACTTTTAAATTTATCTTTGTGCATAAGTTTTTATGTAACTCCTTTTTTATTTTATTTTAAAATGATAATTTTTATAAGAGCTGCTATTATATTCACTACAACGATTATAGTAAACATATATAAAATATTTAAAATAATTTTATCTAACTTAGTTAAAGATTCACTATAATTGCCTGATAGAAACACACTATTTCTAATTGTATCAAATATCTTTTTCATAAAATTAAAATATCATCCTTACATCACAGTGTGTCTTATGATATCCATCACAATAAGTTTTAGTATACATTCTACCATATATACGTTCACCATCGAATATATTAAATGTATTTTGTATTAATACTATCCCTGTTACTGGTTGAGTTACATTACTATCAATTTGTACTGACATTAAACCTCTATTATTTAAGAAGTTTTGTGCACTGTGTAATTTCTTAAAACTTAGTTTCCTCATTATTTTAATCTCCTTTATTTTTTAATTTATTTCTAACTTAGAATAAGTGATCATACTATTACTATTAAAATATGAATCTTTAAAATCATCTATATACTCATCAATACAAGTATATAAGATCCAACTTGGATTATTTTTAATAGGATTAGTATTAGTTATATTATTAGTCTCAACTACTAACACTTCATTATTATTTAATAAGAAGCTGATATGTGTATTTTTATTTTTATCAGTTGCTTTAATCAATACTTCCATACCATCCTCATTATCAACACTCTTATCCCAATAATCTTTTATACCTAAAACATGTTTTAATCTTCTTATCTTAAGACTCCAATAGGAACTTAATTGAGAAGTTTTAAAGATTATATCATCATAATATTTAATATGTGTGTCAAGTTCTTCTTGTGTATATTTATGATAATTATCTTGATCCTCAATACTAATATTATTAGCTTCTGCTAAGTCTATATACTCTTTTTGATTCTTTAATAAGTTATTTGTTAAGAAGGTACATAAATCTTTTTTTGAATATAATTCTTTTAATAGTTTTATTTTTATGTTATGAAATATATAATCATTCTGTTTATACAATACAAATGTTTTATAACAAAGTGTATCTATTTCAGGATCACTATTAAATGTTATTAATCGTGCTTGAATAGAATCATCATCTTTATTTAATAGATTTTGTATGGTATAGCTAAATTTATGTGGTATATAAAATGTATAATTAAAACTACCTTTTTCAACGAACTCATCAAACTTATATATTTCTTTTAAGTTATCATTAGTAAACATTTCAGTAATTAAAATATCAGGATCTTTTTCAGGATAGAATAAATAAAATTTTTGTCCTTCAACAATCATTATTGAAACATTTTCAATTGTGAGACAACCATCTACAGTATCTTTTTTTACTGTGTCTAAATACTGTACACCATGTTCAAAGTGGTGATTCTTTGTAGCACTACCAAAATAGATATTTTTATCATTTTTATTTCTAAAGTTTTTTGTTATATTACCGTTAAGATACTTATAAAGATCACTCCATCTTTTGTCCCAAATTAAACGTGTTACTATTGCATCATGTTCGTGTTTCTTAATTTCATACATATATTAGTCTCCTTTATTTTATTAAGTTATTCTGTCAAGTTGTTTCTGTTTGATTATCTTAAATAATCGATTTCAAGAGCTTTAAAACGTTTAAACATACTTATACCCTATTAAAGATAGTGGACTTGAAATTGAGGGGTTTTTGAGCTTAATAAGGCATGTTTTAGATGATAGTTTATTTAATCGATATATATAAAAAAACACCCCAAGTCAATTAAGACTTAAGGTTAGTTTTTAAACCATCAAATCTTTACGTTCTTGGTGGTTGTTCCATTTCTGTATTCTTACTTCTACAAAGTAATTAAAACCACCATCGTGTCTTTTAACTCCATTATAACTGATAATATAACTACCAATTATAATGTTTTTCATGTTTTTGAGATATTTAACTGGGGTATAAATGTCAACCCCATTATGATTGAAATAAATATAATCTGGATACACACCCAGCTCAACTTGATCACAAGTTTTTGTATCAAGATTAAGGTTTTTAGTCTCAATCCTTAACAACATACCTTCAGGAACATTATGATCCTGAGTTATTCTTAATTGATCTTTTGCTACGGATATATCGTAGCATGCACTCTTTACGTCTTTTACTATTACGTTTACGTTCATGATTAACTCCTTTTTTTATATATTATTTAAATTAAACCCCTCCCGTTTAAAGAAGGGGTTTAAACGTTTAATTTTCATCTTCATCGTCATCAAAGTCTTCATCTTCATCAAAGTCTTCATCTTCATCAAAGTCTTCGTCTATTTCTGCTTCAATCTTGGTGCATTCCATATAAAAAGAAAATTCTTTCTTTTCTCCTTCTTCGTCTTCGTAGTAGCCGTAATACTCCATCCAGCCACCACCAACTCTAACCCACCATTCATCAGTATTGCTACCAACAAAATCTTCTTTGTCAACAACAAAGGTTGCTGTGTGGGTTGCACCACACTGTGGACAAGGAACGTCATAAATCCATGTTGTTAGATGAAAGTTGTCCTCTATGAATCCATCATCTAAGATTCCTTCGTTTTGCCAGTCAAGCTCTGTCCCGCAGAACAAGCATTCGTCCTTTTCAATTATTTTTTCGTCGTTTGTGTACCTTGTTTTCATGATTAACTCCTTTATATCTTTTATTTATGATTCAACAATATAATACTCTGTAAATCCGTCAAGTCTTTTTTTAAACTATTTTTAAAATAAATTCTAAATCATTATATTTTAGTATTTTACAAGACAAACTTTTTTTAAATAAAACATAAATTAATCATATTTAATAAATACAATGTGTAAAAATCAATTAAAAAAGTGTTTTTTTTAAGTAATGAGGAGATCTATAGTGGCTAAATTTATTTTTGAATAGGGTAAATTAATTTTTGATTCAAATTAGTAGTATTAGTTTTATTGTTGGTTACAAGAATTATAGAAGAAACAAATAGTTAAATCATTTATATGTCAACCTTAGAGTTTTAAACTATTTTAGGGTTTAGAAGGATATAATAAAAAAGGTAAAAATAAAAAAATAATCAGAGAGCATGTTTACACTTCTGATTTTTATGTTTAGTTTGATAAAGATAAATTATTTAAACTATTTAATTAGTAGTAGCTTAATGATATGTTTAATTTAAACCAAATATTAGATTATGAAAAAGGAATTTACTTTTAGATTAAAGGTGATTATAATAGATATGCTTCAGACACTAACTTTATTATTAATCAAAAGTGGGTATATCAAGTATATAAAATACCTATACAGAGAGTAGTACCAACAGTATTATTTAATAAGTCGTTTGTACCATAGAAGGTAAGGTATACAGAAAAAAGAAAAGATATTAAAAAGAAATATCTTAATTGTAAAACACTTGATTAGTTATTTGTTTTTAGCACTTCTAAATAACTGAAACAAAGTGCTATTTATAAAACTATAATATACGTTTAGCAGATAATACTAAATCATCATTATTCTATAATTTAACACTCTAAGCGATCTACTAATAAATAATTTTATTAAAAGCTTTAGTCTAATATACCTATTTTAAAGGTTTACTAAAATTACCATATTTACAAACAAAGTTAGAAGTAAGCTATATCTCTTGTCTTGAGATCTATTTAAATACTCTATAGATCTAATCTAAAATAACTTTATTCTAAATACCCTATTTAAACTTATTCTTAATATTACTTAAATAATTTAATCTTCTTCTGTTACCATTATCAATAATAATCTACATTAGCCACTTAGCTATATTATCTTCTAAGTATGGTTTATCTAATTTTAATAGTATAGATTTTATAATCTATCCGTTATTCTATATCTTTTTTGTTATACCTATTATATATCGTTCTAATATATCATACTTAGCACTTAATATTGAAAACTATTGTAATATACTATTCTTTAGGAATTGAGTATACTAATTATTCTGTTTAGTAATATCACTTATATTCTAATATAACTTGTCTTTTATACTATCCTATGTTTTATATTGAAACTACTATTTTTTAAATATTCTCTAATACTTCCTTCGTTGTCGTTGCATATGGTATTCTGAATTAAGATATTTAAATATACTGAATGATAGTATAGCTATCAATATACCATAAGAAGGATAGTTTTGTAATATATGATTTAATATTATTGACTATAAAGAAGGATCCATTATTACTCTTCATCCTTAGTTGGTAAGCATACTTGATTAAACCAGTAATCATTAATTAATTTAACAAATTTATCTATATCTTCAGGATCAATCTTCTTAGAGAAATAGCTGTTAGCGTGATAAGCATAAGCAGTATTAATCTAATAATCACGTTCAGAAGTAGTTAATATTATTACTGGTATAGTTTTATACTTCTTATGTTCTTTTAATAGTTTTAATAGATCTAATCCATTTATACCTGGAAGATTAATATCTAACCAAATCATATCAGGTATAGGTTTAATCTAATTATTCTAAATCATTTCTTTAAATTTTATACCTGATTTAATAACTTCTATATGTATATTAGCTTCAACACGAACTGCTGCTCGTTCTAATGATATCGAATCACCTATATTATCCTATATTAGTAATATATTATATTTCTTTTTTTTGAACATAATTATTTAATCTTCATTCATCTTTCTTTAATTTATTTATTTATTTTTATTATTTTAAACTACTGATAAAGTAAAATATACTATTGTACCTTTACCCTCTTTACTATCTATTATTATAGTACTATTATGAGAATCTAAGATTCTTTTTACTATACTCATCCCTAACCCTAAACCCTATACTTTCTATGTATCATCAGATCGATAGAATAAATTAAAGATATTCTATACTTGTTGTTCATTCATACCTTTACCATTATCACTTATATATAACCAATTCTTTTTATTACTTCCTATCTATATAACACTATTCTAATTACCATTACATGCTTTAATTGAATTAGATATAATGTTCATAATTACTATACCAATAAGAGTTCTATCACCATATATTATTTTTGGTATATCCTATAGTTTATATTTTATAAATATATTAGATCCTCTAAATTTAAAATTATTATGCTTTAAAACATCTATTATTAGCTAATGTAGATTAAACTATGATTTATTAATCTTTTTATTTACTTGTGCATATAATAGAGATGAATCAATAAGATCCTTCATCTTATTACCATATTGCAAGATTAATTCAACTGATTGTTTACCTAACTAATCTAATTGATCTTTATTCTATATCTATAAGAGTCTTGCAAATGTTATAATATTTCTAACTGGTGTCTTTAGATCATGTGCTAATATATGTGCAAAGTTCTATAATAGTTTATTCGATTCTTGTAACTACTTAATCTGATTAATATTACTATTTAGTAAATCACTACTCTTAGTTAATTGAGATAGTAATGAATTAGATTGTTGATTCTCAAAATAAGATTCGATCTATTTTATTTCTAAATCACAGATCACACACTTATTAATTTCTTTCTTATATAAGTAATAGTTACGCATCATCTATAAAAATGATTTAGCTATATATAATAAGACTCCATACTAATGAGGTTTATTTTTATCAGCTTTATCTATGATCTATTTATACTATTGTTCTATACAACAAATCAGATTCTATCCATTTAGGAACTAATATAAATTTTTATATATCTTAACAACTAAGTAATAATAATTAATATAAACTTTTATAATACTTGACTCTTGTATTAACTAAACCTAATCTTTTATTTTTGTATATAACATCTATAATATCTTATAATAATAATTAACAATAGAGAAAGATAATAGATAATACTACTTTATTTTATTTTGTGATTCTTTAGATAACTAATTAAACTTAAACTACATAGTTTTATTTGATATAGCAAGAAGTGTCTTCATATGATAAGGGTTAGTATGCTATAAAGCATCTTTCAACTATATCTTTTTTGTTTCTGTAGTAATCTAAATAACAAACTATTTCTATATCTATAATACACTCATCATCATACAGATATTATTAAAGATCTATTGAAAACTCTTAAATAAATTATAGATAGCTAATATAAATGATTCTTTATTTCTATAAGAAAACTATTTTAAACTTATATTTTTAATCTTCTAAACAGTTAAACAAATAATAAGATTTAGATCAACTATTTTATCATCAAGTAAAACATGAATAATACCTTTATTTAAATGATCAGTTATAATAGTAGTTAATATTAATAAATGTAAATTATTGTAATAATCAATCAACTACTTATTACCCAGTGTATATATATCAGATTTAATCTATTCTAAGTTGTGCATATAACGTGTTATATTTATATTTACAATCTTATCATCATATTTTACATATATACAGTCTGTAGGTAAATCATCTTTATTTTTAAGCTATTTAAGATTATTTAAATCTATCTCATCACTATTACCGTATGCTTGTAACTACTAAGTTCTGATCCTAAGCATTAGTAAAATATTTATATGCAACTTAACTTTTAATTCTAAATCTTGTATAAACCTATAATCTTTATCTTTCAACCCTTTATTATAATATAGAAGAGCTTTATAATAGATCTATAAAATCCTATTCACAGTATTAAGTTTATCTTTATGATTAGTCTTATAAATTATTGATCCATAAGCTAAAAGATATCTACAATAAAAATAAAAATCATTTTGTACAAGTTTATTTTTTAAACTATCCTATACAATCAATAATGCTTTATTCGCTTGATCACTATTATAGTATAATGATTGTAATTTTAATTTTAACTATAAAATCTAAAATTCTAATAAAGGTTTTGAACTTAATGTATTCTAAATTAAATTAATAGCTTCTTGAAAGTTACCTTTATATGATAACTAATCAGCTTCTTTGAGTATCTAATCTTTTGATTTACAATAAACCATGTATCTTTTTGTATTCTTCCTAAGTGAAAGTTACCGCTAACTGACCTGAATCTTTTAGAAATTCTTTTATGGAATCAGGGGTTTCTATACGAGTTATATAAATAGGTTTTTGAACTATTTCCCTTTTTTATTTATATATCTCTCTTTCGTTTAATCAAGTCTCAACTTGATCTTCTATATCTAACTATTTATTTTTATTCTAAATTAAAGAATAAATAAATTTAGGTTCGTGCTGTGTCCTTCTTCTTTTAAATTTACCTGTATCCATTCTACAAGTTAATAAACATTTAAACTCATCATCAAATATAAATATCAACTGTAATTCTTTATATAAAAACTTATGCGTATCATTAGTTTCCTTTCTCTTCTTAGCATAACTCATATGTTTATCTTTAAAATTACCAATGTTCTATATAACCTAAACATATGAATCTTTATTATCTATCATCTAATCAAATATCTAATATATTAGTTTCTAAGCATGTGGTGTATTATTAATAACAATATTTGTTTTTTGTTTATATCTTTTTTTAAATCTTGTTATAGCATGATTAGATATATTAGTTTTAAACCATCTCTTTTTATTTGTATTAATAGTATTAATTGCATCAATTATTTTATTTGTATTATCCATTTTTTTACTCATCCTTTCTTCTAAAATATAATCTATCTATATAAAAAAATAAGTGGCAGTCTTTATTTAGATCACCACTTATCAATATAAAATATTTATTTAAGTTTATCATCGAACTATTTACTATATTCTATAAACTTATTATAATACTATCCATAGAAGGATCCAGTATAATAATACTAATCTAAAATCTATTTAGGATAGATCTAATTAAATCTATAATAGCCCTTTGTACAATACCCTTTTATTTGTTTATATATTTGAAACATTAATAATCTATAGTAACCCTGTATAAAAGATAATTTATTAATCTTAGCTTTTGTATTACTAATCATCTAATCATCTTTCTATATACTATCATCATTCAATATTAACTTATACTATTTCTTTAACTAATATATGATCTTATACTATTCATTTAATCCAAAAAACATTACATAACACTAAGTCAACTATTTAAAATTAACTTTCTGTTTCTGTCTTATTACATAATTAAACATGATCTTCTATATATCAATTATTCTATATAGCTAAAGTATTAACCCTGCTATTAATATGCTAACTACTACTTTAAACAATAAACTACTCATATTTCAGATAACCTTTGCTTTATTAATTGTTTTATTACTGTTTCTCTACTATCCATCTTTTGTTTTACCTATCTGTGCATCTATGAATTAGGTGGATATATCTATAATTTACCAGTACTTGAATTAAAAGATCCTGTAAAGGTTATACCATCAGCACCTTGTCTATTCTTTAACACTGTAAACCTACAAGTACCTTGAGTCTTATCCTATAATGTTCTTGACATACCAAATAAGAAGTCAGCGTGCATCCCTTTCTTAAATGAATCACTTAGCATATTATTAGTTACTACATTAGCAGTTGTAGCTTCTCTATTAAGTTGAGATGCTGTCCATACTGGTATGTCAAACTACTTAGCTAAAGCTCTTAACTCTAAATAAACCTAACCTTGCTATTCATATAAACTATTTGATCTATATTTACTATCCTATCTTAATAGATCAGCATAATCTATTATCAATACATTAGGTGTAAACCCTCTTGCTATCATTAATCTTAATGTAGCTTTTATAGTTGATACTGTTATTGTACCTGGTGGGAAGTTCTTAATCTTTAATTGATCTTGATACTTCTATACTCTGTGTCTTATCTATTCATGTTTCTATACTAACTAACCAAAAGGCATATTAAATAAAGCTGCATCATACCTTTGGAAAGCATACTACTAAGTAAGCTATAATCCTATATGTGCAACTTTTAATCCTAAATTCATTGCTCTAACTCCTATTTGAGTTAATTGCCATGATTTACCTACTCCTTGTGCTGCACCAATAACTCCAAGCTATGCTCTACCTAATCCACCACCCATAAGCTATGTTATAACTGTCCAGGGGGTCTATACACACTTTCTTTGATCAGGTGAATACCTCTTATCAAAGTTCTATACATAATCAATATATGATCTATTAGTCTATCCAACAGAGAGTGCTTTATCTAATATAGTTCTAATCTTCTAATAATCCTAAGCGAATATATATTTAGATGATTCTATAATAGCTTCCTTTAATTTCTGATTTTTACAGAATGCAGCAGTTCTCTATTTAACAAACTATAAATCTTTGTCTTTCATTGACATATATATTCTTTTAAGCTATGCAAAACAAGATTCTCTTAATACTTCATTCTATATCTAAGTTACCATAAAACCTAAAATATCGAATGTAGGTATATACCCCTATTTTAAATAATGCTATTTAAATGATTTATATATTGTTGCCAGTGGCTATGAATCAAAATATTTGTAATCTATCACGTCAAAATATTGATTATAATAATTCTAATCTAATAAACAAGCTGCTATAATCTTGACCTGAAAGTGTTCCCCATATGCGAACTTATTGTCTTGTATCTTCATTTATATTATCCTTTTTTTAAATTTACAAATATAGTTTCATATAAACCTCTTAAATAAGAATGGAGATGAGATTTAGTGATAAACAAATTCTTTCTATTACAAAACTGTACACTCTTTGATATGATCTAATCAATATTTTTATCTATTACTCGTTCTCTACTCTATTTTATACAAAACTAAATCTTTGATATATCAGAAGGAGTTATAAAATGATAACCTCCCAAATCCATTAATTTAATATTCTATCTTATTAGATTAATATTATTTTTTAATATACCTCTATATTTCTAACATTCAACTTTCTATATTGTCTAATTTAAATTAACAATTATTTCTTTATTGAATAACTAAGAATAATACTTATTAAATGTTTTATCCCCTATACCTTTAATACCTTTAATATTATCACTATTATCTCCGCAGATAGCTTTATAATATATAAAATTCTAAGGTATTACATTATATCTCTGTAATAATCTATCTTTTGTAATAAAACGTTTAGTATTAGGATTATATATAACATTATTCTAAGCTAATTGATAAAAGTCTTTATCCGTTGAAACTATTATACCTCTATTATTTAAACCGTTCTATCTCTTAGCTATATAAGCTATTATATCGTCTGCTTCTATCTAATCAATTGAAATAAAGATTATAGGTAAACTTCTAATTAATTCAAATAGTAAAGTTAAAACAATATCATAATAATTCTATTCGTTTTTATTAATATTATTCTTTTTCTTCTTTTTGCCTCTATTTTTTTTATATTCCTAATTTACTTTACGTCTTGATTTAATATTATTATACCCATCAAATATAAAATAAATTAATTTAGGTTTATACAACTATATAATCCTATGTATCGAATAAAAAAACATCTATATTGCTACATTAAGAGGTTTATTAGTCTGCTATACAATTGACATACATCGAATAAAATTATTTGTACCATCAACTATAATTACATCATCTGAACTATATATATACTATATAGGTTGATCGTCTTCTTTATTCAACTATGCTAATCTCTATTTTAATCTATATAGACTTTCATTTGGATCTTTATTCTTCATCTTCAACTGCCTCATCACCAGTTAGATTAATATCAACATCACCCGTTATAATCTATACTTCTCGATCTTCTAATAGATCAGATTTTTTATATTCCATAATTAATTTATCAGCTATTATATCATAAACAAACTATCTTTTTAAAGGATCATCATTTAATTCTTTTGTCCAACCTCTGGCTGTAAACTACATAGTCTATCCATTACTATTAGTTAATTTATATGGACTTGCTATTGTACCTTTACCCTCAAAGATTTTAAACTTCTTTAAAAATTCGTGCCAACTTTTAACATCATCAATACCTGAATCAAAGTAAACTTGAAAATCAACTGACATTCCCGAAGGTCCTAATCTACCTTTTTCAATTCTTGCTCTAACATTAATACCTATTATTCTTTCTATATCATTAATCTTGCCTTTTATTTTACCTATCATCTTAACCATTACCCCAACAGATGAATAGAATTTTAAAGCTTCACCACCAGAAGACATAATATATTTCTAACCAAATAAACCAGCATTAAGATTCTGTCTAACTTGTGCTGTTATTAATAAACCTATATTATACCTATCAACAATATTAGTTATTCGTTTTAATGATTCACTATTGACTCTTGCTTTTTTCATATTATATCCTGATAATTCGTGTGAACCTTCTAATTGATCCTTTATTGTTGTACTGGTTAATGAATCTACAACAATTAAACAATCCATATCAGGGTATTGAGTACTAATCTAAACACAGAATTTCTATATAATATCATATACATCTTCTAATGTATCACAGTTGACTCTTATTAGATTGTCTAAGTCAACCCCTATAACTTGCATAAAGTTTTCATTATAAGCAGCTTCTGTATCAATTAAGATAGCTATACCACCTTGCTTTTGTACACTTGCTAAAGCATGTGCTGCTATAAGAGATTTAGATGAACCAGAAGCACCAGTTAAAAATGTTATTCTACCTAATGGAATCCCTGCATGTTTTTTATTAGAAATAATAATATCTAATAAACTGTTCCCTGAGGATACATATCTCTATTCTTTATTTCTTGATCCTACTATAGCTAAATCTTGTTTTATTGCTTTATTAATATTAGCTACTATATTTTTAATATTTACTTCTTTCTTCTTTGCCATTCATTACTCCGTTCATTTTTATTCATTTGTAATAAAAAAAGGTGAATCATTTAGATCCACCTTTAATTATTATATTTAGTTAATGATTTATTTCTTTACTCTTGATCTAAGTCTTGCTATTACATCATCAACTTCTGATTCATCTTTAGCTGTACTATTTAATTGAATTTCTTCTATATCCTCTTGATCAACTTCTTCAATATCCTCATCCTTCTCACCAGAGAGATACTTATCAAATTCTTTTTGTATCTCATCATAAGTTAAAGGTGTATAAACTTCTTTAAAGAATTCAGGTTGTTCATTTAACCATTCATCAAGTTTATTCTTATCAGTTGTTAATGCTGTTGATCTTCTCTTTGGTAATACAGTTGTTTCACCAAAACTATTACCTGCTTCAGCTGGAGTCTTGTGTCCAATGATTAGATCAACTCCAGTTTCAAGATCAGTTATATCACCATAATCCTAATTTGTAATATAGGTTAATAGATCAGATTCAATAGTCTGTCCAAAACCCCAAAACTTAATTCCTTCTTCTTCTGCATCTCTATCAATGATAGGTACAAAAGTACGTTTCTTTGGCATCATGGATCTACCATACTTCCAATCATCCTTATTACCAGTACTCATAAGCTTCTCAGCTTGTTCAACAATAGGATCAGGTTCACCAATACTCATAGGTGAACAGATTGTTTTACCATTCATATTGTAGTAAAAATATCCTACTATGAATGGATCTTGTCTGTTATATTGATTAGGTACTATTCTTATAGTACTTTCTGATTTGGTTGGTCTCCAAATCAAACTTGCTTTCTTCTAATAACTTCTGTTATACGATTTTAATCTTTCTTTCATAAGCTCAATGTCAACTGCCATTTTTTACATCCTTCCGTTTAGCTCTCTCTTGCATAATGCTCTCTCTTGCCAAACTTTCTTTTTTTTTATTTTATTTTTAGCAATAGATTATCTCTACTGCTTTTTATTCTTTTTATTTATACTTACAATATAAGTAATTTATGATTTTTGTCAACTTATTTTTTTAAATTATTTTTTTATTTGATTCTACTATTTTATCAAAAAAGTCTTTTTCTAACTATACAATCATTGCTATTGATCCATTATAATAAATACCCTTCTATCTAATATTAAGAGTAAATAAATTTAAGTCTTTATATTTTATTAAGAGTTTATTAAATCTATCTTTAGGTACTATATCTAATTGATAAACAAACTCAGTATATGAATTAATACCTAATGTTTCTTTTAATATATTTGCATCTAATATTTGATCACCTATAAATAATACTTCTTTATTATCTAATATATATTGTATAGGTAAAGACTAACAGATATTTGATAAGACTTTATTAAGTACTTCTTTATTATACTTTATTTCTAAACCTATATCATTAACGAACCAAGCATAATTATTCTTAAGTTTCTCTTTATATAAGATCATATTAAAATCCTATATTAATGTCAAGAGTAACTTTCTATTTTTTTTATTATTAGTTAATAGTGGTGTCGTTAAACTCTTTACTTGTTTGTTTATAAATTCATCATCTGTTAGTTCTAAATGGTATTCTATTAAATCTTTATTATCATTATAGAATCGTTTATATATATCAAACTGCTTATCCGTTAAAGATGCACAATCTATTCCAGTAGCTTTTAATAAAGAAGTGTTTACTAAGAATACATTATAGTTCTTCTTTAGTGATATAGCTATAATATCATCATTTGATAATCTTATATAAATATCTGCAGAGATTGATTTAACTATAGGTTCTATTTCAAGTAACTCTTTATCGTTATCCCACCATATATTTTTAACATATAGATCTTGATTAGGATATTTATAATTAATATATTTTAATAATGCTAATCTATTCTGATATGCAGATATAACCCATTCTAATTGTAATCCATAACTATCAGGTTTAGCTACTTTATTAGTTTTTGGATCAACTTGATTATACTTGTCTTTAATTATATTAATTATCTCTATAGTTTCTATATCATCTAATTGACATAGTACCATTGACATAATCTATCCCATTTGAGACATAACGGTTCCACCACTTGGAGTTTCATTATATCCATAACTTGATAACGACATTGATACTCTTGAATAATTTAATCCTCGTTCTAATAAACACTTATACTTATGAGGTATCAATTTAAAAAACTTATCATCTAACACTATTAACTTACCTGGTTGTCTGTACTTACTATAGAGTAAATCAAACTCTTCATTTGTTGTTTTTAAACCATAACTACCTTGTTTACATTCCAAAACTAATCCATCCTTTATATTTTATTTAAATAGACAAAAGGTGTCCAGTATTTTAAAACCTGAACACCTTTTTTAATGTTACTTCCACTTTATTTATGTTATTATTTTTGTCAAGTAATATTATCATATTTTTATAATTTACCCAACTTATCATATATTCTTTATCTAATATGCCATCATTATTCTATTTGATTAGCTAATTTAAACTATTTATTGTAAATATTGTATTAGTCTATTTCTTTCTATGTACCATTATAGTATCTTTAATTTTATAAAGGTCTTTTGTCTATTCGATAGGAATTTGATATATAAAATACAATTTTTTAGATTCTATATTCTATAAGATTACTATCTTATTAAACTTTACTACTACGTGTCTTTTGATATAATCTAAATCTTTTTCTAAAAATTCATCACTACTAAAGGTACAAACAAATTTATAATCTTTATTCATTTTTCTAATTATAATCCTTCTTTTTTAAATTAAATATGTTTTTATAGATTTTGCATCTAAGAGTATAACTTCCCAACATTTATTTTTGTTTTAAATAATTCCTAATTCTATATAATCTATTTAAGTTTATTAATCTAATCAATATAATCATTATGTATCTAAAACAGAAATGAATCATATTGATATAACACTAATCTAACTTTATTATTTAACTTATTAATCTATATATACTTGATTAGATCAGCTATTAAAACATAATTAAACTATGATTCTAAGTTCTGAATATATATATTGAATAAGTGGCTTTTATTAGTACAATTGATAATCTTCTTGTCGCCAATTAAAGTATTAATATATCCTTGTTCTTTATATCTCTAATATAGATCATCTTTAAATTGTTCAATATTATTAAATATAGCTAAAGCATTATATAATAAATTATTTTTTTGTACACTGTATAATTGTTTAAATACCATAACTTTTACTTCTTCTAATGAAATAATTTGCTATCTCATTATAATAGATTGTATATGTTTATAAATATTATTAATGTTATCAGGTAACTTATATCCAAAAATAACTGATATTAAATATAAATGATAAGCATGGTAATCGAACTAAACTAATATATGTTTAGATCGTGCTTCTATAATATCTCTTGAACCATCACTTTTATTTAATGCTAAGAAGTTTATTTTATTAATATTATTAGTAGGTCTACCCGTTGATCTAACTAAATCTAAATTACTCTATATAAGCTTATTATTAAATGTAGGAATCTTAAACTGTTTCTGTAAATAAGTTAATATAATATAAACCCTTGAATAAAATAATACTGTGGAAGGGTTTAATTTTTGAATAGATAACTTTTTAAATCTCTATATTAACTCTATATTTTTTACTACTATATTATTAAAATAATAATCTTCTTTTATAGTATCATCTAAATATAGTACTGATTCTATAAGTATAATATTTTTAAGATTGCCATATAGATTATTTAAGATTCGTTCATTCTATAATAATAAACCTACAGTGTGTCTATTAGTATAAATCAAAGTATTTCTTAATAATATCTATTTTATAAATTCATCTATATTGAAATTATACTCATAATTATTATTTATAATATAATGTTTATTATTACAACTTATATATAAAACATTATCAAATATAAAGAAATAATAATCACTATTATTAGGTATATGTACAAACTAATCATTATTCTGTAATACTCTCATATTACCTAACTTAACCATAACAAACCTTCTTTTTTTATAAATTAATTCAATTGAAAGGATACATTAAAAACATCTCTCCTTATTCACAATCGATTATATAAATCAACATTATAATTCTATTGTTTTTTGTCAAGCTATTTTTCTATTCTTATTAATCTAACACTATCTTTGAAATTATAAACTTTACCAGTATAATAATTATTATCAGGTGCTTTTATATAATAACCAATATACTATTGACCATTATTATAATATTTAAACTATTTACCATTTGTATAATTAAGATTCATTTAACTTAAATCCTATTGAATCAATCTTTGTTAACCATTTACCTGGATTAACAGTATGCTAAATCTGAGTTATATAAAACATTAGATCCTATATAAAGAAATCACCTTCTTTAAATTTAAAAGTATCGTTTATTTTAAAACCAGTTATACCTTCTAATGTAATACTTAATTCTTGAGTTGCAAACTGAATAAACGTCTATAGTGGAGTTGCGGTTCTTTTATTATATATCTATATAGCTTCCTAATTAGTATCATTTATTTTAAGCTTATCCTAATTATATGTTTTATATATTTTATCAGATTGTTCTTTTGATATTAATCTATTTGTTATTAAGTGTTGTTGTTCAACATTAACACCAAAACTCATCTATAATATATCACTAATCTATTTATTTTTTGTGAATGTTATTGTCTCAGTATTATCAGAAGTCCAGCTTAATACTAATAGATTGTTTTTATAGTTATAGATCAAGTGTTTTGGTCTGTTATCGTTAGTAGTAAATTTAAAATTATTTATTACTTCTTTATATATAATATCTATTACATTTTGTTTACTTATATAATTATTATAATTAGAGAATAGGTTTTTTAAGTGTAATATTGAAAAACTAATTTTATCAACTATATTTCTTTTTGGTATATCTATATTGTAATTATTATTATTTAAATATTTATAAATAACATTATATTCTTGATTAATATTATCTTTAAAACTTATATCAAAGAAATTAAAGATCTCTTTCAAAGACAAATATTTTAACACCTTTTTATTTTTAATAAGCTCTAAATTACTCTTATATGTATCATTAAACTATTTAATCTTCTATATTAAATTCTTCTACTACTAAAAGATCTTATTACTCATATATCCACTTATAGTAATACTAAAAACCTAATCATAAGAATTACTAATATTAAAATCATAAACTGTAAAGTCAACTATTAGCTAAGAAGGATTAATAGTATCCTATGTTTTATTAATTCTTTTAATCTCTTTAGTATTAGGATCATATATATTCTGTTTTAATAGCTAATCTGTATATACATGAATAATAGTTCTACATCCTTGTCTTATCATATTATCATATAACAACTATAAATGTTCTTTACTAAATACCTATAATGATACACTGATTGTATGTGTCTATACACCTCTTGTAGCTCCTATATAATTAGCAGTAAATGATTGTATAACATTATAAGACTGTCCATCCTATAAGATAAAATCCTTATTAGTTAAAGTTACTTTATTTATATCTGTATAATTACATGAATAGAAATCCATATATAAAAACTTATTTACTCTATCTCTTCTATTCTATATATACTCTTGTAAATTGTAATTCATAAAACCTCCGAAAGTCTTTTTGGTATATATAATGTTTTCTATTTCTATACAAATAAACTATCAGCTTTAACTATATCAGGATTATATAAATGAAAGATCCAATAATACTACTAACTTTTATAATACTTCTTAGCTAATGCAGTTAATAACTATTGCTATTTAGTCTGATATATAATAAACTATATATTATTCTTTCTCTATTTAAATGTAAAAAACATCTTTTTAAGTTAAACTCCATTCAAACGGTTCAGGATCTAAGAATACACAAGAAACATTACACTACATTATATTAGGTATAGCTTTCTTTATCTTTGTATCAATTATTTTATTTTTCTTTTTATTATTATTCTTTTTATTCTTTAAATTAGATATATAATCTTTATACTAATTCAATTTACTCTCATCATCATATACAACGTGCCATGTTACTTCTGAAGGTATTGATAGATCAAGTGTTTTAAATTGTATAGGTTTATCAATTATATTATATACTGGTATTGATATAAAGAATTTATTAGATCTAAAAGTTTTAATTCTCTATAAATAATTAATCTTTTTTATATGATCATCTATATCTACTGTACTCTATACAATCAATGTTAAATTAAAAGATAAAGTAGTAAACTAAGTACCAGTATTATAAATAATAGGATATGTGCCACCAACAAAAGAAGATTCAGTTGTTGTTAATCCTCTTGATAATGCTAAGTTACTTATATATGCTTTTGACTAAAATACATTATTAGTATTAGTATCATCATCATACCATATTTTTATTAATGGTACATCATAGAATAAATTATCTAAATTAAATTGATTATGATAATCATTAGGATCACTCTAATATATAAAAATATCTCTATTAGAAGTATCATTAAAATTATTTGCATAATGTTCCCACTATGTAACACCATCATGTTTTAATAATTTACTTAAAACCTATACTCTTGTTATTCGTGGTAGATGATCAAATGATATACCAGTAATAGTCTATAATACTTTATTAGTTTTATATAAAAAACCACCAGTATTATTCTATAAATAAACCTATTCTAACCACTTCCTTACTACATTCTTGTTTCTTGATATATTAGATCCTAAATATCTTAACTACTATAGAGCATAAGGTAGAAACGGTATATTAGCTGCAGTTGATAATAAAACATCCTTTATCTAATTACCACTTATATTACCTATCTATAATAATGGAGTGAAGGGTAATGGTTTATACTAAACTCCTATCTATATTAATCCTATTCTATATTGTAATAAATGTGATAAAGATAGATTATATATTTTTCTATAATTAGCTCTGTTAAAAGATGCTAAGAATGATCTCTATAATAAAAAGGTTTCATTATATAATTTATTTAGTGTCATAGTATTATATTTTATTAGTTGATTTAATGGATCTTTATACTGTTTCTTTAAATC
>Ga0265293_10003687_pt1 | contig 28134 bp, 67 predicted proteins | sample Munlanlewell138R_FD_192505 | JGI IMG/M metagenome (GOLD analysis project Ga0265293, IMG submission 192505) | Leachate microbial communities from a municipal landfill in Southern Ontario, Canada - Leachate well 138R | ecosystem: Engineered > Solid waste > Landfill > Unclassified | place: Canada...
CGATTTCTACCCCCCCGTACTGTCTGCCTAAAGGCCAAAGAAGTTCCTAAAATATACGCCGACTGGCATAAATAAATTAGAAACTAAAAAAGATAAATAATTATATCATTTCCAAATTTTTTAGTCAATTGCTTGATTAGTTGATTGGGCATTTCTTTGTATCGTCGGCTGGTTGGGATAAGAAGGCTGACTATTTTTTTGTCGCCCCTAACTTCATATCTCCCTTTGTATTCATTTTCTTTAACTTCAACGTCTGTATGAGTTTTTCCTGCGTCAAAAGTATATATAGTTCCATTTCGATAATACCATGCTAAATCTTGATTTATATCAGTAGATTTTACATCGATGTGCCAAGGTGGCCTGTTTTTCGTCTATATTGTCCATGGCCGACTGAAAAATAGTCCTCACCTGGCAACGGATCAGAAATCTTTTGAGAAAATATTATTTTATACCAGTTCATAAATATATTTTATGTTTTTAGTATTAATTTCCTTTTTATATAATAAGGTATCTCTTTTTTATAAGCAAAATAGATTAATTCTACTACTATATTTAGTTATAATTATAAATAACTATTATTTTTAAATCCTATTTTTTATAAAAATTTTTATTTTTCTATTCTTCTTCTAAGGTATCCCCGTAAAATGACTTTTTATATGGGGGGTAGGGGCAAAAGGGGCAAGCTTCCAAAATATTTAAGTTTTGCTTCTAACAGAAAGCAAGCTAGTCGGCACAAGCTGCTAAGGTATCCCCGTGAAACAGGAAAAGGTTATAATAGGCTGGGGTAGAGGGGGGGGTACGCACAATTAAATAATTTTTTCAGGTGAATTATTTTTTTATAATATATATATATCATTTTTATATGCAGTATAGTCAATATGTATATCAATACACTCCCTTATATATAGTATCATACATGTCCTGCTTAATGTTTCAAATATATCAATATCAGGATCTCATCATATATATCTTAGACTCTTTGTACTTGCTTATCTAACTATATGAAAAAGATTACAATTTTATATAGTTAGATAAGCAAGATGCTTAAAGGTTAATTATACAGATGATTAAATCGGCTCGAATCCCATCATTGTACCCATGCGAATCTGCGCCGCTGTCCTGTTTTTATTGTATTCTTCGCATTCGTTCCGTGCCTGTTCCAGCGTAATACCCTTTGATACTGTCATCTTTCTGGCCTTCGCAAACGCCGGATAGTTTGTGCAAGATCGCTTAAATGTTCGATATAACTGAGGCATTTGTTTCTCCTTTAGTTGGACAACTAGACTATTTCTAATCGTTTTTCAGGTGACTAATAAGGCTCCTTGATAATTCATCATTGCGTCCAAAGACAAATCATTTACATGACAAACTATGTTGTCGGGATCTTCTTGTGATTCATAGCTCCAATCGCAGCCGTTGATGATATTGCCTTTGCAATTTAAATACAATTCTGTTACTCTGTTATCTTCAACTTCCAATGTTCGGCAGCGATTTTCATTAAATGCGCCGCAATCAATCCCCCTGCCCTCAGCCAAAAGGTGACTTACTTCTCTGGGGCCATGTTCCTTGTAACAACTGAATAACTGTAATATTTTCTTATTCTCAGGTGGACATGTTTCATGCCACTCATCTATCGACAGAGCTAAGCCTGATATTTCGTTATCTGAACAATAACCATAAAGGCGAATGACGCTCTGCAAAAAAGCATCTGAAATTTTCTTGCCATTTGTAACAAGCCAAAAACCACCAATGTCAACATCATACTTTTCGGCTAATTTGATAATGCCAAGAATGATTTCCGGAACTAATGACGGTTCCCCTCCGGTAATTGATAATATTCCTATATATTCAATTTTCTGAAACAATGTTTCAACAAACTTCAAAGATATATCAATAGATTGCATGTCGCCTCTCATGCAATGAGGGCAAGACATATTGCATCTCCTAGTAACTTCGATAAACATATCATCAACTGCGATTTTTTCAGCCATTTCTTTTATCCCTTGAACAATGTAAGTATAACTTTTTATTATTCAGGTGTCAAAGAGTTTCCCATTTTCCGTTCTTATAGTATTGTATTTCAGTACAACCCGCATCAGGCATCCCCAGGTCGTATAGGGGAGCAAAAACCGCGTCGGGAGTCGCCAACCCTTCATAGTAGACCTCTCCATCGTCATCGAGCATCCTGAACCGTTCTGTGCATTCCTTCTGATTCTTAAAATCAATGCTCTTGCAGCCTTCTCGCCGCTTATCATCATTGATTAAATCTTTTGTAATTATCCAAGCCATTTCTTACTCCCTAATCAAACAACTGAACAATTTAATAATTAGTTCCTGTTTGGCAGGTGGTTAATCTTAACAGCAACTATACAATTATGTTCCCAAAAAAGCAAACTAGGATCATTTTTATCAATAGGATATGTTCGTCCATAAATATCTTGAAAACTAACACTTCCATCGTCATGTACTGAACGAACTTTGGCATCGCAAACAAATGACAAATCAGTACATCCGATTGTTTTATAAAGCCTTGCTTTATCGCCTACCTTGAACATTATTTTTCCTTTCAATAGGACAATTAAAAAATTAACTTTAATTATTCAGGTGTTTAGGCACAGCATTTTTTATACTTTTTACCTGAACCACAAGGGCAGGGATCATTCCTTCCAATTTTCTGGGATTTAAATGGAAAGATACGTTTTCCATTAAGATATTGCCTTAGCTCATTAGGATCAATATCATGATGGCCGAGGTATCGCATAGCTTGGCGAAAATCTTTGTCGCTCATTTGCACCAATTGCAGTTCATCGGCTGTCATTACTGATTTCCTTAAATAACAATTAAGGTTTTATTTATCATTTGTCAGGTGATTATTACATTGCCTTCCAACTTCTGCAACTCGATAACATCATCCTTAAGATTGTCGTAGATATGAACGTCTCGCAATTCTTCCTTATACTTTGCTTGGACTCTGCTTATTGCATCAAAATCATTTTTAGCAAAGACAATGCCGCTAACCATCATGGCGGGCAGTCCAAGGAAAGCAACCCGATAGCCATGAAAAGTATAGACGTTCAATCCGTTGACATTCGGCATCTTATTCTCCTTTAACTGAACAATTAAACAATTATTCAGTTAAACTCAGGTGACCTGAGAACTTCGTTCAGTCGGTCGATTAATTCCTTAGTCGGGCAACCACCCTCACAATCCTTATAATGATGCATATGCAACTGATCAAGTTCGGTCTTTACTTCTTCCAGCAACTTCCTGGAAACTGTTATTTGCTTTTCCACTTTTCTCTCCTTTAGAACAATTAAAGTATTATTGTTCATAAGTCAGGTGTGGCTTTTGCCGAACTCCATACCTCGCTCAAATGCATCTCTCAAAAGCTTCTGCATACGTTCAGGATAGAAGCAATACATGGGATTCATAGACTGCCCGATGCAATGGCAATGCGTCTCATAAGGCTCCAGGATTGATTCTATGGCCTCTGTGATAGCTTCGTTAAGTTGTCTTTCTCCTTACTACTGGCAAAAAATTAAATTGTTCAGGTGAAAAAACGAGAAACAGGGCGGCGAGGACGCCCCGTTTCTCTTACCGCTGCAACTTTATTTTATAGACGACTCTTGATAAAAGCAGCCAAATCTTCTGGTGAGCATCCAGCATATTCCCAGTTCTTTGTCAGTCGGTCAAACTCTCGGATTCCAAGTTCTGTTTTATCAAAACGAATGCCCCTGTCCCAATCGTCCCCGCTCCAATTACAACGGATTGCGTTAATGTTGCTTTCACCTCCGCTGATTTTTCCGGTAACAACTTCGCCCGTGGCCAAGTCAGTAAAACGAAACGCCCAATAGCAGTTCCCGTAAATATCTCGCCGTGAGTTAATTGCCTCAAGAACGCTATGAAATTCCATCTTGCTCTCCTTTGCTTGGGCCTTACCTATCTCTTTTAGTATTTCTTTACGTTTTACAGGTGGCCAAGCATTTCATACTTCTGAAGATATTGAAGCATTCCATCATCTTCAATATAAAACGGGTCTTTGCCTTACTCCCGAATCATCAGGAAAATATTATCAAACAACTGCCCGACACGCATACTATACTTTGCGCATAAATCTGCAACTACAATATTAATCATGCCAACCATAATCATCGGGTCTTTGCTCCTTGCTGCCATTTTGTTTTTCCTTAATTTTAACAATTAGGGTTTTGTTGTGCATTTTTCAGGTGGCATATCCCATTCAATTTCCTTGTCGGGATAAAATTTATTATAAACATTACTCCATTTCATTAATGTCACCCCGCTTGTATCGAATGAGATAAGATAATTTGATCCTCGATCAATGTCAACAGTATAATAATATTCTCCATGACGCGGAGAATGTGTCGTCATAATTGGTTTCATCCCCAATTTTGACAATGCTTCAAACAGGATTTCCGCTTTTTCTTTCGTCATTATTTTTATTCCTTAACTTGACAATTAAACATTTGCCATTTCTAGGGCAGGTGAAAAAACAGGAATTCCTAATTCCTTTATCTCTTCTATAATAGAATCATGTATTCCATCATATATTAAAACTCCTTTACATTCACCCCTTATTGTATTTAATACTTGACGAAGTGTTTCTCCGGAACTAATATAATCATCAATGAAAATATATTCACCTATATCTTCATTAGAATCAAATTGTTGGAAAAGATGATCATTTATAGATATTGATGTTTGCTGTGGGCGATCATCTTCAGAAATTATTGATTTTCTCATTTGAGGTAAAACAATAAGTCTTCTTTCTCTGTTATAGGCAATAGGCAATCCAACCAACATGCCACTTCGCCCAACAACTACAATAGAAGGGACATAACAACAGTTGATAATATTGCGTTCTGTCCAATCTACCCATTTTTTAAGACAATCAGAAGTAAAGCATAGATGACTCATAAGATAGCCCCTTTAATTGAACAATTAAAGGATTATTGTTCAAAAGTCAGGTGTTAAGTATCAAGAATCTTCTGTTCTGCACCGCTTGTGCTTGTTGGCGGTTTTTCTGCAAAATGCCGCAAGAATACCAATTCAAACGTGGTAAAATCTTCAACTTCCATCTTTGATAATTCGTCCAGCAAAAACTCAATCTTAAATTCCATCTCAGCTTTTGTCAATTTTTTTCGCTTATACATTTTAATCTCCTCGGCTAAACAATTAAAGAAATAACTCTAATTATTCAGGTGAAAAGGCGAGCCTACCCCTCCGAGGGATAGGCTCTGAACAAAAGAAAAGATTTAGCAAGTCGCCAGACAGGCCGAAACATGTGACAATGCTTCCATTCCAATATCTGTCAAGGCGAATCGTGGCGATTTAAACAACGGGGCTTCGATTTCTGCATAACCATGGGCGATTGCTTCATTGATGCGTACTGTGGCCATCCTGGCGAGGATTTCGATATGCTCATCATCTGTGATATTCTGGAATCGGCCAGAATTTTTATTTTCCGCTTTTTGCATCTTTCGATTGACGGCCTTAATATCCTTTTCCAGCGCCAGCAAATCATCGAACTTCGTCATTTTACTTCCCCTTAGTTTAAAAGTTTAACATCTTACAGTTACACTTTTAATCGCAATTTTTCAGGTGATTATCAATGAGCATTCTTAGCTTTTCCGTATCTTTTTCCGTCGCATTGAGAAAATTCTGAAAATGCGATATGATAGCCTTAGCTTGTTCATATTTATTTACGGCATTGGTAATCATTTCCGCATTTGCATCGGCTTGCTCTTGAGTATTTCCAAAAACTAAAGCAGGACAAGACAAATCAGCAGAGGCAATTACTTGATAAGGATAGATGCTTCCGCTTTTGTCAAGCGCCACCCTTGCGACAAAAGCAGCAGCAGCGGTTATTCCAGTTATGCCGGCATATTTATGCTTTTTATTCCAAGGCATAAAAGGTTTTGCCGATGTTTCATCTTTTATTGCTTCCATTTTTTATCTCCTGTTAATTGAACAATTGTACTTTTTTTATTTAAAATTCAGGTGATAAAAAAAGCCTATCCCGTTGAGGATAGGCTAAAAACTTTCAATCTCATTTTTCAATCTCAAAATTTTCTCTTAATTTAATTTAAGTCAGCTCTTCATGGCTCGGCCATCCCCTCTTATTTCATATTTCTTAACCATACATTGTTATATTTTTGCAAAATAAAATCAGGTGAAAGAAAAATGGGGGAATAGACGGTTAAATCTATTCCCCTATATGTTTACTATTTGTAGAAGAAAGCAAGGTCCGACGTAACCTTACCCTTGCAGGGCTTTGTGGTCGTTTCTGCCAACTTCTCCCAAACGCCTTGGATTCGAGCGCTGAAATCTTCGACTTCCTTATCGTCGATCTTATCAATATTTCTCAAAATTTGCTCAAGGCGTTCAGTCGAAAGATTCGATGCTACTGCCATAAAAAGCTTTTGCATCGGCAGGGCAGCGGTTACTTTGCCCTCATAGTCCTCGCCTACCTTGATTGAGCCGACAACCTGAATAGTCATGTTAATAGGATACTCGCCTGGCTGAACCTGGTCGCGGGTATTTTTCGGAAGCTTAAACTTGCTGGCGGCAAGGGCATCAACTGCATTCAAAGTCTTGACGTTTTCTACTGTTTTCATCGCTGTTTTCGCCATTTTCTTCATTCCTTTATTTTAGCCATCATTGGCACTTTTTATATTTTAATGCGAAAGTCAGGTGACGGGTATTTTTCTGTTATTGACAAATGTAAAAAATCTAGCATTCGTATACATTATATCTTTAACTTCAAATGGAGAATATGAAGTATTCCCATCTGGCCCTGTTGGACAAACGCCAAGTTCAGCATCGCGAATAATTTGCAATGCTGCATCTCTTGCATTCTCGGCAATCGCAGAGGCAAAAGGCTGACCATTAACATATGCCCATATGATTTTATTGGTCATTGTTTGTCCCTTTTTTATAGAAATCTCTAAAATTGACCGAAAGGTGCGATTCTTTTATTGAATGTTGTCAATGGAATTTGACAATCACAATAGAATAATTCAAACTTCTTGGAATGCCGTCTTCCGAATTCTTCTCGGGCAGCTAATGGATTTTTGGCTTCGACTGTATCCCGTATTTGGCGTGTTGAACCTGGTATGCTGCGATCACGTACCTGGTACCATATTTCATATCTAGGCACTATCTAGCCTCCAAATCTTTCAAAAGTCGTTTTCAAATATTTTTGATTTTATCATTTTCTGTTTCTCTTTGCAAGAGAAAAAATCAGAAAATGCAGGTGATTACCAGTTATAGCTTTCAGCGCAATCATCGCAACAAAAATCCTGGTGTTTTGTTTCTGGCTTGAACTTCTGCCCACACCACTTGCATTCCCTATCGTAATCCTTCCAAGCATTAGGGCAGCCCGTTTCATGGCAGAAAATACCATTGATCATCAAAGCTTGGCAGCTATCACATTGTTTACGCTCTTTCTTTACCATTTGTTTCTTTCCTTAACTTGAACAATTAAGGTTTTACTTATGTTTTGTCAGGTGAAAAAATCAGCCATTACTTAATGGCATCTTCAACAGTAAACATATTAACCATTGCCAATTTGATAGCTTGGCAAAGCTGATTATATGCAGCATTCATTTCCAACTTCGTAGCAAGGGAAATACTGGTCTTTTGTGCTTTCTTGCAAGTTCTGGCCGCTTCTCGCAAAGTTTCGACCGCATCATTATACTTTTCAATTGTTAGCATTGCTTTTTCCTTAATTTTACAATTAAACAATTTCTGATTACTTTTCAGGTGGTAAACGTCGATTCCAATTGTTGATATTTACGCATCTTAGCAAGGCTGCAATCTGCAATAGCTTCATATGGAACAGATTGCCATATCTTACCAGTGCTTGATTCTTCAATGTTAAATTTAGCAGTTAGGCAATCAGTGTCAAAAGCATCATATAAACCCTCTGTGAGTTCCGCAAGCGTTTTCTTCGACAGCCTATAGACTTGTATGTAGCTATCTGCAACTCTGTGCCATTCAAGATTTCTCATGCCGTAGTCACGGAGATCGCAATCCTGTTGCCAGAAAGCAATCTGCATCTCTTCTTTTGAAATACCTAAATCTTTAGCAATTGTTGTATATATATCGTCAGCTTCATCTTCGGTGATTTCCCCTGTCTTTTGCGCCTCATCGGACCAATTGCAAATAGCTTCTCTTATCATTGGCGCATCGCCCGATTCTACATAATCATCAAGCATAGAACCGATAATATTCCATCTGTCAGAATCCATCATTTGACTTGCTACAGAAGATAGGACATGCTTAAAAACTACTGCTTCGTGGTTATCATCACTTATATCCCCATCAGCGAAAATCGCAGTCTTGCCCTGAATCCAGTATTCGCCAATGACCGACATTTTAATCTCCTTGACTGAACAATTAAACTTTTCTTTGTTCAGTGTCAGGTGTTATTGGCTATTGCATCAAGAGCAGTAACAATTGCCTTTTTAACCGCTTCGGTGCGAATATCAATATCCTCTTCAGTCATAGCAAGCAATAGACTTTCAACGCCATCTATCGCCTTATTGTAATCTTTTCGTGATTCTACTTCTGATTCTGTTTCAAGTTCGTTATTATATTGCGATTCATCGCAATTATTATAACAATCTCTCTGTCCACAATATGGACAGTTTTCAGCAATGCCATATGAACGGACTATAGAATCTTCAAAAACGAATCCTGAATTATCGCTTATTGCAATGATAAATGGAGTTTTAAGTGGCATATGTTATCCTTTCAGATTACTTTTAAAATTATCCGTTTCTACTCTACGAAATAGTCGATATGTAAAAGCCTTAGCCCTATCAATGCAGATTACCATGCCTACTTTAAATTCCATGATTTATTTCTTTCCTTGCAATTTAACAATTTCTGTTAAATTTTCAGGTGCCGATCTTTTGGCGCGTGGATTCCCAGTGGCATTTGCTGCATTGATACTAAAACCAAGCAACTCGCAACGCTGAATAGCTTTGTGGGCTATAAAGCTATCCCCCGCGTTCGGGCATGTTCGCTTAGCAATTGACTTTTTCTCGTCTTCCATTTCTTATTCATCAACTGAACAATTCAGGTAATTAACTTAAACTGTCAGGTGCTTTTCCGCCATGTGCTTGCCAAGTTTCATTTTTGTCTGCCATGACCTATCAACATTCATGGCATCTTTGCCGCTGCGCCTACGAAAGCAACGATTAGAATGGAATGTAGTAGTGTTTCGGCTCCATCGGTGCAAGAATCCATGCTCTTCAGCATAGGTATATGCTTCATCAGAATTAGCAAACCTCATGCCATAACATTCTGCTTTGACTAATTTATTTCCGACAAAACGAAAAACGTGCAATTCTGTACGGGAATCATCAGCCGACGCTGGGAACTGTGTCGAAACATTCCATTTATTCCCGCGAACCGTCGAATTATTCTTGTTCATTGTTTTTCCTTTCAGTGGAACAATGATAGAATAAAAGTTGAAATGTCAGGTGACTGTGACTTTTTTGATAACTTTGACAAGTTTCATATTTGTTGGATGCATTTTGCTATTATGTCGAATTGTAGCAAGATACAACCAACTACCATCGTTATGATTCCAAGCATTAATCCATTCAAGGAAAATTCGCCTATCCGTTGCATCACATCCCATTAAGTCTTCTTGACCAGTTGGAATGTGAATGCGTCTATATTGAAAACGTGGCATATTAAATCTCCTCAACTTGACAATTAAGCTTTTATTGTTCAAAAGTCAGGTGTTACATTAAAACAAGAAGACATATGCTTCCCCGAACTTTTCAGCAATCTTTGATAGCTGGCATCCAAGTTCGCCCTCTTCTAATTCATCTCGACTCCAAAAACCAGCGCCGTGGCCGTTTCTGGTGAGACAGAAATCATGTCCTGCTTGCTCTTTAGTATATCCCCTCTCATATGCCTTTTCAAGTTCCGCTGCCGCGCGGGCCTGAAACTGATTGCACTCTTCTTCTATTTGAATCTTACTTTGAAGAGAAAAATCGGTGATAGAAAATTTCTTATCGTAAGGATTGCCATTATCATCAATCGCAGCCCAAAGAGCGCATGTCATATAACCTTTAGTGAATTCATCCATTTTCTTTGACTCCTTATTAGTACAAAGATAGGATTTAGGAATAATTTTCAGGTGAGAAGAAAATTCAATATCCTTGAAGGAACTCAGCAGGGAATTTCCGCTGCAATCCTTTACCTTATCTAGCCTATAATAACAGGGGAAGGTTAACCATGAATTTAATTATTCATTTTTGATGTTTTCTCTGTCTAGCAAAAAAAGGTAATTCCGCCCTTATGCAGTTTTTCGACAGAAATCATCTCAGCTCGTAACGAGCAACAAGGATATTAAATTTTCAAAGAACATTCAGCCTCAAGGATAAAGGATACGGTGGTTGATTACTTCCCTACCTACTCGCCTCAACCATCGGTAGTGTTAGTTATCGGCGATTAATTTTTATGCTTCTTTTATCCGTTGTTTTCGTTCGATCCTTTATCCCCAAGTTTCAAAGAACAGTGTAACAATTTCTATGACACTTTTCAGGTGAAGATCAAAATTGACCGTTCATAAAATCTTCATCTTGCGCCGACGCAATAAACACCCGACTTTCTTTCTGCCCACAATTCTCGTGATTACAATAAACAAACTTGCCCATAGGATAATAAAAAACCTGCTCACCCTTAGCAATCTTTCGCTTGCAACGCTTGCAGAAAGAATCGAATCTTGCGGTTATCCATCGTGGATCATTAGCATATTGTGGCATTATAAATCTCCCAAAAGAACAATGCAACTATTCTTTCTTAATTTTCAGGTGATGTTAATATTGCTCATTTCGTTTTTTTCTTCTAAAGTCAAGTAATGCATCATCAATTTCTTCTTTTTCATCAGGTGTCAAATCTCTGATAATCTGTGCATCTTTGTCGCCAACAAAAAGACTGACGTAATTAAGTCTACGCCAACCAGGAACTTCAAAGCCGCCATCAGGACGCCAATTTACTTCTGTTATTTCGTAGTGGTCGATTAAATGATCAATGACATTATCAAGACTGTCATAATCATTATATTCAGCATTATCACCCCATCTCATCCAGAAGTATTCCATAGCATTCTCCAAATCGGGCGATTATCAGGTGGTGACATCGGCCTCAAAATTACTGTATTCCAAATGATTATCTACAGACTCGACAAAAGCAATTACTTCGCCAGTGGCAGTCTCATTAATACTACCACGATATTCCTGAATAGACGTTTGATATTCGCCAGTATTAAGGTGATGAATAAGTTCTTCAGTTGTGATATGTTTATGTTTCCGCCTCATAATAATTCTCTGTTTAATATGACCCTGAGCAGAAAAAGTAATGGTTCGTTCGATTTCATTCATATCTTATTATCCTTTAATTGGATAATCAGACTTTTTTCAGTTGTTTTACAGGTGATTATCGCCCTCTGCCCTTACATTTCGGGCAAGGAATTTTCTGCTTATTTTTGCCCCTGCCGGTAAACCCCAGACTTCCAGAACCAAGACAGTGTTGGCAATGCCCGCTTGTTGACGGAATATCGCAGGATGTCAGTATCCCCAACATTCCAATAGTAGCAGGAAAATCATTCTGCCTTGTATATTCCCGAAAATCTGAATCATATCGCCGCTTCTCGGCCATTTGTTTTTCTCCTGTTAGAACAATAGAAGAATTTAATTTGATTTGTCAGGTGATTTATTTTCTCTGCCGCGTTCAATCATATTAGGATACCATCGAAGCTTGCAAATATATTAACAGTGCCTACTGGTCAGTAGTTGGATATAATCTATATATAAAACTTTTTAACATATGTTTTTATTATTTTTTTAAATTTATTTTTAGATGCAAAAACACCCCAATCCATTTAGGACTGGGGTGTTTTGCGGAAGCATAACCTGGCAGCAGATCATCGGAGGACTTACAGCATACCTGCCTACTGCTGCGCCATAAGATAATCTAGTGGTAATAATCTCGATGCCTTAATCAATCCCACATGTTGCAATTCTTTGATGTTTGGGCATTCGTCTTATGGTGCAGCCGACTCCCATGTTGCCTATTGCTTTTTAACTCGCTCTTTATACTATACGGATAATCTTAGCACATTTCAGGTGAAAAAGAAAACAAAAGGGTTTCCGATCCTACCCGATTTTAGCAGTTCTTTATCCATTTATGCTTTGGTGTTAGCCATATACGGAGAACTCCTAAAACCATCGCCAAAGATTTTAACGGAGTCGCTTTGGACGCTTCCCTTTCGTTTTACTTATCTAGCCAGCAACATTAATAAAAATATCAGCAGCAATATCGTGAAGAATAAAATGTGCCTTTTCTACTTCTTTGTCAAGCCAACTCCCATCTTTTATATCATTCAGAGCGGACCATAAATCACTCTTACTGACTAACGAATAGCTTGTATCTCCAGTTGTAAAATCATCGCCAAGAAGATTCAATACTTCCTCATTCATTTCAAAATCACTAAGATTAACATACTTGACTGTTCGGATTTCCATATCTCTATCTCCTTTTCGTTTTTACAAGAGGATTAAAAAAGATGCATAGTTAATTCCAGGGTTGGTTCTGGTCCTTATTGGCCTTTACTTCCGGCCTCGCGGGCCTCACTGGAAATCTGCTACCAACTCGCAGCTATGCATCTTCTTTAATCCTCTCTACAGTTTTACTTTTTATACTCAATTGTCAGGTGTAATTTCAATTTCCATTGTATGTAATGTGTCACCTATCATTTCTAATCCATAGGTACCTCTGCAAAACCAATAATGATTTTTATTTATAATAATATGTAACAATGTAGCATTTGTGTTATCATAGAATCCTTTGTTTAAAGCCTTTTCTACAACTGCTTCAGTTAGGAAGCGAGTAGCCATTTGAACATAGGTACTATATTTTTCCGCCTGATGCTCTGCATCAAAATATTCCTGCCCTAAAGCATCATTGCGATTACTCAAATGCTTATCAGCCCAACCCCAGGTTACCCAGGGATTATCCTGCCCCTTATATATCTTGAAATGCACAATGCCGACTGCTCCTTTTGGGATACTAATTTCTGCGCTAAATGATTCACTATTAGCGGTCTCAAAACATTTATCATAAACAGGTTTAAATATTTCATTCCATTTTTTTAGTTTCAGTGCATGAGTTTTAACAAAAAGTCTTTCAATACGATTGATTTCTTTTAGATGTGGCCTCCAAAGACGAAACCCATCAATAGATGTAAGCCATCGACAGATACGCTTGCCATTATTATAAACATATCCATCTTTGTGAAAGTCTTCGCCATCGAAAACTTCATTATTGCCGACAACCGACAGAACCGAACAGTCCTGCGGAACCTTGATTTGAACCTCACCCATTGTAGCTTCACCTTTTTCATTTCGCTTCATTATTCTATCCCTTATTAGGTATACTTTAATTTTTATCGGCTAGTTTCAGGTGAACTCCAAGGTGCGGGAAGATGCCATTCCGCAAAAACATCCCAATATGCTTGTTCTCCGAACTTTGCAGTATATTCCTCAGGAGTCCAAACATTGAGAATAGTATCAGTCTTAAATCCATTCTCATCAAAATGGGGATATGTTGCAATTTCCTGATCAGACATAAAGCGATGAAGATTATCAAAGTCTTCGCTGCCGCGGACCCAGTATTGTAAGTTAACAATCTTCATCGTACTCTCCTTTAGCTGAACAATTAAAGGATTTAGCTTTCGTTTTCAGGTGACTGTGGTAATTGATCGAAGTTCTCAGAATCATCAACAGCCTCTTTCGATTCCCTTAATCCGATGCCAGAAAATTCTCTCAGCAATTTGATTGCATCAATTTTCTGTTTGCCAGAAATCAAATCCTGTATCTGCTTATACTGATATGGAGTAATATTGAATCGCTGAACAACCTTCCCCATCTTGCTGCTAACAAAATCTTGAGTTTCCGTTTTAATGAGCAAGCTAAGCGCTTCCGAACGAAGATCATAACTGGTCTCATTAGCCAAAACGATCTTACGCAGGAATTGATTGATTTCGTAATGTGCCATTTTATTCCCTTCTCTCTTGATGCTTAAATTATTTCTGATTAGTTTTCAGGTGACTTGTGCAAATCAATCTTCATTGACCTGCGAGCTTTGCGCCGGTAAAGCTTGCGATATCGCCCAGCAAAACGACTGCCATGCTGAATGCCGCAGCAATTACAATAGGCACGATAACCATTATTGTTATTGCCGCCTGCTCCAAGCTTAGGATCAATGATAATCTGTTTCTTAAAATCGTCCGCCATTATATCATCCCTTTGTATTGAACAATTAAACAATTATTGTTCAAGATTCAGGTGAAATGTTCTCTCCGCAGTCGGAGCATTGAACTCCATAAATCGGCCTGATATCCATAAGACTAACTCTAAGGAAATTACAGAATATACATACTGCAATACCGCAATCTTTGCATTTATGATTAGTTAATGCCCCGCATACATGGCAATTAGTATTAGGCCATGGCAAATGTCGCTTTCTTGAAGACATTTTATTCCTCTCGATTACGGTTTTGCTTGAACTTCTTTCGGCTCTGCTTAATAGACTTGCGGGTTTCGATAACCTTAGCGCGAGGCCGACCACAAAGGGCTTCCTGCTCAAGCCTACGCTGCCTTGCTACCATTTTGAATCGCTTGATATCGCTTTTCATTATTCTTTCCTTTCAATACCTTAATTTAAAGTATTAAAAGTTTTTTGCAGGTGACCTTTATATGTTTCAATCTATTTTTCTCAAGTATTATTTATGTAAGTCTTTGCGTTTTACCTATAGATTCAACTTCAATACGTATTGTATTATCTCGATAAAAAACTACATTTACAACGCGGAAAAAATAACAAGAAGAACCTTCTATAAGATCGCCAATACGTGGCAATATCTTAAATGAATGATTGAATTGTTTATTTACCATATCATCGACATAGCCATGTCGTATATCAACAACATCTACTTTAATTGACATTATTAATTATCCTTAATATTTAGAATTGTCCTCTGCTAATTTTCCTAATCATTGAACCAAATAGTAAAAATACAATTACAGAAAGCAAGCAGGTGATACCCAGCCCAATTAAAAACGGTGTTGCAACTGCAAGATATGTCAATTCCTTACCGTCAAACTTCTCTAACAATAAGATAATTGACCATATTAAACCACCCATAAAACTAACTAATACAGCTAACTTCATCATAATAATTGTATAAATCATGTTGTCCTCTTTTTTAGGGTTAAAAAAATAGAGCCGCACTAGGTCTGCTGTCAATCTCATAAACTTAGCGGAGCGAATCCTATCGAGCCAACCAGTGACACTAAGTTTTCGGTTAGGCCAATTATCCTTTTCTTATAGGCCAATTTCCATTTGATTGAAACAACAAATACGTCCTGTTTTTATCCTAACGCTGTGCGGTATCAATAGTTTTCATTGTCATCTTTGCTTATCCTTTTTATGCTCTTCTCGCCATTTTAAAGCCGCTTGTCTCATCGCCTCAGCAGCTTCACCTTTAAATTTTTTGAAATTTGTACCATGAATTTTATTCATAGTTTCTAAGGCACAAACCCCGCATAACTTAGCAATATGAGAACCTTTTTCAGGTGTGCAAATTTGCATTGAAGCAACATGTTCATCAGGATATTTCCATTTACAATTTTCACATGTTCGCATTAATAATAACCCCCTTAAAAAAGGCTAATGATCTCATGGAGTTATTCTATCGTAGTTCGGTGCTGAATGCTACGAGAAAATAGCCACGGCAAGATCTGATTCTTGCTCCCTGGGCAGGTGATATAGGACAAATCTAGAAATCATCCTATATTTCTTCGCTGCCATGTCCCAGGTAGGTGCGAACCCTAGCACGTCTCACCGTGCGGCGTGGCTATTCCGGGTTATGTAAGATTTACAATCTTGAAGTCTTCTGTCCAGCTACCATTACAGTCAAGGCAATAGACATCTCTATGAGCGTCCATAGTGCCATCTTCGCTTACAGCCCCGCCGCTAATCCTGTCGCTGCCGCAGAATGGACATTCGCCAGCTTCATTCTTCAAATACTTCTTTATCTGCTCCTTCGTCAACTGTACTTCATTTCCATCTTTGTTAATAGCCATCGTAGAAACCCTTTCTTTGTGATACTACTTAAAAATCATCTTCTACAGGTGATGGAAAATGCGGAGCAACATGCTTATTATCCTCAAGCCATTTCTCCCCTGCTTTTGTCAGGATTCCGTTTGCCATAAGCAAAACAGGATTCCTAACAAATTCAGATGCTTGCAAATCATCATAGGCATGGTCAATAAAAAGAGCATGAGTCTTTACTCCCCATGAATTAGTATATTCATAAATAAGTACATACCAAGGATCTCCAGGATAAAAACCATCATGCTCAAGAATATACTTAACAATTTCGAGGCTGTCTATCGTCATTTCTTTTTCTTTCTTGCCTTTACAATAAAACTTTTATTTACAGAAAATCAGGCGGGCAGGACAAATCAGAATTGCCCTACCCACCGCCCCTTTGATTACTGCAATCGCTGAACATGACCGCCCAAATGCTTGCCCTTGCCGAAAGGCTTTGCTGAATAGAAACGGGTCTTATTTGCCGCAAAGCCCTCTCGCTCCGCTTCCGCATCCATTTCAGTCCAGTTCCGAATCGACTTGACTTCCGTAGCTTCCATAGCGTTCGACATTTTCCTGCTCCCTAAGTTAGAGTTAGCTGCCTTAACGCTTTAATTATTAATTGTTAAAAGTCAGGTGATTCTGTTACAGACGACTTTTTGGATTCAATCGCCTTAACTATATGATTAGGCAGTTCAAATTGCCAGAATCCATTATCGTCAAGCTTGCCGTATCCTGCTGTCATTCCCCCAGGAATCCCCGTAGACCAATTAGGCTTAATGCCAGCAGCAAGCATTCCGATAGCAGTTTCTTCTCGTTTCATTTCTTCAATATGTTCAAGTATTTTTATATCAGCTTCGGTTCCTTTCGCCATCTGCTCATATATATCAGAAATGGATTTACTATTTCTATTTATGGAATCCATTATAGACATATTTACCTTCTGTTGCGACATATTTACCTTCTGTTGCGAGTCGTAGGCTTCTATATGCTGTGATTTATTCTTTTCAATCAGCATTGCATTGATTCTTATTTGCGACCATGCAAAATAGGACAATATCAAAACAAAGATAGAAAGGGCAATAATCGCTATCAACATGATTCATCTCCTTTAGTCGCTATTCTTCTTCTCTATCTACTGAAATATTATCATTTTCAGGTGTTCCAATTTCAACCGCATCATCATCTGAATTTTGATATGGACGAAAAAGATACATCGGACACTCTTTGCTTGTGCATTCTCGAACTTCTTTTGTTTCAAATCCTACGCATTGCAGGCAGAACAATTTAGCAGCCGCAGCGCGAGAACCCTTTTCTATCCTATTAATCAGAGGATGAAAACGCTCAGGGGTCTTTTCTCTCATAGCAACAAAGGCCAAATGAGCATTTTCGCTGTTGAACTTTGCTTTCTTGTTCTTTGCTCTCTTTGCAGCTAGAGCATGACCATCAACATTCATTCCCTCTCCGGGCTGCCGCCCTCGACGCCCAGGAGTTGTTTTGACTTGGATATTCCATTCCTTTACTCTTAGTCCTACAACGCTAAAAGTAATGTTTTCAGGTGGATTGTCGGCATTGTAGACTTCAGCAACTTTTTGAAAAAGCGTGGTAAGGTTTTCAAGTCCACCATCTTTTTCAACAATAGTAATAGCATTCTCCAGTTTTGCCTTATCTACAACAATCGTTCTGCGACCCATCTTATAGCCTTTCAGTTTTATTTTAAACTTACAGAATGGTAAATTAAATCGAGAAAAGCAGGTGAGTTTAGAATCCAGTTAGTTTTATGATCCATTCGCTTCCATTGCTTGTAGCTTCAAAAACAATACTTTCTCGATAAAGCCCAGCACAAATAGCTATCATATCTTCGATTGTATCAGCATAAATCATCACTTTTCTCCCAAAAAGTTTAACTAACAATTAAAGAAAAAGCAATGACATTTCAGGTGATTTTTACCATAATTTACCCAAAGGTTTGTTAGCGAATTGCTTCAAAATCTTAGGTGCCCTGGAGATAGTCCCATCTCCATTGATACGGAATGAGCCAGAGGGCTTTGCCATACACTTGTCGCCATCTTCCGTTCCAGAAATCATCTTATGAATTGTTCCACAAATTCCATAATCAGGCTGGTCTTTGCGGGTAATTTCAAAAAAATACTTATTACCCCTTTCGTCAATCCAAGTATTTGAGGAGCCGGTAGATTTGACGCAAAACTCAGTCCATTTATCCATAACCCTACCAGCAGCTTGCGAATAACAGTATCCCATTTTAAATTTCCTTTCGTTATAACTTAACGATTCAGGAATTATTGTTGAAAAATCAGGTGGTTAAAGAAAACTTCTCGAATATTCTTCTCCATCTTCATCGGTAAGGATATTTTCAGCATCAATCATATCCTGCCCCTCGGTATCATAGTCACGTATTTCGATTTCAATATCCGTATCTTCGCGGATAACTTCATCGACCATGCCACCTCGAACGCAGACAATAACTTTTGGTTTATTCATTTCTTTTTCCTTTTAACAGAGTGCCATATAAACCAAAATCATCAATATTATTATTTTTATGTTCATAGGATGTTCTGTCAAGGAAACTCTGATGCTTTAGCATAGAGAGGAATTGACAGCCTTTCATTTTTTATATTAAAGGTTTTTTACTTTATTTCCGATAATATATTTATAGTTCTTTGTCAATTAGGTATATGGTTTCTAGTAAAAAAGTCTTTACTAGAGTAAAACCTTAAAAAGTTAGTTTGTTAAGTATAGCTCTAAAGGCACATTCTATAACAAGTAGAAAGTTAACAGTTTCTTGAGTATTTTAAAACTTACAAACATATTTCAGTTACTATAAGTTTCTGAAACAGGGTGCTGTCAATCACCCATACGAATCAAGATTGTTTTACTTAGATTCAAGCCCCGTTACTTTAGTATGGGGTAGTTGACCTGAATACCATACTTTTAACTTTGTTTTAATATCTCTCATCTAATTCTCCTTGTATTATTGTGCAATTAATACTTAATAATTTTTCAGGTGTTAATACTGAACAATCGTAATAAAAGGATAATCTTTAGGAAGAGGTATATTAGTCTTCTTTATCGTTCCGACGGAAGCAAAATTGTATCATTTTCAACGTACAGCTTGATTTCTTCAAGCGGAAAGTCAGTGTAAGGAATTTTCTGCGTAATTGCAGGTGGAATATTAGAATCCGCTCGACAAGTGACAACTGCCGTTTTCTTTTCAAGATTTACCTTGAGAGTCCAAAGTTGAAAATCCCGCAGCATCGGAGTTTGCAACTTTTTAATTCCCTGATACGACCAAATAATATCCATCAGCCAAGCCGCGCCGTTATCCATCAGGAATTTGACACCATCAGTTATCACCATATGGTGGAAGCGATAAAAATGTTCCGAGCCGTAAAAGTTTGCCAGATTTTCTTCGGTAATCGCTTGCTTAATGTCGTTCATCTGATTCTTTCCTTAAATAGCGGTTTCGATTTTTACTTCTTCTGCTTTAATATTTATTATTTCATTTTCAGGTGAATCAATCAAAGAACCAAGATAGCCATTACAGGGTAAACACATTGGTCTTTGGTTTTTAATAGTATCAGGCCCGCCCTTGCAACGCGGAATAATATGATCACGTGTCATTAAAACTTCAATGCCAAGAAGATTAGTTGCATATAAGTCCATATGGAAACTATTATCTGATTCATTTTCACTTTTTTGCAGCCAAAAATGAGTTCCTTTAAGACCACAAGAAGTACAATTTATTCCCTTATATTTGAATACAAGCAATCTTTGTGAATCAGAATTAAAGAAAAGACCAGGACGGATTTCGACCTTACCTAAGCCTTTCCCAACAAGCGGCATGATTTCATCAATTTCAAAGCGAGCAAAACGTATCATCTTGCTTCTAACCTTCTTCTTTCTTTTCTTTCTCATGTTATTCCTATTTGATAAATATTATATATTATTTTTTAGGCGTTTACAGGTGCAGAAAAAACATTCCAGTCACAAGAAAGAATAACTTCTCCTTTCTTATTGAAATCTTCATATGCGTTACGAATTTGATAGTTACCAAAATATAAGTAAAAAGTAAATCGTGTTGAGTCTTTTGTCAGCTTTCGAGGGCGGCGCGAACGGATATACGGCTGCGTTTCACAAACCATATGACCATCTTTACTCATACGGGTCTTGATAATGTCGTATCCCATTAATTTAATAAGATTACGAATCAGGTAGAAAAATCTTGATTCGTTATAGACTTTTTTATCACCAGCTTCCCTTACGACTCGAACTCGCCTTGCCCCAGGAATTAATCCATCAATTCTCATTTTGCTTTTCCTTTATTTAAAAGTTCCATTACATTAAGAAAAGCATGGTGATTGTCAGGTGAATTTAGTTTGAACGGAAAAAAGCGGCCTTGTCGTTATTCCCACCACGGCGCTTCTCTCTCAAGCTCTTTTCCTTATTCCACTTCTTAACCTTCTTCTTATTCGGATTTCCCATCTTTTCAACCATTGGCGCAACGCTCCAGTTCATCTCTCCATCTCCTTATTTTTAGTTTAGTTTAACAACAATTATATTATTTACAATGAGAATCCAGATGTTATTTATCCATTCATCATTAGTACTATGCGCAAATCTACAAGTTTAGTTTTAGTATATTTCTCCATTTGTATAGCATGTTTTCATGTACCGATCTCCATTTTCATCTCTTAGGATATTAAAATATTTTTCTGGTATATTGTCAATATCATAATCACGCACAATAATAGTAACATTATCAGGAATATTTTTTACATCCTGAACCATACCGCTCTTTACTATAATAGTAATTTCATTCATCTTTCACCTCTGTAAAAATTTACCTGTCTTTTCTTCTTTATGACCAAATCCGAATGCTTTTACTTCTCAGGTAATCGCAAATGAAACTATAAGCCAGGTGGCCAGATTCAGACATTGAACGAGATTTCAAAACATTTTTCAATGCCAAATTAACATCGCTGTAAAAAGGTGCTGAATATCTTGTTGCCAAGTTAACAGCAACCTTTTCAATTTTATCAAAGAATTTCAAAAAGAATTTAACATGATTAACATTGTATCCAGCGCTTGTCGTGTCCAAATGAATAACATATTCACCTTTACGGAACGATACAACATCATAGAATGTATAATTACGGCTTTCTTCAATCCATCCGGCTTTCTTGAATTGCGGAACAATTTCAGAATCAATATGAGCATCAATCTTCTGCTTCTGCTCATCATTGTCGTAAACTTTAGATTCAGTCATTAAAAATCTCCAGCTTATAAACCGCCATAACTCGTTCTTTGTCAGATATTATATTCCATAACTGAAGAAAATCAGGTGAAACTTTCTTGAATCCTATCGGAGCACAGATAAGATGAGCGGGATTTGGTGTTAGGTCGCTTGAGACTTCGTAAATATCTCCTACCATGCTGTTGCGCAGATGATTATCATCTAAAATAGGAACAGGACGATCAATGCGCTGTAATTGTTCCCAGATATGCTGTGCAACAGTATCATATGCAGCACAAAACAACTCAACATCAAAAACCATTGAAGCTTTGCCCGGATAAGTTACTCGAACAGTATACTTCATTTCTTTTCCTTTCAAAAGACTAAACTATTTATTTTTTAGTCTTTGTCAGGTGGGATATCTAGAAGTAGATAAAATTCTTCAATATGCTCAATTTGTATTGAAAATGATCCACCGTTTGGATGAAAACGCCATCCATGCAATTGCATCATGAATTGACCAATGTAATATATTTTACCACTAGCTATTGTACTGCACCTATTAATAACTAAATAATATCTTTTTGGATCAATATCTTTACGCTTTTGTTCTGTCTCGGTCTGACGCCAATAACCATAATTCTTATCCCACTTTCCTAATTGTTTGATAGATTGTAATTGTAATTCATTAATAAACGTATCTTCTTTTGGCTTAGGATAAGTTTTTGGCTTCTTTTTCGGATTGAGCGTAACAAATTCACCGCATGATTCCACAAAATGAATACAATTAGAAGTTGTAGATTTGCAGACAGGACAATGATAAGAAAATTCTCCAGTCTCATCGTCTTCTCCAAATACTTCAACATCTATATAATCCTTCTTAGCCATGATATTTTAATCCATTTCCTTCTGAATCTGCTGCAAGCCAGCAATAAATGCTGTCAACTCAACCCTATTCAGCATTGCTGTCTGAACAGAATTGTTGTTATTAATTCTGATATTGACAAGACGAGAAGTTCCCCCAGCTCCAACTTCCTTCTTCGCTTCAATCGACTGATCCTTACCCAAGTCAAGCTTCATTTGATTCTCCTTTTTGTTTGGACAATTTATATTTTTCCGCTAAAAAGTCAGGTGACGGTTTTCTATGCGTCCGGCCACCTTGTTATCTGTTTTTCTGTTACATTATGTTTTGTCATCCACCCAAATAATGCTTTCTCTTGCGAAGGTGTTGGTTTAAACTGGATATATACATGCTTATTGTCTACAGCATTAGTAAATATCTTGAGAAATTTTGCTGCTTCAAGAATCTTTTCATAATCATATGAATATGTAACTTCAGTAAATGGAAGCTTATATATTTGTTTAACTAATGTTTCGGCTAAAAATTTATGCTCCCCATATTGACAACCATAGAACTTTCCATCTGGAGCAATCCATCCATTTCCGCAGAAGAAATTCTTATCTTCAACAGCAGGAAAGAGTTCTTCTTCAACTTCTTCATCTTCTTCTGTTTCTTCTGCCTTTTCTCCAATGATAGCCTTTTTAGCTTCTTCAAGTTTTTCTTGCTCATATTGCCTTTGTTCGATTGAGAATTCCGAAAAATAAGGCTGATTTACGTGCGACGGAACCCCACGAACATCTATATATTCTTTGATAGCTTCATCAATCCATGAATGAATATTAATCCAAGGCGGTGGCGATTTAACTTCCTTGAGAATAAAAACTGCGTGTTCTGGAACATACCAGTGAGCATAATCCTTATATCTATCATCAGCATAATATAGAGATCGTAAAAGTTTATCTTTTTGGTCATCAACTAATACGTCCGTTCTCCATCTGTTACTCTTTCTATACCATATGCTACCATCAAAATCAATATCGTCTTTACACCATCTTTTACATATCGCGTATGGACGAAGATAAACAACATCCCCGCCATGATGAGTCTTGAAAATCCCTGCAAACATATACTTCAAATGTTCTTTATATTTTTCTGCTTCTTCGGTGGTATCTTTATCAAGGGCAATTGTCTGAACATCGGGGCCATGAGATTCCCCAATAAGACGATAATCTCCGCTTAGAAGCATTTGCGCATGTTCTAGCGTAAAACCACAGATTGAAGTTGTCAAAAATCGTGCCGCGTTAGTCCAATCCCCCTCTTTGAGAAGATCGCGGGCATGATTTGTAACAAATTCGCCAGTGATACGCCAATAGGATTTTTTTTCTATTGTTGTCATGGTATATTTTATTTCTGTTTAGTTTTCAGGTGAAAGAAATGCTCCGGATTCACCTACCGGAGCATACAGGGCTTAGTCATTATGGAGATGGTTAATCTAAAAAGCCCTGAGTTACCGCCCTTTCCATGGCGACTAATTTCTTTATAATGCCTTTTCTTTTAATTTTCAGGTGAGTCGCTTTGCTTTCTAAGTCTTTCCAAAAGGCAGTCTGAACACTCAATTTTAGTACCTTGAGCCAAGCTTTTAAGACTATGATTCAATAACTTGCCTACCTCTTGTCCCATATCCGGAATAAGATGAAGTTCGTTATAGCAAGATTCTGTAATGTCAGTTTCTTTGCCGCAAACATCGCAAATTCTTAGAATCTTAATCGGCATTAGAGTATCCCTTTTCTTTCAAAAACTTCTTCGCTTCTTCATCCCATTCTTGCGGGAAATTTCCTTCAACCTTCAAGACATAATCATATGATGGATGAATTTCTTCTTCAGATTCAGGTGACATATCTTCCAGATAATAGATAATAAGTTGATAATATGTTCCAAAATCATGCTGGCATGGTTTAAATCTAAAAGAGACACCCTCAGGCGGCTCCCCGAATTGACGAATAATTTGTGACTTGATCGCTTCATATTCAAGCCTAGAATTATGAGGATCGTTTACTCCAACGCATTTTTCATTGACTGGAGTAGTATCGAATTCCATATAATCTTTTCGCAACATGTCTAATCTCCTAATAAAAACAAGGTAGAGGACTTTAATAAATCCCCTACCTTATTAGATGATTGCAAAATTTGCATTTTTAGGCTTCCGGCGCTTCAGCAGGCGCTTCGGTTTCGGCAGTGGCAGTGGTATCTTCAGTCGTTTCAATCGTCTCGGCTTCATCGGTCGTGTTAACCGTACCCCTACGAGCATCAGGAATCTTGTAATTCTTCGGCTTGTTGCCGAGCAACTTCTGAACGGGGCCAAGCGACTCGAAAGTCTCGAACTTCAGCCAATGAACAACACTCTTTCCCTGGCGAACTGCGCCGACGACACCAGAAGTCTTAAGAATATTGAGGTGATACGTGGCAAGCGGCTGGTCAATCTGAAGCGATTCAGCGATAGCCGAAACATTTGCCGGTGCCCGACGCAGCATCGCAACAATCTGTTCCCGCAGCGGGTTTGCCATACCCTTACCAACCTTTGCCATAACAGAAGCAGCAGCAGCAATAGTCATGTTCTTAGCCATAGGTAAATCTCCTTTGTACAACCATTTTTGTTCTCTTTTCCATTTTCCGATTTTATAGGCGAGAACAATTACCTATTCTATGTTTCAACTAATTAAATTCAAAAATCAGGTGAAACTTTCTTTACTTTTTACTTCATTACTACGTTTACTATTTATTCACTTTTTGCAGGTGAACAATTTTCTATTTTCATTTTTAACTTCTCAACGCTTTAACTTTTTAATTGCAAAAGTCAGGTGAATCTTTTAAATATTAAGACTTTGTAGAGTCTTAAGGGCTTTTTCATACCTTTTCCTATGTTTACAATTACCTTCTGACAAATCAGAAAGATTATCTAACAAATATTCAATATGCAACTCTTATAGGATGAATAATATAAGGATCTCTGCTAAACTTTCTTATCTGCCCATGATACCATTTGATAGCTGTTTCAAGGGCCATTCCTAATTTTGTCATTTATTCCTCATAATCTCATATACCTTGGAAATATTATGATAACAGGAAAGAGAAATATTTGCAACAAAATAAGTAAAAAAATGATTAACAAGATGTATTTCATGTTGTTATTATTCCTTAAGGTAATCTCCGAAAATAGATTCTACAAAAATTCTAACCCTATCAGTAATATCGGGCAGATACTTTGCCCCAGGCGGGATTTCTCCCTTGCGGGCAACATTCTGCTGGACAAAATCCCGAATAAATCCCTCCCAATTCATAGCTTCCGATGCTTCAAAAATTTCAACGCCATCATCAATAATGTTAGATATGTATACGGAAAGAATCCAGCTTCCCATTTCGATTGATGTATTAAGATGCTCTTCTGTCACATCTGGATCAAAATCATTCATGCCTAGCGTAGACGGAAGAGTGCTTTCAATCCTATCCAGGACAGAAATAAGAACTGCTTCAACCGTAAAAATAAGTTGTTCTTTCGTGAACTTCGGCCCCTTGTAGGTTTCCATCTTTCTATCTCTCCTAATTTTCTTTTTAGTACACTCAATAATTAAAGTATCAAAAGTCAGGTGATTTATCCCAACTGATCAATTGTTACCAACAAATCGACTGTTCCAAAACAAAGTCCATATTGAGTCCCATCGGGCCGATAGAGTATTTTTGTCGAAACATGCTCATTAACTCTACGGACATACCATCCCTCTTTGCTCATCCTTTGCCATTTCTTGCTTGTATAGTCCCTATTCCATTGCCAATAAATCTGGCCCTCGGTGCTAAGACCTTTATTTACCCGCTCAATATCCATTTCTGAACATGCCATACTTAACTACTCCTTTATTCGTTTGATATTATTATCTTCCAATGAACAACGCCAAGTGGTGGTGGGCGGATTGCCAGTCGGCGGGCCCTCAAAATCAATACATGTAAATGTATCTTTTTTTCGCTTTGAACCCTTGTGACGAGTGATAAATGGAACATCGACAGCAGCAACAATTCCAACCATACCAGGCTCAAAAAAAACTTCAGGATTCCTGCCTAGAGCAGTTTCGTATCGACTATAATAAGCTTCTTTTCGTATCTTGCAGGTTACTTTGTCTCCTACCTTTAATTTTTTAGCAGTCATTGTGTGTCCTTTCGTTCTTGGCTGCCCTTTAAATACTTAGCGGTTTTACAGGTGAGAAAAATCTTGACCTTAGACAGCTACAGCGATATGATAGGTGGTAAGCTGACCATGAGGATCGGCAAATCAAATGTTCTTTTTAGAGGAGAGTTACCATGACAAAAACGGAACAGGCCCATCTTGCTCGCGTTTCTGGTCTTATGAAAATGTTATCTGATGAAACTCGCATTAGGCTTGTCTTTGTACTAGCATCAGGGGAACAAAACGTAGGAGATATATGCAAAATTTTAAAAATGCCACAACCCACCATTAGCCACCATCTCAAATTATTGAGAATGGCTAATATAGTAAAGTCTAAAAGGCAACATAGAAAAATTTTCTATTCTCTGAACCACGATGAAGTAAAGTTTGTACATGATATTATTGACAACATTAAAATCGCTGGGGAAAAGAAACTGCAGCAACCAAGGAAAGCAAAAGCAAAGCAGAAAAAGGTTGAACCAGCCGTGGCGACACCGCAAGAAGCAACTGAATAGATTTCTCTTACTAAGGGGAATTAAAATGGGATTATGGCAAAAACTATTTGGACAACGAATGGAAGAAGACAGCAACAGAAAAAGAGAGAAAAGGATTAACGCAGACAGAAAGAGGGAGAATCGCCATCGAAAAGAAAAACCCAAATAAAGAATAATTATAAGGCGCATGTTCGTTGCTTTTAAAAAATAGCGAACATGCGCTAATTTTATTTTTTAAATAATGATATCATTATTCCTATCAATAATATCAATTGCATTATAATGAATGCGGCAGCAAAGATTGCGATCAGCAATACAACTGGAATCCACAATGGGGACAAAACCCAAAGCCAAGACCAGTCAATAACATTGCATAGCTTAAGAGCTATAAACAACAATGCCAAAAGACCATTAAAACCTATTCCTACTGCACTTGCATCATTTGTCATGCTGTTTTCTCCTTGTTGTTTTAACCAACCATTTTTTGTAAGTAGATGGCAGTCGGTTATTGCTTCTTGCATTTTTAATCTCATCAGTCATTATTTTAAATCATATTTGAAGACAAAACACAAGCCTTATCGTTTTTATATTCTCCCATTATCGGTTTCATCATGTAGTCGAAGAATTTCTTCGTAGATTCAGGTGAATAAAAAATGATTATTCCTGGTTCCCCAGCTCTTTTGATAAGATTGACAGTGCCATGCTTTTCTTTTCCATCATAGAAACGGCAGAACTCATCCAATTGATGCATGGTAGTAGTCACTCTCCAAAACTGAGGACTATCAACCAAATTGCGAAGAAAACAACGGGTATCTTCTGCAAACTGACTAGTTTCATCAGGTTTAAATTCACGTATATGTTCATATCTAAGGTTTGGCATCTTATACTTATCCGTATCAGGAAAAAGAACCTAAACGGTGTTGCCATCTAGTGCAAGAGCAGCATCATGATCGCCTAGCATTTCCTTTACATCAGAAATTGTTTTAACTATTCGTCGCATGATTATCCTTTTCTTCAGAATTAAATGCATTTAGGTGCTGTCATTTTATTCTCCGAACTTAGCCCTAAGTCTTTCGTACTCTTCTTTTTCCTGCTGCTCTCGCAACTTTTTTCTTTTAATTTCTTCTTCTTG
>Ga0265293_10003688_pt1 | contig 28132 bp, 25 predicted proteins | sample Munlanlewell138R_FD_192505 | JGI IMG/M metagenome (GOLD analysis project Ga0265293, IMG submission 192505) | Leachate microbial communities from a municipal landfill in Southern Ontario, Canada - Leachate well 138R | ecosystem: Engineered > Solid waste > Landfill > Unclassified | place: Canada...
ATGGACGTGGCTGCCATGGTCGCGCGCAAGGATGCGGTGGTCCGGCAGAACAACGACGGGCTCCTGTACCTGTTCAAGAAGAACAAGGTCGGCTTTTTCCACGGCCGCGGCGCGTTTGCCAAGGCAGCGGACGGCGGCTACCAGATCGCCGTCAGCGGCGAGAAGGAGCAGACGATTACCGGCAAGCAGGTGATCGTGGCCACCGGCTCGAGCCCGCGGGCGCTGCCGGGCACCGCGTTTGACGAGGTGCAGGTCCTCAGCAACGACGGCGCGCTGGCGCTGCAGAAGACCCCCGCCAGGCTGGGCGTCATCGGCTCTGGCGTGATCGGCTTGGAGCTGGGCAGCGTCTGGCGCCGCCTGGGCGCGAAGGTCAGCATCCTGGAGGCACTGCCCGAGTTCCTGGGCACCGTTGACCAGCAGGTGGCCCGGGAAGCGGCCAAGGCGTTTGACCGGCAGGGACTGCAGATCACGCTGGGCGCGCGGGTGAGCGGCGTCAAGGTCAACAAGAAAAGCGTGTCCGTGACGTATTCCGATGCCGACGGCAAGGAGCACAAGCTGGGCGTGGACAAGCTGATCGTCGCCATAGGCCGCGTCGCCAACACCGACGGCCTGCAGGCCGACCGGGTCGGGCTGGAGCTGGACGCGCACGGTGCCATTGCGGTGGACGAGAACTGCAAGACCAACCTGCCCGGCGTCTGGGCCGTGGGCGACGTGGTGCGCGGGCCCATGCTGGCGCACAAGGCCGAGGAAGAAGGCGTTGCGGTGGCCGAGCGCATTGCCGGCCAGCACGGGCACGTGGACTTCAACCTGATTCCCTCGGTCATCTACACCAGCCCGGAGATCGCCTGGGTCGGCCGCAACGAGCAGCAGCTCAAGGAAGCAGGTGTCAAGTACCGGGCGGGGATGTTCCCTTTCATGGCCAACGGCCGGGCTCGGGCCTTGGGCAATACCACGGGTTTTGTCAAGATCCTGGCCGATGCCGGCACCGACGAAATCCTGGGCGTGCACATGATCGGCCCCAGCGCCAGCGAACTCATTGCCGAGGCGGCGGTTGCCATGGCGTTCCGTGCGTCCAGCGAAGACATCGCGCGCATTTGCCATGCACACCCGACGCTGAGCGAGGCGACCAAGGAAGCGGCGCTGGCCGTGGCCAAGCGCGCCATCAACTTCTGACTGAGCCGATGCGGCCCCATGCGTCGGCCCGGACGTGGCCGTTGGCACCAGCCTGTGCCCCGCCCGCGCAGAGACACGGCAGCATCCTTGCAGCCTACAAGGCCGAACTGCAAAAACGCGGCTACCGCAGCGACCCGGCGCAACTGCGTGCGGTGGCGGCGCTGCAGCGCTGCGCCGACGACTGGACCGCGTACAAGGACAGGCGCTCGAACCGGCTGAAGAAACTCTTCAACCACCCGGACATTCCAAAGGGCGTCTACCTGTACGGCGACGTGGGGCGCGGCAAGAGCTTCCTCATGGACCTGTTCTACCGGGCCGTGCCCATCCGCCGCAAGACGCGGCTGCACTTTCATGAGTTCATGCGCGAGGTGCACCACGAGCTGCGCAAGCTGCAGGGCACGGTCAACCCGCTGGACGAGCTGGGCCGGCGCATGGCCGTGCGCTTCAAGCTGATCTGCTTTGATGAATTCCACGTGGCAGACATCACCGATGCCATGATCCTGCACCGCCTGCTGGCCGCACTGTTTGACAACGGCGTGGGTTTTGTCACCACGAGCAACTTCAAGCCCGATGACCTGTACCCGGAGGGCCTGCATCGCGACCGCATCCTGCCGGCCATCAACCTGCTCAATGCGCGCATGCGGGTGGTCAGCGTCGACAACGGCGTGGACTACCGGCGCCGGGCGCTGGGCAAGATCCGCACGTACCACAGCCCGCTGGGTGCGGCGGCAGACGCTGCCATGGCAGCGGCTTACGCGCAGCTGGCATCCGGGCTGGACGAAGATCCCGTGCTGCAGGTGGAAGGGCGCAAGATCCGCGCGCGCCGGCGCGCAGGCGACGTGGCCTGGTTCGACTTCAGCGTGCTTTGCGGCGGGCCGCGCTCGCAAAATGATTACCTGGAGCTGGCCGAGCGTTTCAACACCATCGTCCTGTCCGGTGTACCGCAGATGAGCGCGCGGATGGCATCGCCGGCACGACGCTACACGTGGCTCGTCGACGTCCTGTACGACCGCGGCGTCAAGCTGATACAGTCTGCGGAAGTGGCACCGGAACTGCTTTATACCAGCGGCCCGCTGGCGCATGAATTCCCGCGCACCGTCTCGCGCCTGGCCGAGATGCAGAGCCCCGAGTACCTGGCACAGGCGCGACGCCTGGTCGACACGCAGCTGACATGAACGCTCGCCTGCTCATCCTTTCCCTGAGCCTGTGCGCCGCATCGCTGTGCAGCGCGGCCGCCGCCGGCGTGCGGGCGCCGCCGCAAGACGCCGACGACGCCAGCTTTGCCGCCTGGATCACCGGGCAGCGCGAAGACGTGGCGCAGCAGCGCGCTGCTGCGATCCGGGCGTTTGAGGCGCAGGAGCTGGTCTGCTGGCGCCGTTTTGCCGTCAACGACTGCCTGCGTGCGGCCCGCAGCAAGCGCCGGCAGCAGCTCGATGCGCTGCGCAAACAGGACTTGCAGCTCAACGACCTGGAGCGGCAGCGGCGAGCAGACAAGCGTCTGCGTGCCATTGGCGACAAGGAAGAAGACCGCTAGCCCTTGCGCCGCAGCGGTGCGGGCCTGGCTTGCGTCCTGGCCAGTTTGATCTTCAGGACCAGCGCGGACAGGTTGTCGCCGCCACCGTCTGCGCGCTCGTGCGCCTTCTTGATCAGGAAGCGGCAGGCGTCGCTGGCGGGCAGGGTGTCGATGACCATGGCCAGCTCCTGCGTCGTGAAGTAATGCCACAGGCCGTCAGAGCAGAGCAGCAGCGAATCGCCAACGGCCATGCGCTGCAGTTGTGCCGACACCACCGTTGGCGTATCGTCCATGCCCAGGCACGCGGTGAGCACGTTGGATTGCGGGTGCACCAGCGCTTCCTCGGGGGTGATGGCGCCGTGTTCGACCAGGGTCTGCACGTATGAATGATCGCTGCTCTGATGCACCAACTCCGCGCCGCGGAACTTGTAGACGCGCGAGTCGCCGCAGTGGACGCTGTAGCATTTGCCGCCGGGATTGAGGATGAACGCCGCGATGGTGCTGTGCGGGCTCTGCTCGGATGCAATCGCGGTCAGGCGGATCATCGCGTGTGCTTCCATTGCGATCTGTTGCAGCAGGACACCGCCGTCGTCGGATTCGGGTGCGTAGCGGTTGAACAGCTGACGGGCGGTCAGGATGACCTGCTCGGCCGCCGCCTTGCCGCCCGTCTTGCCACCCATGCCGTCGGCAATGACGCCCATGATACAGCCGTTGACGCGCACATGGGACCACAACGCAAATTGGTCTTGTTGGTATTTTCGGTCGCCGCGGTGCAGGCCTGCCGCCGCTTCGATCCGGTACTGATCTTCCATGACGCTTTCTTCGGCTCCAGGATGTGTCTTATTGTAAACAAAGCCTGTGTCATATTGTGTCTTATTGTCATGCCGCTGCGTGAATTTGTTGTAAAGACCGGCCGCGGTCCGGCCACGTCCCGAAGTGGCCCACCCGCTGCGCGGCCGCATGCGCCCAACTGATGCGCAAGCATGGTCAGCGCACCGGATGACAGATGATCTCGGCCCTTGCGGGCCTTGGATGAAAGCCGCCTGTGGCGGCTGATGAAGGTTTGGCGTCCAGCGTCCAGCGTGCGCCCCGCTACGCTCAACGCCGGCGCACTTCGCTCGACCTCTTCATCAAGGTGCGCCCGTGGCGTCGCGGCGCGACCGATAATCAGCGCAGATGCACCGGCCTGAACCCGGTTGCCGTGGGTCCTGCGGTGCCAGGCTCCAAGCGGCGCGCCGCCGGCTTGCAGCCACCGCACCGCCTGCCGTTTTTTCCTGGTCATGACCTCGTCCCCCACCTCGCTGGAAGCACACGCTGCCGCTGTCTTTGAAGCAGGCGGCGCGCTGCATGGTGGCGCCAGCGGGCTGTCGTTGCGTTCCGGACAGGTGAGCATGGCGCGCGCCGTGGCGCACACGCTCGAGCACGGCGGCGCGCTGGTGGTCGAGGCAGCAACCGGCGTGGGCAAGACCTTTGCCTACCTGGTGCCGGCGCTGCTGTCGGGCCAGCGCGTGCTGATCTCAACCGCAACCAAGGCGTTGCAGGACCAGCTTTTCGAGCGCGATCTGCCGCGGCTGTCCGATGCACTGGGCGTTCCGGTGCGCAAGGCGCTGCTCAAGGGGCGTTCCAGCTACCTGTGCCTGCACCGCATGGACCTGGCCGGGCAGAGCCTGCCGCCGGGCGCGCACGACATGCGTCGCCAGCTGGCCCAGGTGCAGCGCTGGGCGCGAAGCACCGACAGCGGTGACCTGGCCGAACTGTCCGGCCTGGACGAGGACGCGCCCATCCTGCCCTGGGTGACCAGCACGCGCGAGAACTGCCTGGGAGCGGACTGTCCGCATTTCCGCGATTGCTGGGTCAACCGCGCGCGCCGGGCCGCGATGGCCGCCGACGTCGTCGTCATCAACCACCACCTCTTTTTTGCCGACCTGGCAATCCGCGAGTCCGGCGTTGCCGAGTTGCTGCCCACCGTGCGCGTGGTCATCTTTGACGAGGCGCACAAGCTCAATCCCGTGGGCGTGCAGTTTCTTGGCGAGCAACTGGGCACCGGGCAGCTGCGCGATTACGTCAGCGACCTGCAGGTGGCCGGCCTGCAGCAGGCCCGTGGCCTGGCCGACTGGCCGGGCCTGGCTGCGGGCATTGAAACGGCTGCGCTGCAGCTGCGCGAGGTGGCAGGGCGGCCGGCGCGTGGCGCCAGGACCCGCCTGGCCTGGGCCGGCGACGCGCCGCAGGGCATTGCGGCGGCAGCCTGGCAACCGGCGCTGACGCGTGTCGATGAAGCGCTGGGCGACGCTGCGGCGGCGCTGGCCCAGGTCGATGAGTTGGGCCCGGACCTGGCGCGCCTGCACGAACGCGCGCTGGCGCTGCAGGCGCAGGCGCGGCGCTTTGCCCGGCCCGTGGACCCGGCCCGCGTTCGCTGGGCTGACGTGGGGGGCAGCCTGCGCCTGGTCGACTCGCCACTGGACATCGCCGAGACGGTGCGCACGCGGCTGCTGGGTGATTCAGGCGCCGACGCAGGCACCCCGGCCGGTACGGCGCGCTCCTGGGTGTTTGTCTCGGCCACGCTGGGCGACGATGCGCGCCTGAGCTGGTTCACCGAAAGCTGTGGCCTGCAGGACGCCGACGTGCTGCGTATTGCCAGCCCCTTTGACTACCGGCGGCAGGCGGCCTTGTACGTGCCCACGCCTTTTGCCCGTCCAGGCAGCGAGGCGCATGTGGAGCAGGTGGCGCAGCTGGCCGCAACCGGTGCGCAGAAGCTGGGCGGCCGCACGCTGGTGCTGACGACGACGCGGCGCGCGCTGCGCCAGATTGCGCACTTGCTGGCACAGCATTTTGTCGGCAATACGCAGATCGAGGTGCTGGCGCAGGGGCAGCGCTCCAAGCGCGTCCTCATGGAACGCTTGCGCGAGGCCGCCGAGCCGGGCCAGCGCGGCTGCGTGCTGGTTGCATCCGCGTCGTTCTGGGAAGGCTTTGATGTGCCGGGCGATGCGCTGCAGCTGGTGGTGATCGACAAGCTGCCGTTCCCGCCGCCGGACGATCCGCTGGTCCAGGCCCGCTCGCAGCGCATCGAGGCGCAGGGGCAGAGCGCATTTTCCCGCTACTTCATGCCGGCGGCCGCAGTGGCGCTGAAGCAGGGCGCCGGCCGCCTGATCCGCAGCGAGTGCGACCGCGGCATCATTGCCTTGTGCGACCCGCGATTGCTGGAGAAGGGCTATGGCAAGCGCCTGCTGGCCGCGTTGCCGGACATGGCGCTGCTGCGTTCGACCGGTGCCTTCGAGACGGCGCTGGACCGGCTGGCTGCCGCGCACGCCACAACAGGTTGAGCGTTTTGCGAACCGCGTTTTGCGTGGGCCGCAGCGCCCAACGCGCCACGCCAAACGCTCAACCTCGCTCGCTCACCACAGTTGCCACCAGGGTTTCTTGGGGCTGGTGAAACCCTGCGCCATGTACGTGCTGTTGGGGTAGTTTTCCTCGAGCACGCGCTTGCTGTCGTCACGCAGCTGGTCCATGCCGAGCTGGTCGTAGGACTGCACCAGGATATACAGCGCCTCCTCCAGCGCCGGGGCGTCGCGGTAGTTCTTCAGCGCCTGCTGCGCGCGGTCTATGGCCGCCACGTAGGCGCCGCGCTTGAAGTAGAAGCGGGCCACGTGCACCTCGTGCTGCGCCAGCGCGTTGATGGTGTAGCGCATGCGCGCCCGGGCGTCGGGCGCGTAGCGGGACTCCGGGAAGCGCGACACCAGCTCGCTGAACGCCTCGAACGCCTCCTTGGCCGCGTGCTGGTCGCGCTCGGACAGGTCCTGGCGCGACAGGAAGGAAAACAGGCCCAGCTTGTCGTTGAAGTTGATGATGCCCTTGAGGTAGAGCGCGTAGTCCATGGCCGGGCTGGCCGGATGCAGCCGCATGAAGCGGTCCAGCGTGGCCAGCGCCTCGGCGCGTTGCTCGTTCTTGTACTGTGCATACGCCTTGTCCAGCTGCGCCTGCTGCGCCAGCGGCGTGCCGGCGGCCCGACCCTCCAGCGTCTCGAACAGCGGGATGGCCTTGTCGTACGCGCCGGCCCTGGACTCTTCGCGGGCCTCGCTGTAGATCCGGTTGGGGCTCCAGCCTTCGGTCTGGTCCACCGGCTTGGATGAGCAGGCGGCGAGCAAGACGCCGGCCATCAACATGCAGCCGGCTGCCGCCGATAATCTGGCGTATTGCATGGGTTGTTGTCCTTCTGCTGCAGCAGGTTGTGGGTGGGCTCGTGCCCATGATTGCTTGCAACGGGCGTTGCCGCGACTGCAAGGCAGGCAGGATCATGCGGATCGTGCCGGGCCGCAGCGCGTTCATTATATCGGCGGGCCGCAGGGAAAATGGCGCACACGGATGGGTCGGATGAAGACCGGAACTTGACTGAATTTACAGAAGATCGGCTGTTCCAGGCAGCCAGCGCGGACCACGCCCAGCGTCTGGACCGCGTGCTGGCCGCCCACGTGGCCGAGTTTTCACGCAGCTACCTCCAGCAGCTCATCGCAGAGGGTGCGGCGCGGGTCAACGGCGCCGTGTCCACCCGCGCGGCACGAAAGGTGCATGCCGGCGACCGGATCGCGATCACGCTGCGCCCGACGCCGGAGAGCCGCGCGTTCCAGCCGCAGGCGGTGCCGCTGGTGGTCGTCCATGAGGACGACGACCTGCTGGTCATCAACAAGCCGGCAGGGTTGGTCGTGCACCCGGCGCCCGGGCACTGGGGCGGTACGCTGCTCAACGGCCTGCTGGCCCGCGACGGCCGCGCCGCCGCGCTGCCGCGCGCGGGCATCGTGCACCGGCTGGACAAGGACACCAGCGGCCTGCTGGCCGTGGCCCGTTCGCCGCGCGCTGCCGAGCAGCTGACCGCAGCCTTTGCCGCGCGCCGGGTGCAGCGGGAGTACCTGGCGCTGGCGCACGGCACCTGGCGGGGGCCGGAGCAGCGCGAAATCAACGCCGCCATAGGCCGCGATCCGTACCGGCGGCTGCGTATGGCGGTGCTCGATCCGCAGCTGCATGCAGCCAGGGCGGCGCGGACTTCGGTCCGACTGCTGCACAATGGCGCCGCGACCTGCCTGCTGCGCTGCCAGCTGCATACCGGGCGCACGCATCAGATCCGCGTGCATCTGGCGCACCTGGGCCATCCGTTGCTGGCCGACGCGCTCTATGGCGGTGCGCCGGCGTTGGGCATGGTGCGGCAGGCGCTGCACGCCCGGCGTCTGGCGCTGGCGCACCCGGTCAGCGGAGAGCCGCTGGCGTTCGTTGCGCCGCTGCCCGAGGACCTGCAGGCTGCTCTCGCGGCGGGGGGATTTACAATGGCCGTGCTTGACGGGCCGTGACCGGCGCAGCCGGGCAGCGGTCCGGGGCCGCCATGGGGCCCGTGCCCGCCCTGGAGATTCCGGCGCCCGCAGCGGTGCCACGCTGCGCGCCTGCGCCGGGCCGCTCCTTTTCCAGCCAACCCGACTGCCATTGCATGGATGCCGCGCGTGTTCTTGAAGCTGCACTGATCTGTGCCGGCACGCCATTGACGCTGGCCGACATGCGTGCGCTGTTTGACGATGAGCTGGATGCGGCGGCCCTGCGCGAGCTGCTGGCCGAGCTCCAGGCGCTCTGGAGCGACCGCGGGCTGGAGCTGGTGCAGGTGGCCACCGGCTGGCGCTTCCAGAGCCGGCCGCAGATGCACGCCCACCTGGCGCGCATCCGGCCCGAGAAGCCGCCCCGCTACAGCCGCGCCGTCATGGAAACGCTGGCGATCATTGCTTACCGCCAGCCCGTGACCCGCGGCGACATGGAGCAGATTCGCGGCGTCACCATCCACTCCAGCCTGCTGCGCCAGCTGGAAGACCGGGGATGGATTGAGGTGATCGGACAGCGTGATACGGTGGGACGTCCCGCGCTGTACGCCACCACGGCACGATTTCTGGACGACCTGGGCCTGCATTCGCTGCAAAACCTGCCGCCGCTGCCGGAGTTGATGGACGATGCAGCGCAGCTGCACCCCGCGGTGCGCAGTGCGGCGGGCAACGGCGCAGAGCCGGCACCGCCGGCGGCAGCCATTCTTTCAACCGTGACGGACCGTCCGCAGGACAACGACCCATGACAGACAAGCGCGATACTGCAAGAGGCGGGAAGCCGGCGGGGCCACGGACCCGGGCCGCAGGCTCGGGCGCCGCGCGCGGCCCGGTCCGGCGCAAGCGCCGGCTGGCCGGTCCGAGGCCCTCGCGGCCTGCGCAGCCAGCACAGGCCGGCAGCCGCCGCCGCGCGGTGCCGCAGCCCGTGCGTGCCGATGAGCCGGAGACCGAAACCCCCAAGCTGCACAAGGTGCTGGCGCAGGCGGGTCTGGGCTCGCGCCTGCAGATGGAGCAGGTGATCGGTGAGGGGCGCGTTTCGGTCAATGGCAGCAAGGCGCACGTGGGCCAGCGCGTGATGGCAGGCGACCGGATCCGGGTTGACGGCCGGGTGCTGGACTGGCAGGCGACCCCGCGGCGGGTTCGCGTGCTGCTCTACCACAAGCCGGCCGGCGAGCTGGTGACGCACAGCGACCCGCAAAACCGTCCCACCATATTCCAGCGGCTGCCGCGGCTGAAGCACGGGAAGTGGCAGGCCGTCGGCCGGCTCGACCTCAACACCGAGGGCCTGCTGCTGGTGACCGACTCCGGCTGGCTGGCCAACCGCCTGATGCACCCGCGCTTTGGCATGGAGCGCGAGTATGCCGTGCGCATCCTCGGCGGACTGGATGCGGACAAACAGCGCCGCCTGCTTGCCGGCGTGACGCTGGAAGACGGCGAGGCGCGCTTTGCGTCGCTGCGCGAGGGCACGGCCGGAGACGGCGTCAACCGCTGGTATCACGCCGTCATTGCCGAGGGCCGAAACCGCGAAGTGCGCCGCATGGTCGAGGCCGTGGGGCATGCGGTCAGCCGGCTGATCCGCGTGCGCTATGGCCCCGTTGTGCTGCCGCGCGGCCTGCGCCGCGGCAAGTGGCTGGAGCTGGACGCCACCGAAGTGGCGCGCCTGGTGGCGCAGGTCCAGGACGCGGAGCCGGTGCCGGCCGATCCTGGCAAGGCGCCCGATCACCCCGATGACGGGCGGGCGCGGGGTGCGGCAGGTCCCGCAACGCGCCGGCCCGCCCGCAAGGCGGGGAGCGTGCGCCGGGCGCGGCCGCCGGCAGCCGGCAACGCACCGCGCCAGCGCCCGCCGCGCGGCAGCAAAGCAGCCAGGAAGTCGCCGCGTTAAAATGGCCTGCTTGTCCGCGTTGCGGCCAGGCTTTGCCTGCCGCTTGAATTTCAACAGGAATTTTTGATCCATGGCCACAGAGCGCACCTTATCCATCATCAAGCCCGACGCCGTCGCAAAAAACGTGATCGGCCAGATCTACACGCGCTTTGAAGCTGCGGGGCTCAGGATCGTTGCCGCGCGCATGATTCACCTGTCACGCCGCGAGGCCGAGGCGTTTTATGCCGTGCACAGGGAGCGCCCGTTCTTCAACGACCTGGTCCAGTTCATGGTTTCCGGCCCGGTCATGGTGCAGGTCCTCGAAGGCGATAACGCCGTTGCCAGGAACCGCGAGCTGATGGGCGCCACCAACCCCAGGGAAGCCGACGTCGGCACGATCCGCGCGGACTATGCCGACTCCATAGACGCCAATGCCGTCCACGGCTCGGACGCGCCGGAAACCGCGGCCGCTGAAGTGGCGTTTTTCTTTCCCGGCCTGGCAATTTGCAGTCGCTGAGCTGCGCCGGCCGCGCCGGATGGATCCAGACATGACGGACACCAACTGCCAACCAACCAACCTGCTGGGCCTGGACCTGGACGGGCTGGTCGCGCTGTGCCAGGAGCTGGGAGAAAAGCGGTTTCGCGCCACGCAGCTGTTCCGCTGGATACACCAGCGCGGCGAGGCGGACTTTGCGCAAATGACCGACCTGGCCAAGTCACTGCGCAGCAAGCTGGCCGGCGTGGCCGAGGTGACCGCGCCGCCGGTGCTCAGCGAGCACGAGTCGCGCGACGGCACGATCAAGTGGCTGTTTGACATGGGCGGCGGCAACGCCATAGAGACCGTCTACATCCCCGAGTCCGATCGCGGCACGCTGTGCATTTCCTCGCAGGCCGGCTGCGCCGTCGGCTGCCGGTTCTGCTCCACCGGGCACCAGGGCTTTTCACGCAACCTGAGCAGCGCGGAAATCGTTGCGCAGCTGTGGTATGCCGAGCACTTCCTGCGCCGCCGCAGCGGCCGCGCCGAGCGCGTGATTTCAAACGTGGTGATGATGGGCATGGGCGAGCCGTTGCAGAACTACCGGCAGCTGGTGCCGTCGCTGCGCATCATGCTGGACGACCACGCGTACGGCCTGTCGCGCCGGCGCGTGACGGTGTCCACATCGGGCGTGGTGCCGCTGATCGACCGCCTGGCGCAGGATTGCCCGGTGGCGCTGGCGGTGTCGCTGCATGCGCCGGACGATGCGCTGCGCGACCACCTGGTGCCGCTCAACCGCAAGCACCCCATAGACGAGTTGCTGGCCGCGTGCACCGCGTACCTGGCGCATGCGCCGCGCGACTTCCTCACCTTTGAATACTGCATGCTGGACGGCGTCAACGACCGTCCCGAGCAGGCGCGCGCGCTGGTGCAGCTGGTGCGCCGCCACGAGCCGGCGGGGCTGCGCTGCAAGTTCAACCTGATCCCGTTCAACCCGTTTCCGGCATCGGGCCTGCAGCGCTCCAGCGACGCGGCCATTGGCGCGTTTGCACGCATCCTCAGCAACGCCGGCCTGGTCACCACGGTACGCAAGACCCGCGGCGACGACATAGACGCGGCCTGCGGGCAGCTGGTCGGCGAGGTGCAGGACCGCACGCACGCCGGGCAGCGCATGGCCGAGCGCCGTGCCGCCATGCAGCACCACCGCGGCGGCGCGGCCCGCCGGGCACCCAAGATAAGGATGATTCCGTGACGACAGCAACCGGCCTGCCGTGGCGCCGCTTTTTCCTGTTGCTGGCTGTTGCCGGCCTGCTGGTCCTGGGCGGCTGCACGACCACCGGCGGCGACAAGTACGCCAGCGCCGGCGGCAGCGCGGCAGACGTACGCCATCGCGCGCAGACGCACCTGGAGCTGGCCGCCGGCTACCTGGAGCACGGGCAGCTGCAGGTTGCGCAAAGCGAGGCCCAGATCGCGCTGCAGTCGGACCCGTCGTACGCCGATGCCTATGACCTGAGCGGCATGGTCTACATGGCCATGAACGACCACGAGCAGGCCAGGGCGCAGTTCCAGCGCGCCATGACGCTGAAGAAGGACAACGCCAGCGCCATGCACAACCTGGCCTGGCTGCTTTGCCAGGATCGCAACTACGCCGAGTCGGACGCGCTGTTTGCGCGCGCGCTGGACGCGCCCAACGCCAACCGCCCGCAGACGCTGCTGGCGCGCGGCGTGTGCCAGGCGCGCGCGGGCAACCCCGCGCAGGCTGAGGCCACGCTCATGCGCGCGTACGAGCTGGATGCCGCCAACCCGCTCACGGGCTACAACCTGGCCTTGCTGATGTTCCAGCGGGGCGATGCCGAGCGGGCGCGCTTCTACATCCGGCGCCTGAACAACAGCGAGCTGGCCAATGCCGAATCACTGTGGCTGGGCATACGCGTGGAACGCCAACTGGGCGACCGCGTCGCTGTGGAGCAGCTCGCCGAACAGTTGCGCCGGCGCTTTCCGGATTCGGTTGAGCTGAGCGCATACGAGCAGGGCCGGTTTGATGAGTGAGGAGCCGGACCTGCCAGGCGGCACCGGGGCGGCTGAACACCCGGAAACCCGGGCCACGACGTACACGGCCGGTGCCATGCTGCGGCACATCCGCGAGTCGGCCGGGCTGGACCGGGCCATCGTGGCCAGCGCGTTGAAGATCACGCCGCAAACACTCGAGGCGCTGGAGCAGGACCGCTACGAGGCGCTGCCCGACCTGGCGTTTGCACGCAGCCTGGCGGCGTCGATCTGCCGCAATTTCGGCGTTGACCCGGCGCCGGTGCTGGCGCAGCTGCCGCAACCGGACATGGCCCAGCTGCCCATGCCCGAGGGCGGCGTCAATGCGCCTTTCCACAGCGCCAGCGACCGGCCCATGGCCATGCTGCCCAAGTACGTGTCGCGGCCGCTCACGGTGGTGGTCGCGCTGTTCCTGCTGGGCTCGTTGCTGCTTTGGCTGTGGCCGACGCTGCCGATCCGGCTGTCCGATTCGCCCGCCGACGTGCAGACCGTGAGCACCGATGCGCTGCCCGGCATCGACGTGCAAGATGCGCAAGATCTTGCGCAGGCCGACACGCCGCCTGCGGCCGGCGGACGGCTGCAGCCCGGCGCGCTGCCAGCGGACGCGGTTTCGGCGACGGCGCAGGCAGCCGCGGAACAACAGGCCGACGCGGACGATGCGGACGAGGCCGAGGAAGCGATGGCCAGCGCCGCCGAGGCAGCAGGGGCGGACGCTGCAGATGGTAGCGGCGCGGCGGAACCCGCGATCGACGCGACCGATGGCGACGCGTCCGTTGCGGTGGCTGCGCTGGCGTCCAACCCCGACGACAGCGCGAACAATGGCAATGATGCTACAAAGGAGGAAGAGGAAGCGGCCGCGCCGGCTGAGAGCGACGACCTGGTCATAGAGGCGTCTGACGAAAGCTGGGTCTCGGTCCGCGACGCGGGCGGCAACATGCTGTTCAACCGCCTGCTGGAAAAGGGTGAGACGGCGCGGATCAGCGGCGCCAAGCCGCTGTCGGCCACCATAGGCCGCAAGAACGCCGTCACCGTGCTGGTCCATGGCGAGCCGTTTGATCACCGCTCGGCCAGCACCAGCAGCGTTTCACGCTTCAAGGTCAACTGATGGACATGGCAGTCATCTCCGGGACCGGGCCCATTGCCCTGGTCAAGCCGGCCACGCGGCACACGATGCAGGCGCGCGTGGCCTGGGGCGGCAACGTGGTCACCGTGGGTGGCGACGCGCCGGTGCGCGTGCAGTCCATGACCAACACCGACACGCAGGACGCCGGGGCGACCGCGCAGCAGGTTGCCGAGCTGGCGTACGCCGGCAGCGAGCTGGTGCGCATCACGGTCAACACGCCGGAGGCGGCCGAGCAGGTCCCGCGCATCCGCGAGCGCCTGGACGCCATGGGCGTTGACGTGCCGCTGATCGGCGACTTTCACTACAACGGGCACCGGCTGCTGACCGAGCATCCGGGCTGCGCCCAGGCGCTGTCCAAGTACCGCATCAACCCCGGCAACGTGGGCCGCGGCTCCAGGCACGACCAGCAGTTCGGCCTGATGATAGAGGCGGCGCTCAAGTGGGACAAGCCGGTGCGCATAGGCGTCAACTGGGGCAGCGTCGACCAGGCGCTGCTGACCCGTCTCATGGACGAGAACGGCGCCCGTGCGCAGCCTTGGGACACGCGGCAAGTCATGTACGAGGCGCTGGTGCAGTCGGCGCTGGGCTCGGCGCAGCAGGCGGTTGACTGGGGCATGGCGCCGGCGCAGGTCATCCTCAGCACCAAGCTGAGCCGCGTGCAGGACCTGGTCGCGGTGTACCGGGCGCTGTCGGCACGCTGCGACCACGCGCTGCACCTGGGGCTGACCGAAGCGGGCATGGGCACCAAGGGCACGGTGGCGTCCACCGCCGCGCTGTCGCTGCTGCTGCAGGAGGGCATAGGCGACACCATCCGCGTCAGCCTGACGCCGCGGCCGGGCGAGGCGCGTACGCAGGAGGTGCGGGTGGCGTCCGAGATCCTGCAGGCGCTGGGGCTGCGCATGTTTGCCCCCAGTGTCACGGCGTGCCCGGGCTGCGGCCGCACCACGAGCACCGTGTTCCAGTCGCTGGCGCAGGACGTGGACGAGTACCTGCGGGCGCAGATGCCGGTGTGGCGCACCAAGTATCCTGGCGTGGAGACGCTCAAGGTCGCGGTCATGGGCTGCGTCGTCAACGGGCCGGGCGAGAGCAAGCACGCCGACATCGGCATCAGCCTGCCCGGCAGCGGTGAAACGCCGGTGGCACCGGTCTACATAGACGGCAAGAAGGCGATGACGCTGCGCGGCGAGCACGTGGCCGAAGAATTCCACGCCATCGTCGAGCGCTACGTAGAAAAACGCTTTGGGCAAGGCGCTGCCGCTGCGTCTGATGGCAGATGAGCTGGCTGCTGCGCAGCTGCATGACGGCGGCGGCGCCGCCGCCATGATCCCTGATCATGGGTCGCCACGGCGGCCATCATCGACGGCCCGGCGGGGTCGAGGTCATCTGTCATGCGCGATGCCGTGTTAAGCATCGCTTTACACGCGAACGTATTTCATGTCAAAACAAGCAGCCATCACCGCCGTCAAGGGCATGAACGACATCCTGCCGCCGCAGTCGGCGCGCTGGCAATGGCTGGAAGCGGTGGTGCGGCAGGTCATGGCCGCGTACGCGTACCGCAACGTGCGCACGCCCATCGTCGAGCAGACGCACCTGTTCGTGCGCGGATTGGGCGCGGTAACCGACGTGGTGGAAAAGGAAATGTACTCGTTCGATGACCGCGCCGACAAGCGCGGCACGGCCGAGCAGCTGAGCCTGCGGCCGGAGAACACGGCCGGCGTCGTGCGCGCAACCATAGAGCACAACCTGCTCTACGATGGCGGCAAGCGCCTGTATTACATGGGCCCCATGTTCCGCCGCGAGCGGCCGCAGCGCGGCCGCTACCGGCAGTTCCACCAGGTCGGCGCCGAGGCGCTGGGCTTTGGCGAGCCGGCGCTGGACGCCGAGATCATCCTGCTGGCCGCACAGCTGTGGTCCGAGCTGGGCCTGTCCGACTGGCGGCTGGAGCTCAACTGCCTGGGCGAACCGGACGAGCGTCGCGCACACCGAGCGGCCTTGATTGCCTACTTCGAGCAGCACGAGCACGCGCTGGACGCCGACGCCCGGCGCAGGCTGCACAGCAACCCGCTGCGCATCCTGGACACCAAGAACCCGGACATGCAGGCGCTGGTCGAGGGCGCACCGCGCCTCATGGATTACCTGGGCGAAGCGTCGCGAGCGCACTTTGACGCCGTGCAGCAGCTGCTGGCCGCGGCCGGGCTCGCGTATTCGATCAACCCGCGGCTGGTGCGCGGGCTGGACTACTACAACCTGACCGTATTCGAGTTCGTCACCGACCGGCTTGGCGCGCAGGGCACCATCTGCGGCGGCGGCCGCTACGACTACCTCATAGCGCAGATTGGCGGCAAGCCGGCGCCGGCCGTGGGCTGGGCGCTGGGCGTCGAGCGCGTGCTGGAGTTGCTGGGCGACGCTGGGGGCGCTGCGGATCCGGCCGCACCGGACGCGTACGCCGTGATCCCCGATCCCAGCCGGCTGGACGCCGTGCTGCCCTGCCTGCAGGCGCTGCGCGCCGCGGGCGTGCACGTGCAGATGCACGGCGGCGGCAGCGGCAGCTGGGGCAGCATGAAGAGCCAGCTCAAGCGGGCCGATGCGTCTGGTGCGCGCTTTGCGCTCATTTTTGGCGAGCGCGAGCTGCAGCAGGGCCAGGTGGCGGTCAAGGCGCTGCGCGACGGCAGTGGCGAGCAGACGCTGCAGCCGCTGGCGCAGCCGGGACAATGGGCCGGTCGCCTAAAATCTGCGCGTTGATGCGGCACGCGTCTGCGGCCGCGCCTTGGGCGTCTTGGATGCGGTGGCCCCGCATGGCGCCAAATTTTGTGGAATGACATGGCAAGAAATACGCTGGACGTCCAGGAACAGGAACAGCTGGAGGCGCTCAAGGGTTTCTGGGCGCGCTTTGGCGACTACATCACCTGGGCGCTGATCATCGTGCTGGGCGGCTACGCCGCGTTCAACGGCTGGAACTACTGGCAGGCGCGGCAGGGCGCCAAGGCGGCGGTGCTGTACGCCGAGCTCGAGCGCAGCGTGCACGCGGACGACGTCAAGCACCTGGAGCAGGTGATCGGCGACATGAAGTCGCGCTACGGCCGGACCACGTACGCCGCGTACGGCGCGCTGCTGGCGGCCAGCGCATTCCAGGAGCACGACCAGCCGGCGCAGAGCAAGGAGCAGCTGGCCTGGGTCGCCGACAAGGCGCCCGACGATGGCCTGCGCGCGATTGCGCGGCTGCGGCTGGCGTCGCTGCAGATTGGCGCCGAGGAGTACGATGCGGCGCTGCAGACGCTGTCCAAGCGCATGCCGCCGCAGTTTGCCGCGCTGGCGGCCGACCGCCGCGGCGACGTGTACCGGCTGCAGGGCAAGCGCAGCGAGGCCGTCGCCGAGTACCGCCAGGCGTACGCAAAGCTGGCGCAGCAGGACACGGACTATCAACAGGTGGTTGGCATCAAGCTGAATGCGCTGGGCGTTGATCCGGATGCCGCGCACAAGACGGAGACAGGCTGATGGACAGATCCAGGAGACGGCTACTCGTGGGCACGGCACAGGTGCTGGGCGCGGGCTGGCTGGGCGCCACGCTGGCCGGTTGCGCCGGCGGATCGGCGCGCCCGGAGCCCGATCCGTTGCCGCGGGAGATGGGCACGCTGGGCGTGCGCCAGGTGTGGACGGCGCAGCTGTCCGCCAAGATCGGCTATCCGCTGCAGGTGGCCGCCCTGGCCGACCGCGTCGTGCTGGCGGGCGACGACGGCCAGGTGCTGACGCTGGACGCGGGCAGCGGGCGCGAGCTGGCGCGGGCCAGCGCGGGCGCCGCGCTCAACGCCGGCGTTGGCAGCGACGGCCGCATTGCGGCCGTGGTCACGCGCACCAACGAGGTGGCTGCGTTGCAGGGCGGGCAGCTGCTGTGGCAGCGCCGGCTGGGCACGCAGGCGTACACTGCGCCGCTGGTGGCCGGCGGGCGCATTTTCGTGCTGGGCGCCGACCGCTCGCTGACCGCGTTTGACGCGGCCGGTGGCGCGCGCCTGTGGCACGTGGAGCGTCGCTCGGATCCGCTGGTGCTGCGGCAGGGCGGGCTGCTCATGCCGGTGGGCAACACGCTGGTGGCCGGGCTGTCCGGGCGCATGGTGGGGGTCAATCCGGATACCGGCGACATCCTCTGGGAAGCGCCCATCGCGTCGGCGCGCGGCGTCAACGACATAGAAAAGCTGATCGACCTGGTGGGCGGCGTGTACCGCCAGCAGGACATGGTTTGTGCCCGCGCGTTTGACGCGGCCATCGGCTGCGTGGACACCTCGCGCGGGGCCACGCTGTGGACCACGCCCGCGCACGGCGTCACGGGGATCACCGGCGACGCCCAGCGGCTGTACGGCGTCGAGTCCGACGGCCGCGTGCGCGCCTGGCACGTGGCCGATGGCTCGCGCGCCTGGGTCAATGACCAACTGCAGTGGCGCCGCCTGGGCGCGCCGCTGCTGCTTGGGCGCAGCGTGATCATCGGGGACGAGGACGGGGCGGTCTACCTGCTCGACGGCGCCGAGGGCACGCTGCTGGGCCGCGTCGGGACCGACAAGTCCGGCGTGGCGGCCGCGCCGGTGACGGCTGCCGGCACGCTGGTCGTCGCCACGCGCAGCGGCCGCGTCTATGGCTTTCGCACGTCCTGAGCGCCGGCTGGTCGTGCCCGGACCATGAAGCCCGTCGTTGCCCTGGTGGGACGCCCGAACGTGGGCAAGTCCACGCTGTTTAACCGGCTCACCCGGAGCCGGAGTGCACTGGTGGCTGACTATCCGGGGCTGACCCGCGACCGCCATTACGGACAGGCGGCGCTGGACGGGCGCGAATACATCGTCATAGACACCGGCGGCTTCGAGCCGGATGCCCGCTCCGGCATCTTCCACGTCATGGCCGGGCAGACGCGGCAGGCGGTGGCCGAAGCCGACGTGGTGCTCTTCATGGTCGACGTGCGGGCCGGGCTGTCGGCACAGGACCATGAGATTGCCGGCTGGCTGCGCCGCCTGGGCAAGCCGGCGCTGCTGGTTGCGAACAAGGCCGAAGGGATGCAGGGCAGCGCGCACCTGGCCGAATTCTACGAACTGGGGCTGGGCGAGGTCATCCCCATTTCCGCCAGCCACGGCCAGGGCCTGCACGGCCTGCTCGAGGCTGCGCTGGATCACGTGGACGCGGCTGCCGAGCCGCTGCCCGACGCCGCGCCGGACGATGACCAGGACGCGCCCATCCGGCTCGCCGTGGCCGGCCGCCCCAACGTGGGCAAGTCCACGCTGATCAACAGCTGGCTGGGCGAGGACCGCATGGTGGTCTTTGACGAGCCCGGGACCACGCGCGACGCCATTGTCGTGCCGTTCCAGCGCAAGGGCCAGCACTTCGAGCTCATAGACACGGCAGGATTGCGACGCCGGCGGCGGGTGTTCGAGGCCGTCGAGAAATTCTCCGTGGTCAAGACACTGCAGGCCATAGAAAACGCGCACGTGGTGGTCCTCATGCTCGACGCCACCGAAGGCGTGACCGACCAGGACGCGCACATTGCCGCATTCATCCTGGAGTCAGGTCGGGCGGTGGTGCTGGCGGTCAACAAGTGGGATGCGGTGGATGATTACCAGCGCGAGCTCGTGCGCCGCTCGCTGCAGGCGCGGCTGGCGTTCCTGCGCTTTGCGCAGCTGCATTTCATTTCCGCGCAGAGGCGGCAGGGGCTGGGGCCGCTGTGGAGCTCCATCCTGCAGGCGTACCGCTCGGCCGCGTGCAAGATGCCCACGCCCAAGCTGACGCGCCTGTTGCAGGAGGCCGTGCGCTTCCAGGCGCCCCGGCGCTCGGGCATGTACCGGCCCAAGCTGCGTTATGCGCACCAGGGCGGCTCCAACCCGCCGCTGATCATCATTCACGGCAATTCGCTGGAGGGCGTCTCCGATGCCTACAAGCGGTTCCTGGAAGGGCGATTCCGCCAGGAGTTCGACCTGACCGGAACGCCGCTGCGCATCGAATTCAAGACCTCGGGCAATCCCTACGACCGGCGCCGCAGCTGACGCCGCATCGTGCCTCGCGCCAGCGCCAGCAGGCAGGCGCGCAGCGGGACGCATTTGACCGGCCGGCGCATGCAAATCCCTTGCAATCGTGCCCTTCATCCATATCTGCAAAGATTGATTCGCTACACAACACGGAGAATATCGTGAATAACAAAGGCCAGCTCTTGCAAGATCCGTTTTTGAACACGTTGCGGCGGGAACACATCCCGGTATCCGTCTACCTCATCAACGGCATCAAGCTGCAGGGCCAGATCGAGTCGTTTGACCAGTACGTGCTGCTGTTGCGCAACACGGTCACGCAAATGGTGTACAAGCACGCCATCTCCACGGTCGTTCCTGGCCGGCCCGTCAATTTCCCGGTGGCGCCCGAAGGCGAAGACAAATGAATGTCTTGCTGCGGATCCGCATGCGTCATGGCGCGCCGGTTGCCGCTGCCCGGGCGGGCGGCGGCATGTTGAATGCCGGCCTGCCGCGCCGGTGCTGCTGACTTGCCCGCATTGGCGTCCCCCGCGACCCTCCTCATAGGCGTTGACTTTGGCAACGCCTGGTTTGACCCGCAGCTGCAGGAGCTGGGGCTGCTGGCCGAGACCGCCGGGCTCCAGCCCGTGGCCCGGCTGACCTGCAAGCGGCGCGCGCCCGATGCGGCGCTGTTTGTCGGCCGCGGCAAGACCGAGGAAATTCGCGAGCTGGCCGAGGCGCATGGCGCGGCCGAGGTGCTGTTCGACCAGGCGCTCTCGCCGGTACAGCAGCGCAACCTCGAGCGGGCGATCGGGTTGCCGGTCAACGACCGCACGCTGCTCATCCTGCAGATCTTTGCGCAGCGGGCGCGCAGCGCCGAGGGCAAGCTGCAGGTGGAGCTGGCGCGGCTGCAGTACCTGAGCACGCGCCTGGTGCGCCGCTGGACGCACCTGGAGCGCCAGCAGGGCGGCATCGGCACGCGCGGCGGACCGGGCGAGGCACAGATCGAACTGGACCGGCGCATGATAGCCACGGCCATAGGTCGTGCCAAGCGGCGCCTGGCCAAGCTCAAGAAGCAGCGCGCCACGCAAAGGCGGCAGCGCCTGCGCCAGGGCACGTTCAACATATCGCTGGTGGGCTACACCAACGCAGGCAAGTCCACGCTGTTCAACGCGCTGGTCAAGGGTGAGGCCTGGACGGCGGACCAGCTCTTTGCCACGCTGGACACGACCACGCGCAAGCTATACTTGGAAGCTGCCGAGACCTCGGTTGCCCTGTCCGATACCGTGGGGTTCATCCACGATCTGCCACACGGGCTGGTCGAGGCATTTGCAGCAACGTTGCAGGAGGCCTCTGACGCCGACTTGCTGATCCACGTGGTGGATGCGGCAAGCCCGGATTTCCGCCAGCAGATGGCCGATGTGCAGCGGGTCCTGCAGGAGATTGGCGCGGCCGACGTGCCACGCCTTCTTGTTTTCAACAAACTGGATACCCTGGCGCCGGAACAGGTGCCGCTGCGCATGCGCGATGTCGTGGAAGAGAACGGACAGCCTGTGGTACGCCTGTTCCTGAGCGCGACCACGGGCCGCGGGCTGGATGCCTTGCGTGACGAGCTGGCGCAGCGCGTGACCGCCGCGACCAGCGCCGGCAGCCACGGCGCAGACCCCGCGTTTGGGCACAATACTGGCTACTCAGCTGAAAGTGGATGGAATGACTGACCGTTTGAGCCCGCGCGGCCCGATCCGCAGAACACCCTGGCCGCGTCTGGCGCGGGCGCCTTGGCGCGCCGGCCGGGATTCGGACAATGGTGACGAGCAGCGGCCCGACGAGCCATCCCGGCCGCGGCCCGACCGCGGCGGCCACCAGGGGCCGCCGGACCTGGACGAGCTGTGGAATGACTTCAACCGCAAGCTGGGCAACCTGTTTGGCGGCGGGCGCGGTGGCCGTGGCTACCGGCGGCCCGGCTCGGGCGGACCGGGCGGCGGGGGCGGCCATTTCCGGCCCAGTGCCAAGGGTGCCGGCATCGGCGCGGTGCTGGTGATCCTGGCGCTGCTGGCCGTCTGGCTGGCCTCGGGCATCTTCATCGTCCGCGAGGGCGAGCGCGCCGTGGTCACGACCTTTGGAAAGTTTGACGGCGTGCGCGGGCCCGGCCTGAACTGGCGCATGCCTTACCCCATCCAGCGCCACGAAACCGTCCGCTTCTCGCAGATCCGCTCGGTTGACGTGGGCGGCGACGACATCATCAAGAGCACGGGCCTGCGCGAGTCGGCCATGCTGACTGCCGACGAGAACATCGTCGAGATCAAGTTTGCCGTGCAGTACCGGCTCAATGACGCGCGCGACTACCTGTTCGAGAGCAAGAGCCCGGACGCGGCGGTCGTGCAGGTGGCCAAGAGCGCGGTGCGCGAAGTGGTCGGCAAGATGAGCATGGACACGGCGCTGGCCGAGGAGCGCGACCAGATCGCGCCGCGCGTGCGCACCGTCATGCAGGACATCCTGGACCAGTACAAGGTGGGCATAGAAGTGGTGGCGGTCAACATGCAGGATGGCGGCGTGCGTCCGCCCGAGCAGGTGCAGGATGCCTTTGACGACGTGCTCAAGGCCGGACAGGAGCGCGAGCGCATCAAGAACGAAGCGCAGGCCTACGCCAACGACGTGGTGCCGCGCGCCGTTGGTACGGCGGCGCGGTTGACGCAGCAGTCCGAAGGCTACAAGGCGCGCATCGTGGCGCAGGCCGAAGGTGATGCGTCGCGCTTCGAGGCGGTGCTGGACGAGTATGAAAAGGCGCCCCGCGTCACGCGCGACCGCATGTACATAGACGCGCTGGAGCAGGTCTACGCGGGCGCAAGCAAGGTCATCATAGACAGCGACTCGGGCAACAGCCTGATGTACCTGCCGCTGGACAGGCTCATGGAGCAGTCGGGGCAGTCGGCGTCGCGCAAGAAGAGCAGCGAGACGGTGGACACCGAGTCCCTGCCTGGCGCCGTGCCGCCCGCGTCCGAGATCCGCACACATGTCGAAGATGCGCGCAGCCGCGCCGACGCGCGCAGCCGCAGTCGCGACTCGAGCCGCTGAGCGCCGGGAGAGATCAACATGAACAAACTGGGTTTCATCGGCGCCGCCGTCATCGTCATCGTGGGGCTGGTCGCGTCCATGCTCTTTGTCGTCGACCAGCGCCAGTTTGGCGTGGTCTACCAGTTCGGCGAGGCGCAGAAGATCATCGTCGACCCGGGACTGAACTGGAAGTTGCCTGCTCCCATACAGACCGTCAGCTACGTCGACAAGCGCCTGCTGACGCTGGAGAGCCGGGAGAACGAGCCGCTGCTCACCGCCGAGAAGCAGCGCGTGCTGGTCGAGTGGTACCTGCGCTGGCGCATCAGCGATCCGCTGGAATACATCCGCAACGTGGGGCTGGACGAGAGCGCCGGCTCGCTGCAGCTGAACCGGGTCATGCGCGACGCGGTGCAGGAGGAAATCAACCGCCGCACGGTCAAGGAGCTGATTGCCGCACAGCGCGAGACGCTGATGGCCGACGTCAAGGCCGCGGTGATCAAGGCCGTCCAGCGTGGCAACCCCTGGGGCATAGACATCATTGACGTGCGCATCACGCGCGCCGACTATGTGGCGTCGATCACGGAATCGGTGTACAGGCGCATGCAGGCCGAGCGCCAGCGCGTGGCCAATGAGCTGCGCTCCACGGGGGCGGCCGAAGGCGAGCAGATCCGTGCCGAAGCCGATCGCCAGGTCGAGGTCACCATTGCCGACGCGTACCGCGGGGCGCAGACGACGCGCGGTGAAGGCGACAGCGTGGCCAACAAGACCTACGCCAAGGCCTTTGAGCGTGACCCGGACTTTGCCGAGTTCTACCGCAGTCTCAACGCGTACAAGGACAGCATCGGCCAGCCGGGCGACCTGCTGGTCATCGACCCCAAGACCTCGGACTTTTTCAACAGCATGCGCGACAGCGGCTCGCGGCACTGAGTGCGGCGCGGAATCCGGCCATGACGGGCAAGCTTCTGGTTGCGGCGCTGGGGCTGGCGCTCGTGCTCGAGGGCCTGATGCCGCTGCTGCTGCCCGATGCCTGGCGCCGCGCCTTCACGCAACTGCTGCAGCTGCGTGACGGGCAGATCCGCTTCTTTGGCCTGGTCAGCATCGCGCTGGGGCTGTTCATCATCCTGCTGGCGCGCTGACAGCGCAGGCGCCACCGATACAATGGCCGCTTCAATGGCTACGCAAGAATCCTGCCGTGTCTGCCTGGCTGCTGCCCGATTCCATTGCTGACGTGCTGCCCAACGGGGCAGCGAGCATAGAGCACCTGCGTCGCGGGCTGCTCGACACCGCGCGCAGCTACGGCTACGAGCTGGTGATTCCACCGGTGGTGGAATACCTGGAGTCGCTGCTCACCGGCACCGGCGAGGCGCTGGGACTGCAAACCTTCAAGCTGGTGGACCAGCTCTCGGGCCGCATGCTGGGCGTGCGCGCTGACAGCACGCCGCAGGTGGCGCGCATGGACGCGCACCTGCTCTCGCGCAACGGCATTGCCCGCCTGTGCTACTGCGGCCCGGTGCTGCACACGCGTCCCGAGCGGGCGCTGGCCACGCGCGAGCCCCTGCAACTGGGCGCGGAGATCTACGGCAGCAGCCGCATCGAGGCCGACCTGGAAATCCTGCACCTGGCGCTGGACTGCCTGCACGTGGCGGCGGTCTCGGACCTGCACCTGGACCTGGCCGACGTGCGCATCGTGCAGGCGCTGCTGGCAGCGGCCGCAGCCGATGCGCCCACGCAGGACGCAGTGCACCGTGCGCTCGACGCCAAGGACGCCAGCGCGCTGGCCGCGGCAAGCCAGGCCCTGCCGGCAGCTTCGCAGCAGCAGCTGCAGGCGCTGGTGGGCCTGTACGGCGACACCACGGTGCTGGATGAAGCGGGGCGGCTGCTTGGTGGCGTGCCCGGTGTGAGCGCCGCGCTTGCCGACCTGCGGTGGCTGGTTGAACGGCTGCACGACATGGCGGACGTGACCATGGGCCTGGACCTGTCCGACGCCAGCGGCTGGGGCTATTACACGGGCCCGCGTTTTTCTGTTTACTCGCGTGACGCGCGCGACGCCGTGCTCCGCGGCGGGCGCTACGATGGCGTGGGCGCCGCCTTTGATCCCCGACAGGGCGCGCGGCCGGCCGCGGGCTTCAGCCTGGATCTCAAGCAGCTTGCCGAGGTGGCCGCGCCGGCGCCAGCCGCAACCGCGGTGCGTGCCGCGTGGCACGCCTCGCCGGACTGGGCCCGCGCGGTGGCCGAGCTGCGCGCCCGCGGCGAGATCGTGGTCTGCGTCCTGCCGGGGCACGAGTCCGAGCGCGGCCAGCTCACGTGCACGCGCGAGCTGGTCCGCGATGAGGCGGGCCGCTGGCAGGTGGTTGCCTGTTGATGCGAACCTCCCCGGGCGGCGGTCCGCGCTCCGCGGCCGCGCGGGCGGACAACCCGCGCGTGGCTGCTGCGGCCCGGGCCCAGCCGCAAACTTGAAGAATCTGCAAAGGAACAGGCGTGACAACTGCAAGGAACGTCGTTGTTGTCGGGACCCAGTGGGGTGACGAGGGCAAGGGCAAGCTGGTCGACTGGCTGACCGAGTCCGCCGGCGGCGTGATCCGCTTCCAGGGCGGGCACAACGCCGGCCACACCATCGTCATTGGTGGCGAGACCACCGCGCTGCACCTGATCCCCAGCGGCATCCTGCGTCCGGGCGTGACCTGCTACATCGGCAACGGCGTGGTGCTGTCGCTGACCAAGCTGATCGAGGAAATCAGGCAGCTTGAGGCCGCCGGCGTTTCCGTGCGCGAGCGCCTGCGCGTGAGCGAGATCTGTCCGCTCATCCTGCCGCTGCACGCAGCGTTGGACGTCGCGCGCGAAGCGCACCTGGAAAAGAGCAGCGGCACGCGCATAGGCACCACCGGGCGGGGCATAGGCCCCGCGTACGAGGACAAGGTCGCGCGCCGGGCGCTGCGCGCGCAGGACCTGCGCAACCCCACGCGGTTTGCAGCCCGGCTCAGGGACCTGCTGGCGCTGTACAACCACGTGCTCACCAACATGCTGGGCGCCGGGCCGCTGGCGTTCCAGCCCATCTTTGACGAGGCCATGCGCCAGGCCGAAACCGTGCTGCCGCTGCTCGCCGACGTGTCGGCCGAACTGCACCAGGCGCAGCAGGCGGGCGCCAACCTGCTCTTTGAAGGCGCGCAGGGGACCATGCTGGACATAGACCACGGCACGTACCCGTACGTGACGTCAAGCAACTGCGTTGCCGGCAACGCGGCTGCGGGCAGCGGCGTGGGCCCCGGCATGCTGCACTACGTCCTCGGAATCACCAAGGCGTACTGCACGCGCGTGGGCAGCGGGCCGTTTCCGACCGAGCTGGACTGGCAGACCCCGGGCACGCCCGGCCACCACATGTCGCACGTGGGCGCGGAGAAGGGCGTCACCACCGGGCGCGACCGGCGCTGCGGCTGGTTCGACGCGGCACTGCTCAAGCGCAGCGCCCAGGTCAACGGGCTGCACGGGCTGTGCATCACCAAGCTGGACGTGCTCGACGGCCTGGAAGAGCTCAAGATCTGCGTCGCCTACGAACTGGAGGGGCGCCGCGTGGACCTGCTTCCGCTGGGCGCCGAGGAAATCGCGCGCTGCACGCCCATCTACGAGGTCATGCCGGGCTGGCACGAGACCACGTTCGGGGTCACCGATTACGCGCGGCTGCCGCGCAACGCGGTCAGCTACCTGCAGCGCATGGAAGCGCTGTGCGGCGTGCCCATCGCGCTGGTCTCCACCGGCCCGGACCGGGACCAGACCATCGTCCTGCGCGACCCCTTTGCGGCCGCCTGATCCACTCCGGAAGCCCCAGATCATGTTGACCCAAGACGGCAAGCACCTGTATGTCAGCTACGACGCCTACCACCGGCTGATCGAGCGGCTGGCCGTGCAGATCTATCGCTCGGGATGGCAGTTCGACACCATCCTGTGCCTGGCCCGCGGCGGCATGCGCCCGGGCGACATCTTGAGCCGCATCTTCGACCTGCCGCTGGCCATCATGTCAACGAGCAGCTACCGCGCCGAGGGCGGCAAGGTGCAGGGACACCTGGACGTGGCGCACTACATCACCACGCCGCAGGGCGAGATCGCGGGCAAGGTGCTGCTGGTCGACGACCTGGCCGACACCGGCGTGACGCTGCAGGTGGTCATAGACCGGCTCCGAAACAACTACGACAAGATCACCGAGCTGCGCAGCGCCGTGCTGTGGACCAAGGAGTCCTCGCGTTTCAAGGCGGATTATTCGGTGCAGTACCTGCCGACCAATCCCTGGATACACCAGCCGTTTGAGAACTACGACGACTGCCCGCCGGAGAAGCTGCTCGCCGAATGGCAGATCTGAGCGCGGCGGCGAGCGGCAGGCGGAAAACGGCCGGGCGCAATACCATGGGGCCATGACACACGCAAGCACCCATCTCATCCACCATCCGTACCGGCCCCCGGCCGGGTTCGACGCCCCGCAGCCGGCGGTGCACAAGGCATCGACGGTGTTCTTTCCCAGCATGGCCGCGGTGCGCCAGCGCAACTGGAAGGACAAGAGTGGCTACACCTATGGGCTGCACGGCACGCCGACCACGTTCCTGCTCGAGGAGCGCATCGCGGCGCTGGAGCACGGCACGCAGTGCGTGCTCGCGCCCAGCGGGCTGGCAGCCATTGCGCTGACCAGCCTGGCACTGCTGCGTCAGGGTGACGAGCTGCTGCTCCCGGACAACGCGTACGGCCCGAACAAGACGCTGGCCGGCGGCGAGCTGGCAAACTGGGGAATCACGCACCAGCTCTACGACGCGCTGGACGTGGCCGATCTGGCCGCGCGCATTACCGACCGGACAAGGCTGGTCTGGCTGGAAGCGGCCGGATCCGTGACGCTGGAGTTCCCCGACCTCATCGCGCAGGCGCGCCTGTGCCGCGAGCGCGGCGTGCTGAGCGCGCTGGACAGCACCTGGGCCGCGGGGCTGGCGTACAACGCCTTTGACCTGGACGGCAGCGGCGTGGGCGTGGACGTCGCGGTGCAGGCGCTGACCAAGTACCCCAGCGGCGGCGGTGACGTGCTCATGGGCAGCGTCGTCACGCGCGATGCCGAGCTGCACCAGCAGCTCAAGCTGGCGCACATGCGGCTGGGCCTGGGCATCTCCGGCAACGACGCCGAGGCCGTGCTGCGCGCGCTGCCCAGCCTGGCACTGCGCTACCGCCAGCAGGACCAGGCGGCGCGCCAGCTGGCCGCCTGGTGCGCGCGGCAGCCGCAGTTCGCGCAGGTCCTGCACCCCGCGCTGGACGCAGCGCCCGGCCATGCGCACTGGCAACAGGTCTGCGGCCACGCCGAGCAGCGCGGCAGCGGCGCCGCGGCCGGGCTCTTCAGCGTGGTCGTGGACCCGCGCTACAGCAGCGCGCAGGTCGATGCCTTTTGCGATGCCCTGCAGCTGTTCCGGCTCGGCTACAGCTGGGGCGGCCCCATCAGCCTGGCCATGGCGTACGACCTGGCCAGCATGCGCAACCCCTGGCCGGCGCACCTGGCGCGCGGCACCGTGGTGCGGCTGGCCACCGGGCTGGAAGACGTG
>Ga0265293_10003689_pt1 | contig 28130 bp, 25 predicted proteins | sample Munlanlewell138R_FD_192505 | JGI IMG/M metagenome (GOLD analysis project Ga0265293, IMG submission 192505) | Leachate microbial communities from a municipal landfill in Southern Ontario, Canada - Leachate well 138R | ecosystem: Engineered > Solid waste > Landfill > Unclassified | place: Canada...
ATTAAAACTAACACTTTTAAAATTATTACTATCTATGTTTAGTTTTTCCAATATAGCCTTGGGGATACGGATAGCGGCACTATTTCCCCATTTACATAAATTTTTATTCATATAATCACCTCTTTAAGAGTGCGCAACATTCTAGTAAGTAGTATATACGCGTATATACTTATTGTCGACTGCAAAGAACAAATAACTTTCCACATAAATAGTTAACAAAAAGAGCAGGGTTTTATTCTTTTGCTTTTCCGTGAAAGCGATTTTAAAAAGTTGATAACTATGTAGAATTGTAATATAATTGTAGATACCTAGGAAGTATGATAGTTGAAATTTGCTATCGGTTGATTACCTGCAGGGTAAGATAATTCCTAAAAATAGCTCAGCATGGGCTTTTGAATTAATATAAATAATAATAAAAATGTGTGGAGAAATGGAGTCACATTAAAGCAGAAGTTTAATACTTCTGTTTTGGTGTGGCTTTTTATTTTTGATTTTTTAATCTGGAACTTACTAGTACTTTGGCGCTATCAACGCTTTTTCTATTAGCATTTATATGCTTGGTAAAAAAATGCAAATGTTTTAATGCGCTATTTTTGTCAGGTGAAAAAATAACATTGAAGTAGCAAACAATAAAGTGACGAAGGTATAATCTTAGGTTTGAAGATTATCATATAAATTATGCGAGGGGAGGAAACCAAACATGGTTATAAATAGAGGAACTGTTTATGAGTTTAAAAAAGAAGCAGATGAAATTTATGATGTTGCTGTTATAGGGGCTGGCGTAATCGGTGCTTTTGTAGCTAGGGAATTATCTAAGTATGATGTTTCTGTGTGCCTGATTGAAAAGGAAGCTGATGTTGCCATGGGAAGCAGCAAAGCCAACAGTGGAATTGTTCATGCAGGTTATGATGCTGTACCTGGCAGTTTGAAGGCAATTCTTAACGTTGAAGGTAACAAATTAATGGAGGGCGTTACAAAAGAACTAAATGTTCCATTCGAAAAAATAGGTTCGCTTGTTGTTGCTTTTTCTCATGAAGAAGTTGATGTTTTGGAGCAGTTAATAAAAAGAGGTAGTGAAAATGGTGTTGAGGGATTAAGAATTATCTCAAAAGAAGAACTAAGGTTGCTAGAGCCAGCCCTGAGTAAAGAGGCAGTAACAGCCCTTGTGGCGCCCACAGCAGGTATTGTGTGTCCTTATGAATTGACGATAAGAGCAGCAGAAAATGCAGTACAAAATGGTGTTGTGCCGATACTTGAAACCCAGGTGACAGGAATTTTCTATGAGGACGATATATTTATAATATCAACTAATAAAGGTAAATTATATTCTCGTTTTGTTGTCAATGTAGCCGGATTGTATGCAGACAACATATCCGCCATGTTAGGAGATAACAGTTTTTCAATATCCCCAAGAAAAGGAGAGTATCTTTTATTAGACAAAAAACAGGGTAATATGGTTAACCACGTTATATTTCAAGTACCGACAGACAAGGGGAAAGGTATTTTAGTAACCCCAACTGTTGATGGAAACCTCCTTATTGGTCCTAATGCAGAAGACATTACAGATAAAGAAGATGTTACCACCACATCTTTTGGTATAGCAGAAGTGGTGAAAGGTGCTCAAAAATCTGTACCTAAAACAAACTTAAATGACGTAATTACTTCTTTTTCAGGGCTTCGTGCAAAACCTTCAACCGGGGATTTTATAATTTGTACTTCGCAAGTTAATCCATACTTTATTAATGCTGCAGGGATTGAATCCCCGGGACTTACAGCAGCACCTGCAATTGGAGAATATATAGTAAATATTTTGAATACACAGGGATTAAGTTTGAAAAAAAAGATGAATTTTGACCCTGTTTGCCTACCATTTATGCGTACCCGAGATATGGAACAAAAAGCCTTGAATGAATTAATCAAGAAAAAACCCCAGTATGGCAGGATTGTTTGTCGCTGTGAAAAGGTGACCGAGGGTGAAATAGTCGAAAGTATTAGAAGACCTTGTGGAGCAACAAACCTTGATGCAGTAAAAAGGAGAACCAGAGCGGGTATGGGTAGGTGCCAGGGTGGGTTTTGTACTCCGAGAGTGGTTGAAATTCTATCAAGGGAGCTTGGAGTACCTATGCATGAAGTAACAAAATTGGGTGGAAACTCAAAAATTCTAACAAGAAAGTTGAAACTGTAAAACTCTAAAAAAGGGGAGGTTCTGATATGGCAAAAACTGATCTTGTGATTGTAGGTGGCGGTCCTGCAGGCATGGCAGCGGCTATTGAAGCGCATAAAAATGGAATTGAGGATATTCTTATCATCGAAAGAGAAGAGTATCTTGGAGGCATTTTAAGGCAATGTGTTCACAATGGATTTGGTATTCATGTGTTCAAAGAAGAATTAACTGGTCCAGAGTATGCGCAAAGATTTATTGACAAAATAGAAGAACTCAAAATTAATTATAAAGTTGATACAATGGTTTTGAGTATTTCTGACAAAAGGGAAATAACATATATAAACAGCAAAGAGGGTTTAGGTGAGATAAAAGCAGGTGCAATTGTACTAGCTATGGGGTGCAGGGAGAGAACCAGAGGGGTATTAAACATTCCGGGAACCAGACCTGCTGGCGTTTTTACAGCGGGCACAGCTCAAAGGTTTGTCAACATTGAAGGTTACTTGCCGGGCAATAATATTGTCATTTTAGGTTCAGGTGATATTGGGTTGATTATGGCAAGAAGGTTGACACTTGAAGGAGCTAAGGTCTTAATGGTGTGTGAAATACTTTCCCAACCCGGAGGATTGAGAAGAAATATTGTACAATGTCTGGATGATTTTAATATACCACTTAAGCTGCAGCATACAGTTATAAAAATACACGGAAATGAGCGAGTTGAAGGAGTTACTATTTCCAAAGTTGACGAAGACAGGCGACCTATTCCCGGCACACAAGAGTATGTCGAGTGTGATACGCTGCTTCTGTCAGTTGGACTCATACCAGAGAATGAACTATCATATGATGCAGGGATAAAACTTGATCCATCTACCGGTGGACCTATTGTGGATGAACATATGCAGACTTCGGCTGAAGGAATATTTGCCTGTGGTAATGTACTTCACGTAAATGATTTGGTTGATAATGTTACAAAAGAATCTATGTTAGCAGGTGAGCACGCTGCAAGAATGCTCAAGAGTAAATTAGGCAAAATTCTAGGTTAAGAAAAAGTCTTAATTTTTTGTTATCTAGGAAAGTATACTTTCTTAGACAATGGGGACTGCAAAGGGGAAGCCCCTTTGCTGCTTTAAGGAGGGTGCTCAGGATGCGGAGCATCCGTCGAAGGGAACCATAAGGTTCCCTAGCGAAAAAAAGTGGCGAAGCCCACTTTTTTGTAAGAGGCTGCAAAGCTAAGTTAAGAAAAGTTGTAGTATTTTATTGATTAAGCTGCCATCTGTAAGGAGGTATAATTTTGATAAAAAAACAAAATTTAGTATGTATAGTTTGCCCTGTAGGTTGCGATATGGAAGCTTCCATTTCTTGCGGTAAGGTTATAAGTGTTTCTGGTAATCGGTGCAAAAGGGGTGTTAAGTACGCAGAGGAAGAGTGCACAAACCCTGTAAGAACTCTTACCAGCACAGTGAGAATTATTGGCGGTGAGAGTTTGATACTTCCTGTTAAATCTGGCAAACCATTACCTAAGGGGAAGATAATGGAATGCATGGAAGAAATAAATAAATGTGTTGTATCTGCACCCGTTGAAGTAGGAGATATAATAGTAAAGGGGATATTAGGGACGGATATTAATATTGTTGCTACAGGAAAAGTTAAAATGGCTTAAATCTTTTAATAATTTAACATGAATAACCAATAATATGATTATAACATAGAAAGCCACACGGTGATTAATCCTAAAAAAATGGTGAAGCTACCTTTTTTCACACAAAAGAGCGCACTTGAATATTATGTATGTTGAGTGTGGATTTAAATTCTGTGCGTAAATGAATGGAATCTATTGCCGTATTAAAACGAAAGGAATACAATTATATTGGTGATTATTTATGGAGTTATTTGCTGGACATAAGCTATTAAAAGAACAGGATGGATATATAATTGTTTTATATCTGAATCGGGAGTTAACTGAGTTTGCCCAAGATTTTGATTATCTTGATGATTCAAGCAAGCAGGATTTCAAAAATAATGCCTTGAATTACATTAAAGAAAAATTTCCGGGGCTCAAGGTTAAAACGATCAAGATTCTGTTGGGTTCACTCTTGATTGCTTCAGTCCCAGTTGGAGCTGTACATGCCTTAGACAATGCTCCGGCATCTTCGGCTGTTATAGAAAAAACTGAAACTTACAGTGTTCGCTATGGCGACACATTATATAAAATTGCGCAAAAATATAATACTACTGTAAACTCTGTCAAATCAAAAAACAATCTAAAAAGTGATATAATTTTTCCGGGTCAGAGGATTATGCTCCCATCTAGCTACAAAAGCGAGTATACTATTGTTTATGGAGATACATTAAGCACAATTGCAGATAAATTTGGAACAACTGTAGAAAAACTCAAAAGTATTAATGGCTTATCTGATGATCTGATCATTGCAGGAAAGAAGTTAAAAATACCTGTTAGGCATAGTTACAGGTATTTTGTCAAACCTAGTGATACTCTTTATAAGATCGCTAGGCAGTTTGGTGTATCAATTAAAGAAATAAGGGATGCAAACAATATTAGCGGGGATCTGATAATAATCGGGCAGACGCTTCTAATACCCAATAATGATGCCGGAGCAATGGTATCAAATCCTGCAAGTGTGCTTGTTGTAGCAAATAAAAAAACAAGACTTCCTGACAATTATGTTCCTGATAACCTAGTTGTTCCTAATGTTATGTTTCTTACTGAAGAATTTCACCAAAAGAAGCTTATGAGAAAGGACGCAGCTGAAGCTTTAGAGCAATTGTTTGATCAGGCTAAAGTTGAGGGAATAGTCTTGTATGCAGTATCAGGCTACCGAGCTTATGAAAGACAAGAAGCAATATTTACTTCAAAGACGATGGAGCGGGGGCTTGATATAGCTAACAGAACCAGTGCAAAGCCGGGGGAAAGTGAGCACCAAACAGGTCTTGCCATGGACATTACCTCCGCTAGCGCAGGATACATGCTGTCAGAATCCTTTGGTGAAACGTTAGAAGGGAAGTGGATAAAAAATAACGCAGCAAGGTTTGGATTTATATTGCGCTATCCCAAAGGAAAAGAACACATAACAGGCTATAATTATGAGCCATGGCATGTACGTTACGTTGGTCGCGAGGTTGCAGAGCAAATTGCTGATAGAGGAATTACTCTGGAGGAATATAATTAGGTAGGCGTTAAGTGCAGTGAAATGATGGTTTTATAGCGCTCGCCGCTTGCAAAAACCCCATTGCATAGAAAAGTATGCTTTCCTATGCAATAAGAAAACGATGGCTTTATACCATCGTTTTGATACACAATGCGATTGACAGCATATTTATACATCAGAGAGTCAATTCGCTATTTTTTCGAGATACTACTTAAGGGTTTATTTTCAACATACTCAATTGCTTTAACAGGGCAGGAAGTGATTGCTTGTGCGAGTTTATCGTTATCCAATGTTCCGTCATACGCTTTTACATGGGCTTTTTTGTTTTCCATTTCGAAAACATCCGGATAAGCCTTGCAGCATAAAGTGCAACCCATGCAAGCATCAGTATTTAAAGTCAAACCACTTGGTTGTTCATTTGCATTATATATATCCTCGTCTTTAACAACTTTTGCAGTAATCCATGAGAAAATCAGTATGGATATTACTGTAAGCACCCAGCGGACTAGCATAAATTTCATACCTAGGAACTTTATTTCATTTAGAAGCATAGGAATTTTGATAACAGCCCATGAACTTAAAATTATAACAAGATTTCTAATGGAAGCTCCTTTTTTATATAGCATAACACACATAGGAAATGCTGCATAAATTGGTCCGGCAGAAACGCTGCCCAAAACGAATGAAAGCACAACACCTTTTGATTTTGATTCTCTACCTAGATACTTCAGTATTTTTTCTTTAGGAACCCATGCATCTAAAAGTGCTGTAAGAACAAAAATAACAGGCATTATCAGGAGCATTTCTTTAATATAGTAACCACTGTTTTTGACAGAATCAATGCCAATATCCGGTTTAAAAATAAAAATAACTAGATATGCAAGGATGACAAATATTAAGAATAAGTTATCTTTCGCCTTTTTTAGAACTTTCACATAATCACCCCCATAACCAAAGCAATTCCAATGGCAAATATAACGCTTAAAGTATTTCTTGTAGCAGTGAATTTTACCCCAAATGCGCGGTTTTCAATAGGAAAAGTTACGATACCAACCATTGTAAGTGTTGTTAAAAATGCGACAGAAGGAACAATACTTACACCTGCATTAACTAAAGTGCCGACAAGCGGAAATGCAATAAATGCGGGGACAAGTGTTACTGCACCAAATCCAGCAGAAACAACTGTAGCTAAAAATAGTGGTTGCTCCCCCACAAATTTGGCGATCTTTTCTGGGGGAATAACGGTCAGAATTAAACCAATCATAAAAATAATTGATAAAAGGCTACCTAACATCCCTTTTCCCATACCAAAAGCCATTTTAAGTACTTGTGTTGTTTTCTTCCTATCCTTAAAAAAAGAGTAGGCGAGAAAAGCTGCAGTAATTATCCATACTGCCAGTGTGAAAATATCCATACAGATCCTCCTTAATATGTCTAATACAGAGTAACTATTCAGCGGCTCAAAGTGGTGAAACCATGGGATGGGGTTCAGCGCTTCTAAAGTGAAGCAAAGGCTTACATAAGGTGATAAAACTGTCCCCATGGCTCGGCAGAATGTTAATTAGTAGTCTCTGAATAGCAACAATACAGATATTAATTATAGAGTGTTTTAATATTCTAAGATAGACACCTATGTTTCTTTTTGATATAATTTTCACCACTACATTTAAAAGGATGGATGATCTTTATGACGGCAGAAATGATACAATGTACACCCATGCTTGAAAAAATTGACAAGGACTTATTACAAAAGTATATGAGTGATAGTTATTTATACACTAAGCATTATGCAAAAGGTGTGACAGTTTATAATCACAGAGATTCTTGCAGTACGCTTGATATTGTTATTTGTGGCAGTCTTATTTCTTATTCTTTATCTGAAAACGGCTCATCAACCGTGATGTTTGAGTTTGAAAAAAATAGTGTTCTTGGAGCAAATTTATTATTTGGTGAAAACCGTGAATATCCGTTAAACATATACTGTTTGACAGATTGCCAATTACTCCATATTAAACAAAAAGCTGTGGCTGAATTTTTGCACGACTACAACTTTGTCATGAAATATATAAAATCCTTGTCACAAAATTCCCAGGGGATGAATCGCAAAATTGCAATGTTTACACAAAAAACGCTGCGTGAAAACATATTAGATTATTTAAAACACCAATCCACTATTCAAAATTCCTCATTCATTACTCTCCCGATCAGCAAAAAACAGCTTGCTGATTATCTTGGCGTTCAAAGACCATCATTATTCAGAGAACTTAAAAAAATGAAAGATGAAAAAATAATTGATATTAACAACCGAAATATTAAGATTTTGCTGAATTGATATGTAAAATAAAACGCACTCGACGAGCATCCAGATGTTTCTGTTATGCTATCTGGATCAACCGAAATGCGTATCACTTTTGTATCTGTCCAACTCCTGTTCATTCCCTAATGATTATGCTGGCTTTTTCTGCTATCAAGTCTACTGATTTTTCTGCTGAAAGTCTATTAGTCATAAAATCTTCGAGGATATCACCAAAATATATATTAAAATCTTTTTGATAGACTTTCCTCCTGCTTTTGCTCAGCATATTCTTATATAGGTTATAGTTTATATCATTCGATAACGTGCCAAAATAATTGTTATTTGACTCTGCTTTATAATACGAAATATCTTCATAGTAAGCATTGCCTGATTCAGGATACATAGCCTGCACTTCATGTGATAAAAATGTTGCTAAAAATTCAGCAGACAATTCTTTATTAAGGGAGTTTTTATTTATGCAAAAGTTGTTTATTGATACCGGATAAACTTCCTGTCTTTCAATTATTGGCGGACGTACAATAGTCTTGTTGCCCTCCATTAAGGATATTGATTCTGTAGTAAACAAAATATTATCTTGTTTACTGGTTTTTTCTGAGAAGCCTATTTCAAGTACCAAGTTTTTGCTAGCCATGCTTTTCCATAGATTTAGAAGATGAATTAAAGGGTCCTTGTCGAAACTTGCTTTACTGTTTATTAAATCAATATTATATGAAATAAATTGATCAACAAATGGAGGGAATCTTCTACTATAACTTAAGGCATAAGTATCAGGTGACCCGTCGCCATTTAAGTCTTTTTGTGCTTCACAGGCCAAATCATAAAAATCATCCCATGTCCATGTGCTTACAGGGCAATCTATATCAAGAATTTCTCTTAGTTGCTCATTTACAAGCCATGCCTGTAAATTAATATTTAACGGAACCCCAATCAGTTCATTATTGATAACATGGTTTTGCTTTATACCATCAAACATATTATTAAATTTATCGGTAACCGAAGAGTATATACCAAGATCTAACATTACCTTATTCCTGATAAAGTAGTAGCTGTCATCATTGTCCAAGCAAAAAATATCAAAGTCTTTTGCATTAGACATAAATTTTACTATTAGACTGTCATAATAATCCATAGCGTTATGGCTTTGAAAGTTAACAGTAATATTTTCATTGCTTTTATTAAAAATTTCAACAGCTTTTTCTATCTTTGGATTTCTCTCTAAAGAAGAAGTATGCGATAATATAGTGATATTTTTGTTTTTATTATCTGGACTTTTTTTCACTGCATGTTTTCTAAACCACATGTTTTTTCAATGACCTATCTCTTTCCTTAATTTCTCTATTTTTTCAAACTCAAGACCTGTTAATTTTTTAATTAGCTCAACGGACAGCCCCTCTAAAAGCCCAGCTTTTGCGGTTTCAATTTTTTCTTCAAAGCGACCCATTTCCTTACCTTCAGCCATACCTTTTTCTAGACCTTGCTCTATGCCTTTTTGTTCTCTTTTTATAAACTCATCTTTTATTGCCAACTCAAAATTATAAACCATGCTTTCAACCTCCTTGCTTTCCAGAATTAACTTCTCAATTACCTCAAAATATTATATCAAACATTTGTTCGAGTCAAGGAAAACAGGAAGTAGAGTGAGCCTCATTTTTTATTGCAGTGCGGCTTGTCTGGAACCATTGCGCATATAATGCGGTAACACACCATACAAATATTAGTGTCGAATAATTGATGCATTTCTCAGCATGATCTACACTTTTGGATAACACATTGGATATACTAAGCTGCGTGTTATTTTTAATAGTAGCTGCTTTTAGTTTTTGGTATAGTTCATCAATATTAATAAGCCGGGACGGTATAAGGGATGGATCAATCACAAACTCAATATTTATTTTTCTCACTATAAAAATAGAAACATATGAAACCAAGAATAACAGCACTATAAAAAACGCCAGCTTATATTTGTACTTTTTCAGTAGCTCCAATGGGTAGTAATTTGAATATTGCTGCTTAATGCTGACATAATACTTTAGAATCACAGGCTTTATTTTAGTGTATAAACCAATAAGCAGCATTATTAATATTAAAAAATTTACAAGCACAATTTTCTGCTCCGTTAATCTAAATTTTAAATCTATATTTTTTAAACTTATGTCTGTTCTGAATGTGTCAGTGATGAATTTTTCAATATTATTTTGCATTATAGACGAAGTGCCTTCTTTAACCCTGAACATAATATTAAAAGTATCGGAGGTAAACCCGTCAAATGTCAGAGGAACAAAACAAGCTCTGTAATCCACCGCACTCAGCTCATTGATTAAGGATTTCTTTGCCTCATACACACCCAGCACTTGATAATCCTTATTACTGAGCTTTACTGATTGACCGTTACATTCTATGGTTGAAAACAGGTCAATTGCTGTCTTGCTGTCAAGAACGACATAGTTAAGACACCTATCAATGTCTTTATTCCAGAGAAATCTGCCATCCAGCATTTTAATGCTGAAAAATTCAGGTGCTGTTTCGTCCGAATAATAGATTGTTACTTTGTCCACACTTCTGCCGGTGGTTTTTAAATTATTATTAGGTATCCTTTGATATATGCATGCATCAAGAATATTTTTATTACTTTCTTTGTACTCATTCAACTTGCTCATATATTCCGCAGCAGGAGAACCTTTAGATTCTGAAATCATAAGATTACGACAGTCCTTTACTGAACTTATTGTATACAGCATAAAACAATATATAGCTATGGCAAGTGTAGATATAATAATTGTTTTCTTCTTCATCAAATAACAACCTGCCTCAATATAAATCGAGTTTCCTTTCTATAACATTGAATTTTGACTTTTCTTCTAAAACATCTCAATGAGTGTTTCTTGTACAAATTAAATGGCAAAACACGGGCACTAAAGCGCATTCCTTATGTGTTTTGTGTATTTTTTGTTCAGCGAGCGATTGTCAAACGGATCCTAAAGTAAAGCAATGATTGAACTCGCCATATAAGGAGCATTCGGTTTATCCACAGCTTCACAAAGCAAAGGTCTATATGCAACGTCTTTAACTCTTGTAATATGACCTTTGAAATGCACAATGCTTTAGGTGTGTTTCGAAGGGCGTATTACATAGAATTATGGCGTTGCATATAACCGAGCGCTTGACAATAAGCCTAATTCAGCGGCAGGAATACCCTTTGCCCATCAGTAAGCTCTCTGTCCCATCCTGTTACAACCATATCTCCTCTCCTTAACCCACTTATGATAGCCGACTTCATATTATTATACTCACCAACCAAAACTTCATAAGATTCCACATAGTATTCCTTTCCCCAGAAACCGTCTCGTTCCTTTAAAACATATATACTTTGTGGAGAGAAAAAGGCTGAGTTGGGTATAAGGATATCGCAATATTCACTCTTTGTGTTTATTTCCATCCTCAAGCTTTTTATGTTTCCATATTCGGTTGTTTCACCTTTTAAGACCAAATATAAAAAACAGTCTTTTTCAACAACTTCTGTTTTTATTATTTCCGCTTCTACTTCTATATCATCATTTATGTAATATGTATTTGCAGTATCATTCTGTAAAATATCCAATATCATTTTACTTGTTTTCACTTTCAAACTACGGGAAGTGTCATCGGGAATAACGGTTATCAAAGGCTTTATGCCGGAGTAGATGTCATACTGTAAATAGTGTACTCCGGATACGATTCCATCAACCTCAGAAACTATTTTTTGATATTTTTCAATATAGAGCCTTTTTTTATCTATTTCATCCTTTGCAGTATCTATTTTTGATAAAATACCATCTCTGGTTTTACCGCTTAAAATTCCTGATGATTCCATATATTCTAAAGATTGTTCTGCTTTATCAAGATTAAAGCTCAAGTTGTTTCTTTTTTGCATTGCATCTAAATATGTGCCACTTAGCGAATTAGAATTAATATCCCAGTCTATTTGTTTAATCTGGCCTTTATAGTCTTCTATTTCTTTCTTCAGTCCAGAAATTCTTTCGTTGAAATTTCTATCGAATTCTTTTAGCTCAATTTCGTAGTTATCAAGCTGCGACTCAAAATCTGTAATTGATTTTTCAAAGGGTGCTATATTGAATGAAACCAGCTCATCGCCAGCAGAAACTCGGTTACCTTCTTCAACGTTAATACTGCTAATCTCAAGAGGCTGTTCCAATTTATGCGCTATTCCTATCTCAACTAAATTATCATAAACTATACTAATTTCTTCACCGCGGTAGCTGTATGTATTACTTATATATCCATTTTCGGGTCTTTGGGCTATGACCTTAGGTGTCATTATATAGTGTATGGTCCTTGAAAAGAAAGTGAAAAAAAGCATAATGCCAAGGAATATTATTGCTGCTTTTTGTGATATATGTTGTTTTCCAGTTTTCATTTAAATGTGCCCTCCTAAAGCTTTCAGCCATGAGCAAGTTATCTGGCTTATCATCTTCTTAAGTATAGTACTACAGCGAATCATTTATTTTATCTCTTCCGAAATAGCATGCTGCAACATTCGTGATATTTCGTAAAGGTGCACAAATGCCGATGATTTAATGTTTGTTTCGCTGCGTGATTAATTTTTCAAATTATCAGCTCGCTGCCTACTAATAATTACAAACTCAATTGAACTTAATACTGCTTATTCCTGTTAATATATGTTCTTCAAAGTAAAAGTACATAATGATTATAGGAATCATATATAAAACTGAACCAGCAAATGCAATGTCAACAGACCTTTCAACGATGCTGTTCAATGCCAGTGAAAGTGGGTATTTTAACTGGTCGTCAAGCAGAATTAAAGGTTGCTCAACCATATTCCAGTTTTCTGCAAAGGATAGCACAATTAGTGCTATGATCCCCGGTTTTACATTTGGAATTATGGCAGTGAACAAAACATCCTTTACTGAGCTGCTTTCAAGTGTTACAGCTTCTATCATCTGGTCTGGTACATATTTCATGAACTGCCGCAGAAGAAACACTCCAAAAGGCGCAAAAACACCGGGACAGATAATTGCCCAGTATGTATTGAGTATTTTAAGATTCCTGGCTTGGATGTAGTTTGGTAAAAGTGTCACTTGGAATGGCATCATCATGACAACAATATATATGAAAAAAATCAAATCACGACCTTTGAACTCAAGCTTTGCAAAAGCATAGGCTGTAATAATTGAAATAATTACGTGCAGGAAAGTAATACTCACACTTAGCTTGACTGAGTTCCAAAACATATTTATGTACCTGTACTTTTCAATAAGTAGTATATAGTACTGATTAAGAGTGACCTTTGCTGGAATAATTGTTATAGTACTGCCCGATTTCTCATCTATGTTTACATAGCTTTGAGAAATCTCTGTACCAGTCATGAACGAATTAGTAAACGTAACGAGGACAGGCAGAGTAAAAACAGTAGAAAGTAATAAAATCAATGTAAGCTTTATTGAACGCTCTATAAAACGCTTTCTAAGATTCCTATCTCGTAAGGCTGTGGATAAACCAATTATTTTCCCAGTGGTGGGTTCAATGGCTGCTTTTTTTTCTAACACTAGCCCCACACCCCCCTGTTAAGCCGATTCTCTACTTTATAACCAAAGGCGACAATAATATAAACAATAATGGCAAAAATAATTGCTCCGGTTGTTAGGTTTTGATAGTTTAATTTATGAAAATGGTTATTCATATAATGCTGGACAATATAAATGCTGGTATCGGGATATGCCCCATACAAAAGGTATACTTCTTTAAATATTTTAAAGGAATTAACCATTGAAATAATAAATACAAAAAAAGTGGTGGGCAGCAGCAAAGGAAAAGTAATGTAAAGGTGCTTTTTCAGACCACTTGCACCATCCATCTCACTAGCTTCATATATTTCATGAGGGATGCTTAACAATCCGGAAATAAACAAAATCATATTATAACCGGCATTTTTCCATATAAAAAAGAGGTAGATCGGTATTTTATATGGTCCGCTGCTTTGAAACCATCCAATATTATTTATGAGATTTTTCATAATAAAGCTATTTTCGCAGAAAAGTATCTGCCAGATAGCTACAATAGCTGCTGAAGGGAGTAATATAGGAATAACAAAAGCCATTCGGGCAAAGCGCATTCTATCTGACTGGTTAACCATTAATATTGCAAGTATGAATGAAACAAAAACAAGTATGGGTACCCCTACACCGGTAAACTCAAAGGTGTTTTTTAGCGCTAGCCTGAAATACTCATTTTTGATTACCATAACAAAGTTAGATAATCCTACAAACTTTCTATTAAAGGTATTATCCACCATTGAAAAATAAAAGGAGTATAAAAATGGCGCAAGATAAAATAGCAAAAACCCTAAAAACCCCGGTACCAGGAGCCATAGCTGCTTTTTCTTGTAAGACATACTATAATTCTCCTCCAGTTGGCAGTAGTTATATTATTATTGTATAGCTATAATCTTTCCTCAATTAACAATGTTTTGATAATAATAACATATATATAATAATATTTTACACTGTATTATAACAATATACAAGATATGTAAATAAAATAGTACTTTTCAACTTTCGAGCTAACACATTTACTTATTCCATCACCACTGAATAGATACAATGCTGTGTAACACAATTATGTGATCGGTAGTTAACCTCTCCGATCTACTACATAAAAATAAAAGCGCTTGCAAATCCCCTATATCACTTTTTTGCTTTTAAGTATAAATATTGCTTCGGTCATACAATTGACATTTAAAGTTTTGAAAAGCTTCTTTTTGTGGTATTTGACCGTATTAATACTGATGCCCATATTAATTGCAACTGATCGTTCGGTTTCTCCTGCAGATTGACGCTTAACTATTTCTTGTTGGCGTTTGGTGATATGTATATCAATATTTACCACCCCACAATTGATTTTACTATAATAGATACACTTTATATTTATTTACAACTATAGTTTACACAAGAAGAACAATTATGTCAATGTTTAGTTAATTACCATTATAACTATACTAGTGCTTCCGATCCAATCTGTTTTTCTCTTGTAATGGGTGTATTGCTTGTTGTATGCCACAATGAAGTTAGAATATATTGAAGTTCATGTTTTTAATATGATACTAAAAGCGAAAAGATTACAACGCCTTTCGCCTTAAACACACAAGGCATTATTGGCGTGGCATATAATAAAAAAAATAAAACATTTTATTATTTAAATCCCTTAGATGTTGGTTTTATCGATCCTGATACAAAAATTTCTCAGACTATAAAAAAGATTGAAGGTAACGATAGATTATACGCCCGGATAGAAACTAGCGGTGGCATAATGTATGTCATTTTCCTATTCGCCAATGATCATTTTTGCCTTATCGTCAATTAATGTTACCGTATTATCCAATGATATTTTGTCACTCATATAATCTGATATTATTTTGAGCATAAAGTCTCTCAAATCCACATGATCTTGCTCTCTTTTACTATACCTAAACATACTTTTAAAGATTTCTATATTATTTTTATTAGAGATCCTTCCATATTTCTCAGGTATAGATGGATATAGGTTAATATCTTTATAGAAAGCTCTATCTGCAGGGACAGTTGAAGTCTGCACCTCTTTTGAACAATAAACAGATAGGAATTCTGCAGCCAAGTCTTTGTTTTTTGACTGACTATTAATACATAGCAAATATATCTGTGCAGAATATAATTTTTGCCCATCTAAAAGCGTCGGTGGATAGACTATAGCTTTATCTCCTAATGCTAATGAACATCTTTTCATACTAAAAAAAATGTTATCCTTCATTTTGGTGTTCATTATCGAACCACTTGCTATTAAGTCTTCATTCCACATTTTTTTCCATAGTAATAGCAAATTTTTAAACTCATCATTATTGAATGAAGCTGTTCCTGCAGCTAAATCTACATAAGCGCAATTATATTGTTGTAAAAAGGCAGGGTATCTGGCTTGACCTTCAAAAATATATGTATCTTTAATCCCATCACCGTTAATGTCCCTGCGTGCAATCTTTGCATATTCATAAAAATCATACCAATCCCAATTTTCATCAGGTAATTCAAGGTTTAACTTGTCCAATAGCTCCTGGTTAGCCTCCCATGCGAATATGTCAACATACATCGGAACCCCAACTAGTTTGTTGTTATATGTACACAAACTCTCAATGCCATAAAACATATTCGCAAAATTTTCTTTAATATTTTGATATTCGTCTAATGTAATAACGGCACCGCTTCTGACGAAATCATTAAATAAATAATTTTCCACATAGATTATATCTATATCTTTATCTCCGGCCATGATAGAAATTTTCAAATCATCGAGACTTTTTGTTCTATAAATAATATCACACTCGGGATTAGCTTTTTTAAATAATTCCTCTGCCTTATTAAATTCAGAATCAATAGAAATTCGAGAGATAATTGTAAGGGTGTCTTTTGATTTTGTTGCTGCAGTGTCCTTGCTAATATGAAATATTCTATCATCCTTTGTGTCTAATAGATAAAATGAATCTGTATTGCTAATTATTTTATAAAATACAAATCCAGTATAGCTACTTAAATCAATTAGCTTTTCAGTTTCATTGTTTTTTATATCATATCTATATATTTTGCAGTCGGCTGTGCAATACAAACAGTTGTCGTTTTTATCATACGTAAGATCAGAGCAATACAGGTTGTTTTTAATCTCTTCAATTATTTCGCCCTTTTCATAGTCGTAAATAATAAACCTGTTTTGACTTGTTCCCCTTGATACACCAGCAATTAACGTATTATCTTTATAAACGGAAAATACATCTATGTTTTCTAAGTCTCTATGATTTATGCTGGTCATGTTTTTGGTATTCAAGTTTAATATGGATAAGTATCTTTTATTAGACGTTGTATCATATTGATGGAATATAAGATTATTATTTAAATATTCAAATTTTTCAACATTGCTTGTGCTTATCGGTATTTCTTGTTTTGGTGATCCTTTCAAACTATATTCTTTAATTACGTCACTGTTGTTCCCTCTATCAAGAGCATACAAACTATCACTACTAATCGCCAATTTGGTACAAAACTGCAAACCCTTTATTTCAGATTTTTTACTTCCATTCCTATCGGTAATTAAAATGTGCTCTTTATCTGCAATATAAATATTATTTCCATTTGTGACGGCATCGAACAAATCATATGTATTGAGTTCGCTTATAATGTTAATCCCACCGGATTCCTCATTCATTGTAATGTTTGTATTATCAGAGCCGCATGAACACATTGTTAGTAATAAAATTAAAGTGATTATTACCATTTTCACCAAAACCAACTCCTTTTAAATATTATTTACAGTTATTGTAATTTGCTTCAAACAATTTATTGTTCATATTTATTCACCTACTATTAACTGTGCTTTTTCATCTATTAATTTCGCTGCCTGCTCCGCAGTTAGCCCCCCGTCCAAATAGCTTTCAATGGTATTACCGATATAAAAAAACAGGTCTGAATTGTGCTCTCTTCTCCTGCTATTATTAAGCATTAATTCATAAATATTATAATTGCTTTCATTTGAAAACCCTTTGATACGCTGTGACATAGGTTTTTCATACTTGCTTATATCTTTATATAAAGTAGGTATGAAACCAGTGTATGCAGTTTGTACTTCGCTTGATAAATACTCAGCCAGAAAGTTTGCTGAAAGGTGCTTATTACTGCTATATTTGTTTATACACAACAGATCAACTATTGCCGGATAAAGTGTATCTTCGCCATTAATTTTTGGCGGGGATACCAGAGAACTATTATTCTCCAACAATGTAATTGCTTTTTCCTTAAAAATTATATTATTATCATCACTAATGTTTAAAAATCTATTATTGTTCTCAATCTCAACGAGTAGCTGTTCCTCCCATATCTTTTTCCACAATTTTAATAAACTGATAAATGTGGAATTATTGTATGAGGCTTTCCCTTCAAGCAAATTTAGATATTTAGTGTTATATTGTTCAAGAAAAAGTGGGATCTTTCTCGCTGACTTTAGCATGTATATATCAGGTTTTCCATCACCATCTAAATCCTGGTTAACTCTTCTTGCATATTCCAGAAAGTCTTCCCAATCCCATTCTTTTGAAGGGTATTCAAGACATATCTGTTCAGCGATTTCAATATTCATTACCCAAGTGTTTAAAGTAAACCTGACTGGAACTCCTGCAAAGATTCCTCCAATTTGACTGTTATCCTTTGCCCCTTCAAACAAAAAATCAAATTTTTCAGTAATGTTATTAAAAACATTTAAATCCTGCAGAGCGTTATTTTCAATAAAAAAAGTACACTCATCACTATAAAGATAAAACAAGTCAAATTCACCCTCTCGAGCCATGATTTTTGTTTTCAATGCTGCATGATAATTTTCGCCCGGTATATGTGAAAATCTAACTTGAGCACCGGGTGTTTTTTTCATGAGTAGGGCAACAGCTTTCTTTATATTTGGATTATCTCCAAACGAAGGAACTGATGTTAAAATTGTAATAGTATTGGTTTTTTCTTTTGATATCTCCTTATTTATTGTATAAATAGTACTGTGGTGCATATCCATTATATAACAAATATCGTGTCTGACAACAACCTTATAGAATATGCCATTATCCTCTGAAATGAACAATATCTCATCCTGTTCCAGTGTTTTATCTATTCGCTTAAGACAGTTATTAGAAATAAAATAAATCATATCATCTTCATTGTTGTAATATATATCAGTGACACTGCTGTTAATAACCTTTTGTGCAATTATCTCATTATATATATAATTATACGTCAGTATTTCAAACCCCTTCTCAGTCTCTATAGAAACATATAGAGTATTATCGTCATGGACTGAAAAGCTTATAACATTGTCTAATGGTATTTTCTCTGTAACTCTTTTATCCAAGTTGAGGGTAGTGATAAACCTTTTATCACTTTCACCGGATTCCTGGTGCAGTACAAATAAATATTTCCCAAAGCGTTCAATTTTAAATGAATAGGGAATGATTACATCATATTCATCAATTAATTTCCCGTCCATGGTTAAAGATTTTATTGCCTGCCCACCTTTATCCATAATAAATAATGTGTTTTCGTTTATATCAACATTAGTACAAAATTCTATTGTCTCTTTTATAGATCCAATTTTACATCCATTATTGTCAAAAATATATATTTCTTCTTTATCAGGCACATAAATATTGTTGCTGCCATCAACAGAAATATCATAAAAATTATAAATACAATCAACACTAAATTTTCCATTTTTATCCTGGTTATTTGTAACTGAAATCTTTGCAGGCGTACCACACGACATAAGAAATATAATAAAACTAAGTATAATAATAGTGTACCTTTTCATAAATAATCACTCCTTCTCAATAAATATCTTGTTACAAACACCTGTAAAGGTAAAGTATTTGATGCATAAACTTACTAAAGATTATTTTCTGATTTACTCTTGCATAGCCACTAAACTTTTTTCATTAGTGTTAAAGCTGCCTTGTTTTTTAATACAAATGGTTACTGCTATCATGTAAATAACGTATATTAGTACTCATATACTTAATATAATTAATTGTATACTTGTTCCAGGCAACTTGCTTTAAATAGAACTCTAATTCTATATCAGATTTTTGTACCTCATTTTTCTTACCATCCTCTAAAAGTGTTGTTACTTTTGCATTAACAACAGTAATATCATTCCTTTTTTTTATATTACTAATATTACAACCTGTAATATTGCACTTTAAAAGATTGTTTTTATAATTATTTAAATAAATTCCATTGAGTTTATGCACTTTTAGGTAGTTCAAAAATGTTTCATCAAGCATTTGATTCAAGAGTATATAATTTTTCTCAACATCATTGTAATCTGTATTATACCTAAAGGAAATATACTTTGAAACTACTTCGCTTGGTATTATATTATTTGTATAGTAATTATAAATAAATAACAGAAAACTCCCGAAGCCTACAATGTATAAACAAGTTAAAGCACGTTTTCTCATATTAGGAAACACCTCATTTTAAATTTCATGCTAGCATATAAATTATGAGTGAATAGTATTTTATACTATTTATACCACTTTAGCAGTATTACATATTAAGAGCTATAAGAAGAAACCTTTTAATGAATCTGCATTTTGACACGTAAGAAAGCAGATTTTTCCCAATAGATGGATTTATATTGAATATACCCGTGCGGTGGAGCCGCAGTTCCAGCGAATCAGAAACCGATTGTACCGTCTGAACCAATAAGTGTTTACCGCGAAAGCCTCTTGATAACGAGTGATGGAATATGAAGCTTTACCGCTAGGTACCAACCATCTTTAAAGCACTGCCCCTTTGTTCAGCATGCAACACGCCAGTAGAGGCTCATTGTCAAGAGGACCGCGGAATAAATGTGAAAAACAGAACTGCGGTTTCTAACTGAATGGAATAGTGGTTTCCGAATACGAACAGTTGGTGTAATCTTAACCGGAATACTGATTTATATTTAGTTCTGTTAAATATTCAATAATAATTCAATTATTAACATTACTTGCCATTTTCTTGGCTGTCTTCTCGTAACTAAATTGTGTTCTAAAGGTACAGTTTATAAATTCACAAAATTGAAACTACCTTTTAACATTATTCTCTTAACAAATAGTAATTAAGTGAAGTAGAGAGCATACAGAAACCTATATGCCCTCTGCAAACACACATAACTTTAGTAAGGGCAATCATTTGTTTCTGGATAGTTACTACATTTGTAATTAGGATGCTCAGTCCAACATCTGTGGGTGCCCATGTCCTCTAAATATTCTTGGCAATCCCAACACCATTTTTCGTCATAAGTATAATATATAACCGCTTCACAAAATCCAAAAAGCCAGATATGTGGGCTGTATAGGTAGCTTGACCATCTACCACTTGTTTCTTCTCCACATCTCATTACTGTGGACGAATGTGGGCAGCTAGCGATAGTTGGAATTACGGCATATGTAAGTAAAAAAGCAACTACTAATATTGCACTAACTATTTTTTTCACAAAATCACCTCCCGTATATTATTGAAGCCGGTCTTCAATAATATAATATACATAATTACTAAAAATATCTACTACATGAAAATGTAGCCATTTTGAATCCGCTATATAACTTTTTTGTTCTTAAGTATAAATATTGCTTCGGGCATACAATTTACATTTAATGTTTTGAAAAGTTTCTTTTTGTGATATCTGACAGTATTAATACTGATGCCCATATGAATTGCAACCGATTGTTCAGTTTCACCGGTAGCTTGACGTTTAACTATTTCTTGTTGGCGTTTGGTTATATGCGTATCAATAATTAACACCCCACAATGAATTTGACTATAATAGTTACACTTTGAATTTGTTAACAACTATAGTTTATCAAAAAAAATAATTTTGTCAATATTTAGATAAGTGCCTGTGCCAACCCAAAATCCGACTGTGACAAGCGTAGAATTTCAATTTGCAAAGTAAATGCAACTTTATAGAACGTGCTGTTAAGCTTGCTCTAACTTAGGCGGAAGTCTTTTCATTATAAGATTTCCTGATATATTCTAGGACTTACAGACATGTGTGAATAATACTACATTTTTATGTAGTTGAAAATACTTGAAAGTATATTAAAATACAATTGAAGGACCTTCAAAATAAAAAACGATTGGAGGTGTTATCTGTGAAAAAAGTTTTATTGTCTTTATTGGTTACGGTAATATTAATCACTAGTTTTTCAGTTGTAACCAATGCAGCATGTTACCACGAATACCAAGAAGAATGCGGTGATTTTTTGACTACTGGCTATGATTCGCATTATGTATTTCCATTCTCATCATGTCTGTTTTACTACAGAGACCAATATACGGACGAAGTTTGCACGAAATGTGGTTATGAAATCAAGCAAACTGATACACATCGTTGTTATGAGTATCATTATGATTGTGGTGATGAAGATGTATATATGTGTCCATACTAAAACTATTTAAGAGGGAACAATTAAGTACTCATATCAAAAAGATTAATATCAAAAGAATAAAGCGTAATAAAAATACCCTATCTATAATAGTTAATTCTATTATTTTTAATTATTCAAACCATGATAATAAAGGAATTGATAACCTTCTTAAAATTGAATTTACACTAGTTAATAAATCTATTGGTAATTATAGTATTGATTATATAAAAGTATTAGACTTAAAAAGTTTAGATGACGGTAATCATGAAAACAATTACAATTAAACTGAAAAACTCTAAATTATCCACATTAAAAAACCGGGGGAGAAATAAAAATGAAGAGAATTATTATTTTACTAATGTGTTTAGTCCTATTTTTAACATCATGCGGAGTAAAGGAAGAGAATTCATTCAGTCATAAAAAACTAGATATCAAGCTAGATTATGATTTGTTTGATTTTGCATTAAGTGGGGATGGAAATATATACATAAGTGATAAAGATAAAATTGTGATCATAAACCAAGATGGTATAATAACAGACGAAATAATTGATTCTCTTGGATTTTGCAGGATTATATCATATAGCAATAATAAATTATATGCATTCGATGACTTCAGTAACTGTATAAAAGAGTATAGTTATGATAATAAATTAACATCAAATTACAGCATTAATATTGCAGGTTTCTTAAAAAAAATGCGAATCAATAAAGATAAAGCTTTTTTACTCCAATCAGATAAAGAAAATTATATGAAGCAGTATATCACGACATATAATATGAATAGTAATGAATATTATGAGCTTCCATTCACAAATGTAATCACTTTCACATTATATGATAGCAATAGAATACTGTTACTCTTAGATTCACACTCATCCGACAATATTATTATATGGGACTACAAAGAAAATAAAATTTCCCAAAAATACAATATTCCAATTTCTGCAACTAACATTGAGTATAATAAGAATGATAAGATGATGTATTGTAGTAAAGAAAATACAGTACTTCAATTAGACTTAGAAAAAGGTGAATGGAATTCACTGATATCTGCTAAAAATGTTTCACTGGAAAGCATGGGCTTATATAATAACCTATGTTTTTTGTCTGACAAAGAAAAAACACTGCATATTTTTAATTTGGATAATTACAAATTGAATTCCTCTGACACTATAACAATTATATCTTCAAATCCAGCTATTGATAGAGATTCAATGATGAGGAGTGCTTTAGATAAATTTAATGAAGAATATTCCTATGCAAAAGTAATATTTAAATTCATTAACTTTAAAGAATATAATACTGAATTGATAAAAAGGTTTACTTCCGGTGATGATAGTTTTGACATTTTTTTTATTAATGCAGATGATAGCTTTAAATATATAAAAAATGAGGTAATGGCAGATTTAAGCATATTTCCACAGATAAATACACTGTTTAAAGAAATGCATGAAGGTATAGAAGAGCTATGCACATATAATAGAAAAATCGTTGGAATTCCTTGGAACATGGACTTTTCTGCTTTGCAGATAAATGACCAATTACTCAATAAGCTTAAAAATAAGCACGGGATAAGCACACTTAACTGGGATGGTTTGTATAAGCTGTCAAAGGAATGCCGCTTTGACCTAAATAATGATGGAGTCTATGATACATATTGTTTTGAATATAATAAACAATTCTTTGGGTTATTAATTGCAGATTTGAGTTGTAGTATATACTTCAATCAATTCCATGGAACTGCTACATTCAATAACGATGATTTTAAAAATCTTTTAATTGTTAGCAAAAAAATGTGGGAAGAACATTTAATACTCGAAAAAAACGATTATACTATGCATTCTGAAAAGAAAGACAATATTCTGTTTTATCCTTCAGATAATTTCAGTATTTCAACTGGTGATTGGACTTATACACCTATGATTGGAGAAGAAAGAACCTATCCAATAGGTATTACATTCCTAAGTGTAAATAATAGATCTAAAAACAAAATGTTGTCTGTAGAATTGCTTGCAGCAATCATTTCACAGGAGAAGCCTAACATGTTACCTCTATTCCCTAATGTATCTAATAATAAAGTAATTAAACAGAATGATGAAGTCTACAGAAATATATTAAAACATGGGGTTAGAAGAAATTTCAATAGCGATTTATATATGTTTATAGCAGAAAAGATTGAAGAATATATTGATGATAAAATAACTATAGAAGAAACGGTTAATTCAATAAATAGTAAAGCACAAATGATTGTTAATGAATGATCCCCAAAAAAATGCACTACATCATTGCATTCACATAATAAGCGAAGTAATGATGGTGAAGAATACCGTGATAATCATTTGCATTAAATTTGAAGCTTTACTTTAAATAGTATTGACAATCGTATTGCGTTTGCATATACTATTGTTAAACAAAAATCGGAGGTGTTCTTATGAATTTTTGTGGTGTTAGAGAGTTAAGCAACAACACAAAAGCTGTTCTTGAAAATGTTTCTCAGGGTAATAAAGTTATTATCACTGATAACGGAAAGCCGTCCGCATTGATGATTCAAATTAATGAAAATAATTTTGAGCTTGTCTTATCGCTCGTCCAGCAGTTGGAAATGCAAGCTACTCTTTCTGCAATTTGGGAAAAGGCAGCAAAAGACTTCCCAACAGGCATGACGGAAGAAGAAATTGAAGCAGAAATCAATGCCGTGAGACGGGGTGAATAAGGTGTTTCTTGTTTTAGACACAAACGTGCTCGTTTCTGCACTAATCAATCCAAACGGAAAACCTGCTTCTATTTTCCGTAGATTTATTATGGGAGAATTCCAGTTATTCCTTGATGAACGTATTTTTTTCGAATATCAAGAAGTACTCAATAGACCAAAATTTAAGTTTGAACCAACTCGCATTGCCTTTACGCTTAGCTACATTAGGTCTCACTCTTGTTTTGTCGCAGCTCCAAAGATTGACATTCCGTTTACTGATGAAAAAGATAGAAAGTATTTCGAGGTAGCCAAATTTACAGGTGCTATATTAGTGATAGGAAACACAAAGCACTATCCAGATGACCCCATAATAAAGACAGTTCAAGACATATAAATGCGTAAGGTGAATTTCCTCGATAAAGAAGTCGTTATAAATTTCAGGAAAGGACGATATAAATACAAAATTAAGTAACTAAGTAGAAGGTGATTTTTAGTAAATTAATTGCCGTCATTCTCTTGACAAAAAACTCAAGTAATATAAAAGCTAGACAAGTTTATGTTGTGAAAATGCAATATTAAATGTTAGATTATCGCAAGAAGGAAACATGACTTAAATCATCTCTACACAGCACTAACAGTGAGACTTAGGAAAACACAAATAACAATTGTAAGATCAACTGAACCATACACCTACTGTTAACCATTATTGCATATTGACAGGTAATACCAAACCATATATAGTAATCATATAAGCAGCATTATATGTAAATTTATATGTTTTAAAGAGCACCCCAAACTTTAATAAATGTATAATACATGAATAATTTTTCAGGAGTTGATATTATGAAGTTTAAATTAATCATAATTTTATCTTTAATTCTTGTGATGTGTTCCTGCGGCACTGATAAATCAAGCAATATAGACAGTGCAATTAATGAGGCACCAGATGGGATTAACATTTTGAGTAAATTGCATACATATGATATATTTGATATAGCCATAGGTAACAGTGGGAATAACATTTATATAGCAGATAAAGAACACATTTTAATAACCGATAGGAATGGAAACAAAAAATCTGAAATAAAAGGTTTTCAGAACTGTGTCAGATTTGCGTTGGGAAATAGTAGCATATATGCACTTGATAGAACGAAAAATGGTGATGTAATTAAGGAACTTAGTCTGGATGGAAAGCTGAAGCAAGAAATACCGGCAAGTACAAATGGCAGTAATGTGTTTAAGATAGAATATTCAAATGGTAATCTGATTTTTCATCATCATAAGAGAGATACCCAAAAGAAAACTTTATCTATATTTAACCTAAAAAATAAGAATATGAAACCTGTTGATATAGAAAATGCTGATGCATTTACAGTATACAATGATAACTCATTGATTATAGGAGTTTACTCCGGAGTACCCCACAGCAAGTTTATTATTTATGACTACGAAAAGAACGAAATAATTGACGAGATTGAAAACAATCTAATATACTCTGATCTTATTTATGATAAAAATGAAAATTGTTTGTATTATATAGATAGCAGAATATATAGATATGACTTAAAAAGCAATGAAACTGAAAGACTTATTGACCTAAGAAATTATACTTCTATCGCATTTACTAAAATAATTAATGATACAGATTATTTTTATCTATTAGATGCAAAGGATGACAGAATCTTTTGTATTGGCAAGGATGCTGTAAACACAAAGCACAAAGAAATCCTTACAATTGTTTCTGTTTCTCGAGTTTCTGTTGAATATGAACTTAAAAAAGCAGAGGAGTTATTCAAAAAAGCTAACCCCCAGTGCGATATTGTTTATAAATCGAAGGGGGATAATGAATTGAAGGTTTCTGTTATGGCCGGAGATAATGATATGGACATAATTTATGTAGAAAATCATTTATTTAATGACTTTGTAGGTAGCGGAGCAGTTATTTCGTTAGATGGATATCAAAATATTAAAGAAAATTTTACGAATATGTTAGATGGCATAGAGAATTTATGTACATATAACAATAGTTTGGTAGGAGTACCTGTGTTCCTTAGCATAGATATGTGGGAGGCCAATCAAGAGCTATTAGACAGGTTAAATTTGAAACTACCCAAGGAAGACTGGAACTGGTATGATTTTTATGAGTATGCCAAGCTTTCACGTCAGGATATCAACGGTGATGGGATAAATGATACATATATTATTGAAGGAAAACCCAGCTTCCCAACTTTTTTTCAACAATATAACAGCGCTTATGTTGATTTGGCGGCAGGCAAGGCTTCCTTCAATAACGATTCATTCAAAAATTTACTGGCCTTGTGGAAAAAATTGTGGGATGAGGATTTGATAGCCTATGGTACGAGAATGAGCTTCAAAATGAAGGATAATATTGTTTTTAGCATAGCAAATTGTTTTTTAGCATTAGGTGATAAGGCTATTGCCTGTCCTCCGTCACTTTTAGATGGGCAAAAATCATACCCAGCACAAGTGTATTTACTTTGCATTAACAGCTTTTCCCAAAACAAGGATTTGGCAGCAGAACTACTGTCATTTTATTGTTCAAAAGAGGCCCAAACTGTAATAGATCCTCTAACAGGCAGAACTTTCTATAAAGACATTTCCGTTTACCCACCTATCTCCGCAGGAGCAGAAACGTTTTCTAATGATAAGAATATCGAAATTTTCAAGAATATGTACAAGCACAGTGCTAGAGAACAAGACAATGTGGATTTGAGATGTTATATGTTCGGTGTAATAGCAGATTATATGAGAGACGGCATCTCACTGGACAAGGCAGTAACTTTGATTGATGGTAAAGCAAAAATGATTGTTGGGGAGTGATTCAGTAACTGTTCAGACCCCCAATATCTTGAGATATGACTTTCGCAATAGCGGAAACTACGCTTCATTTGCAAGAGCTGTAAAAGTTTTCGCTCGGGCAAGCCGAAACTCGCAAAAAGCAAACACATTTGGGAGTGAATATTCTTTAGTGTAAACGGAAATAATCTCCACATAAAACAAGACGGAGGTTATTTCCATTTACACGGATGATTATTCACTCTCTTTTTAATTATTCGTGTTTTCTAAACCACATATTTTTTTAATGACCTATCTCTTTCCTCAATTTCTCTATTTTTTCAAACTCAAGACCTGTTAATTTTTTAATTAGCTCAACGGACAGCCCCTCTAAAAGTCCAGCTTTTGCGGTTTCAATTTTTTCTTCAAAGCGGCCCATTTCCTTACCTTCAGCCATGCCTTTTTCTATGCCTTGCTCCATACCTTTTTCTATACCTTTCTCTATGCCTTGCTCTATGCCTTTTTGTTCTCTTTTTATAAACTCATCTTTTATTGCCAATTCAAAATTATAAACCATGCTTTCAACCTCCTTGCTTTCCAGAATTAACTTCTCAATTACCTCAAAATTATTCTGACCGCTTCTCTTTACAATGTTTGCAAACCAGTTTTTAAATATGTTAGAATCATGTGCATCCAGTTTTTTTAATATCTCTACTACTTTTTTTAACCGTTCAAACAGGCAATTAATATCACTATTCTGGTCAATTAAAAAGTGGGCTACGCCACTTTTTTTCGCTAGGGAACCTTATGGTTCCCTTCGACGGATGCTCCGCATCCTGAGCACCCTCCTTAAAAATGCTGCACCAATTGTGTTTGATAGTTCTAACAGTTCTTCTTCGGTATACCTGTTGACATCTATTAATATATACGTAAAGTCAACAAGGTGTTCTCCAAATAATTCATTTCCGGTTAAGTATTCTTTATAGCTCCTGCAGGCAGTCCATCTATTCT